>Ga0136653_10001105_pt1 | contig 14613 bp, 15 predicted proteins | sample LakKivw275mmetaG_FD_94866 | JGI IMG/M metagenome (GOLD analysis project Ga0136653, IMG submission 94866) | Anoxic lake water microbial communities from Lake Kivu, Rwanda to study Microbial Dark Matter (Phase II) - Lake Kivu water 275m metaG... | ecosystem: Environmental > Aquatic > Freshwater >... | reverse complement strand
GCAGGCAAGTTCCGCCCTGCCGGTCCAGGTGCGGGCAAAGTCGAGGACCCGCTCACCGCGGTGGCCGGCCAAAAGCAGGATCGAGCTGAACCCGTAGCGGTCCAGGTTGTCGAGCAACCAGCTAAGAAATGGGCGGCCGGCAACGGGGAGAAGCGACTTGGGTACGATCTGCGTGAGCTCGCCGAGCCGCGTACCCAGACCGCCGACTAAAACGACCGCCTGCAGCGTCAAGCCAGTTCGGCTTCGATGATCTGGCAGAAGGCGTGACCGAGGAGCGCGTGTATCTCCTGGATGCGCGCCGTGTCCTTCGACGGGACCGCTATCACCACGTCGGCCAGGCGGGCAAGTGTCCGGGTGTGGGCGCCCAGCAGTGCGATGACGCTGATGCCGAGGCGCCGCGCCGTTCGGGCAGCCTCGACGATGTTCGGTGACCTGCCGCTCGTCGAGATACAGACGAGCACGTCCCCGCGCCGGCCGATTGCCTCGACCTGGCGCGCGAACACGTCCCGAAAGGAGGCGTCGTTCGCGACCGCGGACAGGATGGACGTGTCGGTCGTCAGCGAAAGGGCCGGCAGCGCGCGTCGCCGGCGACGGAACCGGCCGACTACCTCGGCCGCGAAGTGCTGCGCATCGGCGGCCGAGCCGCCGTTGCCGCAGAACATGACCTTATGGCCGCCGGCAATTGCCCGGCAGGTGAGCTTTGCCCCGTCAGCAAGTTGCTGCGAGCACTGCCGCTGGGCCGCGGCGGCCAGTTGGGTCAGGGCGGAGAAGCTGTCGGCGATAATCGTTTGCATCAGGCGAGCGTCCATGACCGCACTCCTTCCTGGGTGAAAGAGAAGTTGACGACCTCGGCCCCCATCCGTTTGAGCCGGTCCTGGACGCTGAAGCGCTTCCGCGGGTCGCAGAAGAAGTACATGAAGCCGCCGCCGCCGGCCCCGGACAGCTTGCCGCCGATGGCGCCGGCCTGGCGTGCCTGCTCGTAGATCTCGTCGATGCGCGGGTTGCTGATTTCGTCGGCCAGCAGCCGTTTGCATTGCCAGGCTTCGTCCAGCAGTTCGCCGAACGCCACGAGCCGGCCGAGCAATAGCGCGTTCTTGGATTCGTAGGCGAGCCCGCGCAGCCGCGCGAACGCGTCCACGGTTTCGGCTCGACCGCTGCTGAAGCGCGACATCTGATTCTCGATGATGTGTGAGGAGAAGTGCACGCCGCCGACATAGACGAACAGGAGCGAGTATTCCAGCTCCGCGATCAGCTCCGGCTTGATGCGGAGCGGATTGACGATGGTCGCATCCTTGCGGAATTCGATGAAGTTGATGCCGCCGAACGCGCAGGAGAACTGGTCCTGTTTGCCGCCTTTGATGCCGACGTCAACGCGCTCGATCTGGTAGGCTGTCTCGGCGATGCCGTAGGCATCCATCGGCGACTTAATGTGCTCGGAAACGGCCTGGACCAGCGCGACGGTCAGCGCGGAACTGGAGCCGAGGCCGGAGCCGGGCGGCGCGTCGTTGTGCAGCCGGATATCGGCGCCCCGGGCCAGGCGGCCGGACTGCTGGAAATGGCGGACCACGCCCTTGGCCAGGTCCAGTTGTCCGTCGTAGACGACCGGGTCATTCAAGTCGAAACTGACCGTCAGGTCGTAGTCGATGCTGTCGACCGTGACCGAGCTGTCTTGCCGAGGTTCGAGGGTGGCGAAGGCGTAGCGGTTGATGGTCGCGGAGAGTACCGCGCCGCCCTGCTGCTCGTAGTAGGGCCACACATCGGTGCCTCCGCCCGCGAAACTGATGCGGAGCGGTGCCCGCGCGCGGATGATCACCGATGCTCCTGAAGCTGTGGGCGGATCATGGTTGAAGCTTACGTAATCCATCGAATTGGTCAAGAATTGGCAGCTTTGCGGAACGGATTCGGAGTTGCGAAAGTCGGCGACGAGGGAGAGGGCCCGGACCGATGTCGGCCTCAATCGGCGCTGAGTTCTTGACATCAGGGGCGAGAGGAGTATCCTTAGCGCCTTGAAGATACTGGTGACGAGCGCGTTACCATACGCGAACGGGGAGCTCCATTTTGGACACCTGGCCGGCGCTTATCTGCCCGCCGACATCTTCGTAAAGTACCACCGTCTAAAGGGTTCGGACGTCGTCTACATCTGCGGCTCGGATGAACACGGCGTTCCGATCACCATCGCCGCCCAGCAGGCCTGCGTATCTCCGCAGGAAATCATCGACCGGTATCACCCGTCCATCAAGAAGTCGTTCGAGGAGTTCGGGATGGAGTTCGACAACTACTCCCGGACTTCGCTGCCCATCCACCACAAGACCGCGCAGGACTTCTTTTCAAACGTCTATCAGAAGGGGTTCCTGCAGCCAAAGACTACGCGCCAGCTCTATTGCCCGAAGGACCGGATGTTCCTCGCCGACCGCTACGTGGAAGGTGTCTGTCCGAACTGCAAGTCCGAGGGCGCGCGCGGCGATCAGTGTGAGGCGTGCGGACGCTGGATCGAGCCGTTTGACCTCATCAATCCGCGCTGCAAGACCTGCGGCACGACGCCGGAGATACGCGAGACAACACACTGGTTCTTCGCCCTGTCGAAGTTCGAGCCGAAGCTCCGGCGGTGGCTCGACTCGAAGACCGACTGGAAGCCGAACGTGAAGCGGTTCTGCGAGGGCTGGTTCAACCGGGGCCTGCAGGACCGGGCGGTGACGCGCGACCTGACCTGGGGTGTGAAGGTGCCTTTGCCCGAGGCAGGGGACAAGGTGATGTACGTCTGGTTCGACGCGCCCATCGGCTACATCTCATCCAGTAAGGAGTGGTCCGAGCGCATCGGCAAGCCGGACCGGTGGAAGGACTACTGGCTCGACCCGGACACGAAGCTGGTCCACTTTATCGGGAAAGACAACATCGTGTTCCACGCGATCGTCTGGCCGGCGATGCTCATGGCACATGAGGGCTTTGTACTGCCGAAGGACATCCCGGCGAACGAATTCCTGAACCTGGAAGGGCAGAAGATATCGACCTCGCGCAATTGGGCGGTGTGGCTGCCCGACTACCTGAAGCAGTTTCCGGCCGACCCGCTGCGCTACGCGCTCGCGGTGAATCTGCCCGAAAATCGCGACGTCGATTTCACCTGGCGCGACTTCCAGGCGAGGAACAACAATGAGCTGGCCGACGTGCTCGGCAACTTCGTGAACCGGGTCGCGGTCTTCATTAAGAAGAACTACTCAGGCAGGGTGCCGGAGGCAAACCCGGATGACGAGCAGAGCCTTGAGGTGCTGAAGGCAATCGAACAAGCGCCGGCCAGGCTAGGCCGGATGATTGATGCCTACCAGATCAAGGACGCGGCGCGCGAGGTAATGACTTTGCCGGCATTGGGCAACCGCTACTTCGACTACGAAGCGCCCTGGAGGACGTTCAAGACTGACCGCGCGAAGTGCGACCGGACGATGAACGTCTGCATGCGTCTGGTCTCGTCGCTTGAGGTGCTGCTCTATCCATTCCTGCCTTTCACGAGCAGGAAGATATCGAAGCTGCTATGGGGACCTACCGCAGTCCAGAGTCCGGAGTCCAGAGTCCAGAGTCCGAAACGGGGATGGGACGATGCGGCAAAGCCCGTCCTGCCGACTGAGCTGGGCCCGGCCGAGATACTGTTCAGCAAGATTGAAGATTCGGCCATCGCGGTGCAGGTGGCGAAGCTGGGCACGGAGCCGCCGGCGCCCGGCACCGGAACGCAGGCTCCGAGCGCCAAGCCGAAGGAGAAGGGCGTGATTACATTCGACGATTTCAAGAAGCTGGAACTGAAGGTTGCGAGAATCCTTGCCGCCGAAGCGGTGCCGGGTGCCACCAAGCTGCTCAAGCTGCAGATTGACCTCGGGACCGAGCAGCGGCAGATTGTTGCCGGCATCGCGCTTGCCTATAAGCCGGAGGAGTTGGTCGGGAAGTCGATAGTGGTCGTTGCCAACCTGGCGCCGGCCGTGATTCGCGGGGTCGAGTCGAACGGCATGCTGCTTGCCGCCACCGGCCCGGCCGGACTCGCTCTTGTTATGCCTGACCGCGAAGCCGCGCCCGGTTCGTCGGTATCATGATGCCCATGAGTGGAAAAGAGATAGAGGGACAAAGGGATCGAGTGGCGGACTGCGGGCACTTGATCCCTCGATCCCTTCATCCCTTGATCCCTTCTCTCTAGCCCTATGTCCCGCCGTTCCAAAGAGAATCCCGACGGCCTGAAGATATTCGATTCGCACTGCCATCTGACTGATGCTCAGTTCTCGGTCGACCTCGTGGCCGTGCTCAAGCGGGCCCAGAGCGCCGGCGTGCGCTGGTTCATGGTCGCGAGTCAGAGCGTGCCGGACAGCAAGCAGACAGTCGCTCTCTGTCGTCACCGCGAAGGCCTCTACTGCGCGGTTGGTGTGCATCCGCACGAAGCCGACCAGTTTCGTTCCTGGGATGTACAGGCCCTCAAGGACATGTGTATCGAGCCCAAGGTGAAGGCAATCGGCGAGGTCGGGCTCGATTTCTTCCGCGGCATCTCATCGCGCGGTAACCAGGAGACTGCTTTTCACGCCCAGGTCGAGCTCGCCAAGATGCTCGACATGCCGATGATCGTCCACATCCGCGACGCAGCGGGCAGGGCGCGGGGGATTATTGACGAGCACGGGTACTATTCAGGTGTCCTGCACTGCTTCTCCGCCGACAAGAAGCTGGCGGAGTGGGCGGGAGAGAAGGGCCTGTACGTTTCGTTCGCCGGCAATATCACCTTCGGTGAGGAGCGCAATGAGGAACTCATCAAGATGGTTCCCCGTGAGCGGCTGATGGTTGAGACCGATGCGCCCTATCTTGCTCCGGTGCCGAACCGCGGACAGCGCAACGAGCCGGCGATGATTCGGCTGACAGTGGAGAAACTTGCGCAGGTGCTCGGGATTACTCCTCTCGAAACAGCGGACCTGACCCGCGACAACGCTCTGCGCTGCTTCAGAATATGATGGTTCCCGGGGTCCTGGGGTTCAGGCTCCGAACCGGAACCAGTAGACCCCTGAACCCGAGAACCATCCTTCTCTTCTGAGACATCTCTATCCCCGCCGCGGGCTCGGTCAGTCATTCCTGACGTACGAGCCGGTGGCCGATGAGCTGGTAGCGGCGCTTGGCGTCGGTCCGGCCGACACCGTGCTCGAGGTCGGCCCGGGCAAAGGGATGCTGACGAAGCGGCTCGTTACCCTGGCGGCCAGGGTCATTGCGGTCGAGATCGACGAGCGGCTGGTCGAGGGATTGCGCGCCGAGCTGGGTGGCTCCGGAAAGCTCGACGTCGTCCAGGCCGACTTCATGGAGTTCGACCTCGCGCCGTTCCGGCATCTGAAGGTGATGGGCAACCTGCCCTACAATCTCTCATCGCAGATTCTCTTCAAGCTCCTTGCGTCACTTGAAGCGTGGGACGCCGCGGTGCTCACTACGCAGCGCGAGTTCGCGTACCGGGTCGTCGCCGTACCCGGGTCAAAGGCCTATGGCGCTCTCTCGGTCTTCTTCGACCGCATGACAATCAGAGAGCGGCTCTTCAACATCGGGTCGGAGAACTTCAAGCCAAGGCCCGACGTAGTATCCACGTCCCTCCGCCTGACCCGGCGCGAGCAGCCGCTGTATCGTGTGCAGGACGAGAATGCGTTCCGGCAGGTCGTCAAAGCCTGTTTTGCCCAGCGCCGGAAGACGATCGCCAATAACCTCGTTGCGGGTCTGAAGCTGACGCGGGATGATGCCGTGGCCGGCCTGGAGCGGGCGGGAATTCAGCCGGCGGCGCGCGCCGAAACGTTGAGCGGGGAGCAGTTCAAGCGGCTTGCCGACGCGCTCGCGGCGCCCGGCCGCTGTTCCATTAGCTGAGCCTCTCTCTAGCGAGGGGAGTGAGGCGAAGTCAGCAACTCACGGTAGAAATCGAGAGTTCGCTGCGCGACTCTGGGCCAGGCGTATTCCTGCGCGCGCGCGGGCCCGGCCGCGGCCAGCGCCCGGCGCCGCTGTTCGCTGGTGAGGACGCTGACCAGGGCAGCGGCCAGGGCGTCGGGGTCGGCGGGTGGAACCAAGATGCCGTCAACTCCATCCCGGATCGTTTCGTCATAGCCGGGGATGTTTGAGGCCACGACCGGCGCGCCGCTGGCCATTGCTTCGAGCAGGACGATGCCCAGGGTCTCGCCGCCCAGCGATGGCGCACAGCAGACGTCGGAGTCGGCATAAATGCGGGGCAGGTCCTCGGGCCAGGCCGTGCCCAGGAAGTCGACTGCCGCCGCGATGCCAAGTTCCGCCGCAGTCCTGCGTGCCTGGCTTGCCATCGGTCCCGCGCCGACGACTGACAGCCGGGCGCCCGGCACCGCCCTTGTCACGGCGGGGAAGGCCCGGAGCAAGACTTCAATGCCCTTGCGTTCGTCGAGCCGGCCGACGAACAGCACGCGGCCCGCGTGCGTGCGAGGCTGGCCGGCAGCCGGCCGGAATCTGTCCAGGTCGATCCCGCAGGGGATTATCCGGAATTCGCCGGGAATGTAGGGCTGCGCGGCCTGATGCGCGCGTTCGGAGATGGCGATGCGGCCGTCTATTCTCGCAAGCTGGTTCCTGAAAAATGACTTGAAGACGCCTGAGCCGGCGGTGCGAATCTTGAAACCGGCGGTCAGGAAGGTAATCAGGTTGACCGAACGGCTGTGGCGAATCGCCCAGTATGAGATCTCCGGCCAGAACGTGCCGTGGCAGTGGACGATGTCGAACTTCTGCTCGGCAAGGAAGCGTTTCACCTGGCCCGGCATGCGGAGGCCGACCGGCAGCGTCGCGTAAGAACGGTTCAAGGGTATGAGCAGGGCGCGGCCAAAACGCGTGACCGGCGGAGAACCGGCGGTCGCAGGGTGAGGGGATCGAGGGAGTGAGTGATGGCCGAACGAGGTGGTGAGGACGTGGACCGAGTGGCCGCGCCGATGCAGTTCCATGGCCAGGTGGTGGACGTGTTCGCTCACGCCTGATGGATAGGGGCGATACGCGGCCGATACCAGGCAGATACTGAGCCGGGATTTCAGAGGACCTCCCGGTAGACGCGTTCGACCCGTTCGGTGATGTCGGGCCAGGCGAATTCCCCGGCTCGCGACCGCGCCCGGGCGGAGAGCTCGGTCCGCAGGTCGGCCGACAGGAGTACGCGCGTCAGGGCCGCGGCCAGCGCGTCCGGGTCTTCGGCCGGCACCAAAAGCCCGTCGAGCCCGGTGGTCACGACTTCGTTGTAGCCCGTTATATTGGAGGCGACGACCGGGCGGCCGGCTGCCATCGCTTCGATGAGGACAAGACCGAGCGCCTCACCACCGGTGGCCGGTGAACAGAACACCGTGCATCCCGCGTAGTACCCGGGCAGGTCCGAGGTGCTGACCCGGCCGGCGAAGACGACGTGGTCGCCGATGCCTGAGCTGATCGCGAACCGGCGGCACTGGTTTTCAAGCATTCCGCCGCCTACGGCAATCAGACGAACTGACGGTACTGCCGCAATCACTCCCGGCATGGCGCGGAGCAGTACCGGCAAACCCTTGCGTTCGTCGAACCGGCCGACGAAGAGGACCGTCGGGCGGCCGTCGCGCATCGGCAAAGGAGTCGGTGCGCGGTCGCTGAAGTGATTCAGGTCGATGCCGCAGGGGATGACGTGATATTCGCCCGGGAAGAGCCGGCGTGCAAAATCGGCACCGGCCCGCGACATCGCGATGCGGGCAGCGATGCGGCGGTTGAGCCCGGCGGTGAACAGCCGGAATGCCTTGACCAGTGGCTTCGGAGGCAGCTTGCCCACGGTGTGAAACGTCACGACGGCAGGCATGCGCGTTTCCATCAACGCCCAGTAGGCCAGCTCCGGCGGGAATACGCCATGGCAGTGGATGAGGTCGAACCGGTGTCGCCAGAAGAACCATGGCACCTGGAACGGTATGCCGAGCCCGGTCGGCACGGTGGCGTATGACCGGTTTATCGGGAGGAGCAGGGCCCGGCCGAAACGAGTGACCGGCAGAGAATCCGTGGTCGAGGGATCAGCGGATTGGGGGATCGAGCGGCGGTCGAATGACGTGGCGAGGATGTGGACCGAGTGACCGCGGCGCTGCAGTTCCACCGCGAGGTGGTGGACGTGTTCGCTGACACCGGATGGGTAGGGCCGATAGGCGGCCGTTACCAGGCAGATCCTCAATCGGTCGCTGGTCACTGGTCCAGATAGTGTAGGCCAAGGCTAAGGCTAGGATCGAACACGAGTCCTTTCGACCTCGACCTCAACCTTAGTCCCCTGTATGCCCGAACCCGCCGTGGCCGCGTCCGGTCTGGGAGAGGGAGTCGGCTTCGACCAGCTCGACGTCGGCGAGGATGCTGAAGACGAGTTGGGCGATGCGGTCGCCGCGATGGACCAGAAAGTCCCGGTCGGAGGCGTTGAACAGGACGACCCGTACCTCGCCGCGATAGTCGGAGTCGATGGTCCCCGGGCTGTTCAGTACCCCGATGCCGTACTTCGCTGCCAGCCCTGACCTCGGTCGCACCTGGGCCTCGGTCCGGGCGGGCAGCTCAATGCTGAGGCCGGTTCCAACCGAAGCGAATCCGCGCGCGGCGACGGTCGCGTCCTCAGCCGCACACAGGTCAAAGCCGGCCGAACCGTCGGTCTGGCGACAGGGGAGAGGAACGTCCGACCGGCGCTTCACTTTGACATTCATGGCTTATCCTGCCACGCCCCCCTGAACACCAGCCACTGGTCGGGAAACCGGCGGATCAGGTCGTTCAGCTCAACGGCTATAAGGCGGGTAAGCGCGGCCACATCGCCGTTCGGTTCCGTTGTCGGCGTCAATTCGACCTGCTTGTAGACAAGCCGGTAGGGTCGGCGCCCCGGTTCGTGCTGGAACACCAGCGCGGCCACCAGGACCGGCGCATCGAAACGGAGCGAGTAGACTGCCGCGCCTTTCGGATAGTAGCGATAGGAGTCGAACGCGGGGCAGAGGATGCCGTTGCCGGTCAGGTCGCGGTCAGACACGAGTGCGAGCATGCGCTGCCGCTTCAGCGCCCGGAGCATGGCTTTGCGGTCGGGCATCGGTATTATCTCCATGGCGGTCGCGCTGCGATAGCGGTTGTAGGTCTCCGCCCAGCCGTTCGGCACCGGCTCCACCACCGCGGACATCGGATAGCCGCTCGCGGCCATGAACACGCCGGCGAGTTCGTAGTTGCCGATGTGGCCGGTAACGACAACGACGGCGCGGCCCTGTGCGACAACCCGGTCCACCAGCGTCGGGTCGAACTCAACCATGCTGGTAACCCTGCGCCTGATGACCGGGACTCGCACCAGGTCAAGTACGTTCAGGACGTAGTGAAAGAAGAGGCGCCGGGCGGTTGCCTGGATTTCGGATTCAGTCGTTCCCGGCGGCAGGACGTGGCGGCAGTTGACAATGAACTTATCGCGGCCCTTGCGGTCGAAACGGTAGACGAGCGCCCCGGCCACGCGTGCCATCCGTACAATCAGCCACCGCGGCAGCATGAACTGGATGAGCGTGCCGAGTGGCAGCAGCCAGGTGACGGCGGCGCGACGTTCCTTCTTACCGGCCATGCTGCGGTTGGTCACGCGCGGCCTCGGCCGCGGCTTTGGCCAGTTTGTCGGTCTCGCGATTCTGTTCGCGGCGTACGAGTTCGATGCTGACGTTGGGCAGGGCCTCGGCCAGCTCCCTGGCCCTGGCGTGCAGCACCTTCAGCCCCGCGTTCTTCACCTTGTACCTGCCCGCCATCTGGTAGTAGAGCAGCTCGGAATCGGTCCGTATCACCACCGGGCCGGAACCGAGCGCGCGGCTCTCAGCCAGGGCGCCGAGCAGGCCCTCGTACTCGGCCTGATTGTTAGTGCGGATGCCGATGAAGCGGCTTATCTCCTTGACAACGCTGCCGTCCGGGCGCGTGATCCGGACACCGATTCCGGCCGGACCGGGATTGCCGAGTGATGAACCATCGATCTGAACCAGGAATCCGGCCGGCCGGTCGCCGGCTATTCCTGGGCGACGATCAGAATCCGGCCGCAGGCTTCGCAAAGATAGAGGCGGTCCTGCCGCTCGATTTCGAGTATCCGCTGCGCCGGAATCGGGCTCAGGCATCCGCTGCAGCGTTCCTTGCGGACGGTGGCGACGGCGATTCCCCCTTTGTTGGCGCGGACCCGTTCGTAGCGCTTGATCAGCTCGGCCGGAATCGCGGCGGCCGTTGTTTCCCGCTGCTGCTGCCGGGTCGCGATGGCGGCCTCGATTTCCTTCTTCTCGATCTCCAGCATCTCGACCTTGCGGGTCGTTTCGGAATCGAGTTCGGCGCTCTTCTTTTCGTTCTCCTTGACCTTCCGGTCCAGCGCCTCGGTTTCCTCCATCAGCACGATCATCCGGTCTTCGATGCTTGCCTTCAGTTTCTTCTGACCCTCAATCTCCTTGAGGAATGCCTTGTACTGCTCGTTGGTCTTGGCCGAATAGAGCTGCACCGAGTAGCCGGCCACCTTCTCCTCGGTGCCCTTGAGTTCGACCTCGCAGAGCTTGTACTGCTTCCTGTGCTCGATGATGTCGTTCTTCGCCTGGTCCAGGTCGGACTTGATGGTCGCTGCCGCCTTCTTCAGGTCGTCCACCCGCGCCGGTATCCGGCTGAGCTTGTCGTTCAGGGTGCGGAGTTCGGTATCGAGCTGCTGCAGGGCCCACAAGTGCTGGAAGGACTGCTTCATCGAGTGCCCCCGGAAAGAGGTCGGGGTGTGAAGGCACCTGCCGTCACACCCCGTGGGATGGGCGATACCTGACTTGAACAGGTGACCTCTTGCATGTCAAGCAAGCGCTCTAACCAAAGCTGAGCTAATCGCCCGGTTGTCATGGAGCGTGCCACGGTGGACTGACTATATTGATTCCTTGACCATAAGTCAAGGTCGTCCCGCCCGCTCTGAGTCTGACCCGGGATTCTACCACGAAGGCAGAAGCGCGGCCAGCCTGCCGGTTTCAACCCGCAGCCACCGAAGTTCGGCTGAGGCCGGTGTTTCGCGGCTCGGGGCGCGCCCTCACTTTACGACTATCAGCCGCTGACAGAAACTCCCGCCGGCGCGGTTCATTTAAATGAACCGGGTGGTTCGGCTCTCGGACTTAGGGGAGAGGAACGAAGAGGCCAGAGGACAAGACATTGGTCGGAAGCGGTCAGCCGTGAGCTGTCAGCCGTCGGCAGGGGAGAAGCTCGGGTCGGGTTCGTCCCGAGTCACAATCTAGACCTTGACCTTAACCTCAACCTCGTCCTCTACCTCAACCTCGCGTCGCAGCCGCGTCGGATGTCCCGAAGCTTGCCGAATAGAATGCGTGTCCCTGGTTCCCTTGGTTCCTCTGGCAATTCGACCCCCGGAGTCTTCTTCGTGCGTTCTGAGGGATATCGCCCACCAACCGCCGAGGTCAACGACAACGCCGATTGAATAGAAGCCGCGGTAGCGATCCCATGGCGCGGCGTTCGCTGAGACCGACGCCGGCTTGGGCCTGCGGCGCGTGCCCTGAAGCTGAATCTGCCCGAAGCTTCCCGAAATGGGGTGCCTGTCCTTGATATCCCCCGCTGATCATCCTAGTCGTGCAACTGCGTGTTTTGTCTGAACATAGTCTCGAAGGATTCACAAACAGGGAGTTCGATGGTACGAAGGCCAAGCGAGCTCACGACGGTGATCGTCACTGGCACGAACTCGACTATGACCACAGTCTGTGCCATGAACATAACTTTCCTGACTTTGAGACGCGGAAGTCCTGAAGCGAGATCGGAAGTGAGTCGAGCCCTCACCGATTCTGAACGTATGGGGTTCAGACCAGACTCCAACACTGAAGTTACGGTGGAGGAGGCTTCTTTGTGGCTGCGGAACATTCGGGGCCGTGCTTCCATATCCAGTCGAGCATGATCAATCAGGCACGTCGCGTTTACCGCCACCACGCCGTAGTCGATTGCTGGCTTCTCCAGCTGCTTAGCGCCATCCACTATTGACTTTATCAGAGTATCGGGTTTCCGTGAGTGGGGAAATAGGGACACTTCCCATACTTCTATGCTCCGTCAAGTCTTGGGCGCGTCATTGCAGTTGCCTGACTGCGGTCTGTCGCTGACCGTCACCTGGCGGCGCGTTTCCATCTCATTCCTTACCTTCGTCGCCTCCCGCGCACACTCCCGCAGGTAGTCTGCGCCGGACAGGCCGCGCCGTTTGCGGTCAGCCTCTGCCGCCCGGCGCTGGTCGTGCAGCCATTCCAGGAAATCGACGTCTTCATTCGTCATAGCGTAACACCTCTTCGGGCGTTCGGACTCCGATAAGCACGTATCCTTCGCGTGAATTCACAGAGTTCAGCCTGCGCTCGGCCCACTCGTTCGCCAGATGCCGGAGGTTCATGGATACGAGTACGTCGGCGCCGGCGATTGATGCATAGGCCGCGTGTCGGGCGTCGTCGGCAAAGTCGGCCGGCACCACGCCATCAGCCAGGTAGGCCTCTGCCAGCCGTTCTACCTCATCCTCGTCGAGCGTAAGCTCTTCGACGCGTTCGACCAGGTCCAACAGCTCCGACCGCAGCGGTTCGGCCGACCGGGTCAGTTCTTTGATGGTTAGAGGCGACGTCACCGCCCGGAAGATTCCAGCTTCGACCTGCCTGAACAGTGTCTCAGCCGCCTGCCTCCGCAGGGTGTTGTACGGCTTGCGGTCGAAGCAGAAGCCGAATACTGAAGTCTCAAGATACAGCAGGGGCCGTTGTTTCACGTCCAAAGGATACCTCTGCTCAAACGAATGTCAAGAGGTATCATCAGAAGTTGTGGAAAAAGAGAGAGCGGTGTCTACGATTCCATGTGATTGTGATGACGGGTTTTAGCCCGAGAAAGGAGACACCGCTGTATGTCAGACTATCAGAAAGAACAGGAAGCCGCAAGGAGAAGGCAGGAGCGACGTGAGAAGCGAGCCGAGCGCCGGCGAAGGCGAGTAATGAAGCAGGAGGCAGCCAGTCTGTTGGACAAGATGGCACTGACCGGAGCCCAAGAGAAGATCCAGGATACGCTGGAGGCGGAGCGGGACGAGTTTCTTGCGCGTGAGCCGTATGTGCGTGCCGGTAGGGCCAAGCTTCGGGGATACCGGAACGGGTACGCGAAGCCACGGCGGGTGCATCTGAGTGGCGGCAGCGTCGAGGTTGAGCTGCCGCGGGTGACAAGGGATGACGGGGACTTCCGATCTGGCCTTCTGGCGCCCTATCAACGGACGAGTCCTAAGGTGCTGGAGACATTACCGCAGCTCTATCTCTACGGCATCTCGACCGGTGACTTTGAGGCAGCTTTAGAGTGTCTGTTGGGAGTCGGTGCGGCGCTGAGTCCGGCGACGGTCTCCCGGCTGAAGGAGAAGTGGGCGGAGGAATACGATGTCTGGCAGAAGCATAAGTTGGCCTCACACTATGCTTACATCTGGGCCGATGGCATCTACATCAAGGTAGGTCGCAACAAGGAGAAGCTGGCGCTGCTCGTAGTGATGGGTGCGGACGTGGACGGTCGAAAGCAACTTCTGACCCTGATCGCCGGCCAGCGGGAGAGTGCCGAGCAGTGGCTGGAAGTGCTGCGGCATCTCAAGAAACGGGGTGTGAAGTGGATCGGGCTGGCGGTGGCGGACGGGATACCAGGCTTCTGGAGTGCTCTGCGAAAGGCATTCCCTGCTACCGGGCGGCAACGTTGCTGGGTGCACATGATGCGTAACGTCATGGACAAGCTGCCGAAGTCAAAGCAGGCTCAGGCTCACAAGTCACTCCAGCGTATCTACGGTGCGGAGACTCGAGCCGATGCGGCGGCACGTATCGGCCGCTTTGCCGAGAGTTACAGAGCCTACCCACCGGCGGTGTCCTGCCTGATTGACAATCAGCAGGACCTGCTGACTTACTTCGACTTCCCGCGGGAGCACTGGCGGCACATCAAGACGACGAATCCGATTGAGTCGCCCTTCTCGGCGGTGAAGAGCCGAGTGAAGCGGGCGAAGCGGATGATGCAGCATTGGTCGGCACTCGGGTTGGTATTCAAGCTGATGCAGGACCAGCAGACACGCTGGCACCGGCTCAACGCGCCGGAACTGATTGCGGCGGTGGTAGCTGGTGCCAAGTACCGCAATGGCCTTCAAGTGAAAACAGCAGCATGACCACAAGACACCGCTCAGCTATTTCCACAACATTTGACAGGACCTCAATGTCAACGTGACTGCGACGGAACTGACGACGAAGTCAGTGGCGAACCGGTCGGCGAAGTCGGAGTCGAACTCGTCCTCAGACTCAGCGACGTTGTTGCTGCGGAAGGTAGTTCGAGAGGGAAGTCGAGACGCAAGTCCAAAGGGAAGGCGAGACGCCGGTCGGAACGAACTGAGCAAGGGAATCCGCAAGGAGTTGCGCTTGGGGTCGAGCAAGGGACCTCGCAAGGAATCGAGCAAGGGGTCGCGAAGGGAATCGAGAAACGCAAGTCGAAAGGGGTCGCGAAAGGAGCCGCGAAAGGGAACTCGAAAGGGGTTCAGAAAGGGAAGTCGAAACGAAGTTCGAAAGGAGTCTCGAAACGCAATCGGAAAGGGCTTGCGATAGGGCCTCCCAGGTAGGGGAGGTGGGCGGGGGACTATGCGTCTTCTGAAGGAAATCGGGT
>Ga0136653_10001099_pt1 | contig 14654 bp, 5 predicted proteins | sample LakKivw275mmetaG_FD_94866 | JGI IMG/M metagenome (GOLD analysis project Ga0136653, IMG submission 94866) | Anoxic lake water microbial communities from Lake Kivu, Rwanda to study Microbial Dark Matter (Phase II) - Lake Kivu water 275m metaG... | ecosystem: Environmental > Aquatic > Freshwater >... | reverse complement strand
TTTTAGCCATGTCTCGGTGGGAACCATCGATAGCTTCTTTCAGAAAATCCTCCGCTCATTCGCCCGCGAAGCCGGACTGTCACCGGCCTACCAGTTGGAAATGGACAGTGGCAAGCTGCTGGACGAGTTCGCTGCTGCAGTGTTCAGGGAACTGGATACCGATCCCGGAACCCGGGAATGGCTGACCGAATGGGTCATCGACCTGATGGAAGAGGGCCGGTTATGGTACCGCCTGGAATCCGAAATTATCGACACCGGATTTGAACTGCTCAAGGAAGAGGTGTTGCGTGATATCGTCAACTCAGACTCCAATAGCCTGAAGGAAAGCGATATATCAGTCATTAAACATACCTCCCGGAGGATCATTCATGAATTCAGGCAGAATGCCGAAACCATCGGAATCCAGGCCCGGGAGGTGCTAGCCCGATCGGGACTGGATATCTCCTGTTTCTGGAGTGCTAATAACGGACCCGCCGGATATCTCCGGCGACTCGACGGAGACTCCAAAGCACCGGGTCCCAATGTGTTGAACAGCCTGGGGGAAATCGACTGTTGGCTGCCTGTCAGTAAAAACAAAAACCTGGATCCCGGACTGAGACAGACCCTCTATGAATCTCTCAATAGCCTGGCCCAACAGGCAGTCGACCTCTTTGAGAACCATTACAGAGATTATACTACGGCTGCCGCCATCAACCGGAATCTGCCCTCCCTTTGGTTCGCTTCCCGGATGATCCGGTTTATCCGGGAGTATGCACAGGAAAAAAACCTCATCCTGATCAACCTGGTCCAGCCCCTGATCTATACGATCGTTACAAAAAATGACTCTCCCTTTATTTATGAAAGGACCGGAAACTGGTTCCATCATTTCCTGATCGATGAGTTCCAGGACACCTCCGATCTCCAATGGGAGAATTTCAGGCCGTTGATAAACAATAGCTTATCGGAAGGCGGCATGAGCCTGTTGGTGGGGGACGTGAAGCAATCGCTCTACCGCTGGCGAAACAGCAACTGGAAACTGTTACACCAACGCGCTGAGCAGGATATGCGCGCTTTCGGAAGCGAACCGGAAGCGCTGCTGGAGAACCATCGCAGTTGCCGGTCCATTCTTGATTTCAACAACGAATTCTTCAGCCGGGTCCCGCTTACGGTTCTGGCCGATCTGGATGTCAAACAGCTGGCAGAAGTTTACGCCGAAACGTGGCAGCAGGGTGGCGCCCGGTCGGCTCTGGCCGGGCGGGTGGAGATTCGCTTCTATCCGAAGGGAGAGACGGATCAGGGAGATCCGGCCAGCCGGATATCACGGGATCTGCCGGTGATCATTGACAACCTGCTCAGCCACAAGGGATACCGGCAGGAAGATATCCTGCTGCTGGTGAGGAAAAATGAGGAAGGTACCCAGGTCAGCGACCTGTTGAACCGGTACCAGAAGGAACATCCCGATCCCAACCGCGAACCCTGGTCGCTGGTCTCAGCGGATGTGTTCCGCATAGGATCATCCGCGGCTATCCGCGTGATCCTCCTCGCTTACCGGTATATGTCGGACCCGTCCAATCTGTTCCTGAAAAAAATACTCTCCTGGGAATATGCCCGATTGCACCCTGATACTCTGTCCCCCGACCAAAACCCTGCCGAGCTGATCACAGGGGAGATGGATGAAAAAATCCAGGCGTTGAATGTGTGGGGCCCCATACAGGTGTGTGATGAACTGATACGCCTTTTTAAACTGGATGAAGAGGATTCCTACACTCCTTACCTGTTTCAGTTCCGCGATCAACTCCGGCTCTTCTGTTCACGCGAGCCGGGAACTATCCCCGGATTCCTTCACTGGTGGGATGCTACCGGCTGCAAACAGAACCTGGTCACGGAAGGACAGCCCTCAGCCATGAGGATCATGACGATCCATAAGGCCAAGGGACTCTCCAGCCCCGTGGTCATCATACCCTATTGCAACTGGAAACTCGATCATGAACCTTTCCTGGCTCCCTGGGTATGGGTCGAGACCCAAAACACTCCGTTCAACCAGGTTCCAAGGATGCCTGTTAAATATTCCAGTAAACTGGAAAACACCTACTTCGCCGATCAATACCGGGAAGAGAAATTTGAGGCGGCACTGGATAACCTGAACCTGTTGTATGTAGCTTTCACCCGCCCCAAAGATATCCTCATCGTCTGTTGCCCGCTGGAGGGCAAGGGTAAGACGGTGGCGAACCTGCTGGCAGACCACCTGGGTACACGGATACAGGAGGGAAAGTTTAGCCTGGGCGATCCGGATTTCAGGAACCCGGATCACGCCCCGGCACTCCGGCTGAAGCCCCTGATCCCGGGCCGGTTAAGCGCTTCTGCCAGGGTGGATGCCATTATCCCGAAGGTAGATCTGACAGGTGAGGAAGCCCGGTTTGGACGGCTGGTTCATACATTGCTGGAGAAAACCACCCGTCCCGGGGATATCCCGGTTCTCCTGAACCGGATGCTCCGCTCAGGGGAGATCAGAACCTCGGAATTGCGGCCGTTGCAAGATAAAATCGATCCGATATTCAATCTCCCCGAAGTGGCCGATTGGTTCGGGGAAGGCTGGACGGTACTGGCTGAATCCACTATCCTCGTGCCCGGTTCCGGCGCCTACCGCCCCGACCGGGTGATGCTCCGTAACCGGCATGCCATAGTGGTGGACTACAAGTCGGGAGCCGCCGATAATAAACATAAACACCAGGTATCCAGATATATGAGCCTGCTTAGCCAGATGGGCTATGCTCCGGTCCAGGGCTACTTGTTGTATCTGGATAAACCTGAAATAGAAGAGGTTACTTTAACCGGTGAAGTCGAATGGAGCCGGCCGGAACTAACAGACCCAAAAACCTTTCTCGCCCGTGTCGCCCGTGACTTGTGGGATACCAACGCAGGAGAGCTGCAGGAAGTCCTGGCTGTGGTGCCCAACCGGAGATCGGGCCAACTTCTCAGGCAGGAATTGTTGACCTGCGCCGACAAGATTGCCTGGTGCCCCGAAATCATCAGCATAGATGAATGGATGATCTGCCTCTCGGGCCTGATTCCGGTGGATCCGGTTACCTTACTGGTGAGTCTCTATCAGGAGGCAAAGAAACAGATGCCGGGGCTGGGACCGTTTGACCTGTTTATAGATCTGGGAGAGATGATCCTGGCTGATTTTGACGACATCGACCAATATCTGGTTAATCCGGAACGGGTTTATATGGCAGTCAGGGAGCTGAAAAGAATCGACACGCTGTATGGAAGTCTGTCCGATCCGGAACTGCTGGAACGGATCAGCCGGTTTTGGCAAAGCATCGGGCAGAAGCACTCGGATCAGCAGGAGCAATGGATCGGTATGTGGGAAAAACTCTACCCGGTTTACCACGGCTTGCAACAGCATCTGTTGGAGCAGAACCTGGCTACCCGGGGTATGTGTTACCGGAAAGCTTTGGCTCAAGCCACTCAACAACAGGCAGGGCTCGAAAACTATACGACCGTGGCTTTCATCGGCTTTAATATGTTAACCGGAGCAGAGGAGAAACTCTTCAACTACTTGAAGGAAATTGGGAAAGCAAGGTTTTATTGGGATTTCCATGAGTCCTACCTGGTCCGGGGGCATGAAGCCGGGCGCTTTATCAACAAATACCGGGAGGCTTTTCCGCTTCCCGCAAGTTTTCAACCTTTCCCGGTTTCATCTGTACCAGGCGAGCCCCGTATACAAGTATTGGCGGCAACCTCTAACACGGGCCAGATCCAGTCATTGGTTTCCTGCCTGAAACAGGACCGTTGTGCTTCGGTCGCGATTGTGCTGCCCGATGAGACCCTGCTGCCCGATATGATCCTGGCCTGGCCGGAGGAAGCCGGCCCGGTTAACTTTACTTCCGGCTACCCCCTGTTTCTCACGCAGGCGGCCTCCTTTTTCAGGGCACTCATTGACCTGGTCGAATATACCCGGCGTGAACCTGACAGACACCTGGCCGATCCGGTTTCACTCCAGGCGGTGCTGGAACACCCCTGGTTTGACAGGATATCAGGAGCGGACAGTCAGGCCATCAGAAAGGAACTGCTGCGCCCGTCGGGAGAGGCGTTGCCGCTGAGCCAGCTCAACCGGATCCCCAACCTGGAGTGGCTGACCCGTATCCTATCCGGAGGATCAATTACAGAAATCCTGACTTCAATTATTGAGATAATCAGCCGGTTAACCATCGGTTCACTGCCGGTTGAACAAGCTGCAGCCGGTGCATTAACCGAGCTAACAATGGAGTTGACCGGCAGGCTGGAAAGGAACCGTTTCAATCCGGGATTCAAAGGGGTCAGGAGTATGCTTGTCAAAAGTTTGAACAGCAGTCGAATCACGCTCGAATCGGAGAGGAATGCCCCGTGCCAGGTGGCCGGCATACTGGAGATGAGGCTGTTGGATTTCACCCATGTGTATGTCCTGTCTTTCAATGAGGGGGTATGGCCTTCCCAGGCACTTAAAGGATCGCTGATACCCTATTCCCTGAGGAAATACTTTGGCCTGCCCACTGCCGAGAACCGGGATGCCCTCTACTCCTACTATTTTTACCGCCTGATCAGCCGGGCTTCTGAAGTAACCTTGTTTTATCTCACAGGGCATCGGGATGATACCTTCCGCTCCGGGGAGATGAGCCGGTATGTGAGCCAGCTGAACTTTGAAAGGGGCGGCGGTTTGGACATACTGAGCGAACCGATGGTCGGCGTAACGCCGGTTGACGATTCGGGGGACCTGCCCAAAACCGGAATGGCGCTGGAGCTGCTGGATCGGTTCTTTGATCCGGACACCGGACAGCGTCTCTCAGCCAGCGCTTTGAACGACTATATGACCTGCTCCTTCCGTTTCGCCTGTAAATACCTGTTTGACATAAAGGAACCCCGCGAGGAAACCCAGGCATCGGATCCCCTGGGTTTTGGCACACTCGTACATAAGGTGCTGGAAATGATGTATCAGCCCTTCAGGGGGCAGGCCAAAGGCCCTTCTTCTTCCTGGTTCAGGCAGGCACTACAGGATCAGGATGCCCTGGACCTGATGCTTTTGACTGCTTTCCGGTCCCTGACGGGGGGGCCAGCTGGCAGCAGGCCGGCTGGCAAGGATAAGCTGGCCCTTCAGGTTGCCAGCGAATTTGTCAGGGCGACCCTGAGAGCAGATCAGGAAGAGCCACCCAAACAGATCCTGCACCTGGAGGAGGACTTTTTCCATGCCTGGCAGGTTCCTACGCCCCTGGGTCCGAGGACTGTCAGGTTGAAAGCGGTCATTGACCGGATCGACCGGATGGAGTCGGGGATCCGGGTCATTGACTACAAATCAGGAAAAACAGAGCTGGATTTCAAGGAGGTGGGGGAGCTGTTCAAGCGGCAATCAGATTCCAGAAAAAAAGAGATCTTCCAGGTACTGCTCTATGCTGAAATGGTGATGCATTGTCAACAAAGCCCGGTAGATCTCCTGCCAGCCCTCTACCGTTTTACCTATCTTCGCGCCGGAAACCCAGACACCCGGATTGCCTGGAGTGGGCAGGGATTGGTTTATTCAGATGTTCAGGAGGAGTTTCGCTCGGAGCTCATGGATTTGTTGACTGAAATCCTCAATCCTGAAGTTCCTTTCAGCAAGGTAACCAACCGGCGTACATGCCGGTATTGCCCTTATTCGGGATTGTGCCGGCGCGATTAATCTTCCAATAGGCCTGGGCGCAGTCTCCGGGTGCGTTCAACCGACTGCTCGTGCTTCCATTCATCAATCTCCTTGTCGTTGCCCGACAGGAGAATATCGGGTACTTTCCACCCCTTGTATTCTGCAGGCCTTGTGTAGAGTGGGGGAGCCAGCAGATCGTCCTGAAAGGAATCAGTGAGGGCTGATTCCTCATCACCCATGGCACCGGGAAGCAGCCTGACGATTGCATCGACCATCACGGCTGCCGCCAGTTCTCCCCCAGTCAGTACATAGTCCCCGATCGAAATCTCCCGGGTGATCAGATGATCCCTGACGCGCTGGTCTATTCCTTTGTAATGGCCGCAAAGGATGATGATGTTATCGAGGCAGGATAACCGGTTAGCCAGTTTTTGACTGAATGGCTCACCGTCAGGCGAGGTATATATTATTTCGTCAATGTCAGCTTCACGGCGGATCGCATTCAGTGCCCGGTCAATGGGTTCGATTGTCATGACCATTCCCCCACCACCGCTAAACGGGTAGTCATCCACACTCCTGTGTTTATCGGTTGAGTAATCCCTTAGGTTATGGATCCGGATATCAATGATCCCGTTCTGCCTGGCGCGCTTGATGATGGAATGGTCAAACGGACCAGCCAATATTTCGGGAACTGCAGTTAGAATATCGATCCTCATATCAGTCCTGATTTCATGGCAAATATAGAATTCTTCCGGAGCTTTAGGATCAAACGAAAGGTGACATAATGACGCTTAGGATATTGAAAAAAATGTCAAAATGACAGGTATGCATTCACGGTATAGGATTTGAAGGAACGGGACAGGGAATAAACAAATTAAAAATAGGAGGATTTACCATGGCACTTGTAAGATTTAACCACAGCAACTGGACTCCGGAAAAAAGGAGTTACCGGGACTTCAGCGACCTGATGAACCTGTTCTGGAACGATTTTGACGGTTGTGCAGGCGGCAGTTGCCCGGCTGCGAACATCGTAGAAACTGACGATAGTTTCAAGATCGAGGTGGCTGTACCCGGTTTTGACAAGAAAGATTTCCAGATCCATGTCGAAAACCAGTACCTGACCATTTCAAACAACCAGGAAGAAAAAAACGAAGAAAAGAATGAACGCTATGCACGGAAAGAGTTTATCCGTCATTCATTCACCAGAAGTTTCCGGTTGTCTGAATGGGTTGATACCCAGAAAATACAGGCACATTACGAAAACGGGATACTGACGGTCGAGATCCCCAAAAAGGAAGAAGCCAAAACGAAGCCGGCCCGCCAGATCGAGATCAGCTGAGAAACAAAAGGTGTTGATAGCTTGAGAACAAGCCACCTCCTGAGAAGGGGGTGGCTTTTTTGGTAAAAAAAATAAGGTATCTTTGTAAGTTGTGTTCGTCTGGGCCCTGGCCCGGTCTCCGTTCGTAAGAACAACTCAGGACTCCTGAGGTATTGTCAGATTAAAACCGTTGGTTATGGATGAGAAAGATCAGCTCGGTGAAGAGCAGTTGCCTGATGAAGGTTTACTAAATACAGAAAATGCCCCTGAAACCCCGGAAATCAAGATAACCGGCGCCGAACTTCCCGAAGAGGAAAATTCTCCGGTAGAATCGCCAGGTTCTGAGGTTATTCCGGATAAGGATTCATCACCGAAAGAGGAACCTGTTGCAGAGCCTTCGCTGCCCGAAGTGGTTCCAGTTGAAGAAGTTACACCTGAAAAGGAAAGCGGAGCGGAAATAGCTCTGCCTCAAATGGTTCCAGGAGAGGATAGAGTGCCGTCAGAGGAACCTCAGGCTGAAATATCAGCACCGGAAGTTGAACAGGCAGATATTTCAGTCACGGAAGGGGAGCTTTCGCAGGAAGTACCGGTGGAAGACCATGCTGAATCTTCCAAGGTCCACGCGGGTCCCGACCTTCCACCCCTAAATGTCGATTATTCCGGTTCTTCACGCCAGGAGCTGGTCGAGGCTCTCAGCCTCCTGCTGAGTCAGCGGACCATTCATGAAATCACAAGGGAGGTGGAGAACATCCGATCAGCTTTTTACCGGAAGCTGAATCAGGAATCAGAGGAAAAACACAAGAAGTTCCTGAGTGAGGGAGGCTCCGAAGAGGAATATAAGCCAGCTCCAGATCCGCTTGAAGATGAGTTCAAAACCCTATACGACCAGTACCGTCAAAGACGAATAGAATATTCCAGGGTCATTGAAGAAGAAAAAGAGGTCAATCTCAGGAAGAAACAGGAGATCGTTGAACAGATCAAAAACCTTCTCAACACGCAGGAGTCCCTGAACAGGACCTTCAATGAATTCCGCGATCTCCAGCGCCAATGGCGAGAGGTGGGCCCGGTTCCCCAAAATGAACTTCACAGTCTGTGGGAAAGCTATCACCATCAGGTTGAAATGTTCTATGATTATATCAAGATCAATAAAGAGCTGCGCGATCTGGACCTTAAGAAGAACATGGAATCGAAGATCCAGATCTGTGAAAAGGCGGAGGAACTACTTCTGGAACCATCGGTAATAAAGGCCTTCGGGGAATTGCAAAAGCTGCATTCACTCTGGAGAGAGGTTGGGCCGGTTCCGGCGGAGAAGAAGGACGAGATGTGGGAACGGTTCAGGGAAGCCACGAACCAGATCAACAAAAAACACCAGGAATATTATCTGGCACTTAAGGATGAGCAGAAAAAAAACCTGGATGCCAAGGGATTGCTTTGCGACAAGATCGAGGAGATTCTCCAGAAAGAGGTCAATAATCCCAAAGACTGGAATGACCTTTCCCAGGAAGTTGTCAATCTCCAGAAAATGTGGCGAAGCATTGGATTCGCTCCAAGGAAGGACAACAATAAAATATATGATCGTTTCCGCGCCGGTTGCGATGAATTCTTCAACCGTAAAAGGGAGTACTTTTCAAGGCACCGGGATGATCAGCATGAGAACCTCCAGCTTAAAACCGATCTCTGTGTGCAGGCCGAGGCCCTGATGAACAGCACGGAATGGAAAAAAACTACGGACGATCTGGTGATCATCCAGAAGAAATGGAAGGAGGTGGGTCCTGTTCCCAGGAAATACTCCGATGCACTCTGGCACCGCTTCCGCACCGCCTGTGATGCCTTTTTCATGAGGAAAAGCGAGTTCTTCAGTTCCCAGGATACCGAACAGGTTGACAACCTCCATAGGAAACAGGCGCTGATTGATAAAGTGGTCAATTTTATTTTATCCGATGACCAGGGAAAGGATCTGGCCGCATTAAAGGAGATACAGAAGGAATTCACCTCAATTGGCCATGTTCCGCTGGATAAGAAAGATGCCATCCACAGGGAATTCAGGGAAGCCATCCATAAACTGTTCGACCAGCTGGAGGTCGATGAATCGAAAAAAGAAATTTTGCGGTACAAGCAAAAAGTTGATAATTTAGCGCAATCCCCCAAAAATAAAAACCGGATCTCATCCGAAAGAGAAAAGCTGGTGAACAAACTGAAGCAGATGGAAAGCGATATAGTACTTTGGGAAAACAATATCGGTTTCTTTGCCAAGTCACAAAAATCAGAATCTCTGATCCGGGAGGTTGAAAACAAGATCCTCCAGGCCAAGGAGAGGATTCAACTTCTAAAGGATAAAATTGACATGTTGGACAAATTTGAATCCTGAAAGCTTATCTTATTGGAAAATGAAAAAAATTAAGGTTCTGACCGCTTGGGTGTTGTGGGGCATGCTGAGCGGTTTCACGGCTTTTTCCCAGACAGGTACCATCCGTGGCTTTGTTTACGATAAAAAAACCGGCGAGCCGGTCATCGGATGTAATGTCTATCTCGAAGGCACAACCCTGGGAGCCGCCAGCGATGTCAACGGGTATTTCAGCATCAACCGGATACCGCCCGGAACTTACAAGATGATAGCCAGTGCTGTTAGTTACAGGAAAAACATTGAAGATATCTCCGTCAAGGCCGATGAGGTCAGGAATGAGAAGATCTTTATCGAGGAGCAGATTGAAAACATCGAAGAGGTCATCGTATCGGCTGAAAGACAGGAAATGAAGACACAGGTTCAGGTTTCAGTGGTTAAGGTCACTCCCAAGCAAATGGAAAAGATACCGACGATCGGGAGCGAACCGGATCTGGCCCAGTATCTCCAGGTCCTGCCTGGGGTGATCTTCACCGGCGACCAGGGCGGCCAGCTCTATATCCGGGGAGGAGCTCCTATCCAGAATAAGGTCTTGCTGGATGGCATGATCGTTTATAATCCTTTTCATTCCATAGGCCTGTTCTCGGTCTTTGACACCGACATCATCAAGATAGCTGATGTCTATACAGGGGGCTTTGCTGCAAATTACGGCGGCAGGATCTCGTCGGTTATGGATATCACCACCCGTGACGGCAACAAGAATCGCCTCTCCGGCAAATTTTCCACGAGTACCTTTATGGCCAAAGCCTTGCTTGAAGGACCCATTGTAAGGCCAAAAACGGAAAATGACGCTTCTGTCTCATTCATTCTTACTGCCAAACATTCCTTCCTCGAGCAATCGTCAAAACTGCTCTATTCATACATCGATACAGCCGGCTTGCCCTTCAATTTCACCGACATTTACGGCAAGGTTTCCGTCAATGCAAAAAATGGCAGCAAGGTCAATTTCTTTGGATTCAATTTCAATGATCATGTGACCTATCGCAATATCACGGATATCGGGTGGAACACTTACGGAGTGGGATCCAATGTCGTGTTGGTCCCGGGCGACTATCCGGCCCTTATCAAAGCCAATGTGGCATACAGCAAGTACCTGATCACCATGAATGAAGCAGACCAATCCCCCCGCGAAAGTTCCATTGACGGCTTTAACCTGGGGCTGGAATTTGTTTATTTCTTCGGGAAGGATCAGTTTGAGTACGGGATCGAGACCCTCGGCTTTAACACGAATTTCAACTATTTCAATTCGGTCGGGCGAAAGATCACTCAGCAGCAGTTCACTACCGAGCTAGCCGGTTATGTGAAGTACAAGATGACGCTGGGTAAAATTCTGTTCGAACCCAGCTTTCGCCTTCATTACTATGCTTCCCTGGGAGAATTCTCACCCGAACCCCGGCTGGGATTCAAATATAATCTGAGCGATAATTTCCGGGTCAAACTGGCAGCCGGTATTTATTCGCAAAACCTCATCGCAGCGAACTCCGACAGGGATGTCGTCAACCTTTTTTATGGCTTCCTGTCGGGCCCTGAAAACCTGCAGAAGGAGTTTGACGGGAAAGAGATCAAATCCAAACTTCAAAAATCCAATCATGCGATCGCCGGGTTTGAGTTCGACCTGACGCGACGCTTAAACCTTATTGTTGAAACCTATATCAAGGACAACATCCAGCTGACCAACATCAACCGCAACAAGCTGTATGATGATACGGGTGAAAACCAGGACAAGCCTGAATACCTCCGGAAAGACTTCATCATTGAGACCGGTAAAGCCTACGGGATTGATTTCCTGCTGAAATATGATTACAAAAGGATCTATTTCTGGGGGACCTATTCACTCGGATGGGTGACCCGTTACGACGGGGTGATCAGCTACCCTCCCCACTTTGACAGGCGCCACAATGTGAATATAGTGGGCTCCTATTCGTTCGGCAAGGACCTGACATGGGAAATAAGCACGCGATGGAATCTGGGTTCGGGTTTCCCATTCACCCAAACGCAGGGATTTTATGAAAAAATTCCATTCGATGAAGGCATCAATACCGATTATACGACCGCAAACGGAGAGTTGGGCATCGTGTACGGTCCTCTGAACCAGGGTCGGTTACCCTATTATCACCGGTTGGACCTGAACCTGAAGAAAATGATCCCGACGGGCGGGGATTCTGAGTTGGAGATTACTCTCGGGGTGACCAATGTTTATAACCGCAAAAACATCTTCTATTTCGACAGGATACGGTATGAGCGGGTCGATCAGTTGCCGATCATGCCTTCTTTGGGTGTAAACTGGACTTTTTAACCGGATGGCTGCCAAACAGACAAAGTACATTTTCGTTACCGGAGGTGTAACATCCTCGCTGGGAAAGGGGATTATCTCAAGTTCCATGGCTAAGCTTCTTCAGGCCAGGGGATTATCGGTTACGATCCAGAAACTAGATCCTTATATCAATGTAGACCCGGGAACCTTGAATCCCTATGAGCATGGAGAATGCTATGTCACCGATGACGGAGCTGAAACCGATCTGGATCTGGGACATTATGAACGCTTCCTGAACGTCCCAACTTCCCAGGCTAATAATGTTACCACAGGCTCCATTTACCAATCTGTAATTAACAAGGAGAGAAGAGGAGATTACCTCGGAAAGACCGTTCAGATCATTCCTCACATAACGGATGAGATCAAGCGGAGAATCAAGATATTGGGTTCCAAAGGCAAGTATGACATTGTCATTACCGAGATCGGCGGGACGGTGGGTGACATTGAGTCGCTGCCCTATATTGAAGCGGTCAGGCAACTGAAGTGGGAAATGGGTGACCGTGTTATGGTCATTCACCTGACTTTGGTTCCTTACCTCAACGTTACCGGTGAATTAAAGACAAAACCCACCCAGCATTCGGTTAAAACGCTCCAGGAGGAGGGTGTTCAGGCAGATGTCCTGGTATTGAGGACTGAAAAACCACTCACCCGTGATGTCCGCAAAAAGGTAGCCCTTTTCTGCAATGTGGATGAAAGGGCGGTCATCGAGAGCCGGGACGTAGACACCATTTATGAAGTGCCGCTGCTGATGCTGAAAGAAGGTCTGGACAAGATCATCCTTGAGAAGTTCAGGATTCCTGGGGATCGGCCGGTTGACATGGAAGCCTGGCGGGAATTCGTTAAATCAGTCAAGAATCCCGGAAAAATCATTAAAATAGGTTTGGTAGGGAAGTACGTGGAACTTCATGACGCCTACAAATCAATATCGGAATCCTTTGTTCATGCCGGTGCCTTCAATCATTGCAAAGTGGATCTCCAGTGGATCCACAGTGAGACCCTTGAGGGAGGGGATATCCGTCAACAGTTGGATGACCTGCGGGGTATCCTTGTTGCTCCCGGTTTCGGACATCGGGGCATCGAGGGAAAGATCAATGCAATCCGGTTTGCCAGGGAAAACAATATCCCGTTTCTGGGCATCTGCCTGGGAATGCAATGTGCCGTTGTTGAGTTTGCGCGAAATGTTCTGAACTTGCCTCGGGCCAATTCCACGGAAATGGATCCAAAAACCCCCGATCCCGTGATCGACCTGATGGATGACCAGAAAAAGATAACGGATAAGGGGGGCACCATGAGGCTGGGTCTTTATGGCTGCAATATCCGCAAAGGTTCAGTTGCAAGGCAGGCTTATCATACTGATTTCGTGAATGAAAGGCATCGCCACCGTTATGAGTTCAATAATGCGTACACTTCGGTATTCAAAGCAGCCGGGATGATACCCTCGGGGATCAATCCTGATACCCGGCTCGTGGAAATGATAGAGATTCCTTCCCACAAATGGTTCGTCGGTGTACAGTTCCATCCCGAGTTTAAAAGTACTGCAATGAAACCCCACCCGTTATTTATCAGCTTCGTTAAGGCAGCTTTGGATTAATTCCTTATTTTTGCCCGCTCATTGGTGGGTTATCACTAGTAAAACAGTAAATGGATAAAAAGTCACTCATTGGCTTGCTTATAATGGGCGTGCTGCTTATCGCTTACAGCCTATTTACCAAACCTTCCAAGGAGGAAATAGAACGCGCCCAAAGGGAGAAGGACTCGATCAGCAGAACTGAGGTTCAGAAACAAATCGAAGCTGACCGGGTAAAGGCTGAAAGGGATAGCCTGACCTTGTTGGCAACTGTCCCGACCGAGGAGGAGGTCGAGCAGCAGAAAATTGACCAGTTGGGTGCTTTTGCCAAGGCTTCCGAGGGGCAGGAAGAGTTCCTGTTCCTTGAGAATCAGAAAGTCCTGCTCAAGGTCAGTACCAAAGGCGGCAGGCCTTATTCGGCTGAATTAAAAAAATACAAAACCCATGACGGCAAGCCGTTGATCCTTTTCGATGGCGCGACCAGTCAGTTCAACCTCAACTTTTTTTCTCAAAACCGGAACATAGCGACTGAAAACCTCTACTTCGTCCCGCAAACCGACCAACGGTTGCTGAATGCCGACTCCCAGGCTCAAGAGCTGATACTCCGGCTGCAGGCCGATTCAGCCAGTTTCATTGACTTTGTCTACAGGATTGAGCCCGACTCCTACCGCGTAGGATTTACCATCCGGATGGAGGGTATGGATGACCTCATTGCCAAAAATAGGACTCTGATTGACCTCGATTGGTCATCCGACTTGCGGCAACAGGAAAAAGGGTGGAAATGGGAAGCCCAATATTCATCGGTCTTTTATAAATATTTTGAGGATGAGGTTGGCAAGCTTCAAGCACGAAAAGCCGGCAGCGCAGACCTGACCACCAAGATCGAGTGGATCGGATTCAAACAGCAGTTCTTTTCCACCGTCCTGATGGCCGGTGGTTACTTGAACAGCGCGAAAATCAGTACAGAGGACCTCCCGGAGCGTTCGGGCTTCGTGAAAAGATGCAGGGCAGAAATTGCCTTGCCTTATGAGAGCAGCACCGTTCAGGAAATCCCGTTGGCCTTCTATTTCGTACCCAACCATTTTAAAACGCTCAAGGCGGAAGGACACGAACTCTCCAGCCTGGTTGATTTGGGATGGCCTTTTATCGCCTGGATCAATAAGTGGTTTGTTATCAACATCTTTAACGCTCTTGAAGGCTGGATCTCCAATTACGGGATCATCATCATCATCCTGACCATCTTTTTCAAGCTGCTCGTTCTGCCCTTAAGCTACAAGTCGTCCGTTTCTGCAGCACGAATGAAGGTCTTAAAGCCCCAGGTGGATGAATTGGCCAAGAAATATCCCGCTGACAAGGCCCTGGAGAAGCAGAAGGCTACCATGGCTCTTTATAAAAAGGCCGGGGTTAATCCCATGGGCGGTT
>Ga0136653_10001098_pt1 | contig 14662 bp, 9 predicted proteins | sample LakKivw275mmetaG_FD_94866 | JGI IMG/M metagenome (GOLD analysis project Ga0136653, IMG submission 94866) | Anoxic lake water microbial communities from Lake Kivu, Rwanda to study Microbial Dark Matter (Phase II) - Lake Kivu water 275m metaG... | ecosystem: Environmental > Aquatic > Freshwater >... | reverse complement strand
GATCAGGCGCCTCGATTCGGCAAACAAACATTCCTCGCCGATGCTCATCATCTCCGTGACCAGGGCCTTCACGCCGAGCCGAACCGCCGTCCGGACGATCCGCTTCTGTTCGAGAACCGAAGGCAGCCCCCGCCTCCTAACCTCTCGTTCCGTTCCGTCCGGCAGGATCAAGGCGGCCCGGGAGCCCGTGGTCTTGGCCAAGACGCTCATCCCCGACTCCCGCAAGACCCCGGCGATGAGGCGGACTACAGTCGATTTTCCCCGGGTTCCGGTGACGCAAACCCTGACGGGGATACGGCGCAGCCTGAAGTCAAGGACAAGACGCTCGATCAAAAGGTATACAAGGAAGGCTGCGGAACACCCGGCGGCAACCCACAAAGCCTTCAGCGACCCTCCTTTCGATTAAAGCGCGGCGGCCAGGAGAAATAATTATTTCCCGGCCACGAGCTTTTCGACCTCCTCGATCTCCTTGGGGACGCCGGCGGTCAGAACCTCACATCCGGTCTCCGTGATGAGGACCGTATCCTCGACGCGGATGCCGATGTTCTTATCGGGGAAGTAGAGGGCCGGCTCGATGGCGAACACCATGCCCGGCTGAAGGGCCGTGTTATAAGGTCCAACGTCGTGAACGCTGAGGCCGACAAAGTGACCGGTCCCCCCTTCCAAGCCCATGGGGTCGATGCCCTTTTGTTTCATAACGGCGGCGACATGATCTTTGACGGATTTGGCGGTGGCTCCCGGACGGTAGGCTTCGATGCAGGCCTTTTGGACCTCAAGCACCGCCTGGTAGACTTTCTTCTGCTCGGGAGTGAACGTGCCCGAGGCCGGCCAGGTCCGGGTGATGTCCATGGCCAGACGGTCTAGGCAGGCTCCGAAATCCATGAGCACCAAATCGCCCGCCTCGACACGCCTTGAGTTCTTCTCATAGTGAAAGATACAGGTGTTCGGCCCTGAGCCGACGATAGGCGCATAAGCGGCGCTCGTGGCGCCTCCGGCCAGGATGACTCCCATTGCGGCGGCCTCGATCTCGTATTCGAAGCAGCCGGGTTTTGTTGCCTGCATGGCCCGCTTCACGCCTTCCGCCGAGATTCGTCCGTTCCGCCGCAGGACCTCGATCTCTTCAGCCGATTTGATGACCCTCATCTCATCAATGAGAGGCGTGACGTCCTTGAACGAGAAATGAGGATAACGCTCCTTGAGCCTGGCGATTCGGAAATTGTCCAGGGGCGCCTGATCATTATAGGGCGAGCGGGATTTGCGGGCACTGAAGATTCCCGTCTCGGAACGGGCTTCGTCCAGCTTGTCCCGGTTTGACAGGCGAAGGTGAAATGTCGTCCCGAACCCATACATGTTCCTGGCGACGTATTCATCGAAATAGCTTAATGGAAAGATATCCGTGAGTCCGGTTTTCTCCTTGGCCTGCGGGTCGTTGAGAAGGTTCGGGCCGCCGACCACGCGCTCCCGTTCAGACTGCTGGGGAAGAAACAGGACCGCCTTCTTGGCCCGAGGCGCCATCAAGAAGATGGCGCTCGCGTCCTCATTTCCCGTGAAGTAATAGAAGTCGTTGTCCTGTTGGAAATGCGCCGCCGGAGCCTGGTCCGTTTCTCCGAAGAGAACGATCATCCCGTCCGTGATTTTGTCCATCAGGGCAGCACGTCGTCGGATAAACTCGTCCCTGGTGTATCCTGTCCTCTGGGCGAAGGCGGAAGCCCCAAAGGCCGCGATCAAAAAGGCCAGGGAGGCCACTGATAATACGCGGTGTTTTGTGTTCATTTTCGGCACTCCTTCGTCGTCCGAGTGTAATCCAATCGACAGAAATATTCCAGGGGTAGCCAAACTTGCCGATAGGATTCTTGCTTCCCGACTCACGTCCAATCGGCAATTTTGGGGGTGGGATGAAAATTTTAGAGGTTGAAAAGGAAACTCGCCTTGAGCATAACGGTCCGGTCATCGACCGGACCGCCGCCGACGAGTTTCCGGGTTTCGTTGTAGATGAAGTAGATATTGGCGCCAGGCTTATAGATCCAGCGGATGAGGAAGTCGCTCTTGAAGAGGTCTTCGGAGCCGTTCCACTGGATATAAGCCTTGGCGAAGAGGTTCGGCGTGAAAGAGTAAATGAAGCGGCCGCCGGCAATCGTTGCGGCGAACTTCCCCCCGGGGACGGGAAGGTTGAACTGGTTGCGGTTGAGCTGAAGCTCCATGTTGAAGTTCCGGGAGAGCTTGAGAAAGCTTTCCGCCCGGACGGACGCGAGGCGCCCGTTGTAGAACTCCCCCAGGTTAATGTCCGCTCCCAGGGCTACGTCCCGGCTCCGGTCCGAGTTGAACATGACCAGGAACGAGTTGAAGCTGTAGCGGCCGACCGGAATGATGACGTTGTCCTCGATCTCGAAATCCTCGTCGAGGCGCTGGAAGTTCTGAGTGTAGCCGAAAAACAGCTGGCTGCCGTTCTGGAAGAGGTTCCAGACCCCCGAGAAGATGTCCCGGTTCTGGAGCCGGCCCGAATGGTCCTCGATGTAGGTCAAGTTGTTCATGAAAAAGCTCTGGCGGAGGCCGAGGAAACGAGGCCGCGGACCGATGCCCGCGTTAAGCCGGAGCTTCCGGATATCCGTCCGGGGCACGAACCCCAGCTCACTGTTGAAGTTCTCTCCGATGTCCGTGTAGGAGAGGCCGAAGTCCCAGAAGTCGTCGGCGAAGCTCGTGTTGAGGGCCCCGGCCCAATCCTTGCCTTTCAGGTCGGGGGAGAACGTCTTGGCCAGGAAACCGTCGGTCTTGAAGCTCCGGCCGAGGGCCAGGTTGAAGTCAAGGCCTGTCGCCCGGTTATATTCGCCTCCGTCGATCAGGTCCTTGCTCAGGCCGATGAACCCGACCGAGGACTTCTCGAAGATGTCCCGCTTGATCCGGAAGACGGAGGAATTGGCCCGCCCGATATCGACGTGCTCGTCGTCGTCATTGAGGTAGGAGGTCCGGCTGGTCAGGATGTCCAAGACGCCGAGGTCGTAGCGCCCCGCCTTGCCCGTGACCTTGACGCCGCCCAACACGGGAACCTCTTTGCCGTCCTCGGACAGTCCGACGGACCGGCTGAAGAACAGGAGCGTTGAGGGCATCTTATGCTCCTGGGAGCGTTCGCCGAAGCGGAAGATGTCGGAGCCCTCCAAAAAGAACTCCCTCTTTTCAGGGAAGAAGAGGCTGTAGGGCGTCAGGTTGAACTGTTCCTGGTCGGCTTCGACTTGGGCGAAATCCGTGTTGACCGTCAGGTCGGCGGTCACGTTCGACGCCAGCCGGTATTTCAGGTCGAGGCCCACCTCCCCCTTGCCCTTGAACGGCGCGCCGGCCTCCTCCTTATTGCCGCCGCCGATGACGTAGGGCGCGGCCTGAACCTTCTGCCCTTGTTTCAGCCCCGACAATCCGGTTAGGTGGCCGAAATATGAGATCTTCATTTTGCCCATGAAGCCGTAATTCCGGAGGATGGGCGTCCAGTAGCTCTCCTCCCTCTTCCGGGCGACGGAACGGCCAAAATTGACTCCCCAGGTCTGTTCGACGTCCTTGCTGAAGCGCAGCGTGCGGAAGGGGATGGCAATCTCCGCCGTCCAACCCTCCGCGGTCCGCTGCGTCCGGACCACCCAAATCCCGTCCCATTCGCGGGTGATGTTCGCCCCCTCGTCGCGGATGATCACGTCCCGCTGGGCGCCCAACGGGTTGATGGAGAAATAGAAGGCGTTGCGGTGGTCGTTGTACGTGTCGAGGATGACCTCGAAATAGTCGTTATTCCGGAGCTCGGAGTCCCGCCGCATCTCGTTGGCCACGATCCGGTCCGGACGGCTGTCGTGGCAGATGACCCCGAAATAGATGTTCCTGTCGTCGAAGAGAACGCGGACCTCGGTGGCCTCGGTCGCGGGCCTGCCTTCCTCCGGCTCCGTCTGGATGAAATCGCCGACGGCTGGGGCGATCCTCCAATCCCGCTCGTCCAGACGGCCGTCCACTTTGACCGCTCCCGTAGTCCGGACGGCGCTCGCCTGATACTTATCGGTCTGGACGCCCCTGCTTAGAGAGACCAGGACAAGGATCGCCGCGGCCAGGGACATCCCCCGTCGGAGCGCATGGTTCTTCTTGATCACAATTTCCATTCCTTGATCGGCCACCTGGACGGGGAGAGGGGCGTGTCCTACCGGGCCCAGAGCATAAGCGTCCATTATTCGCTATCCAAGGGAGTTCGTCAATAGTGCGAAAAAAGTTTGGGGCGAGGCCGGCCTTGCGGTTCCGCCTCGCCCCAAAACTGAACAAGGAAGGAGGGGTTTGGGAGGGTTCGCCGAATCTATATAAGACGGCTTACCTTCATGTTCAAGCGCGCCCTAAAAGCGCAATTATTGCACATCCTATGAAATGAAAAGCCAGGCCAGGATCATAAGCAAAAGAACGATCATTGCTTTGAGCATGGCCGGCCTCCTCTTCCATTCACATCTTTAGTACTGCATGTTTTATGCCAGGTTATCCGGGTTCCCTCTCCCCTGGGGAGGAAACTCAAAAACGGGCATATTCCCTGAAATCGTAACGTTAATTTACAGGGCTTAGAAGACCTTCTCGACAGGCGTTTTCTGGAACCGGATGCCGTACTTCTTCAACTTTTCGTTCAAAGTCGTGTATTTGATCCCCAGGGCTAGGGCCGCCTGTTTCTGGTTCCCCCGCGTCATGCAGAGGATCTTATAAATGACGGACCTTTCAATTTGGTCCATAAGGTCCTTCAAGAAGATCGGTTTCTCCCGGCAAAAAAATTCCACAAAGAAATCGACATCCTCTTTTTTGACCGAACCCCTCTTTTGCGGCCGTTCCTCATCTCCAAGAACCGCGACCCTCTCTTTGATCGTTTCTACGGCAAAAGGCTTTTGCTTGAGGACCTCGTTTTCTTCCCTCATATCATGACCTCCTTCCAAAGGACGACCGCCGGGCATCGCCTTCCCCTACGCGCTCTTTTCCATCGCCTCCCGGATCCCCAGCAGGTTATCGATGGAACGATTAAAGGCATTGAGGTCCAGCGGCTTGACGAAGAATTGACTGATCGACAACCTGCTGAGCTCGTCCAGTCGGATCAAGTCGGGGAACGCAGAAACCAGGATGGCCTCCCCCGAGTAACCGGTCCGTCTAAGCTCCCGGATGAGCTCGATCCCGCCCATGCGGGGCAACTTGTGGTCTACGATAATGAGGTCGACGGATGCATCCTTGAAACGGGCCAGGGCTTCCTCGGCGTCCCCGGCCAGATAGACGCGGTATTTCCTGCTGAGAATCAGGAAAAACGTCTTGCGTATGGATTCGTCATCGTCGACGATCACGATCTTTTTACCCGGCATTTTGGCACCTTTTTTCATTCCACCCATTGGATTTAAGCATTTTTCGTGCCAAGTCGAGGCGAACGGGCCATAGGGGGAAACAGACCCTGGAGAGCCTATTTGGATTCGTTAAGAACGGAAAACGTTTACAGGAAGGGCGTAAAGGTTTACAGGGGCGGAACCTCTAGCTCGTATTCCTTGATCTTCTTGTCCAGGGTTGGGCGGCTGATCTGGAGGATCTGGCTCGTTTTCGTTTTGCTGCCATGGGTGGCGGCGAGAACGTGTTGGATATAGCTCTTTTCGACATCCTTCAGCGGGACGAGGTCCCGGTCGAACGTTTTTTTGTCGGACTGCTCGATGGGCAGGTTCTCTTTGAGGACGACGTCTCCCTTGGCCAGAATAACGGCCCGGGTCAGGGCGTTCTCCAGCTCACGGACGTTTCCCTTCCAGGGCATCTCCATGAGGATCTTCATGACATCGGGGGGGACTTTTCTGACGTTTTTGCGCAATTCCCGGTTGATCTTCTCCAAAAGGTATGCGGCAAGGTCCGGTACATCGTCCTTCCTCTCCCGGAGCGGGGGGAGATGGATCTCAACGACTTTGAGCCGATAAAAGAGGTCTTCTCGGAAGCGGCCTTTTTCAATGAGAGCCGTAAGGTTCTGGTTGGTCGCCGCGACAATCCGGGCCTCTGTCTTGAGGACCTTTTCCCCGCCGACCTTCATGAAATCCCTCGTCTCAAGGACGCGGAGGAGTTTGGACTGGAGGTTTGGCGAAATGTCGCCGACCTCATCCAGAAAGAGCGTCCCGCGGCCTGCGATCTCGAATTTACCCCTGGTCTCAGAGACGGCGTCCGTGAACGCTCCCCGCGTGTGGCCGAAGAGCTCGCTTTCCAGGAGCGTATCCTGGATCGCCGAGCAGTTGATGACGATAAAGGGTTCTTCCCGGAAAGGGCTGTTATAGTGGATGGCCTTGGCTACAAGCTCCTTCCCCGTGCCGCTCTCCCCCTGGATGAGAATGTTGGTCCGGGTGGAGGCGACCGATCCGATCATCTTGAAGACCTCTCTCATCCGGGCCGAATGGCCGATGAGATTATCGATGGTATATTCCTTCTGTTTCTCTTCTACGAGGTAGCTGACCTTCTCCTCCAGGGCGCGGACCTGGAAGGCCTTCTCTATGGTCAGGTCGAGCTCCAGGAAGTTCAGCGGTTTCACCAGGTATTCGAAGGCGCCGAACTTGATCGCCTCCACCGTTGTCTTCATATCATCGTAGGCCGTCATGACCAGAAAGATCGCGCTCCGGGGCTCCGCCTTAACCCTCTTAAGAACGTCTAGTCCATCGGCGTCAGGGAGACGGATGTCGAGCATGACGAGGTCAGGGTTCATCTCATGATAACGTTCGATCCCCGTCGCTCCGGTTTCCGCCAGGGACACCTCGTAGCCCTTCCTGGTCAGATGGGATGCGAGAGTTCTGCCGACCAGCTTGTCGTCTTCGATGATTAGGATGGATTTCATTTTCCCTCCTCACAGGGGAGAGTGACGATGAAGGCGCTCCCTTTCCCCCGCTTCTTGGCGACTTTGATAGTTCCGTTGTGCTGCTCGACGATCTTCCGGGCGTTGGCAAGACCCAGGCCGATACCGGAGGCCTTGGTCGTGAAGAAGGGCTCGAAGATCGTCTCCCAATCCTTCTCGGGAATGCCGACGCCGTTGTCGGAGATCCTGACGAGATATTTCCGGCCTCCGCTCTCCCTGGCCAGGACGACCGAGATACCGATCCTTCCTCCGTTATCGACCGCCTCGAAGGCGTTGCGGAGGATGTTCAGGAAAACCTGCCTCATCTTGTCCCCGTCTACGTAGGCGGGCGGCAGACCCGGGGTATAGGCTCTCTCTAGGGTCACCTTCTTTTGCTCGAAGCTTTCCTTAAGCATCTTAAGGGATTCTTCGATGACCTGCTCGATGGGGAACCTTTCCCGGACAAGCTCCGAGGCCCGGGTAAAGTCGAGGAGGTCCTTGATGAACTTCTCGATCTCGCGGATTCCTTCATGGCATAGGCCGAGGTGTTCCCGTTCGAGCTCGTCGAAGTGCTCGCTTTCGGCGATCCGTTGGATGTTGAGTTTAACCGAGGTCAAGGGGTTCCGGATCTCATGAGCAATGGTGGCCGCAAGTCTTCCGATCGAGGCCAGCTTCTCGGCTTGGACAAGCTTACGGTTGGCTGTTTCCATGCATTCCCTGGCCTCGAGGAGCCGGTCCGTCATTTCATTGAAGCTCCGGGCAAGGTCACCGACCTCATCCCTGGACGCCAAGTGGATTCTGTGGCTGAAGTCGCCCTTGGAAATCCTGATCGTGCCTTCGACCAGCTCATGCAGAGGCATGGTGATCCTTTTCGCCAGGAAGACCGACCCCAGCATGCCGATCAGGAGACCGCCGAATCCGATGGCGATCAGAACCAACCGGGTTCTGCGGACGTCCGTCCGCATATCCTCCAGGGATTGTCCGATCTTGATGGATGCCCATTTGGAGGGTGATCCGGTCACAAAGACGGGAAGCTCGATCTCCAGAACGTTGAGCATCTTATCCCGAATCTTGACGTTCCTTGGCCTTATGAAAAAGCTGTCCGGCCTGGCGTCTCCCTGGAGACGGCTGCAGCAGGTGATATCATCGAGGCCCTCGACGAGCCGGTTGGCCGCCCGCGGCTTTCCGTTCCGGTCATAAATAACGATGTAGACAAGCTTGTCGTCCGCCTGGTCTTCGATGTTCTGCCGGAGCGTCTCCTCGTCCCAAAGGACTAAAGGCCTCAGGTTTAGGTTAGCGATATATTGGGCGGTCAGGATTCCCCGGTTCCGAGTCTCCTGGGAGATCGTCTGGACCTCCTTCCGCTGGATGACGAAGACAATGATGCAGACAAGACAGATGAGCAGGACCGTGACCCAGAATAGGATGCGGGTATAAAGCCTAATCTTCAATTTCACGGAACTCGTCTCATTTATCCAGCCAGACGTCCCTGATGTCCAGGATATAGTTGCCGAGCGGAGGCGCCTCGACGCCCCGGACAAAAGGCTGCACGGCCAGGCATTGGGTGATCCGGTAAAGCGGGACAGCCGGGACATCCTCAAGAAGGATCCGTTCCATTTTTCTGAAAAGATCGATCCGTTTCTCCCAGCTCGATTCGATCTCAGACGCTCCCAAAAGCCTGTCCAATACGGAATTCGAATAACCCATGTACATTTTATTTAAGAGCGACTGGGATTGAAACAGGGGGAAAATGATGTTTTCCGCATCCGGGTAATCCATGAGCCATTCGATGATCACCAGGTGAGGCGTCCTAAGAGATTTCAATTCCTCGAGTGACCTAAAAAATTTCATAACCGGCCTGATTCCCAGGTCCTCGAGCCGGTCCCGGATTTCCCTAAAGAGCCTGTTTTTGACCTCTGCCCTGGGAAAGGTAAAGTAGATAGAGAGCTCCGGAAATCCCTGCCCGGCGGGGAATCCGGCCTCGGCGAGGAGACGCCGGGCCTTCTCAAGGTCTATTCCTCCAACCCCCTCCAGGGGGAAAAATCCCGGCAGGTCAGGCGGAATGTAATTATCGATGACCCGAGGCATGGCCTCTAAAGATAGGGCCGCCTGGGCGATTTTCGACTTGTCAAGAGCGAGGGCCAGGGCCTGCCGCACGTTTTTTCTATCGAGAGGCTCAATACCGCAGCTCATGCCCAGAAGAACGATGTCGAGGGAATCGTTCTCCAGGACCTGATAAGGGGCCGATGCCAGGCTATCCGACCGCAAAGGGACGACATGGACATTCCCGGCCCTAAACTCTTCCAAGGAAAAAGAAGGGCTGTATTCCACAGCGTCGAGGTAAGAGAGTTCGTCGAAATAGTCGTCGTTCCTTTCCAAATGGATTCCGTTAATATTGAGATGGGAATCCCTCAGCCAGTAGCCGAACTTGAAAGCCCCTGTCCCGGACGGCTTCTGGAAAAAACTCTTACCTTGAGACTGAACCAGTTCTTTAGGCAGGACCTTGCAGAAGGACATGCTCAGGACATAGAGACCCGAAACATAAGGATCCGTCCAATCGATCTCAAACGTGTAACGGTCCAGGGTCTTGAATCCGGCGACATCCGGACTCCTCCCCTCCCGAAATTCCTCGGCGCCGGCGACTTTGGTGATGAAGTACTGGTAGTAAAGCAGGCCGGACTCTTTTTGGATCAGGCGTTCCAGCGAGAACTTTACATCCTCAGAGGTGAGTTCGCGTCCATGATGGAACTTGACGCCCTTCCGGAGATAAAAAATGATCTTTTTCCCCCCTTCCGAGATCACCCAGTATTCGGCCAGGGATGGGATGATGTTAAAGTTTTTGTCCAATCGGACGAGGCCGTCGTAGAGCTGCTCTAGAAGGAAAACGTAGGTCTCGACGGCAGGATCGAGCGAGGGCTGGAAGACATCGTTAAACGGCTTAACCCTGAGCGTTCCGCCCAGCTTGGGTTTTCCCGGCGCGGTTTCCTGCGAAAGGAGGCGAGGAAGGCCTGTCGAAGCTAAGGTAAAGATTACGAATAAGAACGCGGCGATTCTGGAGCAAATGCGCATAGGCCTCCCTAAATCATACCCAAAAATCGGGAGAAAAGCATTAGATCGAATAGAGAGCAATCTTCATGCCAAAATAATCAAGGAAACAGCCTGGCATGAGGACGGGAATCCAGGGGGAGGGTGTAAATTTATTTTACACGGAAGCGGTTTGAATGGAAGGTTAAAAGGAGGGCATAGAGAAGGGCTGCAGCGACCATGCGGAGATCAGCCTGAGACGAGCGTCCGACGAGGGCAGCCGCAGGCCTCCGATGGCCCAAGGCTCGGAGGATGGGTTTCCTTTGCCTAATTCAAGCTGCCTCGAGTCTTGGGCCTGAGGAGCCGAGAAGGATGCGAGTCTCAGGCGATCTGGATCGGAGCCGGGAGCAAGGCCCTTCTCTATGCCCTCCCATTATGTCCATTAAAAAACGGCTCACAATCCACGACCCCAATCCGCACCAAGCATAAAAGAACTAAGGTAATAGCTTCGGGCAAGAGGCGGACGTGATTATTCCGCCTTAAGCCTGCTGGAAACTTGGATGGCCGTCCGGAAGACACGCATGAAGTTTCCTCCCCAGATCTTAGCAATATCCTTTTCGGAATAGCCGCGCCGGATGAGCTCTTCGGTGACGTGGATCATGCCGCTGACATCGTCGCAACCGATAACCCCGCCCCCTCCGTCAAAATCGGTCCCGATACCCGCATAGTCAACTCCGATAGTTTTGACGACATGATCGATATGGTCCACGAGGTTTTTAATGTCGGCCTTGTCTTGGGGGTACTTCCGATTAATCGATTCATATTCCTGGCGTGCCTTCTCGCGGAGGGCCTCATCCTTTATCTCCCAGAGGTTTCCGTATTTTAACTCGAGTTCTTTTACGGCCTGGTCCCTCTCCGGATTCGGTCGCGGCTTCTTGATATAGCTGGAGAGGAAGCAAATCTGGACGACCCCCCCGTTCGCCCGAAGCGTCCGCAACATATCATCGCTCAGGTTGCGCGGGCTATCGCAGATGGCCCGGCAGCACGAATGGGAGGCAATGACGGGGGCCCGGCTGATCTTAATGACGTCAGCGAAGGACCTGTCTGAAGCGTGAGAGAGGTCGACCAGGATGCCCAGCCTATTGCACTCGAGGACGACCTGCCGCCCGAAATCGCTTAAACCGTTATCCTGGGGGTCCGTGCGGTCGGTCGAGCTGTCGCAGATGTCATTGTCCTGGGAGTGGCAGAGGGTGAGGTAGCGGACGCCCCGGTCATAAAAGGTCTTGAGAAGCGCAAGGTCCCTGCCCACGGGGTAACCGTTCTCCATCCCGATGAAAGCGGCCCGGCGGCCTTCTTTCTTTAACCGGTATGCATCTTCAGGGGAGACCGCGAGCCCAACGAGTCCGGGATAGTCCCTGGCCATCGTGTGAATAGTCTCCAGCCCGGCGAGCGCCCTGTCTTTGGCCATAGCATTCCCCTCGGGTGTGCGGGGGCCCTGGCCTACGAAAACCGCAAAAAACTCGGCGTCCAGCCCGCCCTCAACCATCCGGGGAAGGTCGACCTTGCCGCTCGTTCTGAGCGCTGGGTCGTGACGGTCGCCGATCCTCCAGTCCTTTTTGAGCAGGTTGGAGGTCGTGTCACAATGCGTGTCCACAGTCAAGATACGGCTATGGATCTCACGGGCCCGGGCCTCGACGCTCCGGCGGTCGAGTTCCACTCGGCACCCGGCGTTCGCCCCAAAGAGATAGAGAGCCATTGTGGATACTGTGGACGTGATGATGATGCTCTTTATGTTCTTGATGAGCCCGCCAGTCATGTTCGATGTTCGCTCCTTTCTCTTCTCAGTCGTGCCGGAGGGCAACCGCAGGATCGACCCTGGCCGCCCTTCGGGCCGGATAGAAGGGTGTAGATCCGGGTCAGCTTCTTGGCCTGGATGCCTGACATGACGTCCGTAATTGTAATGAAAGGACCGGCGTCTTTCAATTTGAATTCCTCGGGCGTTTATTATATGGTTATTGTCTTTAACGATGCGAACATCGGGAAGGAGGACTGGTATGAGGTTGCCGTTAAAAGCCAGCCTTGGCTTGTTCTGCCTGTTGTGCCCCCTTTTCCTGGGCGCCCAGGTCGAGGTCAAAGTCATCTCCGGCAATGAGGATTTGCCCGAGGCGTTCTCAACGATCTGGAAGAAAGGCGACCTTCTGGTTAGGGACGGTAGCGTTCTTGCGCTTATCGGCGGATCCTCCAGACCCATGAAGAGCATGCTGAACTACCCGGCCCCGGACACTCTGGGAAGCATCCTGGGCCTTGTCCCGGCCGGAAAGGGGTTGGTCAACGATTTGAACATCGGCGCGCCGGTCCTTCGGATCAAAGGCAGGACGGAATATCTTGCCTATGCCTCGATCAAGCCTCTGATGGTCCGGGAAACCAGCAATGACCTTGGCCTCGAGGCCAAAACGGTCTATACCTGGAAATCAGGCGGGAAGGCGGATATCCGGACGACCTATGTCTTCAGCCCGGGGAAGGGGACAATCGAGCTTGCCTCCGTCCTCACCAACTCGGGTCCGACAGAAATAACGGACCTGGGATATTCCCTCTATTTCGGCCCCCACAGCTATTATTCGTTCAGCCCTTATGACAAGGAAAAAGCCCCTGACCTCAACTTCAGGGTCTACCAGAAAAAAGGTCTCTACGTGGGATGGATCAACTTCAATCCTGTCGAGGAAGAGGAGGCGCCTCTGCCCGGAAGCCTTCCGGCCGGGAGCTCATTCGAGGTCCGCTATATGCTCCTCGCAGATGCCCGCGGCGGGTCCCTTCTCGAGCGGATCTTCGACATCCTGAAGAAGGATACCCGCCTTTCCTCCGTCCGGTTCGATGACTTACCTGGAGGACCGATGGAGATCGTCGTCCAGGACGCCTTCTCCTCTTCGGTTTATTTCCGCTCTTTTATGAAGGAGGCGGCGTCCTGCGAGGTCCCGCTTCCGAAAGGGGTTTACCGGATCAGGGCCAACATTTTTCCGGCGATATCAGAAAAGCTTTTCGCCGTGGGCGAGTCTGCCGACGAAAACGTCTGCGTCCTCGATAAGCCGCGCTTGGGTACGATCAAGGTTAGAACTCGGGACACCCAGGGCGTATATGTTCCAGGCAAGGTCACGTTCATAGGGCTCGACCCCACCAGGACGCCTTACTTCGAACCGGACGACCCGACCGAGACGGGGCGGAGCCACGAACGGTTCAAGAATTCCCGCTATCCCAGCGAGGACGGAACCGACGTCCACGTGACGGCCGGCAAGTACCTGATCTTCGCTTCGAGGGGGCCGGAGTCCACAATAGACCGAAAGGTCGTTGAGGTCCTCGAGGATCGGGTTGTTGACCTCGAATTCCGGGTCGACAAAGTCGTCGATACGCAGGGCTTCATTTCCCTGGACCCCCATCTTCACACGATAAATTCGGACGGTACGCTCCGCATACCCGAGCGGCTGAGGTCCATCGTCGCCGAAGGCCTGGATCTAGCCGTGGCCACCGACCACAACTACATTACGGATTACCTGCCAACTCTTAAAAAGCTCGGTTTGGACCGCTGGCTGACCGTCCTGCCCGGGGACGAGGCGACACCCCGGGACAACTATATTCACTTTAATGTTTATCCTTTTCCCTACAAAGAGAACGAGCCGAACCATGGCGCCGTCTCCCCGGTCGCGGCCAACGTTGCCGCCTTCTTTCATGCGGCACGGGCAAAAGCGCCGGACGCCCTCCTTCAGGTCAACCACCCGAGGTCGGGAGACCTGGGCTATTTCAATAATGCCCGGCTCGACAGGGAGTCGGCCGCTTTCTCGGCCGAGGACTTCGACACCGGCTTCGACCTCCTCGAGGTCATGAACGGTCCCTCCTTCTTCACCGACAACGACGATGCGGTCGAGGACTGGTTCCACCTCCTGAACAGGGGCTTCTATTTCCCCATCACCGGGTCCTCGGACTCCCACTCCGCCGACGGCCAGGAACCCGGCTATTCACGGGTCTATATTCGGTACGAAGGGGAAAAGGGAGAACGTCTTGATTGGGGTAAGGTGGCCGGCAGCCTGAAGGGGGGCCGGGCCTTCGTCACCAACGGCCCCTTCGTCGAATTCACGGTGAACGGCCGCTATACATGCGGAGATACGTTCACCGACAAGTCGGGAAGGGTCGATATCAACGTGAAGGTCCGGAGCGCTCCCTGGATCGCCGTGGACGAGGTCAGGATCGTCGTCAACGGAGAGCGGAGGTTCATCCTACCGGTCAAAGCCGATGAGCGCGCGATCCTCAAGTTTTCGGACGGGCTGTCCTTCACGGTGGACAGAGACTCCACCATCGTTGTCGAAGTCCTGGGCAAGGGGACCCTCTTCCCCGTCGTCCAACAGCCGGCAGGGAGCGGGACCGCCGAGGACGCGGCCCTCCCTTATGCCCTGACCAATCCGATTTTCATAGACGTTGATGGCAACGGCCGCTATGACGCGCCCCTTCCCCGCAGGATCATCCAGAAGCCTGGGGATGAAATCAAAGAAGCCCAGACGGAACGATGACCCGACTGTTTGGACCCAGGAACCCGGAGAGCTTCTTCAGCGAAGCCAACGTCATCACCCTCCTGAGGCTCGGGGGGTCGCTCATTTTCTTCGTCCTGGCGGTCGTTCGTCAAAGCCCGGCGATGAATTTCATCGGCCTCGGCATCCACTGGCTCGGGGACCTCTCGGACGGGATCTGCGCCCGGAAGGCCCGGCAAGAAACCATATTGGGAGCGGAGATCGACATCATCGCCGACCGGGTGGAAGTCCTCTT
>Ga0136653_10001094_pt1 | contig 14690 bp, 13 predicted proteins | sample LakKivw275mmetaG_FD_94866 | JGI IMG/M metagenome (GOLD analysis project Ga0136653, IMG submission 94866) | Anoxic lake water microbial communities from Lake Kivu, Rwanda to study Microbial Dark Matter (Phase II) - Lake Kivu water 275m metaG... | ecosystem: Environmental > Aquatic > Freshwater >... | reverse complement strand
TCGTTTTCTCGCTAACAAGTCCCTCGACATCGTGCGCCAAAGCGATGAGAGATGAGACAGCAACAGGTGTGTTAAAGTCATCTTCCATTGCGCTGTGGAATTCTTTCTTGCGCATTTCCAAGATTGACTGGATGTCTCGGCTACTTTCGGCATTCTTTGAAGCTGACTTCATGAAGTCTTGCATTCGGTTTAGGGTTGCGTGGAGGCTTTCGACCGTCTGAACTGCTCTTTTTGTGTTCTCGTCGTCGAAGTCTATCTGGCTTCTGTAGTGGCTTGATGCAAAATAGAATCTTATTGCTTCCGGAGGATACTTTTTCACCGCCTCTCTAATTGAGATGAAATTCTTGAGGGATTTAGCCATCTTCTCGCCTTTTATCCTCAGGATTCCCGTGTGGACCCAATAGTTGACCATTGGATGTTCTCCAGAAGCTGACTCAGCCTGTGCGATTTCAGCCTCATGATGAGGAAACACAAGTTCAACCGCCCCTCCGTGGATGTCGTAACGCGGTCCGAAATAGAATCCTGTGATGGCCGTATCCTCGATATGCCATCCGGGCCTGCCCATTCCCCAAGGGCTGTCCCAACCCAACTCCCCGGGCTTTTGTGACTTCCATAAAGCAAAGTCCGCCGGATTTCTTTTTCTGGGATCTGGATCTATACGATGCTTCGTCAATTCCTCTGGTTTCTGATGTGACAGCTTTCCATAGTCAGGGAATTTTGATATGCTGAAGAAAACGTCGCCGTCAACTTGATATCCGTAACCGCGGTCAATGAGCTGTTTGATCTGGGAGATTATCTCAGGGATGTGTTCTGATGCTTTCGCAAACAGGTTAACGCCATGAATCTTGAGAACACTCAAATCTTTGTAGAATTCTTTAGTCATTCTTTTCGAGAGTGCGAGAGGTTCTTCACCAGTCTCCTTTGCTCGATTTATGATTTTGTCGTCGACATCGGTTAGGTTCATGAGGAAAAAGAGGGAGTATCCTCTGGCTCGAAGGTATCGTGCAATTATGTCGTAGGCGATGTAGGTTCGAGCGTGTCCTATGTGGCAAAGGTCATAGACGGTTGGGCCGCAAACGAACATGTTGACTCTGTTGCTTTTTAGTGGCTTGAGTTCAAGTTCCTGTCTAGTCATTGTATCGTATATTCTTATGACCATCTCTCTCACTCATCAAATGGACGTAAGCCGATCAAACGTGTTTTCAGCTATCTTAAGTTATTTGTAAGTTAGTAACCAAGGTCGTTCAGCACGTGGAACGCCAAAGGTTTCCAGTCCGATTTAGAGCTTGTAACCTATCTTTCTCAGAAACTCTTTCCTCTCTCGAACGTCACTCTCGTCCTCCGCACCTTTCGACTTGAATCCATCCACAACCCCCAATATACCATTGCCCTGTTCCGTCTCAGCCAATACCACTTCAACTGGATTAGAGGTGGCGCAGTGAATTGTGCACACCTCAGGAACCGCCTTTATAGCATTTAGAACATTGACGGGGAAGGCGTTTCTCATGAAGACTATGAAGCTATGGCCAGCAGAGAGTTGCAACGCGTTCTTAACAGCCATATCTTCAAGTTCAGAGTCGTTTCCCACATGCCGAACCAGACATGGACCTGAGGCTTCGCAGAACGCCAAGCCAAACTTGATTCCTGGAACTCCACCAATCAGAACCTCGTATAGATCCTCCACTGTCTTGATGAAGTGAGAAGTGCCGAGTATCAAATTGCTGTTCTCGGGAAGTTGGAGTCTAACAACTTTTGTAATCAACTTATTCACCAAGTCTATCTTTTGTTCGAGTTCTAATAAAAGTTGAACTCGGCCAGATCCTCTCCATTTAAGTGTATGAGCGACGACGTACAGGTCTACGGATGACTACCGATGACCAGGCATACGGTCGCCATCGCTGATTTACCATCAGAATTCAAATCATTGTTCGACAAACGTATTGAACCCGTCAGAAGAGAAGCCGAAGGACTGTGCAGTAAAGTCCAAGACTGGTTGACCGACATCAAGGACACTGGAAGCAAGTTGCTGAGAGAAAACGTAGAGGAAGACGCAGAAGAAGCATCAAAGTCTTCCATCTCATCAGCTGACAAGTTTGGGCAGAAAATCATCGATTTGGTCGAAGGCGTGAAACCACCTAACGAAATGACTTACGATGATCTTGTTGATTATACTAACGCTTTGAGAAACCTGCAATCACAAATCGTGCACGCAGCCTCCATATGGATTCCGAAACTTCCGCTTCAGTTGAAACGGACTATCAGAGAATTGGAGGCTAAGATGAAGCTGCTGGGTTTCAGCGTAAACTCCCTTGAAAATCATGTAGGTGGAAAGCATAGGCAAGTGGACAAACTTGAGAAGATCATAGAAGATTCGAAACAACTTGTTGTTCTGCATCAAGACCTAAAAGATCTAGATGGGGCCATAAAGACTCATGAGGAGAATATTGGAAAACTGCTAGTTGAAATAAGAGACGTTAATCAAGCAATTGAACAACTCGACCTATCGGATATTTCGAGAAGAATGACAGAACAAGAAAAACGGCTTCAGAGTCTACGCACTCAGATCTCAGAAATCTTTCAGCCACTCGAAAAACCCGTTGAAAAACTTCTAAAGACCACCGACTCCAAGAATGGATTAATCACCTCGACCGCACTTGAGACCCTCCGACATTATCTAAACGACCCCGCAGACGCAATCGAGGTTCAGAAAAATTCGAGCCAGTTACGATCGGCATTGCAGGCTCTTCAAAATGTGTTGATAGCAGGCTCAATCGAGTTGAAGGAAAGTAGAGTCAGAAACGCTCTAAAGAGCATCTCTGAGATCTGTACGACTGATAGGATTGAGACTCTGCGCCAATCCTATCATCAACTTCGACTAGAACATGATGCGACACTATCTTCAAAGGAAGCTGTCGAAACCACAGAGAAGAAACGCGAACTTGAAAATCGCAAGCAACTGGCAGCCAAAGAAAAATCCAGACTGAATTCGGATCTGCAAACCCTTCAGTCTCGCAGAGACGAACTAGCACTAAGAATCTCACGCCTTAAAGCTGATTTGGAAGAGCGAAGCAGATCGACTGCTGGAGAAGATATTGAAATACTTGATGACAACGAAAAACATGCCTAAGACAATATGCGAGCGCGTGCTTAGCTTCCATCAATCCCTTGATATTTGTGGATTAGCTCATGAAGCGATTTGATGATTTGATCTAGCTGTTCTGGATGCTTCTCCATTCTCTGCGCCAATCTTCTTCTCAACGAGTAGAACGGAACTCTCTCGTCAACATACATTCTCTTTGGATCGGCGATTATGTCGAGAATACGTTTCATTCTCTTTCCCGCAGACAATTCAACCCACCCGACTCCACATGAGAGCCCAACGCATTCTACGAATCCAAGACGGAAACAAAAAGGGTGGCTTGGTAGTGGCCTGAAACAATAATTGAATATTCCAGGCTGCAGCCATTTCTACGCTGACTTTCCAGCCAAATCCCGCTGAAGCTCATCGATTCTATGTTCGAGACTGCGAACTCTAGTCTGCAAGAGCTTGACTCGATTACGCTCAGAATTGAATCTGGCCATAGCAATGCGATACCTGGCTGTCGCGGACTGAAGTTGCGTCATAGAAACGGATCCTTTTAGTCTACTCTCTAGGTCTCGCACCTTTGTCATCAGCAGCTTGGTCTTAGCAGCAGTTGGAGTAATCCTCACAATCCTGCGGGCCGCCTTCTTTGCCCTTTTCTTCTTCACCAATATTGATCACCAAGTTGATGCTCATTTCTCTACGTTGAATGAATATAAGATACTTCTGTCGCAGAGCTTTCCAACAAATTCCAATTGAATTGATTTAATACTCATTTCAAGCAACCTGTAGAATCCAGATAACTTCACATGCTCGACTAGTCTGAGCACCAGAAGATGCATATTAGATTTCTTTCGCCTAAAGGCCGGCTCGGAAAGTCGAAATGAAACATTGGTAGCGGGGGGATGATTCGAACATCCGTTTGAGGGCTCTGAAAGGAGCCTATCTCAGGGTCGCCCAGACTCATTCATATGAGCCCTGCGGGTTGTTCGGGCAAAAAGCCCCTTAAACCTGGCTACCCCACCCGTACAGGAGCAACATAAGCTCTCGCTACGGTATTTCCCCGCTAACACCTGAACTCTTTTGAGCATCTTAAAAAGGTTGTCTAGCTTTTCCACACTTTCTTTTTTGTCTAGACATGTTTGAATGTCTGGATGAAGATCAGTGAAGTCCGTATCCACTCAGAATCTACAACACATGATCTGACTTCTCCACTCTTGAACCTGAAGAGCCCACGACCATATCATGGTGACGACTCTTCTATATGAGCGACTTTCGACGCTCTAGTACACGCACGCATTTCTTGCACGATTTTCCTTTTACCGGTATCAGTGCACCACAATAGTCACAATACTCACCTGAATAGTACTTATCAAACAAACCGCCTTTAGCCTGACCGACAATGCCGCTCTGAAGGAATTCTGTTACCCTGCTGATCTCCTCTTCAAATTCTATCATTAACGTCCTTCTTCTCAAGACTTCCAGATCTTTGAGATAAATTTCGCACGCACTTCTGACGATCGAAGCCAGTTCCAAAGCGTTCTCTTTCAGATTCTCGGGAACCTCGTCTCGACGAGTTCTTAGAAGATTCACTTTGTCGTCGACCTTTCTTATCTCACGATCCCGTTCTGTCTCCAAGTTCTGTTGTTCCCTGCACGCAGTTTCAATATGATATTGATAGTAATCATGGAGTCTAGCCTTGGCGAACTCAAGACCGCGAACACCAACATGATTGTCTTTGAATCCTGACATTCCGACAGAGTTGCCTGAGCGCATTTCAACCATCAGCTTTCACGACATCAGAACGTACACCGACTTTTTCTGTTGATCTATTTAAACTGCCCTTCGCTGATGCGTCTTACCATTGAAACAACTCCGGTCCAGATGGGTTCGAATCTCCTTTTCTCATCCTAGGAATTAATCTCTTTATGCAACCATCGCCTGTCTTGGATATTGGGAAAATGATTTGGAGAAGGTTATCATAGAATCGAAACCAGACGTTGAGTCACCAGTCTTTGCGGTCGCTCTTCCCGGAGTCGGAAATGTGGGGTTGATAGCCCTAGGTTTTTTCTCAAAGTTCTCCGGTGCGAAGAAATTTGGACATTACTACAGCAAGAATTTTCCTGATCATGTCATGATCCAAGGCAACGGAGTGTGCGCCCTTCCCGGATTTGATTTCTTCGCAAGCAAATCCATCAACCCGAATATGGTCATCGCAATTTCGAACACTCCGATCACATCAGAAGATTCCAAGAGCTACTATGATGTCTTCGATGAAATAGTCGGGTTTGCGGTCGAAGTTCATTCAAGAATGCTTATCGCTTTGGATGCGGTTGCAGTGGCAAGCAAGTCAGACGAAATCTATGTTGCGGCCACAACGCCGAGACTTCTGAAAGACTTCAGTGCGTTTGGAGCAAAACCGTACGAGGCCAAGAGACTTCCAGGCCCAGTTGGACTCCTTCTGGGACTTTCCGAGTATCACCAATTGAAGGGCGTTGGAATACTGGGGTCCGCCGCGTCATTTCAACCCGACAATGAATCTGGAAGACGTGTCTACGATTTTCTGGCCAAGGCGCTCGATCTCAGAAGAATCGACACGCCTGCATGATCGAAGATTAAGGATAGTGCCACATTGAAGAAGGTGGTTGAGGATCAACATTTTTCTCAAACCCATATCTTGAGTAAGGTTTAGTTAGATGACGATGTGCCCGAGGCGGCGGAATATACAGTCGCTCTTCCAAGTTGCGTTGCTCAAGTTCTGAAATTCTGGTGTTGATTGGAAAGGTTTTAGAGCATTTGGGGCATCTGAATCCCTGATTTCTACCTGAAGACTCGGTTCTCTTGCCGCAGATGTTGCAGAGTGGATTAAGATATCTGAATTTACTGGTCAGTTTCACAATCTTGATCTTCTCAAGGTTTATGGTAACTGGATTCTTGGGTGACGCTTCTCTTACTCCCCCAAACGCTTCTATCGCATCGCCTGGAATCAAGCGTCGAACGATTTCCCTGAAGTCGCCTGTAGGTTCGTATGCAGCGCAATCAACGAAACCCGATTGATCCTCCAATTTGAAGACTATGTGTCCTCCAGGAATCGTTTTGGGAAATGATGAAACAACTCCCGACACGATGACTGGGCTGTGAGGTCTGATTTTGCGTATTTGATCTATCTTCCTAAGATGCGCATCCGTGCCGTGATTGCATCGAAAGACGACCCATCGTTCGATCTCTTCATCCGAGACGACAATTTGATGCGCTTTTTTCAGAATCTCCGGAGTCTCTCCCCTTATCCCGTACAAGATTGGGTCAGGGCCGCGTGGAGTAATCAGTATGCGTCTCTTTCTTGGATCATAATTGTTGAATGTTAACGGAGCAGTTTCCTTGTCCATCTTCAATATGGATTCTCGACGCACCATTCTCGGAGTTGCTCTGTTTTCAGGCATCCTATATGCGATAATCTCGTACGTGAAATCATCTCGAAGAGTCTCCCCAACCGCTGCAAGAGCACCTATCATTCCCCTCTGTCCTTTGATCAAGCAGATTTCAGCATGAGATTTACCCGCAGCTGCCTTTGCTTCTTCGATTGTAACGATATCTTGCAGAACCCTCTTCGAAAACTCTGTAAGTTCGTCCGGGACTGGACCCTTGAGAAAGACCACGGCAGGATCCGTCTTCGCATACTCAAGATCAGAATTTCTAGTAACCATCTCCAGAACTGTTTCCTTTATCCTATCGATGAGATCATTCTCACAAGTTACTCGAAGACATACGGCGCCGTTACCTCTGGTCTTCCAAGGAACATTTGGATTCAGCCTTATCAGATTCGGGTAATCTATGAATTCACAGTCCAGTGCAACAAGTTTCTCAACAAGCAGGGCTCCAATATATGTGGTGCAGCCCATTCTTGGAGAGTCAGTGTCGTCCAAGCCTATGTGAAATGCAATCCTCGTCAATTCCTGATCCATTCAAGATAGATATTCTCAGGTAAGAACTGGAAACAGTACGAAACAACGCCGAGAAAACGGGGAGACTCATTCTCCCTCGATGACTATCATCGTCAGTGTTGAACGGACCTTGTCGAGGCGCCGAATTTTCCACGTGACTATATCCTTGAGCTTCTCCATAGTCTCTCCCTCAACTCTGGCTACTATGTCGTAGACGCCGTAGACTACGTATCCTTCTTTCACGTTCGGAATCGTCTTCAGAGCCTTTAGAACATCGTCCTCTGAACCTATCTCAGCATTGATTAACACAAAAGCAGACGGCAATTTGTTTGCCTCGATCAGCAAACAATCGCTCCACGCTGATAAAAAGGTTTTCAGACAGAAAAACCTCCCTACGAAGCTTCGAGATTGCCATACCTAAAACTGCTGCGAAAGGTTCAAGAGGACTACGAATTGAATTTGAGTTGTGGAGAACTCGATGTCAGCGGCTGCTGTTACATCAAGAGAGATGCGGGCAATTGAACTGAACTGCGAATACTTGGGAGTATCGACTCTACAACTTATGGAGAACGCGGGAAGAAACGTTGCTCAAGAGGTCGCATCAAGAATTCCACCTGCATCCCAAGTCACCATCTACGGTGGAACGGGAAGAAACGGTGGAGATGGAATGGTTGCCGCGAGACACCTAGCATCCCAAGGCTTTCAAGTTGTCTTCCAACTAATAGGCCGTGAAACAGACATTAAAGAAGAAATCGCTATTCAAAACTGGAAGACGCTGAAGAGAATGCCGTCTTCAATAAGGTTGAAGATCGTTTCTGACTCTTCTTTCGTTGAACCCTGCGAAAGCAACGTTGTCATCGATGCGTTGCTTGGAACCGGTGCGAGAGGAAGCCTCCGTCCGCCAATTCTTCAAGCAGTGAAAGCTGTGAATGAATCCAAAGGATTTCGGCTGGCGGTGGACGTTCCATCAGGCGTGGATTCTGATACGGGAAAGACTTTTGGGGATGCTGTGAAAGCCGATTTGACCTTGACTTTCCACAGAATGAAAGCTGGCTTCGCGAACGCCAAAGAATACCTTGGCGAGGTTAAGGTTGTGAACATAGGGGTTCCTCCTGAAGCTGAACTCTACGCTGGACCAGGAGATGTGGAAATCACAAAGAAGACCAGATTTCCGGTTTCTCACAAGGGAGATTTTGGAAGATTGCTGATCGTTGGAGGCAGCGAAACGTACGCGGGAGCGCCATCATATGTTGCGCTTGCGGCTCTCCGAACTGGCGTGGATTTAGCAGTCATAGCAGCTCCGGAAAAAACTGCTCATACAATCTCTTCATTCTCACCTAACTTGATAACATTGAAACTTAGCGGTGACCATTTGACCCCCTCCAACATATCTCAAATAAAGAGCGCACTGGAAAAGTCATCTGCCATCGTGATAGGACCCGGTCTAGGCGACCATAGAGAAACCGTCAACGCTCTTGAGAAACTGTTCGACATAGTCAATGAACTTAAGAAACCTGCTTTGATCGACGCTGATGCGATAGGTGTCTATGGAACTTCGAAGACGCGGTTCGACACACCGCTTGTGCTAACACCTCATCCAGGCGAGTTCGAGGAGCTTGTTGGAAAGAGACCGCGAACGGCACTAGAGGAGAAGATTGATGACGTTAAGAAAGCAGCCAAAGAGAAACGGGCCACGATATTGCTCAAAGGAACGGTGGATGTAATCTCTGACGGAAACCGAGTAAAGCTGAACTCCACTGGAAATCCAGGTATGACTGTTGGTGGAACCGGCGATGTACTAGCAGGAATTGTGGGAGCTCTAGTCTCTCAGGGCTATGATCCCATGGAAGCGTCTGCGTCTGGAGCCTTCGTCAACGGCGCTGCGGGAGACGTCGTTCGCCAAGAAAAGGGATTTCACATGGTCGCCTCCGACTTGATTGAACATCTCCCTAAGGTCTTTGAGAATCCGATGATGCATAAGGATTTCAGAATCGACTAGCTGTGACCGAGTCGTGACTGAAGGACCAAGACTGTATGTCTACATAATGAGGCAAGACGACCCCAAGAAATGCACATCAGCGAAGCTAGTTAGGTTCCATTTTGCGTCGCCGATCTATCGTGCATCGATGTTACCAAAGTCGTCAGTGGTTCTCAACCCTTTCTCACAAGACGTGTTAACTCCCATGGATAGAGATAGAGCTGAAAGATTTGGGTTGGTAGCTATCGACTGTTCTTGGGAGAAAGTTGATGGAGTTTTCACGCGAGGTTTTCCAGGACTCCATAGACGGCTACCGCTTGTGCTTGCTGCGAACCCCACGAGCTACGCGCAAATTTCGAAGCTTAGTTCTCTTGAAGCGTTGGCAGCCTCCCTTTTCATACTTGGATTTAGGAAGAGGGCTGAACAGGCCCTGTCATTGTTCAAGTGGGGACCAACATTCTACACTCTGAACAAAGATCCTTTGGGAGACTATCAGAAGGCTACCAGCAGCGAAGACATTAACAGAATCGAACACGAGTATTTCACGGCCTGATTAGCTGGTTTTCGTTCGCGCAAAGAACGTCTTCGCATGATCCGTGAGTTGATTGCTTATGGCAGCAAATTCTTTAGGTCGCGTTCCATAGCTACTGGCTGAACCTATGGGACGATGAAGACAGATGAAAATAGTTGACCTCAGGAGCGATACGGTTACGCTTCCCACTCATGAAATGATGAAAGCAATAATGAACGCTCATTTGGGAGACGATCAATATCGCGAAGACCCAACCGTAAGCGAACTCCAAGAGAAGACGGCTGTGAAACTAGGAAAAGAGGATGCTTTGCTAGTAATAAGTGGAACTCAGGCAAATCTTGTTTCAATAATGTCTCAAACCTCCCGTGGAGACAAGGTCATCCTAGAAGCAGAGTCGCACACATACTACTACGAAGCTGGAGGTATGTCTGCGATAGCAGGTGTGATCCCTCATGCAGTAAAAGGGGATCTTGGCGTTCCGGATCCAGCAGACGTGGAACGAATCGCCCAGATTGAGCATAGATATCATCAACCGAAACCAACGCTTCTTTGCTTGGAGAACACTCACAACAGAGCTGGGGGAACCTGCGTTACACCCAATCAAACCAACGAACTTGCTTCAGTGGCAAAGTCACATGGAATGAAGGTACACGTGGACGGTGCCAGAATATTCAACGCTGCTGTTGCACTAGGAGTGGATGTGAGAGATCTGACACGCGAAGTTGACTCAGTTACGTTCTGTTTGTCTAAAGGACTGAGTTGCCCTCTGGGGTCGATAGTGGCGGGAAGCAGAGAATTCATAGAAAGAGCGAGAAGAAACCGACAGATGCTGGGTGGTGCAATGCGCCAAGCAGGAATAATAGCGGCTCCAGGCTTGGTAGCACTTGAGAAAATGATCGACCGACTTCGAGACGATCATGAAAACGCGAAGAGACTAGCTGTGGGACTTCAAAAAATGGGAATCAAGATAGATATGGAACGCGTGCAAACGAATATGGTAATAATTGAAGTAGAACAGTTGAAGACGAGCTCAGCTGAATTCATAGCTGAGATGGAAAAGAACGGCGTCAAAACAAGCAACTACGGTCCAACCACAGTGAGAATGGTAACACACAATGGAATAGAAAGAGAAGATATCGACTATGCACTGAACGTTGCTAACGAAGTGGCCGAACGCATAAGAAAGAAACGAAATTGAAAGACCTCTGCAAGTTTCGTTAATGGAGCGTGCTTACGACAACAATTTCTTCAGGCACTGTGTGCAACCTACTAGTTCAACCGGTCCGAATCTAGTGTAATACCATACTGGCAGCTTGGTCAAAGGGCTGTTGCATTTCGGGCAACGATCTACTTCTGTCATTCACCTCGACCTCCAATTCATGGTGTTCAGCTGTTTTCGATTTCGCGATGAAAGATTGTCAAACCTTCTGTTTCGCATCACTTAAAGTCTTGTCGGTACTCCTCTTTGCCTTCAACATCTGAAAACACGATTCACTGGTTGAAGGACAAGATGTGGTTGGCGTGCCGGCAATAACCCACCTTCTGTTTTAGGTAGCATCTATCTAATCGGGGTACCCGCGTCTCCCGCGGATCTCATAGACGCCTATTATCCCTTTCACTGCGTGGCCAGGCATATTTCACCCTCAACCGGCTTGCTCAACGTTTCCGCATCAACGCCGATTGTCGGTCAAGGTAGCTTTTCTGCGCCCAGGCTCGGATTCTCATCCGACCCTCACGAGTCACGCCTCCGCGTAGTGGGTGGAGTTTCCGCAAGCTCTTCGCTCGAAAGCTACCCACCGGCTCGCCAGCCAAGGAAGAACACGTGGACCTGACTATCAAACGTTACGTAGAGAACTGATGAATAATCACGTTGCAGGTCAGTTGGCAGTCTGTTTACTTTGGGAAGGGTTGAATCATTCCGTTCTTAAGCATCAGGTTTGCTTGTTCTCTGGCTCTTCTTATGTGTGAGAATGCGATCTCATACAATTCTTTCTTTCCAAGTTTCGTATGAGTTAGACCTTGTTCGATCGCTTTCACCCCCACAGCCGCCGCTTCTCTAGGATAGACTTCCCAGTCATCCATCGTTGGAACAATCCGATCTTCTTTCAGGCCTCGTTCCTCTGCAAGATCTGCCAACTCATATGCAGCCGCTAGGCACATTTCGTCCGTTATCGTCCTAGCTCCAGCGTCTAGCACTCCTCGGAAGATTCCTGGGAATCCGAGCGAATTGTTTAACTGATTCGAAAAGTCCGAACGACCAGTTGCCACGATTCGAGCTCCCGCCTCTTTCGCTTCCCAAGGCCAGATCTCTGGAATCGGGTTCGCGCAGGCGAACACTATCGAGTCTTTAGCCATGGTTCCAATCATGTTTTTCGTGATGACGCCTGGACCGGATTTGGCCATGGAAATGCAGACATCTGCACCTGAGATTGCTTGAGCCATTCCGCCACTTCTGTTGTCCGAGTTCGTCTTCAGACACCATTTCCACTTCTCTTCATTACCCTGCTGTTGGAGGTCACTTCGACCGCGGTGAAGTATGCCTTTGCTATCTACAATTATGATATTTCCGGCGGATACGCCTGCTGAGACGAGAAGACGCACAGTCGATAGTCCCGCCGCTCCGGCACCTATAACCGTTATTTCGGCATCTTTCATTCCTTTGTCAACGATCTTAAGGGCGTTTATCAGACCCGCCAGGATGACCGTGGCTGTTCCCTGCTGGTCATCATGCCAGACGGGTATCTGAGCTTCAGCTCGCAGAGTGTTGAGTATCTGGAAACATTTTGGCTGCTCAATATCTTCAAGGTTGATTCCGCCAAATGAAGGCTGAAGCCACTTCACAGCCGTGATGATCTCTTCAGGATCCTTCGTTGCGAGACATATTGGAAAAGCATCAACTCCACCAAGGTACTTGAAAAGAAGAGCTTTCCCCTCCATGACTGGGTATCCGGCCTCTGGCCCGATGTCTCCCAGACCAAGGACTCTTGTACCATCAGTCACGACAGCAACCGTATTCCACTTGTTGGTGTAATCGTACACAAGCTCCCTATCATTTTCAATTGCTTTGCATGGCGCAGCCACACCTGGAGTATACCAAACTGCAAAGTCTTCAAAACTGGTTACCGGGCACTTCGAAACTACTTCTATCTTACCTCTGTAGAAAGGGTGATATTTCATCGCGAGTTCAGCAGGCTTATTGGCTTTCTTCACAAGTTCCGAGTCGTCCAATAGTGTTCGAACCTCTCGATGCAAACGAATGCACGATTGTCATCGTGATCAAACTTATATGTCTTCGATTTTGGAGCGCTGAAGCAAGATTTATCAAGACCAGCAAGTCATGACTACCGAAGCTTCAACTGACAACGTTATCTCGAATAGTATTGGAAGATGTTGGAAATGTGCGGTTACAAGTACATGTCAAAGGCTTGGAGAAACCCTGGAAAATCGTATGTTAGAGAAATGATGAGACACGCCGCTGAGGATTGGAGGAAAGAACCTGCGATAGTGAGGGTGCAGGTTCCAACGCGACTCGATAGAGCTAGACGCTATGGATACAAGGCGAAGCAGGGGTTCGCAGTTGTCCGTGTTAGACTGAGAAAAGGGGGAGCTAGAAAGATCAGACCTGTTTCTGGGAGAAGACAGAAGTCGCTTGGTGTAACCAAATTTACTCGCGGCAAAAGTTTGAAACAGATCGCTCAAGAACGAGCGGCCAAGAAGTTTCCAAACATGCTTCCATTGAATTCATATTGGACTTGGGATGATGGCAAACACAAGTGGTTTGAGGTCGTTATGGTCGACCCAACTCATCCAAGCGTGAGGAATGATAGAAGTCTTACTTTACCCGCAAAGCTGTAGAAAGTTCTCAAAGCTTTTGAACTCGGAAAAAGCCCGGTCACGTATCTCAGGTGATCCTTATGCAGTCTTCTGGAATCTGAACCAGGCCCTGATGGAGCTCGTAACTAAAGATCCCGAACTCCTTAGCCACAGTATCTATGACTAGAGCTACCACGTGGGGAGAGAACTGCTGGAGTCTCAGTTGTGTTTGGACATCAGTCTCCGACATGAACACACCTGCTCCGATATGAGAGTGGTACCATCCAACTATCTTGCCGTCTATTCTTCCGTTAAGAATGTCGTCAGCTATTCTTGCTAGAGAAGTTGTCGATATGGCAGAACAAGAACCGTTTGCGTCTCCCTCGCCGCTGATTGCGTTTCTTATCATTAGGCCTTGATCCGTTAGTTCTCCTACGAGAAAACCTATCTGCTCGTATGGTTTGTTCGTATGTTCCTCAATCTTGCGAAGTGCATAACTAGATATCGTTACGTTAAACACTTTTTTCATGCTCTACTAATTCTTGAAATAGCTGTTGCAAGGCTCCGTTCTCATAAGCTTTTGTGCGTAGAACATGTATTTCCGACTCGGCGTGTATACATCGAACGTCCATGCTAGGCGATAGGAATATCTACTGAGATCTAATGGACTTATCTGTTGTGAGCTCTGAATGGGATACATGGTTGGTGTCGTTGGAAAACCGAACACGGGTAAATCCACTTTCTTCTCAGCCGCAACGCTAGTGTCCGTACCCATAGCGAATTATCCTTTCACAACAATAAAACCTAACCGAGGCGTCGGATACGTCAGAAAACCCTGTGTGTGCACACAGTTCGGTGTAAAGGATCAACCAGCCAATTCCGCGTGTGTAAACGGAATACGTTTGATACCCGTCGAGATGATTGATGTCGCTGGACTTGTGCCAGGCGCATGGTGTGGAAAAGGACTGGGTAATCAGTTTCTGGATGAAATCCGTACAGCTGACGCTCTTATTCATGTACTAGATGCGTCTGGCGGAACAGATTGTGATGGAAAACTGTGCAATCCAGGAACACATGACCCAGCCGAGGACGTGAAGTTTCTGGAAGAAGAAATTGACATGTGGCTTATTCAAATAATCAGCAAAGACTGGGAGAAGATTGCTAGGAAAATAGAAGCTTCTGGAGAAGATCTCGTAGATGCCTTGGAGAAGAGATTGAGCGGCCTCGCCATAAAGAGAAGACATCTGCTAGAAGCCTTCAAACGGTCAGGCGTGAACGAGGATGAACCATCGAAGTGGAAGCAAGAAGACCTACGCCATTTCATTCACGAAGTAAGATCAGTAT
>Ga0136653_10001090_pt1 | contig 14710 bp, 14 predicted proteins | sample LakKivw275mmetaG_FD_94866 | JGI IMG/M metagenome (GOLD analysis project Ga0136653, IMG submission 94866) | Anoxic lake water microbial communities from Lake Kivu, Rwanda to study Microbial Dark Matter (Phase II) - Lake Kivu water 275m metaG... | ecosystem: Environmental > Aquatic > Freshwater >... | reverse complement strand
TGTGTCCACCTTTTTAATTGCCTTCTGGATCTCGGGTTTCATCATTCCACCTCTGGTGGGTAGGGAACGGTTTCAAACCGTTCCCTACCCAGACTGTACTCACGGAATCAGACTTAAATCCCCGGTAAAGGCCGCTTCCAATACCGGCTTCATCAACCGATCCACATCCCCCTTCTCCGCATCCATCGGGGTTGGCATATTCTGAAGTTTCATCTTGAGCTGGGGATTTTTTGCAGCCGCAAGCATTCGATCGATGTGTTCACGGGTCGCTCCCGCCTCCTTCAAAGTGGTCGGAAAGCGGAGGTCCTTTGCAAAGGAGACCATCCCTTTGGCTACGGACAATCCAAGGTTCCTTCCACTCAGGTTCTTTATCTCCTCTCCAATATAACCCGCCTCTTTGAAGATCGCACCAACGATCTTTAACTGTTCCTGGATCACCGGAGCAAAAAGGACGGTGTAATATGGATTTAATAGGGCGCAGGCCCTTCCGTGGCTGAGGATATCGATCAGGGAAAAACTCCCGAGATGAGGCCCCCCTGTTCCTCCGAGCATGATGGAATACCCGCCCAAATCTGTCCCCAGACCAAGGGCAATTCTTCCTTCCAAATCACCCCGGTCCTTTTTAATCCTCTGGAGACCATAAACGATTAACCGGATGCAGAGCGTTGCGACCTCCTTCATTTTTTCATAACCGGGACCTCGGGTACCGGTAAAAACCTCCCAGGCATGGGCAAAACCATCCAACCCCCCATCCAGGGTGAGGCCCATGGGAGAGTCAAGGGTCACTGAATAATCAAAAATGGAAGCAGGAGGAACAATCGCTTCATCCACGATCAGTTTCTTCTGGCCGGTAACGGGGTCCGTGATGTTCGAATATTTGGTGAGATGAGCTCCTGAACTCGAAGCGGTCTGGATGGCCACAACGGGCATCAGCGGTTTGCCTGTCTTCTCTTTCATCTTTGTGACGAGCCCTGTTCCAAAATAAGGTTCGATGGAGTCCGCCTCACCTCTGCTCCCCCCTAAAATCTCCAATACCTCACTGGGAGAATAGGTATTGAGGACAGCGGCGGCTTTGCCTGCATCGATGGTACTTCCTCCCCCGAGAGCGATAAGCATATCCGATCTGGACCTCGCCACCTGAAGGCTGATTCTGTAGACATCCTCTCGAGGGGCATTGGGTCTTGCCCCATTGATCGTCTCGAATGTGATGCCATTTGTCTTTAAGCTTAACTTCACCTGATTAAGAAATTTCTCGATCCACGATTGACCCAACTCGGTAACGATCAGGGTCGCCTTCTTCCCGAACCGGCCGGCATACTTCCCTGCGGCATCCAGAACCCCCTCTCCGAAGGTATAGGAGTCTCCCTTCCATTCTTTAAGTATTCTCTTTGCCCGCTCCATATGATCTTTGATCATCTTTTCTCTCCTCCGTGAAGAGATAAACTCAGACAATAATAATCAACTTTACCACGGAATTTCAAGAAGGGATAGGCCTATTTTTAACCTGAGGGGGGAACAACGGGGGATATCCCCTAATGGATTTAATGGATTAAAAGGAAAGGATGGATAAAATTTGGAGGCGGCAACCGGATTTGAACCGGTGAATAGCGGTTTTGCAGACCGCCGCCTTACCACTTGGCTATGCCGCCTCTGGAGCGGGAAACGGGATTTGAACCCGCGACTTCAACCTTGGCAAGGTTGCACTCTACCGCTGAGTTATTCCCGCTTCTTCTTTTATAAACCAGCATAAAATTACATGAATGAGAGGAAGTTGTCAAGGTTTTGAAGGAAGGCTCTTGAAAACTTTTGCTTTTCGTCCTCACACAATGACCGATTTCAGGAACCTTTTGAAATAATCGATCCCTGAAATGACAGACAGGATCAGGGCAACCCAGAGGAGACCCATTCCAATCTGATGAACATGGATCGAAAAAAACTCTCCGTTAAGAATCAAAACGAAGATGGCGGCAACTTCGAAGGTGGTCTTATATTTTCCAAGAGAGCTCGCAGAGATGATGATCTCCTGGGTTGCCGCAATTCCTCTCAGCCCGGTCACCGCAATCTCCCTTCCGACGATGATCAGTACCATCCAGAGAGGGACTTCCCTCGCCATCATTAGGGTAATGAGGGTGGTGACAATGAGCAGTTTATCAGCCAGGGGATCAAGAAATTTGCCAAGGGTCGTGACCATCTTCCTGCGCCGTGCCAGATATCCGTCGAGCATATCCGTCAGCGATACCGAAAGAAAGAGAAAAGCGGTAATCCACTGAAATGGCCTTCCCGGGGAGAAAAGCAGGATCAGGATAATGGGGATGGCCAGTATTCGAACAATGGTCAGTCCGTTTGGAAGGCTCAGGATCTGCTGGCGATTGAGTTTCTCCATGAAGGACTATTCCATCTCAAACCGAGAGTTTTAAATTTGAATTCAAAACTTTAAATCTAAAATGAAACAGGAATTAGGGCCTATAGGTCTGGTAATACTTCATTACTCTTCGGATGTATTCTACAGTCTCCTGATAGGGAGGGATTGATTTCAATTCGGAAACAATATTTTCTCCCGCGTTATAAGCGGCTAAAGAAAGCCGAAGGTCATTATTGAAGAGGGAAAGAAGGTACTTCAAATACCGAACGCCTCCTTCAATATTCTCACTCGGGTTAAAGACATTGGACACATTCATCCGGAGGGCGGTCTCCGGCATCAATTGCATCAACCCCTTTGCCCCTTTCTTTGAAATGGCAAGGGGATTGAATCCCGATTCAGCTCGAATCATTGCCTTAATCAAAGCAAAATCGACATCGTATTTCTTTGAAAATTCATGGATCAAGAAATCAAATTGGCTCACCTCTTTCGGTAAAATACCATTGGACGGACGATTCTCTTCGGGCCCTACATCCTCCTTGCTTTCCCGAATATAGAGTTTAAACCTTGGCTCCCTCGGACAATTGGTAAAATGAATCACCCCCCTCTCGTCTACGTAACGGTAAATCCCTGCCAGAGAGGGTTGGGCAGAGAGTAAGAGGCAAAATAATAAAAATATAAAAATTGCATATTTCATAGAATTTAATTCCATTTAATAAGTGGATAAAAATTTACCAGAATTGATGAATTCCGCTCAATTATCTGAAAATAAATTGAATACCTTTTTTAAAATACTTTAAAATAAAAGACGATTTCAGATTTGAGAATTGGAATGAAATAAATTATGCAATCTTTGTGCCTGACCATTCTACCTTCCTTCTCTAAAGGGGCTAAAAAGGATATTCTCCTGAATACCAGGGAGGTGGATACTCTTTTATCCTCACAGGCATCCCCTCTTTTAAGGCTTTCATTTCATGATTCTGATTCATTACATCATTTTTCTTTTCTTTTCAATAAATTTCTTATCTTCCTCTGTACATCATCAAGCAGGGTATAGACGACCGGAACAACAAAGAGCGTGAGAAGGGTAGAGGCAAACATTCCCCCGAAGGTTGCCCTTCCCATTCCTGCTCTCACTTCGCCTCCTGCGCTATAACCCAGGGCCACCGGAAGAACTCCCAAGATCGTGGTCACCGCAGTCATCAATATGGGCCGGAGTCGCACAGGGGAGGCCTGAAGGACGGCCTGATTTCTCTCCATTCCCCGTTCTCTCAAGGTATTGGTATAATCGACCAGAAGGATCGAATTCTTAACGACCAGAGCGGTCAGAGTGATCATCCCGATCATGCTGATAATGGAAATGGTATCCCCGGTCATATAGAGAGCGCCAAAGGCCCCCACGGTGCTCAGAGGCAGGGCCAGCATGATGGATAACGGATGAACGAAGCTATTAAACTGAATCGCCAGAATCATATAAACAATGAGGATAGCCTGGATAAGGGCATTGATCAAATAATGAAAAGACTCCTTAAAGGCCTCGGCCTGTCCAAAGAAGCTATAGGAATAGCCTGAGGGAAGATATCTTTTAGCAAGCCCCTCCACCTCTGCGATGGCTTCACCCAGTCTTTTATCTCCGGCCATATCCGCATAGATGGTGGTGCTTCTCTGCCTGTCTTTTCGATTGATCAGGTTCGGACCAATCCCTTCCTCCACTCTCACCACCTGTGCCAGTTTGATGAGGCCTCCCTTGGGGGTCCGGATGGAAATCTGGGAGATATCCTCCGGAGCCATCCTCTGGCCTTTAACCAGCCGAATCCTCACATCGTAACGTTTTGCACGATCCACATCTTTAAATTTGGATACCTGTTGCCCTCCGATCATCTGTAAGACGGTTGAAGAGATCTCCCGGATGTCCACCCCCGCATCGGCGGCCTTATCCCGGTCGATGAATACCCTCACTTCGGGCTTGGTTAACTCAAGGTCTGAACTGATATCGACCATACCTGGACTCTTCATCATCTCTCCCATGATCTGGTTGGAGAGTTTCTCCAGCTTCTCCACCTGTGCGCCTTTGATATCAAATTGAAGGGGGGCGCCCCTCCTTCCTCCAACCGAAATCGGAGCGAAGTTCTCCACATAAGCTCGAAACCCCGGAATCTCCCTTATTTGCCTTCGAATCTCTTTCATAATCTCCATCTGGGAGCGCTTTCTTTTGTTCCGTTCTGTGAGAGAAACCAGCAAATAACCCTTATTCACTTCCTGACGGGAACCTGTTCCAATCGCGGAAAAGATCCCCCTCGCTTCAGGATAAGAGAGAAGAAGCTTTTCAATCTTTCTCATCTTATCATCCGTATATTGCAAAGTGGAACCTGTGGGAGTTTCGATCCGGACAATAAAACGGCTCTCATCCGATTTTGGAACAAACTCTTTTTTGAGGTTAACCAGCATCAAAATACTTCCCAAAAAGATGAAAATGGAAATCGAAACGACCATCCAGCGATGTTTCAGACAGAAAGCCAGCGTGTTTCGATAGCGGTTTTCAAGCCTTTCATAAGAACGGTTGAAGAAACGATAAACCTTCCCCTCTTTTGACTCTATCCTTAAGAATCGGGAGCAGAGCATAGGGATGAGAATCAGGGCGATGACGAGAGAGGCGATGACCGAGGCCGCTACGGTTACCCCGAACTGGTAGAAGAACCGCCCGATGATCCCTCCCATAAAGGCAACGGGGATGAAAACAGCGGCGATCGAAAAAGTGGCGGCCATAGCCGCAAAGGCAATCTCAGAGGTCCCCTCCTTGGCCGCCCTCACCGGATCAGCGCCCTCTTCCATATGGCGATAGGTGTTCTCAAGGACAATGATGGCATCGTCGATGACCACCCCCACCATCATTGATAGGCCAAGCATGGTCATATAATTTCGGGTAAAGCCCATAAAATGCATGATCCCGAAACTGGTAATGAGAGAGGTGGGAATGGCGATGGCTGTGATGATCGTGCTCCGGATGCTCAAGAGGAAGATGAACATCACCCCTGCGGCAAGCAGTCCCCCTAAAAAGACATCGTATCCCACATCGGCAATTGCCTCCTCGATAAATTTTGAGGAATCGAAGGAAACAACCACCTCTACTTCTGATGGGAGGGTTTTCTTGATCTCCGGCAGTTTCTCCCTGACCCCTCTTGCCACTTCGACCACATTGGCCCCGGACCGCGGGATAATGCTCAATCCGATGGAAGGGACCTGGTTAAACCGTGCGATGGACCGGAGCGGTTCCGTCCCATCCTCGATCCATCCGAGATCCCCCAGCCGGACAGGTGCCCCGTTCTGATAGGTGATGATCAGATGATTAAATTCATCGACATTTCGAAGCTCCCCTAAACTTCTGACCGTAAACTCCCGATCCATACTCTCAATGATCCCGCCGGGCAATTCGATATTCTTTGCAAGAAAGGCTCTGGCAATATCGTTCGAAGTGAGCCGGTGGGCCTCCAGCTTTTTCCCGTCGAGCCAGACCCGGATCTCCCTTTTCGCATACCCGTCCAGGTTGATCGTACCCACCCCTCTGATCGATTCCAGTTGAGGTCTTACGACCTCATCCGCCAGCATCCCCAGCCTTTGAAGAGGGAGATTGCCCTTCATTGAGAGCCAGAGGATGGGAATGGCATTGATGTCAAGCTTATCGATGATTGGAGGGTCGATATCCGCGGGGAGCTTCCTCTTCGCCAGATCGACTTTGGCCCTGACATCCTGAACCGCTGAGTCAATATCACGATAGAGTTCAAACTCAACAACGACCTGGGAAAACCCGTAACCGCTGGTCGAGGTGATATGTTTTACCCCTTCGATGGTATTGATCTGTTCTTCGATGGGATCCGTCACATCGGTATCCATCACCTCAGGGGCAGCACCGAAAAGGGTGGTGGTCACCGTGATAAAGGGGAATTCAACCTTTGGAAAGAGATCAATCCCTACCCGCTTATATCCGAGGAGCCCGAAGAAGATAAGGGCTAAAGTCAGGATGGTCGCAAAGACAGGCCGTTTGACAGAAGTCTCCGCAAGAAACATAATGAGTACTTAAAGTGAACTTAAGTTAAAAGTGGCTAAAGTGAGTTAAAGTTTTATTTGGAAATGACCTTGACTTTCATCCCGTCGGCCAATTGCTCATGCCCGACGGCAACAACCTGTTCCCCTTTCAAAATCCCTTTTAAGACCTCCACCCCTCCATCAAGTCTCATCCCTGTTTCGACTCCCCGGCGATGGGCCATTCCATCCTTCACAATAAAAGTGAAAAATTGACCCTCCTGGCTGAAAAGGGCGGACTCCGGAATGACGATGGCATTGGGATTCATGCCAGTCTGAACAGTCACCTCTGCAAAAAAACCTGGTTTCAATCGATATTGAGGATTGGGAGCCAGGGCCTTCATTTTCACATTTCGGGTGGAGGGGTCCGCAGTTGGGCTGATGAATTGGAGGGAGGCCGAATATTTCTCTTCAGAAAAAGCCTTGACTGAAAACTGTATCCTGCTCCCTATTCGAACCTTCCCTGCCCAGTTCTCGGGGAGATAAAACTCTAAATCGAGGGGGTTCATCTGGACAATGGTCAAGATCTCATCTTTAGGGGCCACATTCACGTGTTCTCCAAGAGAAGCAATCTTAAGATTTATCGTTCCATCAATGGGAGAGATGATTCGATGATCAAGAAGGCCCTGCCTGGCTAACTTCAATTCTGCCTTCGCCAAAGCCAATTTCGCTTCGTCCAGTTTCACCTTGAGGGTGAGATCGTCATAGGTCTGTTGAGGGATAACCTTTGATTCAAGAAGCCTCTGATATCGGATGAGAGTAATCCGGCTCATCTCCAATGAGGCTTCGGCCTGTTGGACATTCGCCTCCGCTCTTTCGACCTGGAGTCTGGCATCGACATCATCCAGTTGGACCAGAATTTGTCCCTTCTTGACGCGGTCTCCCTCCCTGACAAAAATCTTTTCAATGATCCCAGCCTTTTTGGGACTGATCGTCACATGTTCAGGTGCCTTCAGACTTCCCACAGCGGTGAAGACATAAGAAATTGCTCGGGGGATCGCTTGTATGACCTCAACCTGCCTCTCCTCCGGGATTTGATTCTGGGGTTTTAATGGGGCCTCGACACCCCCTGATTCTTTCGAACCGCAACCCCCAAGAAAGGCTATTAATAGCACCAGTATCAATAAGTACTTCATATCCATCTTTTTTCTCTCAACTTCCTATCTATAAATATTCATCGTTTATCGTCCATTGTTCATCGTTCAATGTAATTCAGGATACATCCTCCCCATAGCCCGTTCCAGTCTTGCCTTCAAGATGTTGAAATCACTCAAAGCTCCATAATAGTTTACCCTGGCCTGGGTGAGCAGGGTGACCGCATCGAGAACATCGGTGGCGGTCGCTACCTGATACTTATACCTTTCCTCATTCATCCTCAGATTCTCCTCGGCCTGTTCAATTGCCTTTTCTGAAACACTGATATTCTCTTCGGCAACCAGCATATTCTGATAATTACTTTTGACTTCTAAAACAATTCCCTCAATCAACTGGGTTTTCGAATCATCGGCCTGGGTCACCTTTACCTTGCTCTCTCCCACCTTGTAAGCAGTCTTACCCCAATCTCCGAGGGTAAAGGTTGCCAGGGTTTGAATCGTCCACCTCTCGCTCCGGTAATCTCCCGTAAGACCGGGCTCTTCAGAATATCGGTAATAATTGCCCGAAAGATTAAGAGTGGGAAAAAATCCGCTTCTGGCAATCTTAACCCCTTCCTTGGCCTGTTCGATTTTCAAATTGGCATTTCTAATCTCCGGCCTCTTCTCCAAAGCTTCTTTCAATGATTCTTCAAAACGAAGAGGAAAAGATTTGTATTCGAGGATATCCATGACCTGCAAGGGTGTATCGATCTCCCTCCGGAGCAATGAATTAAAAGAAGCCTTGGCCAAAATCACGTCATTCTCTGCCTTGACCAGCCCCTGCCTTGCATTGGCAAGCCTGACCTCCGCCTGGAGGACGTCATTTTTGGGGACAATCCCTACTTCGAAAAAGGCTTTGGTCACTTCCAATTGAGCTGAAAATTGTTTGACCGTCTGTCGGGCTACCTCCAAAAATTTTTCGGCCCTCAGGATATTATAATATCCTTCCCTGACCTGAAGGACGATATCTCTCTTCACTGTCTCCACATCCGTTTTGGAGACATCTACACCCAATTTCTCATTACGGTAATTCGAAAGGATCGAGCCTCCGGCGAAAAGGGGCTGGCTAACGGTGGTGCCCAGGTAGAATATGTCCCGGCTTGTTTCAGCCACTCCTAAACTTGAGATCCCGCCAGTTCCGACAGTCGTAGGGTTATTATATCGGGTATAGCTATACTGTCCCGTCCATTTGGCAAAGAAATCGGTCAGGGCGGCCCGTCTTCTGAATTCGGAACCCGCCGCTCCCTCCAGGGTGGAATGAAGCTTTAAATTCCGATCTAAAGCAATCTTGATTCCCTCCTCGAGGGTCAAAGGCGTTGGAACCTCCTGTGCCCAAATCATTCCTGATGGAAAAATAGTCATTAAAATGAATCCGATGAGCCATCCCTTTCCCATCGATCTATCTCCTCCTTTCGTTTTTCTCGGTTCCTCTTAAAAAGATCTCTAAAACGGCCTCGATCTTTGAGGCAAGAGGGTAAGGTTTCGGGCTGATGAGCCACTCGAACATAAAGGAATTGACGATCCCCACAAGTCCGTGAGCCATATCCAAAGGATTCAGAGGTTTCAATTCTCCACTCCGGATCCCCTCTTTCATGACCCTGGCTAGGAGGTCAATATAGGTGACCATTTTATCGTATATCCCCTTCCCCAAATCGTCCTTCACTGTCCACTCAAAACGATTTCTCTCGGAGATATAGATCTTGAAAAAATCGCGATTCTTTTCAACAAACTCAAACTGAAGGCGCAAGACCTTCCTGATCCGCTTAATGGGAGAGACCTTTTCAAGGAGTTCAGTCCTGGTCAATCGATTGACCTCTTCTACTTTCTCATCGATCAGGGAGAAGTAGAGGTCTTCTTTCGATTTGAAAAAATGATAGAGGGTTCCTGTCCCGAACTCGGCTTCCCGCGCAATTTCATTCATGGTGGTATGAAAAAAACCTTTGACCGCAAACACCTTTTCAGCCGCACGGAGAATCTCCCTGCGATGGACCAGATGCTCCCTCTCCTTACGACTGACCTTCTCCTGTTTTTTAAAATATTTGTTCATTTTATGAATAGCAATTCATTTTTAATATAATAAAATGGGATTGTCAAATGAATATCCGGCGATTTCCCCTCATGGACCTCCTATCTTCGGGATCCAGACCCTTCCCTTTTCTATAATGTGGATGACCTGCCATCCCCTCTCAGTCAATTCCCTGGAAATCCATCGCCGGTGGCATTTCCAGGGAAATCTCTCCGAACAGATAAAAACGGTCCTCTTTTGCCTCCCCATCCCTTCTAACCTCTCAAACCCTTTCTTAAAGGAATCGCTCTTCATATAGGCTGGATAACCCCCCTTTCGGAAACCTCCCAGCTCTCTTCCCAGATAGTGGTAATCGACCCCCTCCGATTCAAGGGTTCTCTGAAGATGATCTTTAATAAAGTGGGGGAAGCGGCTGGTGGGAAAACTTCTGACATCGACTGCAATCTGAATGGTATGTTCTCTCAGAAGGGCTAAAAACTCCTCCCGGGTTCGAGTGCTTGTCCCGATCGTGAAGATCACCTGTGACATTTCGACTAAAGCTAACGATGGACCTTGCTTCCCTCCGGGGGGCACGTCAGGTTTTTGTTAGAGAGACAATCTTTCCGCTGACCTCCAGGGTGTGGATGATGATCGCCTTAAGGGATTCCAGTAACCCTAAATAGATGGGAGCGGATTTGGGCATACAGACTCCCTGGATCAATCTCTCCTCATGTTCCTCCGCATATCCGTTTGCTATTTTTAATATGGACCGGACCTGTTCCCCGATATGCTGCCCGAGCAACTTATTCTGAGTGAGGATAAGGTCAGGAAGGCTCTCGAGGAGATCCATCGCTTCCTGAAAGACATCATTCACTTCTTTGATTGCCCGGTCACTGAAAAGAAGGTGATCCTGAACCATGCCTTTCAGCCGGCCGATCATCCCTTCCATGTGATAGGCCATCCGGTCAAAATGAGAGGCCATCGAGAGAAACGGCTTTGCCCACTCCTTTCCCCTCTCATGGGGCGAGCCTTTCAGAATCAGAAAATGGGTCAATTCCGTATTATGCCTTCGGACCTCTTCTTTCACATCCTCGGCTTCCCTGATCGATTTGTCTTTGAGAGTTCGAAATCCTTCAAAGATCAACTCCAGCATTTTTATCAGGCTCTGGCTAACCCGGACCAGTTTCTCCTCCACATCCTTTTCCATCTCTCCCCTCCTGTGATTTAAAGAGAGACCTCCCCTTCCAACAATTTTTTAAACCGACAGCATCCTCATACATCTTCTGATTGTTCAAACGGAATGATACCCAATTCCCTGCAAAGCCTCTCCACCTACTTTTTACAAGGGGGAAGAGGGGATTATTTAAAATAGCTTGAGTTGTTCTTTAGGTTCCCCTTCATCCTTCTTCTCGGGAAAGAGGGTGATCTTGCCGTATTCTCCATCATGGCCCGGAATGATCGAAACTTTTCCCTGTCTCATCCGGACGATCCCTTCCAAGATTTTTGGGGGGACGAAGGAAGCCAGTTCCTCCGGGGTCGCATCAAGAAGGATCTGGAATTCGGAGCCTCCCCCCTCGATCAAGCGTTCATACTCGTTTTCGACTGACTTCGTTCCGACCCGGACACCCATTGCGTCTGCGATGATCTCTTCCAAAGGGATGAGATGAATGGAGGGAATGGCATTCTTTGGGGAAAAACCCTCCGGCCGGTCAGAGAGTTCCTCAACCCGATACATTACCCCGATGGTCAATCGTTTGTGGCATTTCGGGCAGAGAAACTGATTCGCCTTCGTTTGAGAAGGCGAGGAGATCACCCCGCACTGGCGATGGCCATCATAATGATACTTCCCTTCTTCCGGGAAAAACTCAATGGTAAAGAGGATTCTTTTTCTATCTTTATTCCGGATGGCTTTTTCTACCTCATGATAATCCAATTCACAATCGAAGGCATTGGCCTCTCTTCCCAACCGATTGGGGGAATGGGCATCTGAATTCGAAATCAGTGTAATCCCATCAAGGGCTGAAAGCCTCCAGTTCATCTCGGGGTCAGAGGAAAGGCCTGTCTCAATGGCATAAATATATCTGGACAGGTCACCAAAACACTCTTCGATCGAGTCAAATCCTGAATTGGCTCCAAAGATCGAAAACCAGGGTGTCCAGGCGTGAGCAGGGATGATGAGACAGTCTTCCGAGGTATCGAGGATCATTTTAGCCAGGTCTTTAACATTAAAGCCGAAGATGGGCCTACCATCTGAGGAGAGTTTCCCAAAATAGCTGAGCTTGGAATTGATCCTTTCCACCACCTCGAAGGAAGGAGCGAAAATGAGGGTGTGAATCCGCCGCACCTTCTCTCCCTGGCGGTAGATATTGCTGACCTCGGCCGTCAGGATGTAACGAACCCCCTGATCCTTGTTCTTCAATCGGAATAGCCCCTTCTCCGAAGGCTCCAGTTTGGACCGAAGTTCCGCATAATAGGTGGGGTGGGTGAAGTCTCCTGTTCCCAGAAGACCGATCCCTTTCTTCTTCGCCCATAGGCTGAGGGTCTCCACCTCCATCTCACGACTGGTGGCACGGCTAAATTTTGAGTGGATGTGAAAGTCGGCGATGAAACGCATCGAACCCTTCAATCTAAAATGCCAAAGGTCTCCCGAAATGATGAGTTAAGAGTAAACCAATTTCAAACCAAATCGAAGGCTCAAAGATTGTTTTGCTCGAGGTCTTATATCCAGCCTCTCTCTTTAAAACTTAAAAAATGATTCTTACCGATAACGATATGGTCTAATACCTCTATGCCCAAGATTTTCCCGCAGTCCACCAATTTTTTGGTTATTTTCAGGTCATCCTCCGAGGGTTCAGGGTCACCGGAGGGGTGATTATGGGCTAAAACGACGGAAGCGGCGCTATGCACAATGGCATCTTTGAAAACCTCCCGTGGATGAACCAAACTCGCATTCAGTGTGCCGACGGAGACAGTGGAGATGCCAATGATTTTATTGCGAGGATTGAGAAGAATGAGCTTAAAGTGCTCTTTGGCTTTGTCCCTGATGCCTGAACGAACCGCTTTTACAACAGCCTCAGGATTATTAATATCAAAATTGACCAATTCCGGTTCTAAATCTTCTCTCTTCCCGAGTTCAAAACATGCTTTTATCTGTGTGGCCTTGGCAAGACCGATTCCCTTTACCTGAGAGAGTTCCTCAAGAGTTGCCTGACTGATCGCTTTGACGTTGCCAAACTTCGCTAATAACTCCTGAGCAATATTCATCACAGATTTTTTAGGAATACCGCGGCCGATCAAAAGTGCCAAAAGCTCCTGGGCCGAGAGCGCCTCTGGCCCGAATTTCTGAAGTCTTTCTCGGGGTCTCTCTTGCCTTGGAAGATCGCGTACAGTAAAAGAAGTTTCTTTGGCCATTTTTTAATCCCCGGATGGAAATTTAATTAATTTAAATCAGATGCATCTTCCCGATCCTCACCCTTCGAAGTCCTGCCTCTTCTGCCCCCTCCTTACAGCGATAAGCTAAATCTCTCGAAGTCGTGGATAAATCTTTAAAAAAGAACTGGGGGTAAAAGGCTAAAAGGACATAAGGCATATCCTCTCAATCGAATACCATCCGGACAAACCTGAAGGCTACCGGAGAGAGGTCCCTCCTTTTTGCCGCAGGTAAGGTATTTTTCCTCCCGTGCCATCCCCTTCTTAAGGGTCACTCCTTACCCCACAACTTTGTAGACGACGTCGTGCTCCCTCACCCTGCCACTCACTTTGACTCCAATATCTGCGCCCGGCCCTGCCTCCTGGACATTCTGGTTTTCAATCTGCATGGAATCGATGGCCTGAGTGATATCCGTCGTATGGCCTACGATATGGACCTGGTCTCCCACCTTTAAAGAACCCTCTGATAACCGGATGGCGGCCACACTGATCTTTCCAAAGAATTTAATCACCTCACCCACTTTCTTTTCTTCCATCTGCTCATTCCTCCTTTCACAAATTTTAAACTTTTACCCCTAAACTCATCAGCCCCTTCAAAACATCACCCTTCTCAATCCCGGCCAGGCATTCAAACTTTTTACAAATGAAGAAACGTTCCTCCGAACAGGGCGAGCAGGGAATCCCTCTCCGAACCACAACCGCCTTCTCCCCTCTGGGTGACCAGACCCTGGGGTCGGTGGGCCCGAAAATGGCGAGGGTCGGAAGACCCAGGGCAGCGGCCAGATGGGAGATACCCGAATCGTTCCCGATGAAGAGTCTGCACCCTTCCATCACGGATGCGAGTTGAAGCAATGAAAGCCCCTTCGCCATCATGGGACCGTTCCCTTTCATTCCTTCAAATGCCTTCTGAACCTCCGGCCCTTCCGCCGGTCCCAGGACAATGAGGAACTTTGAATCGATCCTGGGTTGAAGATACTGGATCAGGGTCGAAAACTTCTCCAGCGGCCATACCTTCTTCTTGCTTCCGCTTCCGGGGTGGAGGATGATCACCTTTGCCCTCTCCTCCAGGTTCAACCCTTTGCCCTCCCAGAAACTTCTGCCCCAAGCCTGGTCTGACTCATTTAAATAGAGCTTCGGATTTAATTTCAATGTTGAAATTCCATAAGAGGTCAACTGCCCCAGGAGATGGTCAGATAGATGAACTCCCTCATCCCATTTGGGAAATGGGTTGATATCGAGGACATATTGTTTAGCCACCTTTTTCAGATTCTTGATGAGGGTCCCCCCTCTGTTTTTTCCAAAAACGACAATAAGGTCAAAGGCTTTAAAGAATTGTGATAGGCTCAGGTCAAGGGCCCCTTCCTGCACAAAGAAAGTGGCCATCCCCCTCTGGTCGATGGAGACGATCTCCTCGGCATAGAACCTCCCGGCGGCCAACTGGAGGATCCTTGGGTAGCCCATGATGACCGATTTTGCCTGTGGAAAGGTCTTTCGGAGGGTTGCAAGTGCAGGAAGGGCAAGAATGAAATCACCTAAAGCGCCCTGATGGATTACCAACATGGATTTAATCTCTGGCAGTTTCCCTATCGCTGAAGGAACCATCTGTTGCTCCCCTGCTCATGGTGAAATCTTCTCAAGACGCTTTCTGACATGTTCATCCTCAGGGGTGACTTTGAGGATTCTTCGATACTCCCTCCTCGCCTC
>Ga0136653_10001089_pt1 | contig 14715 bp, 12 predicted proteins | sample LakKivw275mmetaG_FD_94866 | JGI IMG/M metagenome (GOLD analysis project Ga0136653, IMG submission 94866) | Anoxic lake water microbial communities from Lake Kivu, Rwanda to study Microbial Dark Matter (Phase II) - Lake Kivu water 275m metaG... | ecosystem: Environmental > Aquatic > Freshwater >... | reverse complement strand
GTTTTTCGCCGGAAGGCGCGAAAATATCAAGACCGCCCTGGCAGAAGCCATTGCTGAAAAGGAAGAGGCGGAAAGAAAATTCAAAGAGTACTCGGCGAGGCTGGACAAAGCTACGGAAGAGATGAAAAGCATCATTGAAACAATCAAAGCCCAGGGTCAGGTTGAAAAGGAAAAGATCATCGAAGACGCCAAAAAGACGGCGGAAAAGATAAAAGAAGATGCGAAAATGAGGATAGAACAGGAGTTCAAGTCGGCCGTCAATGAATTAAGAATAGAGGCGGTCCAGCTTTCCGTACAGATGGCTGAAGAAATCCTGAAGAAGAACATAACCCCGGAACATCACGAATACATGGTGAAAGACTATTTAGACAAGGTGGTGAAAAAACATTGATAAGCAGCAATATTTCAAAGCGTTATGCCCGGGCATTTTTTAAGATTGCCGAAGAAGACCAAAAATTCGAAAGCTATTATAATGAATTGAAGCTTTTTTCTTCGATCATCGAAGAAAACAACAATCTGAAGGAATTATTCTTAAATCCCATTTTCGATCAGAATGAGAAAAAAGCCGTTGTGAATTCCATCCTGCAAAAAATCACTGTTTCGACGACAACGGCAAATTTCTTGAAACTTCTGGTAGACAAGCAAAGAATCGGCATTCTTCCTGAGATCGAAAATGCATACCGGCAGCTCATGGACGAAACCCTGAAAAGAATACGGGTGAATGTCAGAACGGCTTTTCCATTATCCGCTGAACTGTCCGGCAAACTCCAGTTGCGCCTGGAAGAGATGACGAACAAGAAGGTAGAAATGGCGATATCGGAAGATGCCTCATTGTTAGGTGGTATCGTCGTCGGCGTGGGGGATACGCTTTACGACGGAAGCATAAAAACTCAATTGCGTAGCATAAGGAATCTCTTAGGGGAGGAAATATAGAGCATGGAGAGAATCAGGGCAGAAGAAATCAGTGAAATCATCTCCAAACAAATCAAGGACTATGAGAAAAAGCTGGACATCAGTGAAGTCGGAACAGTCTTATCAGTGGGAGATGGAATAGCCAGGGTTTATGGCGTTGAAAATGCAATGGCCATGGAACTGCTGGAGTTTCCCGGTGGAATACTGGGGATGGTACTGAATCTGGAAACCGACAATGTGGGTGTCGCCGTTCTGGGCGAAGTGACCCATATTAAAGAAGGGGATATCGTAAAAAGGACGGGCAGGATTGCCCAGGTTCCCGTGGGAGAGGCCTTGCTTGGTCGAGTCATTGACGGAACCGGCGCCCCCATCGATGGAAAAGGTCCCATTGAGACAAACGAGTTCAGAAGAATTGAGATGATCGCCCCCGGCGTTATTCAACGCCAGCCGGTCAATACACCCATGTACACGGGCATCAAGGCCATTGACGCCATGACACCCATCGGGAGAGGACAGCGTGAGCTCATCATCGGCGACAGACAGCTCGGGAAAACGGCCATCTGTGTCGATTCCATTATCAGGCAGAAGGATACGGGCATCAAATGTATTTACGTAGCCATCGGCCAGAAAAAATCAACCGTCGCCCAAGTGGTTGAAAACCTGAGAAAACACGGCGCCATGTCTTACACGTGTGTTGTTTCGGCGTGCGCAAGTGATCCGGCAACGCTTCAATACGTGGCCGCTTACGCCGGATGCAGTATCGGCGAATACTTCCGCGACAAGGGAGAAGATGCTCTTATCATCTACGACGACCTTTCCAAACAGGCCGTGGCGTACAGGCAGATTTCCCTGCTGCTGAGAAGGCCCCCCGGACGAGAAGCTTTCCCCGGCGACATTTTCTACAACCACTCCAGGCTGCTGGAGCGTGCCGCCCGTGTGGGTGTTGAACTCGGAGGCGGATCTCTTACCGCCCTTCCCATCATTGAAACCCAGGCAGGCGACGTGTCCGCCTATATCCCGACAAACGTGATTTCCATCACCGACGGCCAGGTGTACCTCGAGCCGAGCTTGTTCTTCTCCGGTATTCGTCCGGCCATCAACGTCGGATTATCGGTTTCGCGAGTCGGCGGCGCCGCCCAGGTTAAAGCCATGAAGCAGGTCGCCGGAACATTGAAGCTGGACCTGGCCCAGTACAGAGAGCTGGCCGCTTTTGCCCAGTTCGGAAGCGACCTGGACAAGGCTACCCAGGCACAGTTGGACCGGGGTATTCGACTGGTGGAAATTCTGAAACAACCCCAGTTCCAGCCCATGTCCTTATCAAAGCAGGTCACGATCATGTTCGCGGGAACGAGAGGGTTCCTTGACAAATATGAGCTCGGCAAGTTGAAGGAATACGAACCTCAGCTTCACAGCTTTATTGAAACCAAGTATCCCGATGTTATGAAGGAAATCGATGAGAAGAAGATCATCAGTCCGGATCTCGAGAAAAAGTTAAGAGATGTGCTGACTGAGTTTGATTCTGTTTTCGTCTCGGCGTAAGGATTGTATTTAAACGAAACAATCATCCGATCTATGATACCTAAATTAGTAAAAGGGAGAATATTTTAATGGCCGCACTAAAGGACATTAAAAGGAAAGTTGCCGGCGTAAAGAAAACGAAGCAAATTACCAAAGCCATGAATATGGTGGCCGCTTCGAAATTCAAGAACGCCCAGCCCAGAATGGAGAATTTCCGCCCCTATGCGGGTAAATTCATGGAAGTGCTGAGCAGCCTGGCCCTCCGGGTGGATGCCGATACACACCCGCTCCTTGCGGTGAGGGATCCGAAAAGAATCCGGGTGATCTGCATGACCTCGGACAGGGGGCTTTGCGGTGGATTCAACACCAATCTCATCAAGGCGACAGAGAGATTCATGAGGGAAAAAGCCTCTGAAGGCAAAGAAGTAGGCCTGATCACAGTCGGCAGAAAATCAAGGGATTATTTCAGGAAAAAAAGCCAGATACTCAGCCAGTGGTCGGATGTCTTCGGGAAATTTGACATCACCCTTTCAGTCAACATATCGAATGACATTATCCCTCCATTTATCAGTCAGGAGTACGATGAACTGTACCTCGTTTACAATCATTTTCGCAGTCTCTCCTCGCAGAGACCGACCGTCATAAGATTGTTCCCGTTGCCTTCCATCGGAAAGGATGAGGATGTCGACCCGGAAAAAAGAATTGATTATATTTATGAACCTTCCGACGAAGTCTTGCTGGAAAAACTTCTTCCCATGTATGTTCATATCCTGATCTTCAGGGCGCTTCTTGAAACAGCCGCCGGAGAGAACGGGGCAAGAATGGTGGCGATGGACAACGCAACGAAAAACTGTGACGAAATGATTCAGAGCCTTACCCTGCAATACAACAAGGCCAGGCAGTCGGCGATTACCGCCGAACTGATGGACATTGTAGGCGGTACAGAAGCCCTCGCAAGGGGATAAACCATACGGAAGCAAAAATCAGTCGTCAGTGGTCCGGCTATCAAAGACTTGGCAAAGGGTTAACACCCCGACCTCTGACCACTAAGCAGAATAGAAGGAGACAGGTATGAATATAGGAAAGATTGTACAGGTAATAGGACCGGTAGTTGATGTGGCGTTTGAAGAAGGAAAGCTCCCGCATATCCTTAACGGCATCACCATCACCAACCCCACAATCAATAGCGAGGAAGACAATTTGATTGTCGAGGTTGCCCAGCACCTTGGTGATAATGTCGTTCGATGCATCGCCATGGACATTACCGATGGCCTTGTCAGAGGAATGAAGGCAAAGGATTTGGGCAGCCCGATTATGGTGCCCGTCGGAAAGGAATGCCTGGGCAGGATTCTGAACGTCATCGGCAAACCGGTCGATGGTCTGGGACCTGTTGTGGCGCAGAACCACTCACCGATCCACCGTGAAGCGCCGTCATTTCTCGAACAGGATACATCCGTTCACGTTCTGGAAACGGGCGTTAAGGTTATCGACCTCCTCGTCCCCTTCCCCAGAGGCGGAAAGATGGGGATGTTCGGCGGGGCCGGCGTCGGAAAAACCGTCGTCATGATGGAAATGATTCATAATATCGCCATGCATCATGGAGGCATCTCGGTGTTTGCCGGCGTCGGTGAAAGAACCCGGGAAGGAAACGACCTTTATCTGGAAATGAAGGACTCCGGCGTTCTCAAACAGGCCGCCTTGATCTACGGCCAGATGACGGAACCTCCCGGAGCAAGGGCAAGAGTGGCACTCACGGCGCTTACCGCGGCAGAATACTTCAGGGACATTGAAGGCCAGGACGTGCTCCTTTTCGTCGACAATATATTCCGTTTCACCCAGGCAGGATCCGAAGTTTCGGCTCTTCTTGGAAGAATGCCCTCGGCGGTCGGTTACCAGCCGACTCTGGCCACAGACCTCGGAGAACTCCAGGAGCGCATCACCTCGACCAATAAAGGCTCCATTACCGCCGTTCAGTGCGTGTATGTTCCTGCCGACGACTTGACAGACCCGGCGCCGGCAACAACTTTTGCACATCTCGACGGAACCGTCGTTCTATCGAGACCTCTTACGGAACTCGGAATTTACCCTGCCGTCGATCCTCTGGATTCAACATCCAGAATCCTGGATCCCGTCGTTCTCGGCCAGGAGCACTATCAGACAGCCAGACAGGTTCAGGTAACCCTGCAGAAATACAAGGACCTCCAGGACATCATCGCGATTCTGGGTATGGATGAGCTCTCCGAAGACGATAAAGTGACGGTGAGCCGGGCAAGAAAAATCCAGAGGTTCCTGTCCCAGCCCTTCTTTGTTGCCGCGCAGTTTACCGGCAGAGAGGGCAAATTTGTTTCTGTTGCGGAAACCGTGAGAGGATTCAAGGAAATTCTGGAAGGAAAACACGATGATCTGCCCGAGCAGGCCTTCTATATGGTTGGCGGCATAGACGAGGTCGTCGAAGCAGCGAAGAAGCTGTCAGAGTAAGCAAGCCGGAGGAATATTCATGGCTGATGAATTGATGTTGGAAATTGTAACCCCTGAGAAAATGGCCTTCAGCGGCAGCATCGAAGAGGTGACGCTACCGGGAACCGAGGGTGAGTTCGGTGTTCTTCGGGGCCATGCTGCGCTTCTCAGCTCCGTTGACATAGGCGAGTTGAGTTTTACGAAGGACAACAAGAAAACCTACTACGCCGTGAATACGGGATACGCTGAAGTCACAGGAAGTAAAGTCACCGTATTGGTGGAAACGGCCGAGCGCTCGGATATGATCGATAAGGAACGAGCCAGAAGGGCGAAAGAAAATGCAGAAGGAAAGCTGGCCAAGTTGTCCAAGGACGATGTGGAATTTGAGTCGGCAAGAATCGCCCTGATCAGAGCCATGATCAGGATAAACGTCTCGGAAAAATTGTAAAAAAAATCGACTAAAGAGCCGGGAATCAAGGACAAAACATCCTTGCGAATTTCCGGCTTTTTTTATTCATTCATTCGTTGCGAAAGAATCCGCCTCTTCCACTGAGATATCCACAACTTCAAATTCCCTCGTCCCACCCGGCGTCTTCACCCGGACCTCATCGCCAACGTTCCTGCCGATCAGCGCCTTCCCGATCGGCGACGTAACGGAAATTGTATTTTTGTTGATATCCGATTCAAAGGGTCCCACGAGCTGATAGGTGATGCCGTCCCCCGTTTTCATATCCTCAATGGTAACGATAGACCCGAAAACAATTTTATCGCGGGTCAACCCATGGAGGCTGACCACATAGGACATGGCAAGATTGTTCTCCAGTTCCTGAACCCTGCCTTGCAGAAAGGATTGTCTTTCCTTGGCAGCCGCATATTCCGCATTTTCGGTGATATCCCCGTGCGCTCTCGCCGTCTCAATATCGCGGATGTTTTCAGGTATAGACACGGTCTTGATGCATTCCAGTTCCTTTTTTAATTTCTCGAATCCTGCCTTCGTGATAGGTATTTTATTCATAAATGTGCTCCTGGCCCTGCTCCTCCGATAATCAATGAAAATTTGTTGAAAGCTGGTCTTTAATAGAGAAATCCCGGGGTGTCAAGGAGGATTTGACAATGCTACGGCGCGATGTCCGGACTTTTTACGAGGACCGTGTGAATGTCTTGCCATGCCGTTTATAGTATGTTAAAAGATCAGCCGCTCAAGACGACAAACCGGATACCATATATAAAAGAATTCAGGAGTCAGAATTCAGCATTTTCATGCTTTGTTGTTCCCGCATCAGGTATGGCGATTTTATTTTTAAAACGATGTTAGACAACTATAACAGAGACATCAACTATCTGAGGGTTTCAATCACGGACCGATGCAACCTGCGCTGCATGTATTGCATGCCCAAAGAAGGTCTGTCGCTCATTGGCCATGACGATATCCTCCGATATGAGGAAATGTCACGCATCATCCATGTCGCTGTGGACATGGGAATCAGAAAGATCCGATTGACCGGAGGTGAACCCCTGGTCAGACGCGGCATCGTTGACTTTATCGCTTCCCTGAAAACCATCCCCGATCTCAAGGACATCAGCCTGACAACCAACGGTATCCTCCTGGAAAACTTTGCCGGGAAACTCTATCACGCCGGTGTGCGGAGGATCAACATCAGCCTTGATTCTCTGAATCCTGAAAAATATGAACACATCACAAGAGGCGGTGATCTGAATGCTGTTCTTAGAGGAATAGATGCAGTTCACCGGATCGGATTCTCACCCATCAAGATCAATATTGTAGCCATTGAGGGATTCAATGACGACGAGATCCTGGATTTTGCAAAACTGTGTATCGTAAAACCTTTCCAGATCCGATTCATCGAGTTGATGAACCTTGGGCACACCGAGCTGGACCGTGACAGCAAATACCTCTCCAGTGATGTCATCAGGGAAAAGATTCGCGAGATGTACAAACTTGAGCCTGTCGACGGAGAAAGAAAACGAATCGACGGGCCTGCGCGAATATACAAGATTGCAGGCGGCGCCGGGGAAATCGGCTTAATCAGCCCCGTAAGCCATCACTTCTGTGATTCATGCAACCGCCTTCGCCTCACGTCGGACGGTCATCTCCGGGCATGCCTTCTTTCGGATGAAGAGGTTGATCTGAAGGGCGCCCTTCGTGATGGCTGTAACGACGACCACCTGGCAAATCTCATAAAAATAGCCATTGCAAAAAAGCCTATCCGACACGATCACGCCTGCGACGAAGGCCACATTAAGAAGTGTATGAAAGAAATCGGCGGTTAAGTAATTCATTTAAGATTTCTCACTTCGTTCGAAATGACAATATGTAACCGAATTTATGAACCGCTTGCACTAAGAAGATAAAATCATGACACGGGAAGCCATGCTGTACGGGAAACTGGATGGAAACGACGTACGGTGCCATCTCTGCGCTCATCGCTGCAGGATCAAGCCCGCTGACCGGGGCATCTGCGGCGTCAGGGAAAACAGGGACAGCGCCCTTTTCAGCCTCGTCTACGGCAGAGTCATTGCGGAAAACGTGGATCCCATCGAAAAGAAACCGCTCTTTCATGTCTTGCCGGGATCGAAATCGTTTTCCATCGCCACCGTCGGTTGCAATTTTCGCTGCACCTTCTGCCAGAACCACGATATCTCCCAGGCGCCACGGGAGACGGGAAGCATCTTCGGGCGGGAATCCACACCTGAGGAAATGGTGGAGAAAGCCCGAAAGACCGGATCAAAAACCATTGCCTACACCTACACGGAACCCACGATATATTTTGAATTCGCCTATGATACGGCAAAGATGGCTCACGAAAAAGGATTGAAAAATGTCTTCGTGACCAACGGCTTCATGACGGAAGAAGCGATCGAGGCTATCTCGCCCTGTCTCCACGCGGTAAACGTGGATCTGAAGGCCTTCACAGACGATTTTTACAGAAAACATTGCGGCGCCAGGCTCCAGCCCGTTCTGGACAGCCTGAAAAAGATGAAATCTCTGGGCATCTGGGTGGAAGTCACAACCCTGCTGATTCCCACCCTGAACGACAGCAACGAAGAACTCAGACAGATCGCTGAATTTATTCATTCTCTCGGCGCAGAGACCCCCTGGCATATCAGCAGGTTTCATCCCCGCTACCGGATGGACGATCTCCCCCCTACCCCTGTCGCTTCCATTCACAGGGCCGCCGAAATCGGAAAGGCCGCCGGCCTTAAATATGTTTACAGCGGCAATGTCCCCGGAGACGAAGGGGAAAATACCTTCTGCTCCCACTGTAAAGAACTGCTCATCGACCGTTATGGATTTTATATCGAAAGAATCAACCTGAAAGGGACACGCTGCCCCCGCTGTGAAACCCCTCTCGACGGCATATTTTGATCAGGAATTCTCCCAGTCCAGATCCTCCTCGTCGTAGGACCGGGTAAGGACGGTGCGGGCATAATCCAGCCATTGTTCAGGCACCAGAATGTCCACCTGTCCGAGGCCGTCGACGGTGATGGCATAAATTGCCCCGACGGCTTCGTATTTCAATCGCGTGGGGATGCCTTCCGTCTCCAGCCTTCCCACGATGATGTTCGCATGGGTCATACCCGATGTCGTATGAACCACTGCCCACGTTTCCTCATCCATCATTATCGAACCCCTAACACGTTCCTTCAGCATGAAACAGGACTTTTTTCGATGCCTGCTCTGATACCACATATTGTGGTCGAAATTATTCCGGATACATTTGGTTGTATTTTTTCTTTACAAGTGGCGTTTCTTTTGTTAAAATTCATTTGGTTCATTACCGTAAGGATGCAAAAAAAGCAATGAGACTGAAGAATCTGGAAATCGTCGGATTTAAATCTTTCAGAGACAAAGTCGTTTTAGACTTCTCTGACGGCATCACCGCCGTTGTCGGCCCCAACGGATGCGGCAAGAGCAATATTGTCGACGCCATCCGCTGGGTCTTGGGCGAGCAGCGGGTCAAGACCCTCCGGGGGAAGAAGATGGACGACGTCATCTTTCACGGGGCGGAAGATACAGGTCCTATCGGCATGGCGGAAGTATCCATGGTTATTGAGAATAACGGCCATTCTTTTTCCGGAACATACGCCGACTGCAGTGAGGTCATGATTTCAAGAAAATTGTTCCGGGATGGGGAAAGTGAGTACACCATCAACAAAGTCCCCTGCAGACTGCTTGACGTCAGAGAATTTTTCATGGGCACAGGGGTCGGTGCCAAAACGTATTCCATCGTCGAACAGAACAGCGTTGCCAGTCTCGTCGAGGCAAAGCCTGAAGATAGAAGGCAGTTCATCGAAGATGCCGCGGGAATATCCAAATATAAAAGCAGGAAGGAAGCTGCCTCCCGGAAGATGGAGGCAACCAGACAGAATATCCTGCGCCTGAACGATATCATCAAAGAAGTCAAGACCCAGCTCAATGCCGTATCGAGGCAGGCAAAACGAGCGGAACAATACCGGGAACTGAAAAAACGGGTCAAGGAAGCGGAGATCACTCTGGCCCTCCAGGTCCATGCGGACTTATCCGCAAAAGGAGAATCGCTGAAAGAATCACGCGCGGTTCTTGACAGAAGGGAAATGGAAATCAGGACGAACCTCAAGGGACTGGAGGCCGCCTTTGAAGGATTAAAGGTGGAAATCCTTGAGAATGAGGAGAAACTCTCAGACTGCCAGAAAAAACTTTACGACGTGAGAAACATCATCAATATCGAGGAGCAAAAGATCGAATATACGAAGGGTCATATCAAAGACCTCCTCGAAAGAAAGCAAAAGAACCTCTCGGAGGTTGAGGTTCTCAGGGAGAGACAGGAAAATGTCACCGGAGAAATAGAAGTTTTGAAGACCGTGACGGGCGAATCGGACGATAAAATAGAAAACGTTCGCCATGCGGTCTCACAGTCCCAGATAAAGGTCGAGGAAATCAAGGAAGAAGCCGATGCCCTGCACCGGGATCTCGAGGAAAAGAAAGTCGAATACATCGATATCGTAACGGGCAAGGCCAAGGCAAAAAACATGCTCATCAGCCTCGAAAAGAGAATCGAGGATCTCAGGAAAAGAGCGGATCGGGACAACAGGGAAATCTACGAACACCGTGAAAGGCTGGATTCGATTCTTCAAGACATCGAGCAACTCCGGACGGAATTGAAATCGGATGAAGATTCCCTGGAGGAACTCAGGGAAAGGAAATCCGTCGCAGGCAACGAATGCGAGCGGTCGAAAGGGGAACTGGAAGAGCTCGATGAAGAGATTTCGGAAAGGAAGGAAGAAGCGGGAAGAAAGTCCACGCGGTTGACTTCCCTGAAGGAGTTCCAGGAAAGCTATGCATGGTGCAACGAAGGGATAAAGTCCATCATGACGGCCGATAAAAAGGCCGGTTCGGAAATGACTATCCGCAACGCCTTTATCGGACTGGTGGCCGATCACATCAATGTTCCCAGGGAGTACGAAACGGCTGTTGAGGCCGTCCTGGGAGAAAAGCTCCAGTATGTCGTGGTTAAAAGCCAGGAGGATGGCGTCAGAGCGATCGATTATCTGAAGAGCTATTCCCTGGGGAGGGGAAGTTTCGTTCCCCTGGAAGTCAGAAACAATGGTTTGGATTCAAAACCGGCAGATCATCTAAAAGAAGCGGTCAGACTCATCGATCTGGTGAACGTCCGTCAGGATTTTGAAAAAATCGCTGATTATCTCCTTGGGGACGTCCTTTTAATACCGAACCTGAATCGCGGCATTTCTCTGTGGGAAATGAACGGCTTCAGGGGTACCTTTGTCACGCCGGAGGGGGACATCATCACCCCGCAGGGCGTGTTGACCGGAGGCAGCAAAGCAAACGGCGAAAGAAGCCTCCTGCAGAACAAGAGAGAAATTGCCGAGCTGGAAGCTGAAGCGGAAAACCTGACGGCACGGCTCGAAGAGGACAGGGAAAACAGGAAAAGGATTCTTTCTCTGATCTCCGAATGGGAAGAAGAATTGCTTCAGTCAGGATCGGACATTCATCATCTGGAACTTCGGATCAACGGTAAAAAGAAAGACATGGAAAGATTCGAAGACGACATCAGACGAACCGAACAGAGAATTCATGTCCTTGAATTCAGCCACGAAAACCTTAAATCGGAAGAAACGGAAACACTGGAAAGGATTGATGCCGTAAAGCAGGAAGTCGGCTCCTACGAGAGCCGGGAAAAGTCGATCAACCATGTGACGTCTTCCTCCCGCAATGAATGGGAAGCGCTGAAGACCCGTCTGGAGGGCCAGGAAAAAGAGCTTACGGAGCAAAAAATCCTGCTCACTTCTCTGGAAGGGAAAAGGGATGCAAACATCAGAACCCTGTCGAGGCTCCACGCGGATATCGTCGGCCTATCCTCTGAAATCGACACGAAGATGAAGGACATTGGAAGCTGCGAGTCTCAGGTCGAATCAATGGCAAAAGAGATCGAAAGGGGAAAGGACCTTCTGGAAAAGCTCTACAGGGATTACGAAGCACTGGAAGAAACCTTGACTCAAAGTAAAGTCCTTCAGCAGGAAAGGGAAGCCTCACTGCGGAAGGGGGAGGCGGAAATCCGGGAAGTTCGACAGACCTGCGACAAGATCGTGCAGGAAATCAACGAACTGGAAATGGAAAACCGTGAAATCTCTTATCAGATGGACGGTTTAACAAAAAACATCGAAGGGAAATATTATATCAATTTAGGAGCCTTGATCCCCGATTTCCGGAAACTCGATGAACAGGAAATCGAGAAACTGACCACAAGGCTTGCCGGTGACAGGCAATCCGTTGAGAATTTCGGCGAAGTGAATCTCCTTGCCCTGACGGAGTACGATCAGATCAAGGAACGCTTCGATTTTCTGACGGGCCAGGTCTCAGACCTGAACACCTCCCTTGACGCTCTCCAGAGAACCATCACAAGAATTAATCAGATCTCAAGAAAACGGTTTGCGGAAACCTTTGAAGCCGTCAACCGAAGCTTCAAGGAGGTATTTTCCAGGATATTCCCGGGCGGCAAGGGAAACCTCAGGTTAACGGATGAAACGGATCTGCTGGAAACGGGGGTGGACATTGATATCGTGATTCCCGGCAAGCGGGCTCAGAGCATCAGCCTGCTTTCCGGCGGTGAAAAATCCCTGGCCGCCATTGCTTTGATTTTTTCCATCCTCCTGTACCGGCCGGCGCCCTTCCTCGTCCTTGACGAGGTGGACGCGGCACTGGACGATGCAAACATCTCTCTGTTCAATCATCTTGTCAAAGATACCGCTGCAAATTCCCAGATTATCATGGTGACCCATAACAAGAGAACCATGGAATTTGCCGAAAATCTCTTCGGGATCACCATGCAGAAACAGGGCATCTCCACCGTCGTATCCGTCGCCCTCAATTAATTTCGCGTCGGCTGTATTCCCGTCTTTACAACTTCCGATAAAAATGGTTATAAAACACATATCAAAAAATTCCGAGAACCTTGAGAATATTTTTCGTCATTCTCAGTATCTCTTTTGTTATTCCCGCGCACAGAAGCTGTGGCGGAATAAAGAAAATGTCATTCTGAACGAATGTGAGGAATCTTAAAAATCCCTTCCTGCAGTCGGGAACAAGGATTTCTCGTTTCACTCGAAATGACAAAAAAGGGAGTTACAAGACAGCCTCGCAGGCGGGAATCCATGCTTCCCTGTCATCCCCGCGAAAGCGGGGATCCAGGAAGTATTTGATAATACTGGATTCCGGATCAAGTCCGGAATGACAAAAAGAGGCATTCCCTGAGATAGCGATCTCATTTCACAAACAGGGTTTAATAATGGCCATCGAAAATAAAGGTTTTTTTGAGAAACTGAAGATCGGTCTTGCCAAAACAAGGAATCTTCTCGTCAAAAACGTTGACGACATTATCTTGGGAGAGAAGGTCATCGACCAGAAACTCTACGATGAACTGGAAGAGATCCTGATAACGGCCGATGTCGGCCCTGCTTTTACCTGCGAACTCATCGAAAAGATTAAAGAACAGGTCAAAAGAAAAGAGCTTGATCGTCCGGAACTTCTGAAAAAAGTCCTCCGTGAGACCATCACGGATATCCTGACAAGAAATGAAGCCCCGCTCCACATTCCCCGGAGCCAACTTTTTACCATCATGGTGGTGGGCGTGAACGGCACGGGAAAAACAACCACCATTGGAAAGCTGGCGCATCGTTTTAAAGAGCAGGGCATGCCTGTCATGATAGCGGCAGCGGACACCTTCAGGGCCGCGGCCATCGAACAGCTTGAGATATGGAGCCGCCGGGTAAACGTCCCCCTGATCAAGCAGAAAATCGATTCGGACCCTTCCGCCATCGTTTTCGATGCCATTCACGCGGCGAAATCCGGGAGGGCCGATGTCGTCATCATCGATACGGCGGGCAGACTCCACACCAAGGTCAACCTGATGGAGGAGTTGAAGAAGATGAAACGGATCATGGCAAGGGAGCTTCCCGGCGCCCCCCATGAAATATTGCTCGTCCTGGACGCAACGACAGGCCAAAATGCCGTTACCCAGGCAAAGATGTTCCAGGATGAAATCGGCGTAACAGGAATTGTCATCACAAAACTGGACGGCACCGCCAAGGGAGGTGTCATCATCAGAATCGCCAGGGATCTCAATATCCCCATCCGCTATATCGGCATCGGAGAGGGGCTGGATGACCTGAGAGAGTTCAAGAGCATGGATTTCGTTGACGCCCTGTTCGGACAGGATAACCATTGATATGGGTAAAATATTCGCCATTGGAGATATTCACGGCTGCAACGACAAACTCGATTCCCTCATCGAGAAACTTCGTATCGACGGGAAGGAAGACACCGTTGTCTTCGTCGGGGACTACGTGGACAGGGGACCCGATTCCAAAGGGGTCGTCGATTCAATCCTGGGGATAAGGAAATATGTCGAAAACGTCATTTGCCTCCAGGGCAACCACGAGCAAATGTTCCTCAACTATTACTGCGAGCGCAGGGATGAGGAACTGTTCATGCACAATGGCGGATTGAGAACGCTCATATCCTACGGGTTCATGAGAGAGGGACGGGCGGAAAATTTAATCGTTCCGGAAAGCCATATGCAGTTCTTCTCCACGCTTCAGCCGTTTTATGAGACGGACCGCTATATTTTCGTCCACGCCGGTTTAAGGCCGGGCATTCCTCTCGAACAGCAGACCATGGATGATCTGTTGTGGATCAGATACGATTTCATCAATTCCCCGTACGATTTCGGAAAGACGGTTATATTCGGTCACACCCCCATATCCTATACCGCGCCCCACGTAGAAAAAAATAAAATCGGCATCGATACGGGAGCGGTCTTCGGCGGCAAGCTGACATGCCTGGAACTGCCGGAAATGATCCTCCATCAGGTCTGACATCCTATGAAAATCATGGAATGCGTTCCCAATTTCAGCGAGGGTAGAGACACGGCGAAAGTCGATGCGATCGCCGATGCCGTTCGTTCGGTACGGGGGGTCAGGCTGCTCGATTTTTCCATGGACGGCGACCACCACCGGAGCGTTTTCACCTTTATCGGATCGCCCGATGACGTCTTTGCGGGAGCCATGGCCGCCTGTACGAAAGCCGCCGCTGTCATCGACATGCGGAAGCACGAAGGGGTGCACCCCCGCCTCGGCGCTGTCGACGTCGTCCCGTTTGTTCCCCTCAGCGGTGCGGACATGCCGGACGCCGTCGCGCTTGCCCACCGGTTCGGCCGGGATTTTGCAGGGAAATGCCGGATACCCGTTTATTACTATGGCGAAGCCGCCCTGCACCACGACAGGAAGGAACTTTCCAAAATCAGAAGGGGC
>Ga0136653_10001085_pt1 | contig 14729 bp, 13 predicted proteins | sample LakKivw275mmetaG_FD_94866 | JGI IMG/M metagenome (GOLD analysis project Ga0136653, IMG submission 94866) | Anoxic lake water microbial communities from Lake Kivu, Rwanda to study Microbial Dark Matter (Phase II) - Lake Kivu water 275m metaG... | ecosystem: Environmental > Aquatic > Freshwater >... | reverse complement strand
TTTTTCCTGATTCGCCAGTTCAGCGGCCATTTTAGCGGAAAGCCTGCCCAGCGATGCCCATCCTAATGGTCGCAGTGAGCCTTTCTGATAACCGGCGGACGACTCCGCGGCGAGCCAGAAGGTGGTGGCACCCCTGTTTGACATAATAGCAGGCTTCTCTCTGCCCTGCATGATCCGGATGTTGCGTTGTCCCTCGATGGTCAGAGACTCCGCTCCGGAATGACGGCCGATGCGCAGAGGCACAGGACCGTCCATGCCGCCCCATGCCAGGACAGGCAGTCCGACATCTTTTAATTCCCTGTCTTCTCTCGTTTTTTCCTTTCCGTAAAAAAAGGAGGCGCATTCGAAGACGGCTTTCTCCGTCAGCGGCGTTTTGATGACGTCACGGCTCAGGGGATTCAAAACCCTGATTGTGCCTGCAAAAACAGCTCCCGGTTCGATGACCTCAAGCGTCTGATAGGGCCCGCGCGCATGGAACTTCGAATCCTTTTTTTTCTTTTCGTTCACAGCATAAAGAATCTTTGTTCGGCACGGACCGAGGGGATGAAAATCGGAAACCATCAGGAGCCTGAAAGGGTCGGATGCGAAGGAACCGCCGTCGAGGAGATCTCTTTCCAGCCGAGCGGCGTCTCTGGCCCTGGGAAGTTTCTTTAATGCCTGCCGTCCGTTCAGATAGGCAGTCCGAAGCGCCCCCTTGACTGCCGAACCGGGGATAAAAGGTCTCTGTGTCGTGGGGTTGAAAGCCGTCCGGGCAATGGAGAAGTTGTTCAGCTCCTGCTGAATTTTCTTCCGGTCGTTGATGGACATGGACAGGGTCTTTCTGTAGTTTTCCACGAACCCGCGACAGACGGCCACCCGATGGCCGTCAAATGGTCTGTTTCGCATGAACTTGTAGAGCTCCATGATGGATTCCACGGTGCCCTTTCCACAAATAGCGGACATCCGGTATTTATCTTGCCGGCTCAAGCTTCTGAGAAAATCGAGAGGATCGAAGGCATGCAGGAAGTTTTGATTCTCGTCTATGACAAATCCGACCGGTTCGTAAACCTCATCACAGCCGATGTGGACAGGCGCAAGTACTCGGATGATGTATCTTTCTTCTTCGATCATGGTCATATCTCCAGTTTAAAGGCCAAATAAGGCGCATAGCCCTGAACGACCGTTTCAGGCAGAGACTTGGACACATTTTGAGCGGGCCTGCCAAGATACGGTCTGGTAAAAACATCTTTATTGTCAGGTATTAAGACTGCACCCTCGTCAGCCATGATAACAGGATTCTTAAAAGGATTGACGGATCTGGCCATCACATCGCCGTGTCTCCCGTAGCGCGTGAAAGGCGTGAAAAAAACGTTCCCGAAAGCGCCCCGGTCGGGAATCGATGGGCCGAGCGTATAGCACGCATCTGCCTGATCGAGACTGTTGATTTTTTTCTCTTCAAAACCGACAACCTCGAAACGACCCCAACCCGTCGAAGCGTCCTTTCCGAAGCCGAATTGCCCGACACGCTTGAATGCCTCGCTGATACGTGCGATGTCGGTTGCTTTTTCATCAGTCAAAACGAATACAGCCAACTGAATGTCCGGCCAATAGACATCGGCGGACTGGACATAAGGCGCAAACATTCCTTCTCCCGTCGTCATCGTCATGCGGTTGATGGTGTTGTGTGGTTGTAGAAACTCCTTTTTCAGGGCACGCCCACCCCTGTCACGCAGTCGCTTTTTTTCTCCGTGAAGAGAACCTTTGCCCATGATATCAAGAAGATCCTGATCGGTTGCGTATCGATCGGCAAGAAAAGACAGCCGCAGATCTTCGGAAACGAGTATCCATTTCCTGGCTGCGTTTTTTTTCCGCTCCGTCATCGACTTTCGCTTGTCTCCAGCCGATTCCGGAAAGAGGCGCAAAAGTGGCAGATCGGGCCTTTTCAGGGCGTAAAACCACTTACCGTTGTTGCAAACTTTCGGCCAGGCGCTCGAAAAGACGGCAAAAGGCTGTTCCGCATAACAGGAGATCCAGCGTTCAAGCCCGCCCTCGAGCAACCCGCTGTCGTAGGCCGCCTGCCAGCAGAAATGGCCGAAAAGGGTATCCCCCTTCAAAGGCGTGCCGAAGCCGGTCAGTGGTTTTATCGTGATTTCATAGCGTTTCAAGGCTTTCCCCCTCCGTTCGCAAAAGGCTTTCTGTTTTCAAAGTGTTTGGCAATGTCCGCATCGTCGAATTGGAACTCGATGCGTCCGTAGCCGCGGCTGCCACTTCCTCCAAGGGCGTCCATTTCGAGAAGCTTGAGGCCGTCCAGAAGGTATTCGAAGAGATCGTCTTCGGCTTTGCCAAGGAGTTTCAGTGAAACGGAGAAGTCAAACTCGGCGCCTTCGACGACTCGTTCCGTAAAACGGGGATTACGAGCGGTTCCTTCTATGCGATTGATGGCATTTTCGGACTTGACCTCGAAATTACCCCAGCCGCTCTGACGCGCTTTTTCACGCCAGTCCTTATGCAGCGGGCAATCGGCGAAGGACACGCGAGTCGGGCCGATGTTAAGCTCGGTGCCGGCCTCCGCATCAGCGCCGCTCGATCCAAAAATTTTGAGAATATTTTCGCATTTTTTCTTCTGAGTGCCCGTTAAACCGCTTAAATTTCGAGCCTGAAGAGGTTCGCCTTTAGTTTTCGCCATCAATCCGCTTTCCATTTCCAGCAGTGCTCGGACTTTGCCTTTCAATGACGATCCGGGGATATAGGGCTCCTGCGTGTGGGGATGCTTGATGACGGGGTTGTCCGTCCCGCCGATGTGCATTTCCGTGTCGCCAGCGCCGATGTGAAGCCCGCTTTTCAAAATGATTTTTCCTTTGATTTCCCTGATATCTGTGAGCTGCATAACGATTCCTCCTAATCGTACTGTCTGTAAAATCCCATGAACGCCTCGAAGAAATTGGCGAAAACATCAAGATCCGCCGGCTTTTGCACTTGCGCCACGCAGTCCTTGATCATGTTTACGAATTCGTCGGTCACGAGGCTGTTCCTGCCTCTGGCATAGGCAGCTTTCGCGATCAGCATGTTGATGTAGGGCAGGACGATGTCCCAATCCTCTGGTTTACTCTTCACGTTTCCGTTGAGCCGCATCACCTCGTCGTAGAATTTGCGGATCTGCGAGCGTTTGTTGTGGTCGAGCCTTTTGCCGTCCCTCGACACTCCCGACTTCGCGATGACTTCAGCGGACTTTTCCGCGAAATCAGAAAAGAGCTTCGGCTCTACGATTCCTTTAGCCCTGTCCTTGTAGAACTCGATTTTATCCATTTTCCGCCTCCTTACCGGTTATTGTAGATCACATCCCACAGCGCCATTTTCAGCCGTCCGCCATAGTCCTCGAGCCATTTAGCCGCCCGGCCGAATTCACGCTGCAATTCTTTCTTCTGCCGCTCGTCCTTGATCTGTTTTCCTATATTTCGTTCCGTCGTGTATTTGAACATGGCCCGCCATTTGAGGCACTCCATATCCTCCAGGCGAATTTCCTTCTCTTTAAGCAGTTCGCTTGCCATCGCGGACATGCCGACAAGATGGTTCATACGAAAGAGCATGGCGTTGTTGATGATCGCCGCCCTTCGCCATACTTCGAGCGTTTTTGCAATTTTGCCCAGTTCCACAAATTCTTCCCACGTGGCCGTCTCTCCGAACAACGTGATGCAGGCGCCCCGTTTCGTTTTATCGGGGTTGCCGTCCTTGGCTTTTTCGAGTGCATGTTCGGCGTCTTGGGCGAGTTTTCCCAGCGGTGTGTTGGGTTTCTCGACGCTGATTCCCGCTGAAAAATGGATCTCCGGATTGCGGCATGTGTACTCGGCGAATCCTTCCCTGATAAATTCAATCAGCTCTATCATACGATTCCATGGTCCGATGAGAAACAGATCGTCACCGCCTGCAAATACGGTATAAACGTCTGTGAAACGGGGATTCGTTTTCAGCAGATGAGGCAGATAAACGGCGAAGAAAAAATTCAACTGGCGGCTCAGGGATGTGAGACGGGAAAGCGTAACGTTTTTCTCCGGGATGCCGCATGACAGAATCATTCCGAGCTGATCCACGTCTGCTTTCAGTACTCCCAGTGCCTGAGTGCCCGTATACTTGCGGCCGCTGGTCGCGCCGGGATTCAGCGCCCTGCAGGCCATGTGGGCAAAAGTCTTCGGCGTTTTCCTGTGTGTGTCAACGCGGATCTGTTCGAGCAACTCGAGTTTTTTCGCTTCGCTCCGTTTGCCTTCCAGAATCCGGTCGTCATGAAGATCTTCTTCTGTGTAGACGGGGACATACCCGTTGATGAATCTTGCGGTGATGTCTTTAGCGACCTGCCCGTCGGCATTGATTGCGATGTCCCAGCATTTCAACAGAGTCCCGTCCCGGGCAAGCTGCGCGAGTCCGCCCTCGATAAAGGCCACCTGATAAACCCCGAAAATCGGTTCCAGCAATTTCGATTCCGCACCTTTGATGTCTGCATCCTTTTTGCAAATGGCGATTCTCTCTTTCTTGACAATATTCTCTCCCAGAAAAATGTGATCGCGGCACACGGCGCAAAGGGACTTGTCGTCTCCTTCCCTGAAGCTTTCAGAAAGGCGGCTTGACGGTCTCTTGCCGCAATAGGGACAAAGCGGCGGGGTCAGCTTATTATCGAAGCGGTCCAGATAGCCTGCTATCGCTCCGCCATAACGGTCGAGATCGTATTTGTGAAATTTTCTTTCGGCCATTTTCTCCGCGAGTAGATCATACAAATGAATGAACCGGCCGGAAACGAAATCGGCGGGAGATGCTTCCATCATCGATATGCCGAGTGCGTTCTCACCGCAGGACATGTCGATGAGCCATGTGTTGATCCGCTCTTCCGCCCGTTCGACAGCCTTTCTTGTTTCATCCGTATTAGGGGCAATGATTGTGAACTTTCCCGCTGCACTGAGCATGATCGATGTCGATGGGATACCGATTTCCCGACAGATCATGTCCGCCGCCAGCTCACAGAAAAGAGACACAGCAAAGGAGCGTCCGCGAAGAATTTTCGAACGCCTTTTCCCGGCTTCACCGCTGTCGCTGAAAATGAAATTCTGGATACCGTAGAAATCGCCGCCGATAAGCAAAAATTTGTTTGCGCTGTCGTCCCTGACGGCATCGATGCTCATGGTAGTTGTATCCATGTGATACCGGTAAAGAGCTGCGGCAAGAGCAGCAGTGCTTTTGGAATGATCGTAAATGGACACATCGGGCACGATCTTTCCCGCCCTTGCTGCCGGAATGGCCGATGTATAGATGAGCATAAGGCTTTCGAAATGTTCGAACCAGAGCGCTATGCTTTCATCGCGATGCAGGAGTTTTTCCAGAGCAAAGACGAATTCATCGAAGAGCTTTTTGTATTCCTCCATAGCCTTTTCATCGTTCTCGGGTTCAGCTTCCTGACTCAATACGGGGAAAATGTTCAAAGGGTTGATTTCTTTCAGAGGATAGCGGTACTTATACCGGATGCCTTCCTTTCCGTCATCGCGTAACAGCCCCTCGAAGAGGGGCAGAAGCCGGGTCTTTTTGTAGTCCTGCCAGGCAATGGCGTTGTTGTATTCGGTGTCGAAATTTTTCCGATCCCATCCGCTGCTGATCCGGTCGGCCATTGCAACGATCCATTGCATTGCAGTTTCCGGTTTGTGATGACCGGCGGCGAGATTTATAAAACTGTCATCAAGCCCCCAACCGGACTTGTTGAACTGTTTCGGCAGCAACTTTTCGATATGATCGATGAAAGCCGCCGAAAAAACGGCATGACGGTGGGTATGGCGGTTATTGAAGAAAGGCTGGTACAAATCGGCATTTCGGGACAAATAATCGTCCGAAACGGTCATCGCGTCCTCAGCGAACTTCCCGATGTCATGCATCAGCGCCGCAATCGCGATTTTCAAGGTAGTGTCATCCATCCTCCGATCCTCCATTTTTTCGTATAAAATACGGAATGCATATGTTTCAGGCAACGATTGCAACGTTGCCGTTTACAGATTTCATCATTAATGTGTCAATATCACAGCACTATCCGGATCCTCTCCCGATCGATCCTGATGCCGTAGCGTGTGTCGGGCCGCCTGCCTTCCGAGGCGATGGCGATTTCCCGGAGGGCGTAGAGGCCGAACCCCTTTTCGATGTCCCGGCGGATTTTGCTCCGGTAGGAGTTGAAGTTTACCTTGCTGAGGTTCATGATGCCCTCGTCGCTCATGGCGAAATGATCCCGGGTGCCGGTTAGTTTCTTGTAGATTTCCGCTATTTTCCCCTGTCGATGCAGAACAGTCTGAATATCCTGGTAGCATTCCGCACAGCCCCGGCAGAAGGATGATTCTTTTCCACATTCCTTTTTTTGGAGAGCGAAATAGGCGTAGAGTGCGAGTCTGGCCGGCATCATGTCGATTTCCCTCTTTTTGTAGATCAGCCGGGCGGCTGTCAGATCGACGGTGAGATGGTGCGATTCCTCCCGGATCAGAGACATAAGGAGCGTGGCGGGATCTTTGGGGCGGCGGAGCATGTCATCGGATAATTGATCTCTGACAGAGACGAAGGGAATGGGCACGAGGTTGATGGCGGCGTACTTTGATTCCTTGATGTAAACATGACCGTTTTTATCCCGCAACTCAATGGGAACGGAGGCTTTCGGCGGATAGTAAAAGTCCCGGTTGCTCTCGAATTCCGGTGTGACCAGGACATGAAAAACGCGGTCCTGGGGACGGCCATAGAACTGCGCGGCCACCATCAGGCAGGCGCTCATGGTCTTGCGTCCCCCGGCGACGGAGAAAAACACGGCGTTATCGGGATCGCGCGTCAATTTGAATGCCCATTCCAGGCAGCACTTGAGGAGCCACTCGTTCTCTTCCTCGTCTGCGATATCGTCGATCTCGATTCCGTGGGGGTCTTTGACGGTATGGACATGGTCGAAGCCGAAATCGATGGATTTCGCGTCGATGCCGTATTCCCGGAGATACCGATAGTATTTTCCGTCTCCGGGCGAAAGGAGGTGGGCGTTGATGTGCTCCTTTCCCTGGCGGGTGGTGATGACATGGATGGCGTCCACCTTTCGCCCCTGCTGGTGCAGGGCGAACAGGGTTTCCGTGATGACCTGAGGACTCAACCCGACTACGGCAAGAAGAATGTTTTTCATGTTGTTTCGATGCCTTCTATGGAAACGCTGCCGATGTTCCGTTTACGGTCAGGCCGATTTTTCCGAGACCGAAGGTCGTCTGTTTTCCGAGATGGACTTTTTCACAGAACCGCAGGAGAGGCAGGAATTCTCCGAGATTGCCTTCATATACGACCTTGCCGATCATTCCTCCCATGAGCATGGCCTGATCCTGTCTGTTGGAGTAGCGGCGCCAGTCGAACCATGAAACCGCAGATTCCTTCATTGTAATGTTTTTTGCCCTGTCCACCAGCCCCCGGTAATCGAGCTTCGGCTCGCCGTCGCCGTAGTATTCGCATAGAGAAGAAACTCGCCGCAGCATGGCGCGAACCAGAATATGGAAGGGAAGGGTGGCGTCGAAGCGATTTTCATATTTGATTCGCACGGGAGTCAGGAGAGTGACCGTCAACGCATGGATGGTGTCTGTTTCGGAGAGGTGTTTCCCCCGAAGGAAGGGCATGAGATCGGCCAGATTTTCCGTTACGTTTTCATTCCGTATTTTGCCGTCTTCGCTGCTGTAAACGAGCCGGCCGTTTGCCGAAACCGTCCTGAGCGTGAATGAAGCTCTCTCTTTACTGATGTGTTTCCCTATTCCGGGTTTTCCCATCTGATCGAATGCGTAGATGAAATAAGGCAGATATTCATTGGCTTTTCCAAAAAGAAGGAGGTTGAAATCGAACGATTCCCCCGACAGGAAACGCGTTTTGATGTCCGGCATCGGCTCGATGACGTATGGGCGAGGCGGAGCGGCGATGCGTTTTTTTACATTAGTTTCACCCGATGCATCGCGTGTTTCAAATACGAAAGGATAGACGCAATTTGTGCCCAGCGGGCAATCACCGCATTCCCGGCGTTTCAAAGCGCAGACGACTTTTTTCAGGGCATGGCCGAAGACGCCGCGGAATGTCGATCCCTTGAATTCGGGAAGAATGGCGTCACTATCAAACGAACTGCAGAATGTATATTTGCCGTATAACATGGAAATACTTTTCCTCAAGGTACGGACAAAAGAAACAACTGCAACGTTGCAGGGAAAAGAGAAACTGTGGAAAGTGAACGCAGGCTAACTTTAAAAACAGAGAAATGTCAATATTAATTTTGACATAGCGTGTGATGTGATGAGTGTTTCAATGGATCATAACCCGGGTGAGCACCCGTCCCACCCGTTTCAGGCTTTCCAGGTTGTCGGCAGGCATGAAGTAGTCGATGTAGGGGAGGGCGGCCACCATGCCCTGCGCCGTGATGGGCGTGTCGGGATGTCCGAGTTCGGGGTTCAACCAGATGACCCGATGCACTTTGCCGCTCAATACAGACAGTTCCCGCCTGAGGATTTCCGGCCACAGGTCCCAACCGTCGCTTAAGATCACCACGACAGTTCTGTTGTTCAGCAGTCTCTGCCCGTGTTCCCGGTTGAACTGCCTGAGGGATTCGAGCACTGAGGGTCCCAAAAGAAACGATCGGCATTAAAAGGCTGGATGACCATGAAGATTGCCAAACGCTTGACTTCAGGAAGGCTTCCAATATTTCCTTAAGCGGTAAAATACACGGTTCAGACCTGAAGATTTCAATCCGAATTCAATTGTCTGGCCAGATCACCCAATCGCTCGCTTTGATTTGGCAGAGTGAATACGGTTCATGAAAAGATGAAATGCGCTGGACATTGACCGTATCTACAAATGGTGAGGATTAGTATTCTGAAAAGTCATTTATTTTTGATTGACATACATAAGATGGGTCTTAATCAAATATTATAGCCATGCGCTTGTGTACTCATGTAGCGTTGCCAATTTTCATATCACATGGCATTCTCTTCGCGTAAAATCCTCAAAATCTGTTCACGGAGAAAAGGTATTTTATTTTGAACTGCATCCCACACGATGTCATAGTCCACACCGAAGTAGTCATGAATGAGGCGATCTCTCATTCCCGTTATAGCTTTCCATTCCACTTCTGGATGCCGATTTTTAAGATCAGAAGGTATTTTCTTTGATGCTTCACCGATGATCTCAATGCTTCTCACGAATGCACGCATGAATGTGGCATCACAAAGAAACTTTTCCTTGCTTAATCCCTTTTTTGCAGATAGCGGGTACTCGGTCTCGTCAAGGATATGACGTAGAAACTCAAGCGGCAAGAGCGGCATACTCAACCTCCTTGAGAATGTGGGGACCAATATATGGACTAAGTGATTCTACGGTAATAAGTTCTACTCTATGCTGCAGCATATCTTCCAACATGAAGGAAAGTTTCATAAAATTATCGAACGTCTTTTGACCCGGTTCGAATTCAACCAGCAGATCAATGTCACTATCAGGATGTTGTTCACCACGAACAAACGAACCGAATAATCCGATCCTCTTTATCCCCAATGCTCTCAAATGAAAACTGTTCTGATTAAGTAAACCCAAAATTTCTTGCTTTGTTCCGATCTTAATCTGCATTCCATTCCGTCCATGCTATCGAATATTTTTACATATTTTATAGGGTCTGGGTCATTATATGTCAACAGAAAATTCCCAAAGTTTTTTTGTATCGATGAATGTACCGTTTGAACTCTTCAGATTTATCTATATGAATGCTTAATTTTTTCCAAGGTGAAGCATTCAGTTTCTGATGATAAATATTACATTATGGAGGATCTAAACACGATTTATAAACCCCAAAGACCTTTTTACTTCTATTAGCAACGCTTGGACAATTCTATTTCCCATGCAGGATGTCCATCCATCGGATTGCCTCTGAATCACTGATTTTGCCGAGATAGACCTGGGTGGTTTTCAAATCCTGATGCCTCAAGATTACCTTCGATACTACTTCCAGGGGAATACCGTTCCTGCTGGCATAGGTAGCCGAGTATCTCCGGAGATCATGAGGCGAAATACGGACATTCACTTTTTCTCCCAGCCGCCTGAGAAGGGCCCTTATTGCTTCTTGCATTATCATGGTCCACCTCCGTTTTTTTTGTTTTATGAGGTCTTTGGGGTTTCCGGGAATTATATATCAGGTGAACAAGATGTATTAAGAATTATGGTGAAATGTAGAGATCAAAAAAACTGATATCCGTAAAATAATAAACGCCGGCTTACAGAAATATGCGTCAAAAAGTCGCATATTTCGATCGCAATTCAGCAAAATGAGTTGATTTCGTCTTTACCGACTTGTATTTGAACTTCAGGGATCTATCGGCATGGCCGATTATCAGTGAAATCCCTGATGTTTGTAGATCGTAAAATAGGGCTGTGTTTGCCCGGTAATAAACACGATTTCCGTCCTTCACTCTGGAGATGATATCGAGACGCTGGAGTTTCTTCAGTTCCGTCTGTACAGTGCCGATGGCAAAACCGGTCCGTCGTTCAATTTCACGCATGTAGAGCGACGTATCGGGAGCAATCCCGAAGATGTTGCGAAAGATTTCCGCCCTGATTTTTGATGATAATAGTTCAGCCAAAATCCCCATGGCGTATTCCTATACCATACAGTTGCATGTTTTAGCCATACATTTTAAACAGGATATGAGGAACGTAAAAGAATTCCTGATGCGCAATGATTTTGTCTTTGTAATTTCGGACGGATGGACAACCATCAAGGATGCCGGGCGCATCCGCGGTGCTACGGCGCATTCCCGAGGATGATCAAAAAGTGCGTAGTTGATGAAAAGGTCATTTGGTACAGCGGTCCTTGGCGTTTATTTTGCTGGGCATCCCGAAATGAAGCTCCTTTTCATTGCTGCCGCTGATCCAGTCAATATTGCTGATTCCTCTGTCCGCACAGGGGGGGTCATCATCAGGTTCCTGAAAGCCGCCTTCTCCGGCTTTGGCGTCGTATATCATCGAGCAGGTCATTTTTGTGCCTTCGGGATCGGCTTTGCCGTTCACATTGCATCCGGTCGTGAGTGTGAGCACGTCAAAGTCTTTTATGCTGATTTTTATGAAACCAGTTTTTCTGTCTTTGGGATACGTTCCATACGTTTTGATTTCGCCATGATTAATCTGATATGAACCCGCTGCATCGTCAGCAGGGTAGAGCGTGAAATTTGTGTCCTCTTCATCTTTGCATTTTTCAGAGTTCGGCGCTTCCATAGGCAGGGACGTGGTCTGCCTGTCCCAGCGGTAACCGCTGCAGCCGATCTGGTAGCAGTCTTTCCTGGCATTTTTTGCGTCGTTAGGGTCATTCGGGTTCGGAATAAATATTCCATCCTTGAAGACTGTCCCTTCAGGGATAAGGCCAGTCTTTTTTACATCATATTCACCATATTTCATGGTGCATGACCTGCTGTAATTATCGCTGGAGTCGCCGTGATTGTCGGCTATGACAACGATAGCGCCTTTCTTGACCTCAAATTTCGCGGCATCCGGGCCGCTGAATTTTACGTCGGCGCCGTTATTGACCTTGATATTGCCTTTTAATCCGCGGTTCGGAGCCACATACATGAAGATAGGCCCGCCCGCGCATACGTTATCTCCTATTCCCATGGCCAGGAAAGTGGGGGTCTGTTCTTTCCAATTGTAGCCGCTGTCAGGGCCGTAACATTTGGCATCAGCCTTTTTTGCCTCGTTCGGGTCATCCGGATTCGGAACAAATTTTCCATCCTTCAAGACCGTTCCCACAGGTACAAGGCCCGTCTTTTCATCATACGTCATGGTGCATGTCCTTACGGCGCCGGTATATCCGCAATTGTCGGTTATGGCGACGGTATCGCCGTTTTTGGCCTTGATCTTGACAATATCCTCCGTGCCGTCAGGATCAGTATCTTTTTTGGCGGAAAAAGAGATGGAATAGCCGTAGCCGGCGTCCGCCTTGTTGCTGACCCTGACTGTGCCGGTCAATTGGTTTGCCTGGGCCAGCCTCATGCTGTTGAGATGTTTGCCCTCCGGCCGCTCGAAGAAGGTAACGACAATTTTGTTGATGGCGGAAGTTGAGCAGCTTTGAAGGCCGCTGTGATCGTCATACTGCCACGTATAAGCGTCCGGACATACAGGCTGGATGGCATCTTTATATTTCCTCGATTCATCGTCCCACAGGAATTTGCAGCCGTCGCCCTTTGCATCATCCTTCGAAGCGCAGGTTACCTGGGCCCTGGCAAGCTCGTCATGTGCATAGGTCGGTGTCTTTGGCTGTCCCTTTTCGTTCGTATCTTTAAGGCCGAGCGGAGAGCATCCCGCGGACTTGATGTTCACCACGGGAGTGACATTGTAATCGTTGGGACATGCTTCCAGGTTGTCTTTGCTGCACTGGTTGCCGCATCCGCATACGCCCACTTTACTTTTGGCGCATTTCGCCGCCAGGATATAGTACTGCTGCTGTTTGATAAAATCAGGATGTTCAAGCTCATATTTCTTGTAAGGGGAAAGACAAACGCCGTCAACGAGTTCGCCTCCATTCCACGGGCATTGGGGAAGCTTTTCGCATCCCAGCGTTTTACATGCGGCGCCTTCTTTGGTTTCAAATTCAATTTTGACAGGGAAGTTGTATCCGTCAACGAAGCTGGGATCATACCATGTTGAATATGTCAGGTTTTGATTGCCGTCTTTGGTCCAGTTATCCAGGGTGAATTCGGCCACGGAACCCGAATCGTTGCCGCCGGTGCAGACATTATTTGCACAGGTGGCGCCGCCATCCGGCTCCTTGCAGCAGTCGCCGGCAACGCATTTACCTTTCTCATTGCATCCTGTCCTGGCGATGATACGGCCTGAGTAGCCTTGCGGGGCGCACCAGTCTCGTGATTCCCCTTTCGGAAGTCTCCAGTTGGGAAAATCCTCCGGGGGCGGATAACCTGTTTTTGTCGGCAACCCTTTTGACCCGCCGTGCCATACGCCGACAAAGATATCCTCGTCGGAGTTGTTTTTGAAGGTCATGGTTTTGCAGTCGCCATCTCCCGCATACGCCGCCGGAAGAGCTAAAAATCCCCATAATGACAGGAACAGGCATGTGCATGCGAATAACGACTTGAATTTATTTTTGTCCATAGTTTTCTCCTTTAGTGACGGCATCCGCAACCCCGTATTATGCTCATAATATTCACTATCACGATTTTTATCCCAAAGCTACCGTCATCGGAGAAACTTATGCCCTGTCTCTTTCAGGAAGGCGGTTTCACGTTTGAATCAAAACATCCAGTGGCGTCGATCAGCCATCCAGAGAGGGATGGTGTCGTACAACCAATCCCTGAGGCTTGAAACAATATAAAATCTGGGGAGCAGAAGATTGTCTCCCGGCAGTATCAACCCTTCGTCAGCAGCTGTTTTGGCCAAGTCCGTATACGGATAGATGCGGATGCCGACGGTAATTTTCAGGGAATCAAGGTTCAGTGAATCGGCAAACACCAGGCTTTCCTGAACGGACTCTCTTGTCTCTCCCGGTCCCCCCAGCAGAAGAAATCCCATCTGTCTGATTCCGAAGTCCCTGAACATATTCGAGGTCCGGCGCACATCATCCGGAGAGAACCTTTTATTCATTTTGCGCAGTATTCGTTCGCAGCCGCTTTCAAAGCCAAGGCTGACCTCTATGCAGCCGGCCTTGGCCATAAGATGAACAAGTCCCTCATCAACCTTGCCGGGGTTGATGATGCACCGCCAGGATATAGCCAGTCCGCTTTCTATGATATTTTGGCAGATTTTTTTGGCGTAGTCTGCCGGCATATTAAAGATATTATCGACAAAATAGAAACGCCGAAATCCGGCTACGGCATGGCAGGCAATTTCCTCAATGATCAAATCCGGCCGTCTCTTTCTGATCGAGCGGCCTTCGATGATCGCAGTGGAACAATAGCTGCAGGCCATCGGACATCCGCGCCTTGTCTGCAGCGGCATCCAGAATTCCTGCTTGTCGGGAGCACAAAGAGATGAAAGAGCGGCGCCGGGAAGCGGAAATCGATCGAGGTTCTTCTCGAAGGTTCTTTTACCCTGCAGGCCCGAACCCCGCAGATAAAGGCCGGGGACGCCCGAAAGGTCTTCACCCCGTGCGAGGTGATCCAGAAGAAGAGGGAACGACGACTCCCCCTCTCCCTGTATCCCCATATCTGCTTCCAGATAACTTAGGGCGCTTTCCGGAAAAATGCTGTAACCCGCACCACCCAGAACGATGGGAACACCGGAAAGATTGCGGCAGTCGGCAACGACTTTTTTCACCTGATCCAGGAGGAATCTGGGGTTCTCCATATTCTGATCGTCAACATTTCTCACGGAGATGCCGATTATTTCCGGATCAAATGAAGCAATTGCCTCTCTGATGGACGACCGGTCATCTTTTTCGGTCATCAGGTCGACAAGCTTCACCTCATGCCCTGCCTTCTGCGTCGCGGCGGATACGCAGTTCATGCCCAGCGGCAAAGGGAGAATGTTGATGCGTTCGGTATTTGCGGAAACGAGAAGAACTCTGATTTGACTACCTCTCTACAATTATAGCAGAGCCGACCTTATCATGGACATCTAACTCAGGAAATCAGAGCGGATGCCTGTAAAACATCCACCACCTTTTTATATTTTTCCACTACTGTCCGGAATAATCCGTGAATAAGTTCAACTGGTTACTGTTTTTATCCATGTCACTTGTGTAATCA
>Ga0136653_10001083_pt1 | contig 14731 bp, 12 predicted proteins | sample LakKivw275mmetaG_FD_94866 | JGI IMG/M metagenome (GOLD analysis project Ga0136653, IMG submission 94866) | Anoxic lake water microbial communities from Lake Kivu, Rwanda to study Microbial Dark Matter (Phase II) - Lake Kivu water 275m metaG... | ecosystem: Environmental > Aquatic > Freshwater >... | reverse complement strand
TGTGTGCGCAGTCGTCGGCGAATCGGATCGCGTTCGGCGCGAAGCCGCGGGCACGACGGAAGAACTGGCGCTGGCCATTGACGATACGCACGACGGAATCATCGCACTTGTGGACGATGGGGCGGTTGTGCGTCAGCACGGCGTCAGCGACGTGCGGCAGTTCGGCGTCGTCGCTGGCAATCGGTTCCTCGGCGAGATTGCCGGAGGTCATCACCAGCGCGTCGAAATGCTGCATCAATAGGTGGTGAATCGGCGTGTACGGCAGAAATGCGCCGACGGTCGGGGAATCAGGCGAAACCGGCGACCGCTTCGACTTCAGGATGACGATGGGACGGGCGACGGAAAGAAGTTCGGCTTCCTCGGCTTCGCTGACTTCGCAGTAGTGTTTCACGGCGTCAATGTCGCGGAACATGACGGCAAACGGTTTATGCGGACGATGTTTTCGCAGCCGGAGCTTGGCAACGGCGTCGAGCGTGCAAGCAAGATGAAATCCACCGAGGCTCTTGATGGCGACGATCTGTCCGTCTTGCAGCAGGCGAATCGCTTCGCCGATCGGCATGCTGAGGCGCGGACCACATTTTTCGCATGCGTCCGGCTGGGCGTGGAACCGGCGGTCGTGCGGATCGTGATACTCGTAGCCGCACGGTGGACACATCGTGAAGCCGGCCATGCTGGTGTTGGCGCGGTCGTACGGCAGGTCGCGGATGATGGTAAAGCGCGGGCCGCAGTTGGTGCAGTTGATGAACGGGTAGCCGTGCCGGCGGTCTTGCGGGTCGTTCAACTCGCGGAGGCAGTCGTCGCACGTGGCGAGGTCGGGGGAAATGTGGACTTCGGCGGCACCATCAGGTTCAGACTCGACGACCTCGAACTTTTCGTCGCCGCGCGGCGCTACCGCGTGTGTCTCGACGCTGGTGATGATGGCTTGGCGTGGCGGTTCGTGTTGAAGATGGTCGAGGAAGGCGATGACGTTTTCCGATTCGCCCTCGACTTCGAGGATGACGCCCTGCGGGTCGTTGCGGACGAAACCGGCAAGGCCAAGCTCGGTGGCGTACCGATAAACGGTCGGGCGAAAGCCGACGCCTTGGACACGGCCAACAATCTTCGCCTGCACACGAGTCTTCATCGGTGCGGATGGCTGTGCGGTGCGACGCCTTCGACGTGTGAGTGAGTGTGTGGGTGGACGTGAATCTCACCCTCAGCGACGTGTTCGAGCCAGTGGACCCAGTCGCCGAGACCCTCGCCGGTGCGGCAGGAGAGCTTGAAGATCGGGGCGGCGGCGTTGAGCTTCCTGAAATCAGCCTCGAACTTCGCGTAGTCGAAATCGGTGTATGGCAGGAGGTCAATCTTGTTGAGGACGAGCGCGGCGACTTCGTGGAAGAGGAGCGGATACTTCGCCGGTTTGTCGTGGCCCTCGGTGACGCTGAGGATGCCGACCTTGGCGTTCTCGCCGAGGTCGAATTCGGCGGGACACGCGATGTTGCCGACGTTCTCGATGATGAGGAGGTTGATGGCGTCGAGGTTCAGTTCGCCGAGGCCACGCTGGATGAGTGTGGCTTCGAGGTGGCAGGCGCCGCCGGTCAGGAGCTGGACGACGGGGACGCCGAGTTTCTCGATGCGCTCGGCGTCGCGCGTGGTGGCGATGTCGCCTTCGAGGACGCCGATGCGGAATTGTTTCAGCAGCGGAATCGTGCGTTCGAGCAGCGACGTCTTGCCGGCGCCGGGGGAGCTGATGATGTTGATGGCGGTGATGCGGCGGGCGGCCAGTTGCTGGCGGATGCGGACCGCCAACTGGTCGTTTGCTTCCAGCACATTCCGCAAGACTTTGATGTTCATCAAAACGTCAGTCGCGCCGCAACGTCTGCACCACGTTGCCCTGCGCGTCGCGAATGGTCACGATCATCGGCGTCTTGCCGATGGCGTGCGTGGCGCAACCGAGGCACGGGTCGTAGGCGCGGAACGCCATCTCAACCTTGTTGAGCAATCCCTGATCAACCTTGCCGCCGTGGATCAATCCTTTCGCGGTTTTCTCGACGCTCATCGCCATGCGGGCGGCGTTGCCTTGCGTGGCGACGATGAGGTTGGCTTTCGTGAGGATGCCGTTGTCGTCGGTGTGATACTCGTGGATGAGCGTGCCGCGCGGGGCTTCGACGACGCCGATGCCGACGGTCGGTTTCTGCGTCGGGAGGCAACGGATGTCCTTGCTGGTGATTTCCGGATCGTTGAGCAATTCATTCATCCGCTCGGCCGCGTAGATGATCTCGATGCAACGCGCCCAGTGGTTCGCCAGCGTGTGATGGACGGGCTTGCCGCCGAGTGTGGCGTAGAATTCTTCGTAGGCTTTCTGCGCGAGCGGTGTGGCCATGCCGTCGGAGGCGTTGAGACGCGCGAGTGGCGCGACGGAATAGATGCCGCTCTTGTCGCCTTCGGTGAATCCGTTCCAACCGACCGGCTTGAGGAAGCAGAACTTCATGTAGCTCCACGGCTCGACGTGTTCGGCAACGAAGTCTTTGTACTGCTGGATGTCGAACTTGGCGTACTCTTTGCCGGCGGGGGTGACGACGCGGATCTTGCCGTCGTAGAAGTTGACCTTGTTGTTGGCGTCAACCATGCCGAGGTAATAGGTTTTGTGTGTGTAGTCGTCGGAGGTGATGAGCTTGACGTAGGCGTCGTTCTTGAGGACGATGTCCTTGAAAACTTGAAGCGTAAACTGCGCGAAGTCGAGCGCGTCCTTGCCGAGTTGCTGGAACTGCGGCAGGTCTTGCGGCGACATGCCCTTGGCAACGCCGCCGGGCAGGCCGAGCACCGGGTGAATGACTTTGCCGCCGAGGTAGGCGATCAACTCACGGAGACGACGGCGCGTGGTGATGACACGTTTGCCGATTTCGAGGCCGACTTTCTGGATGACGCCGACGACGTTGCGCAACGCCGGATCCGCGTCGGGACCGACGATGAAGTCGGGGCCGCCGAGGATATAGACGTGCAGGGCGTGGTCTTCGAGCATGAACGTGCTGTACACAAGCTCGCGGAGTTTCTTGGCGGCGGAGGTCGGCTCGACTTTGTAGAGGTCGTCGAGCGTCTTCACGCCGGCCATGTGGTGGGCGGTCGGACAGACGCCGCAGATGCGGGAGGTGATTTGCGGCATGTCCTCGGCGGGGCGGCCAATCGAGAAGACCTCGAAGCCGCGCAGTTCGGGCACTTGGAAGTAGGCGCGTTGGACATCGCCTTTCTCGTCGAGGTGGATGTCAATTTTGCCATGGCCTTCGAGGCGCGTGATCGGGTCAATGGCGACGCGGCGCGCTTTATACGCGGCGGCGGCGTTTTGTTGGCCTTGGTTCCAAATCTGTTTCACGGGATCATTCATGTTGTATTCCTTTCAATAGAACGCGGCGGCGTCCATCATTTCCTGGTTGTGATAAACCTTGTACACGATGCAATGCTGGCAGTCCTTCGGGATACGCAGGACTTCCTCGCAACACGTCACTTTCTGCTCCCAGCAGGGCGTTTCGGGATGCAAGTATGCGTCGCATCGTTCGTAGGCGTATCGCGAGCAGCCAAGCATCACCCAGCACGGGGTTTTCCCACGCCAGTAACCGGGATACTCATTGGCTTCAGGCATGGATTTTCCCTCTCAATGAGCATTTGGCCAAGCCGTAGCGGTAGAACGTGCCGACCGGGTCGGGAATGCCGGCCAGCGTCTTGGTGATGTCCTTCTCCTCCTTGCCGGCGGCGGTGGAGGCGAGGTAACTGAGAATCTTCGCGCCGTGATCATGGACGTTGTCCACGGGACCGAAGCAACCCGTGCACGGCATGTTGCCCTGAATGCAAACGGCGTCGCACCCGCCGCGCGTCGCGGGGCCGAGGCAGGGGAGGCCTTGCGCGAGCAGACATTTCTCCGGGTCGGCGATGATCTGGTGCGGACGCTTGAACTCGATGAGGCTGATGTCCTGCGGTTTGCTGTCGTTGCGTTTGCACTGCTGGCAAACGGCGATGTTCGGCGCGAGCACGCTGCCTTTCGGCGGCAGCTTGCCGCTGAGCAGCGCGAGCACCGCGTTCTTCAGCAGCGCCGGCGGCGGCGGACAGCCGGGAATGTAGTAGTCAACATCCACGACCTGATCGAGCGCGCGCACAACGTTGCGGAGCGTTGGCAACTCTGTCTCGCGGCCGTCCTCCTTGAAATGCGTCTGCGGATGCGTCTTCTGGTCGTTGACCATCGTCGGCGCGTCTTCATAGACGTACTTCATGATCTGTTCGCGCGTGCACTGGTTGGCGAGCGCGGGAATGCCGCCGGTGTGGGCGCACGAGCCGTAGGCGATGAGCACCTGACTCTTGCGACGCAACAGGTGCGCCATCTCTTCCTGTTCGCTGGAACGGATCGCGCCGTTCAGCAACGTGGCGACAATGCTCTTGTCAGCCATCGCCTCGACGTCAGCCTTCTTGAAGTCCATCGCGCATGGCCAGAACACAATGTCCACCGCGGCGGTGACCATCAAGACGTCCTCGGCCAAATCAACGACAGACTCTTCGCAGCCGCCGCAACTGGCGCACCAGTAAAAACCGATTTTGGGTTTAGTGGACATGGGCGGGAATCTCCTTCTGGCTGTTGTTGACGTGGGCTTCAAGCTCTTCCATTTCCTTGTCCCAGTCGGTGTGTTTGCCGGGCATGTCGAGCGGGCCGAGCGCGCGGACCTTCGCGACCATCTCATTGACGACGTGCTTGACCTTGTCGCCTTCGCTCGCCGAGATCCATTCGAGCCGGAACCGGTCCTCCTCGATGCCGAGGTCGGCGAGCATCCGTTTCAAGAGCGTCACGCGTCGCAACGCCTTGTAGTTGCCCTCGACGTAATGGCAATCGCCGGGATGGCAGCCGCCGATGAGGACGCCGTCGGCGCCCTTGGCAAACGCGGCCATGACGAACTGCGGGTCGAGCCGGCCCGAACACATCAGGCGGACGACGCGGATGTTGGGGGCGTATTTCATGCGGGAAACGCCGGCGAGATCGGCGGCGGTGTACGTGCACCAGTTGCAGAAGAACGCAACGATGCGCGGTTCAAACGTGGTGGTGGATTCAGACATGGGCAAGCACTCCGTTGATTTCCTCGAAGATTTCGTCGTCCTCGAAGAGATTCTGTTTGATGGCACCGCTGGGGCAGGCGGCGACGCAGGTGCCGCAGCCTTTGCAGAGGGCCTCGTTGATGACAGCGATTTTCTTTTCTTCGTTGCGGCTGATGGCCGTGTAGGGGCACATCGGGATGCAGGTCTTGCAACCCGAACATTCCTGTTCGACGACAAACGCCGTGTTCGGCTCCAACTCAATCGAGCCGGCGTCAATCAACGCCAGCGCCTCCGCCGCCGCCGCGCCGGCTTGGGCGACGGTGTCGGGAATGTCCTTCGGTCCCTGGCAACAGCCGGCGAGGAAGATGCCGTCGGTGAACGTGTTCACCGGCGCCAGTTTCGGATGGCGTTCGAGGAACCAGCCTTCGGTGGAGCAGGAGATATTGAATTGCCGGCGCACGTCGTTGGCATCGCCCTGCGCTTCGAGGCCGACGCCGAGCACGACCATGTCCACCGGCACTTTCCGCATGATGTTCAGCAACGTGTCCTCCGCCTGCACGATGAGTCGGCCGTTTTTGTCGGCCGGATTTTCGAGGAACACGTCGGCCACCTTACCGCGGATCATGTGGACGCCTTCGCCGGAGACTTTGGAGTAAAACTCCTCGAAGCCTTTGCCGGGCGTCCGCATGTCAATGTAGAAGTTATAGACATCGGCGCCGGTGCGTTCCTTGACGAGGTGGGCGAGCTTCAGCGAATACATGCAGCAGACGCGCGAGCAATATTTGTTGGTGTTCTCGTCGCGGCTGCCGACGCAATGCACGATGGCGACGGATTTCGGTTTCTGGCCGTTGCGCAGGACGAGTTCGCCGCCGGTCGGGCCGCTGGCGTTGACGAGGCGCTCGATTTCGAGCGAGGTGTAAACGCCGGAGTAAGCGCCGTAGCCGTAGTAGGGAATCCGTTTTGCGTCGAAAACCTTGAAGCCGGTCGAGAGGATGATGGTGCCGACTTCGATCTCCTTCATCTCGGCCTTTTGATTGAAGTCAATCGCTTTGCGGTCGCCGCAAGCTTCGACGCAGGTCTTCTTGCATTTGCCGGTCTTGAGCTGGATGCAGGTCTCCGGGTCAATGACCGCCACGAGCGGCGTGGCCTGCGGGAACGGCAGATAAACGGGTTTGCGTTTGCCGAGGCCGAGGTTGAACTCGTCGGGGAACTTCGGTTCCTTGAACACGCACGCCGCGACGCACTCGGAGCAACCGACGCAGAGGTCCTCGATGATGTAACGCGGGTTGCGGCGGACAGTGACCTTGTAGTTGCCGACAAAACCGTCCACCTTCACGACGTCGGAGTACGTCCACATCGTGATGTTCGGGTGCGTTTTCACGGTGGTCATCTTCGGCGTCAGGATGCACGCGGCGCAATCAAGCGTCGGGAAGGTTTTGTCGAACTTCGCCATGTGGCCGCCGATGGTCGGCTCGCGTTCGACGAGATAGACTTTCTTGCCGGCGTTGGCCAGCGTGAGCGCCGCGTGGATGCCGGCGATGCCGGCGCCGACAATCAGCACGTCGGACTTGATCGGCACCGATTTCTTCTCCAGCGGTTTGTGGAACGGAACGCGATGCACGGCGGCGCGGATCAGGTCCTTGGCCTTCTCCGTGGCTTTCGCGCGGTCGGTGTGGACCCACGCGTCGTGCTCGCGGATGTTGACCATCTGGAAGAAGTATTCGTTGATGCCGCCCTGCTTGGTGGCGTTGCGGAACGTGTGCTCGTGCAGCAGGGGCGAACACGCCGACACAATGATGCGGTCGAGCTTGTGTTCCTTGATGTCCTGCTGGATCAGCGTCTGGCCGGGGTCAGAGCACATGTATTTGTAATCGCGCGCCAGCGCGACGCCGGGCAGTGTGGCGGCGTATTCGGCCACGGCCTTCACGTCCACCATGCTGGCGATGTTGGTGCCGCAGTGGCAGACATAGACTCCAATTCGATTGCTCATAGGTTCTCCTTTTGGTTGCTGCGCGCGTGGCAGATGACAGGTTCGGCGGAGACCAGCTCGGTGCCGATCCCCAGTTGTTTGGGCGGCAGACCGAACGCCAGCCCGATCAGTTGCGTGAAATACATCACCGGCAGATTGAAGTTGGTGCCGAACTCCTGGTTTACCAACTTCTGGTAACATTCGAGGTTGACCTGACAAAGCGGACACGCCGTGGCGATCACGTCCGCTTTCACCGCGGCGGCGCTTTGCAGGAGGTTGCGCACGAGGCTGAGCGCGGCCTTGCGGTTCGTGATGATCAACGCCCCGCCGCAGCAGCGCAGCTTCATCGAAAACTCCACCGGCGTCGCGCCGATGGCCGCCATCAAGTCCTCGAAGAAATGCGCCTGCTCAACGTCCTCGTGGTCTTTGCGCGGACGCAAAATCTGGCAGCCATAGTATGTCGCGACGCGCAGGTCTTTGAGCGGCTTCGTGACCTTCGCTTTCACGGCGGCCAGCCCGACGTCCTGCACGAACACTTCGATCAGGTGCCGGACCGCGCTCGTGCCGGTGAACTTCAGGTTGTCGGCTTCGAGCGCGAAGTTGATGTGGTCGGCCAGCGCCGGCTCGTGCTGGAGGTGGGCGCGCGTGGCGAACATGTTCTTGTAGCAACCGCTGCACGGCGCGACGAGGTCGCGGCCCTGTTTCTCGGCCATCGCGAGGTTGCGGGCGCCGAGCGTGTAAGCGAGCAACTCGTCCACGTGGAAATACGCGGTCGCGCCGCTACAGTTCCAGTCTTCGAGTTCCTCCAGTTCGACGTCGAGCCGGCGCAGCGTTTCGATGGCGGAGTCGTGGTAACTCTTCGCCATCTTTTCCAGCGAACAGCCGGGGAAATAAGCGTATTTCTTCATTCGTCAGGGTCTCCCAGCGGGATGATGCGTTTGAGGACCTTCTTGAAGTTGTCGAGCCGCTTGATGCGCGCCGGCAACAACGGCAACCGGCCTTTCAACATCAAGCTCGTGGCGGTCTGGGCTTCCTGGAGCATTTCCGGAACACCGAGCGTGAACAGGTAGCTCGTCGCCAGCACCGGCTCGTAGGAGCGGCCGGTGCGGACGATCATCTTCACGAATGTCTCCGAGAAGACCGGGCCGATCATGCCTTCCTGGGTCTTGGCGTGCCAGACGGTGTAGCGTTTCAGTCCGTACATCAACTCGGTGATGTCAATGCCGCGCGGGCAACGCACCGTGCAGTGATAACAGGACGCGCAATACCAGTAGGTGTTGCTTTTCAGGACGCGCTCCTTGAGGCCCGCGTTGATCATCGCGATGATCCGGCGCGGACTGTTGTCCATGAACCCGCCCGACGCGACCGGGCAGGTGCCGGAGCAAGTGCCGCATTGCATGCACACGTCGAGCGGATTGCCCATCGAAGCGTGCAGCACGCCGGCGATTTCCTCGCGGAATGTGGGTTTGTCAGCCATGATTATTTCGCCTTTGCTCTCTTGGCTTCTGCCGCCTTCAGCAGCGCGCTGACCCGGTCCAGCAACAACTTCGGGTCCACCGGCTTCTCCATCAGCTCGTCGGTGGCGACGAAATGCGGATGAACCGGCTCGCCGGGGAACAGGAACGCGATCTGTTCGCGGATGCCGGTGATGATCAACAGCGGCGTCTCGCGCAGCTTCGGGTCCTTGCCGATCTGGCGGGCGATCATGATGCCCTCGGCGCCGCGCCCCATCATCACGTCCAGCAGAATCATGTCCCACGGTTTCGATTTCAACATCTCCATGCCCGACTTCGGGTTGTACGCAGCCTCGACCGCATAGCCGGCGCGCGTCAGGATGGCTTTGATCCCGTCCACGTAATCGGGGTCATCGTCTATGATCAACAGTTGTTTGGTTTCGCTCATCTGTTTCCTCCTTAACTGGTTTTCAGCGCCGGCAGCCGGATCGTGAACGTGCTGCCTTTGCCGGGTTCACTGGTCACTGAAATGGTTCCGTCGTGCGCCTCCACAATCCGCCGGCTCAACGGCAGGCCGAGGCCGGTCCCCTGCTGGCCTTTCGCCGACGATGGGGCGCGATAGAAATCCTCAAACACATGCGGCAGTTCGTCCGCCGCGATGCCGACGCCGGCGTCGGCGACGGCGATGACAACCTGGCCGGCTTCCTCGCCGACGCGCACCTGCACTTCGGTGCCGCTGCGCGAGTATTTGACGGCGTTGCCGAGGATGTTGGTGAGCGCCTGCGCGAGCGTGCCTTCGTCACCGTTGACCCGGCACGGCGCGTCGGCGCCTTCGGTGGTTATCCCGATGGCTTTGCGTGTGGCTTCGTTCTGGACGCTCTCGACGCTTTTTGCGACGACATCTTTCACCGCCACCGGCTGGAAACTCTCGCGGATCTTGCCGATGTCGGCGGAAATCAGCCGCAGCCACGTCTGGATGAGCTTCATCAGGTCGGTCACGCGGACTTTCATCCGCTCCAGTCGCTGGCGCTGTTCGTCGTTGAGCTTGTCGGACAGTTCCTCGGCGAGCACGAACAGGTTCTGTTGCATCGCGCCGAGCGGCGACTTCAATTCGTGCGACACGATGGCGGCGAACTGCTCGCGCAACATTTCCTTTTCGCGCCGCAACGCCTGCGTCTCCAGAATCAGCCGCCGCCGTTCCAGCGCGCGGGCGACGACGAGCCGGAACTCGTCGGGTGTGATCGGTTTCGGCAGGAAATCGCAGGCGCCCTTCTTCATCGCGTCCACGGCGCTGCCGACGGTGGCAAAGCCGGTGAGCATGATGCTGGAGATGGTCGGATCGAAGGTCTGAATTTGTTCGAGCACTTCCAGCCCGGAGATGCCGGGCATCTTCAGGTCCACGATGACGAGGTCGGGGTGGAACTCCCTGGCGAGCGCGACGCCTTTGGCGCCGTCCATGGCGGTCTTCACCTCGTAGTGGCCGCCGCGCAACATCCGGGTGCAGGAATCGAGCACGACTTCCTCGTCGTCAATCAGCAAAACTTTGTGTGTCTCGTTACCCATCAGGCTTTCTCCTCCACAGTGATCGGCAGCCGCACGGTGAAGGTCGTGCCCTTGCCGACTTCGCTTTCGACGGAAATGGTTCCCTGGTGTTCCTTGATGATGCCAAAACTGATGGCCAAGCCCAGCCCGGTGCCGTGCGTGGCTTCCTTGGTCGTGAAGAACGGATCGAAGATGCGCTCCATGTGTTCCGCGCTGATGCCGTGGCCGGTATCGGTGACCTCGATCTCGACGCATTTGTCGGCGGCGTTGACGCGGGACGTGATCCGCAATTGTCCGCCGTGGTTCATCGCCTCGGCGGCGTTGATGATGAGGTTCATGAAGACCTGCTGCATCTGCGTCGGGTCCACCACCACCATGGGCAGTTCCGGCGCGAACGTAGGGAGGATCTCGATGTTGTGGAACAACGACTGGTGTTTGACCAGCGAGATGCAGTCGTTGAGGATGTTGTGGATGTTGATGGAACGTTTCTGCGGCTTGCGCTGCCGGGAGAAATCCAGCAGGCCGCGCACGATGCCGGTGCAGCGTTTGGCCTGCGTCACGATCTTCTGCGCCAGTTCGCGCGAGGGATTCCCGTCGGGTGTTTCCTCCAGCAACAAATACGAATAGGTCACGATACCCTGCATCGGGTTGTTCAGCTCGTGCGCCACGCCCGCCGCCAACTGGCCGACGATCGCCAGCCGCTCCGACTCCATGATCTTGGTGCGGGCGAACTCCTTGAGCTTCTCATCGCGCTTCTTCAACGCCACGGCCATCGAATTGAACGTGTCGGCCAACTCGTGCAGCTCGTCGTTGGAGCGGATCTCGACGGTGGCATCGAGGTTGCCGTGCGCCAGTTCGCGGGAGGCGGACACGAGTTTGCCGACGGCGCTGGAAACCTTGCGCGAAATGAAAAACGACAACACGAGCGCCCCGGCCGCGCCCACCAGCGTGATACCGAGAAACGCCAGCACCGCCCTCTGTTTGATATCGAGGTACTTCTGTTCCAGCAGGCCAACGTACAGGATGCCGATGATGTTGTTGCCGAGGCTGCGGATCGGCTCGTAGGCGGTGATGTACCAGGCGTTCACAACGTACGCCCGGCCCAGCCACGGCTTGCCGGCCCGCACCACCTGATCATACACATCCTCCGATATGCGCGTGCCGACGGCGCGCGAGCCGTCCTCGTTGTGAACGTTGGTGGCGATGCGGAGGTCATCCAGAAAAATCGTGGCCGTACCGATGTCCTTGCCCTGATACACAACGTCCTGATAAACGGTGTTCTTGATTTTGTCCACCAACTCGAAGTTGCGGTTCAACAGCACCCCGCCATAGACGACCCCGACCAGGTTCCGCTGCGGATCAAACACCGGCGCCGCCGCCTTCAACATCATCCCCGCCGTCTCCTCCGTCTCGGCGCGCAGCCGCGCTTTCGGCGTCGGGATGAATTCAAACCGCGCCCGCTCCGCCAGCGCCGGCGATTCCTTCCGCAAATCGTCCGCCTTCACAATCACGGTAGCGACGACCGGTTTCTTCTTGTCGAGCGCAGCCCGCACCAAATCGTCGTGGCCCTGGTTGTCGCCCTTCTGTCCCCCGTTGCCAGCGCGCAACAGGACGACGCCGTTCTTGTCCGTCACCGCCAACACGTCCAGCCCCTCGCGCTCCTTGATGCGGGTCAATTCCTCCGCCGCGCGCTGGACATCGCCTGCCAGCGCCGGGTTCATCAGCATGTAACGGTCGGCCAAGAACCGCACCGAATCATAGACGCGAGTCTGCCGGCCGTTGTAAATCTCGCGCGCAGCGTTCAAGTCGAGCGTGACCTTTTCCTGCGCCTCCGCCAACACGCGGTTGCCGATCAAACGGATGCCCACCACAACGAACATCGCGCTGATGATGACGATGATGGACACGAAGCTGAGCGTCAGCTTCGTTCCCATCGGCATCCGCAGCAGGCAGCCGCCGGGCTTGTTGTTTGTCGCGTCGTTCAGGGTTTCAACGCCTCCTCCACCAATTCCATCAAATCCTTCGCCACCAGCTTGCCTTCGAGGCCCGCCGTCTTGATCGCGTCCTGAAACATCACCAAATCCTTCGGGCAGGCGACCACGAGCATGTTCACGCCCAATGCCGCCGCCTCGCGCACGCGGCTCTCGGCGGGCCGTTCCTTGATCTCGCCGGTGTCCTCCATCCACACGCGTCCGCCGCCGGCGCCGCAGCAGTAACTCCGGCAACGATTGCGGGGCATCTCGGCCAGTTTCACGCCCAATGCCGCCAACACCCGGCGCGGCGCATCATAGACGCCGTTGTACCGGCCAAGGTAACACGGATCGTGATACGTCGCCGTCACGCCAAGCTGGCGTTGCGGCCTGAGCTTGCCGGCCTGAAGCAGCTCGTCGAGCAACTCGGTATAATGGACCACTTTCAAGCTGTCGTATTCGTTCTTCAGCGCGTGCAGGCTGTGCGGGTCGGTCGTCACCATTTTCTGGAACTGCGCCTTGCCGATGGCTTGCATGTTTTTCTCGCGCAACATCTCGAACAACCCTTCCTCGCCGACGCGACGGACGTCGTTGCCGGAGTTCCGCTCGCCCTCGTAGAGAATGCCGAAGTTCACGCCCGCCTGCTGGAAGACGTTCGCGGTCGTGCGCGTCACCGGCTGGAGACGCGGATCGTAGCTGGCATAGTCGCCAACGAACCACAAATACTCGACCGGCTCCTTGCGCGCGTCCTTGACCTTGAACGTCAGCCCTTGCGTCCACTTGGCGCGAGCGCGATCCGATTGGCCGAACGAATTTCCGTATCGGCCCAGCTTCGTCAGCGCCTCCTGCAACCCTTTCTCGATCTGTCCTTCGCTGACCAAATGCCGGCGCATGTCCACGATGGCGCGCGGCTGTTCGATGAACACCGGGCAAATCTCCTCGCACGCCCGGCAGGTCGTGCACGCCCAAAGTTCCGGCGCGGATACCAGCTTGCCCGCGCTCAATTGCAAAATCACATTTTTCGGCGAGAGCGGCTGGCCGCTGGCGTGCGCGGGGCATTGGTCCTGACAACGACCGCACCACGTGCAGGCGTCGAACTGCAACAGTTGCCGCCACGTGAAATCCTCCAGCTTCGCCACGCCGGTCGCCTCGGCGGCGGGCAACGCGCCGGTCGGGCCGAGGTTGCGCAGCCAGATGCTGACCGCCGACGACACGAGATGGAACGCCTTGGAATGCGGCACGAGCGCAATGAACGCGAACGCCAGCAACCCATGCAGACACCAGAACAGGAAGTGCAACGTCCGCAGCGTGTCGCCGCCAAGCGGACGGAACGCCTTCGCCAGCACGTTGCCCGCGAGGGACCAGCCCGCCCATGCCGGCTGCGACGCCGCGAGCCGCAACGCCTCGACGACGAAACCTGTCACCGCAATCGCCATCAGGATCGCCAGCAGATAAAACGAATCGAGCGGGAAGGTCGGATAAACCAGATTCTTCAACCGTTCTGGCTTCAGCACGTAGCGCCGGTAAAACGCCAGCGCCAGCCCGCCGATGAGCGCGACGGCGAAGATGTCGAGCACCAGCTTGAACGCGAGATAGAAATTCCCGCGCAGGAATTGGAAGCCGAACATCAGGTGGGTGACATCGAGGTCAATCGTCGCCAGCGCCGTGCCGAGGAACAGGAACGCCATGCCGAAGAAGATCGCCAGATGCATCGCCAGCGCGTAGCGGTCCGACGCGAGCCGGCCTTGAAACATCGCGAACTTGATGAACGCAACAAGTCGCTCCTTCCACGCGAACGCAACCTTCTCCGGCTTGCCGAGCCGCCACTTGCGGACGTGTTGCCACGTGCCCCACAGGAACAGAATCGCGACCAACCCACCCAACACATACTGGGTGTACTCGGCCCAGCGGTAGTGCTCGTGGATGTTATAGAAGATTGGCCGGATCGGTTCCATGGGCGTCAGGCTCCTCCCTTGGCGGCCTTGAGTTTCTCCGTCAACGCCGGCACAACCTCAAACAGGTCGGCGTTGATGCCGACGTGCGCGACGTTGAAGATCGGCGCGTTGGCGTCGGTGTTGATTACCACAATCAACCCGGCGTTCTTCATCCCCTCAACGTGTTCGGGCGCGCCGCTGATGCCGAGCATCAAGTAGAGCTTCGGTTTGACCGACATGCCGGACTTGCCGACCTGCCGCGACAACGGCAGCCAGCCCTGGTCAATCACCGGGCGCGAACCGCACACCGCGCCGCCGAGCACATTGGCGATGCCTTCGGCCAGTTCGAGGTTGTCCTGCTGCTGGATACCGCGGCCAACGGCCACGAGCACATCCTTCTGCGTGATGTCCACATCGCCGGCTTCGGGTTCGAGATACTTGGTGAATTTCACCTTCGCCTCCGGCAGGGTCACCGCGACATCCGTGACCGATGAAGCATTGCTGGCAGATGCAGCGGGACGCGACCCCGGCAACACGCCAAACAACGTCGAAGGGGTCGTGGCGGCGACAGCGGCTTCGAGTTTGCCTCCATAGACGACGCACTGCGCGACGAGCGTGCCGGCATCGGCTTTGAGGTCTTTGCAGCCGTTGACGAACGGCACGTTCAACTGCGCCGCCGCGAGGGCGCCGGCGTCCATCGAGAGGTTCGTCCACGGAACGAGCACGGCCTGCGGCTGGCGTTCCTTGACGAGTTGCGCGAGCGCCGCCGCGACGGCTTCCGGCGTTGGTTCGACGTTGTCGGCGCAAAGG
>Ga0136653_10001082_pt1 | contig 14732 bp, 12 predicted proteins | sample LakKivw275mmetaG_FD_94866 | JGI IMG/M metagenome (GOLD analysis project Ga0136653, IMG submission 94866) | Anoxic lake water microbial communities from Lake Kivu, Rwanda to study Microbial Dark Matter (Phase II) - Lake Kivu water 275m metaG... | ecosystem: Environmental > Aquatic > Freshwater >... | reverse complement strand
TCGGGCAATTCCATCCTGTCAACGAAAAGGTGCCCCTTGGAGGGGATCGGTTAACAAGCTTTTCGTCCCCAGAAAACAGACCCCTTCAATCCTGCTTCTTATATTTGATCTCCACCAAAAACGCAATATAATTACGTGCCACCTAAAAACCCGGCCATCCAAATAAAAAAGAGAAAGGTCCTGATGAACGCATCAATCCCAACCAAAAATATCGCCCACAACTGGCTGAATGTGTCAATCATTGTACTGATCGCGCTAGCGCTTCAGTTTTTTACATGGTTTGTCCTCTATCCAATAGCAGGCTATTCGGATACGACTTTGACCATTGCTCAATCAATATTCTTGCTTTTTGGCTTGGGATCTGTTTTGGCGCTTCGCCTCAATTTCATCCGCATTGGCGTTGGACCCGCCAACCTGCTTCGCGCTGGCGTTGGTATTTTGTTTTCTTACGGTTATCCTGGGATTGCGGGTCGCTCTTTTTCGCCAGGTATACAGTCCGTACGCTTTGGTTAACAATTGGCTGTTAACCGGGTTTGGCGAAGAGTTGGTTTTTGCTGGTGTCTTGTTCAATTTGGTCAGGTTGGCGCTTTACCAGCCGCGTCGCCCCTGGATGGCTATCTTGATCACATCATCTGCGTTTGCATTGTGGCACCTGCCTGGATACCTGGCTGTAGGCATAAATATGGGTACCTTGGGTCCTGGCCTGATTTTTGATCTTCTCATAAATATAATATCATGGGTATTTTTAGGCATGATCTATTGGTTGAGCGGTAACCTCTGGTTAACTGCTTTTGCCCACGCCTCCACCGATTACAGCCTTTTACCTGCTGTCACCAACTCGCCGGTATACGGTTTGATTCTTATGCTTTTCATCATTGCCTTTGCGTTTTGGTCTGGCCGGCGTTGGAAGTCTGAACCCTGAGACGAAGACAATTTTAGGTGTCCACGGGTTATGGTAGTCCCATAGCACTTAATTTAATTGGCTGTCTTCTTCCCCGCCAACTCCTCCACAATCCCTTGAAACTGTTCCAATGCCACCTTCAATTCTTCCACAATCTCCCGCGCCATTACGCCCGCTTCAGGGAGATTGTTCCGTTCACCAGGTCGATATCCTGAGCTTGCAGATAGACCGCTTCGCTGATGCGCAACCCGCTTGCCCGCATGAGCGTGAGTAGCCTGGCGACGATCGGATCTTGCGGGGTGATCTGGCTAATGATCGCCCGGGCTTCTTCTTCGGTGTATGGGATAGACTTCGGTTTTGAATGGAAGCTTCCCGGTCCACCCTGTTCCTTATATGGCAGCAAGGGTGGAGCATCTGGTGGAAAGATGCCAGCCTTGCGGCAGGCGATATCCAGCTTGCGCAATGAAGCGCAGACACGTGCAATCCTACCACCCGTCCTCTCTCGATCCCCCAGCTCTTCGACATAAGCCAGTGCCATCTCTTGCCTGACTTCGGACAAATGCTTCACCTCAGGCCAGTTGGATCGAACGAACCGGGCGAACTGGTGCACATCCGCCGACATGCAGCGCATGGTGTTGATGCCGGTGATCAATTCTGTATCCCGGTGATATCGCTTGGCTTTGTGCCGGCTGGCGCCCGGTCGAAAGATGCCCTGCAGAGCTTTCATCATCTGGTAGCCCAGGCTGCCTTGACTATTATTGCTCATAGTTCACCTCCTCAAATCCAGGATCATTGGTTCTTGACCCAGTACCGCTTTTCCCTTAGTTTCCTATCGATCATTCTCGCCAACCTCGCTAAGACAACGCCGACTCATCGCCTTGAGTTGCAACTCCCCTTTTTGGGGGGAGCCTGCTGATCTCGCAGGTTGATCGCTTGAGTGAGGCCCACGCTGAAGTTGAGCGATCCAACAGCTTCGGCGCGCTGCCCAACCGCCCGGCAAATGTGCGGCTGGGGATGGGAGAACTGGAATAAATATTTAGTCGGGTCACCTCCTTATGAACTACTAAATTCTGCCAATTGCTACTCTCGTGCATGAGTCAATCCCAGCTATCGTTGAAAATTCTCCTACTTGAACAGGTGTGGTATTAAACAAAAAGCCACACGCTATTCCAGTAGGTAAATGCTGCTCACGTGTGGGGATTGGTTCTCTGACGTACAATCCGGCGCTAAAGAGCGCACGGCATTATTCATTTGTATAGATCTTACAATTTTTATAATACCAGCGAAAAACTTTTTGTCAAGCGTTTTGGAGAAATTGGGACATGTGCCTACCTATGAACGGGACATTTGTCCCGATTCGAGGTGCGATCATGGTGAAACATGTAAATGACTAAAATAATTGGAAGATATACAAATCCTCTTGCCAGAATCATAAATATATCGGATAATATACAAAATATGTATATTATCCGATATAATCTATGAAATACACACTTCTTTCTGCCTTTGAGCGCTTGCCTTACTTCACCATAGAAGGCTTCCGGCAAATTGCCGGAGACGCTGCTATCGATGATGCCCATGCACGCATAGCCCTATCTCGTTGGATCAAAGCCGGGCACCTGATCACCCTCAAAAAGGGGGTGTACATGCACCGCCGCTTCTACGAGCAGCATCGCCAGGAGCCAACCTTTGCACCCGTAGTTAGCAGTATCCTGTTACCCCAGTCTTACCTCTCGCTGGAATATATACTCCAACAAGCAGGTATCCTGACGGAAATCACATACCCGGTCACTGCAATCACAATTAAAAACACTCGTACCATCGTCAATCATCTGGGAACCTTCGTTTACCGTCACATCCAGCCTGATCTTTACTTTGGTTTCCAGATCATGGAGGCGTATGGTGTGCCCTATACGCAGGCATCGGTAGCCAAAGCCTTGTTTGACTATCTCTACCTGCGAACGCTGCCTGCTGATCTGGACCCATCGCACTATAACCTGGCTGAAGAGCTGCGCCTGAATTTGGATGGGTTCACCCATGACGAGCGTGATGAATTCGCCGGGTATGTTCTTAAGAGCGAAACGACCAGATGGGGCGGCGTGAAAATGCGGCACATCCTGAATAACCTGGAGGCCCACGTATGGCGACGTTGATCCAGACATTGCAGAACGTCCTGGCTGGCAAAGACCCGCTGCTTCCTCCCGAAACCAAGCGTATTATCTTGAAGGAAGTGTTGCAGGCTTATGTATTGGATTACCTCTATAACCATCCTAGCTACCGCCACTTAAATTTCTACGGCGGCACTTGCCTGCACGTGGTTTATGGTCTGAACCGATTGTCAGAAGACCTTGATTTCGATAACCAAACACACCTGGATTTGAACGACCTTACGGAAAATCTGGCTCAATATTTCCAGAAATCATTCGGGTACGCTGACGCATCAGCAAAGACGCAGCGAGGCGAAGGCGGAATTCTACGGGTTACAGTCAAGTTCCCAGTATTGAATGCCCTGGGTTTATCTCCACATGCGAGCGAAGGGCTGCATCTCAAGGTGGAAGTCAGCCAGCATGAACAGGTGGCGATAATCCAGCATACCCCAATATTGGTATATGGGCGCAGCCTGGTTGCTGCCCATTTTTCGCTCGAAACCATGATGGCTGGAAAAATGCTGGCGTGCTTGGAGCGCAATTTCGAACGCGGCCGCGGTGCCGTACAAATTAAAGGGCGCGACTTCTATGATTTGCTGTGGTTTATGCAGCAGCGGATCCAGCCGCTCGCAGAGAAGCTGGCTCGCGATGGCCGGCAGCCCTACACTGTCGCGTCTGCAATGTCTGCTCTGCAGGAGAAAGTAGCTCGAATTACACCTCGAGACTTGGCGATTGACCTGCTGCCGATGTTTGAGTCTCATCAGTACATCGCAGCCTGGCTGGATACCTTTCATGATAATTTCCAGGTATATGTGAAAGATTATCTCGAAAAGATGTGATTCTATGCTAATTAAAAAGTGTGTGAATTATATATCGCGGCCACGAAGAGATCTTATCCTGTCACTCTTAGCTATTGTGTACACTCTGATAATTAATATAATTATTAACACAATGTGCTATAATGCAATTCATCTGAAATTGGAGGAATGGCATGACCATTGTTATTGGAGCACGTGAAGCTCGCCAGAGGTTTGCAGATCTACTCGGTCGAGTAGGATATGGCGGAGAGGTTGCCATCGTTGAACGGTCAGGCAAGCCAATGGTGGCACTCATCCCTATAGAAGTCTATGAACAGTTAGTCGCTGAGCGTGAGGCGCGTTTTCAAGTGTTGGATCGCATCCGCAGCAAGTTGCCAGAAATCTCAGAAAAAGAGGTTGAAAAGGACGTCAGCCAGGTGATTGACGCGGTAAGGAAGTCAGCGCCCAAAAAACAAGCAAAAGTTGATTAACCGATTATGCTGCGTATCGCCATCGACACCAATGGTATCGTGAGTGGCATCTTAAGCCAGAAAGGTGCACCAGCTGAATTATTGAATGCCTGGCGCGAGCGGCGGTTTTTATTGCTCACTTCTTCGGCGATCATTGCAGAAGTACGTATGGTTTTGCTATATCCACGGATTCGTAAAAAATACCCCCTGAAGGACGATGAGATTGAACGGGTGATTACACTGTTGGAGCATGATGCCTTGGTAGTAGCAGGTGAAGCTGATGTCGCTGGAAGCATGCAGGATGATCCGGATGATGAGATCGTTTTGGCTTGCGCTATAGATGGAGAGGCGGATGGTATCGTGAGCGGAGATCATCACCTGATAGATTTGGAGAGCTTTCGGGATATCCCTATTATGACCGCCCGTCAATTCCTGGATCAGTTGAGACAAGATTAAATACGAGGTTATAACCCAAAAGGATACCAAATCATCATAATCAAGATATCCATTCAATATTTCAGGTATAAAATCACTAATCGTGCTACAATTTACCCACCAAATAACCCATTTCTCCCCGTCAGGTCTGCAAGAACCTCTCATCGTCGGGCTGGGTCAAAAGTACGGGCTTGAAGGTCGGAGGTAGCGGAAGCGGGTTTCTCGCTCATAACCCGGAGGTCCTTGCAGGAGAGCACTGGAATCCAAGCCCCGCTACTCTTCTGAAACCATAGAACGCCAGGCTACTCAAAATTGAGAAGCCCGGCGATTCACGTTACAAACATGGATGACAACACTGAGAAAAATTATGATCCGTACATCGCCAGGCTTGTAAATTTCCACAAAGTCAAAAAACTATTCTCAGAAGCACGATCCAAGACTTTTGACCACTTCAGCAATTCCCGGTTTTATCCAGTTCAAAGGCGCCGAAAGTCTTAGCCGGCGAACACTGGAATGCTACGAGCACGACCTGAAGCTTTGGTTGAAAATCCGTAGAGACCAGAATATTCGGGAGATTACCGCCATTGATCATTGATTTATAATATTGTTATCGGCATGATCACCAATTAAGGAAGGGAATTACAGATGAAGAATTTCACCGGATTAACCACTACTGAGGTAAGTGAACGTAGTGATAAATACGGACCTAACGCATTACCTGTTCCCAAACATCGCCTGTTACAGCTCATACTTCGCCAGTTCAGTGGAATCTTCAATCTGCTATTGATTGCGGCATCCGCTATCACATTTATCCTTAATGAACCGATTGATGCGTTGTTTATACTGTTTTTTGTTTTCTTAGGCACTGGACTTAATGTTTACCAGGAATATAAAGCGAATGACGCAGCAGACAAGTTGAAATCTTACCTGGTACGAACAGCCACTGTGATAAGAGACGCACGCGAACAAGAAATATCTGTTGAGGGAATTGTCCCTGGAGACATCCTGAAGCTTGAATCCGGCGATGTTGTACCGGCAGATGCAGTTATTCGGCAAGCTCACAATTTTTTAGTGGATGAAACCACTTTTACCGGTGAAAGTATCCCGGTTATTAAACAAGCTCCTGATGATCCGGATAGTACTGAAGAAGAAAAAAGTCGATTATTACAAGGTGTTATTGTAATCAGTGGGAATGCTTTAGCAGAAGTAACCGCAATTGGCATTCACACTCGCCTCGCTAATATTGCCAAAACTGCTTCATCCGTTCAAGCGGAGAGCGACCTTGTAAAAGGGATTGACCGCATCAGCAAATTTATTCTAAGAACAACTATCCTGACGCTTGTTTTTGTGATCCTTGCGAATTTATTAATAGAAGGGAAAGATTCTGATATACCCAGTTTGCTGATATTCGCGATCGCGTTAGCAGTATCCGTGATCCCCGAAGCACTACCCCTGGTGTTGACTTTCTCCCTCTCACGTGGCGCGCTGCAGTTCGCCCAAAAAGATGTCATTGTGAAGCGGATTTCGTCAGTACAAGATTTGGGTACAGTAAACCTGCTTTGTACCGATAAAACTGGAACCATCACGGAAAATCGTCTGACATTTCAAAATGTATGGATTAATCCTGGTACTAAGTTCCACCCGCTAATTCTTGCCCGGCTGGCATCCCATAATTTGGATAAAACGAATCCCGAGCCGTTTGATCGAGCCAGCGATGAGGCCCTTAGCGAAGAACAAAGAGCATTGGTAAATTCCTTTACGATCTTACAAGAAGAAGCATTTGATCCGGCAATTCGAAGCAATGGCGCGGTTGTCACAACCAAAGAAGGAAACCGGTACCATATTCGCCGGGGAAGTCCAGAATACTTTATCGGACAGGGTTGGGTAGAGAATGATAAGGCTGATGTTTGGCTGAATGAGGAAGAACAAGAAGGTCACCGCGTTCTCGGTACAAGTTACGATGATGGCAGCGGGCATAAATTTGCTGGTTTTGTTTCATATGAAGACCGTTTAAAGCCTACAACAATCGACACAATCGCCGAAGCTAGAAAACTGAACGTTTTAATCACAATTATTACTGGTGATGCATTAGTCGTTGCTGAAGCGGTTGGAAGAGATGCTGGATTGGTCACCCAGAAAAGCGAGATAATTGAAGCGCAGACTTTTCTATCAATGCCGCTGCAAGATCAACACAAATTGGTCGGATCCATTCGGGTATTTGCTCGAACTACACCAGAACAAAAACTGGAGCTCATTGAATTATTAAAAGAACAATACACAGTCGGCTTCCTCGGGGAAGGAATCAACGACGCGCCAGCATTAAAAGCCGCCAATGTTTCAATGGTTGTCCAATCTGCAGCTGATGTAGCCCGCGAAACCGCTGATATTTTACTTTTGAAAAATGATTTGCGCGTTATTGTTGATGGCATTCGAGTAGGACGCGAAACCCACGCCAACACATTGAAATACATTCGTGCCACACTGGTTTCTAACTTTGGTAATTTCTATGCTGTGGCAATCGGCTCACTGTTTATCAGTTTTCTGCCTATGCTCCCGAAGCAACTTCTGCTTTTAAATTTACTTTCAGATTTTCCAATGATGGCAATTGCATTTGATCGAGTCTCTGCCAAAGAAGTGGCTCACCCACAACGTTATGATTTCCGTTCGTTATATATAATCTTTATCACCCTTGGACTGGTCAGCACGGTTTTTGACTTCATCTATTTCGGATTGTTTTATCGTATCTCACCTGAAGTTCTTCAAACCAATTGGTATATTGCCAGCGTCATTACAGAGCTTTTGTTGTTACTTTCAATCCGCTCTATGCTGCCATTTGAAAAAGCTGGAATGCCAGCCCCACTGATAATCACACTCTCCATTGTCGCCTTTATCGTAACCCTTGCTCTGCCAATGATCTCCTGGACGGCGAATTTCTTTGAATTTACCAGGCCTACCTGGGGCCATCTAGGATTGATTGTGGGTTTGGCAGTGATGTATCTAATTATTACGGAATTTATAAAGCGACCACTTTCTCTTTTCTTGAAGTTAAACCAATGATGTCACTGCAATAACGGCACTTTTTCAGTCCAAACATGGCCTTGGAAGCGCTGCGGAGGAAGAAAACCCCCGTTGCAGCCCAATTGATGAGTTATTAATCCGCACCGGTTTCGACGATCAATGGCCTTAGATCCTAACTGGTTTACACTAATTTCTATAGATTAAGTCTTACAATTCTCGATGGCCGGTTGATTCGTTGGCAATCGATAATTGGGGAAGTTCCATTTCACTGTGGATTTCATGATCCTTTATAACCTAGCAACCTGAGCGCGTTAACCACTACCACCAGGGTGCTACTCTCGTGGAAGACAATCGCCAAACCGATGTTGATCACTCCCGTCAGGGATGCTGCAACGAGCAAGATGATCACACTGAAGGCAATGGCCAGGTTTTGCAGGATAATGCCGCGCGTGCGGCGCCCCAGACCAACCGCGAAGGGCAATTTGGAGAGCTCATCACTCATCAGGGCCACATCCGCGGTTTCCAATGCCACATCCGTGCCAGCCCCACCCATGGCGATGCCCACGGTGGCGCTGGCCAGTGCCGGCGCATCGTTTACCCCATCGCCGATCATGGCTACCTGGCCGTACTTCCGCACCAGCTGCTGGATCACCGTCTGCTTATCACCGGGCATCAGGTCAGCTTGATATTCACTCACACTCGCTTCTCCGGCAATTGCCGATGCGGATCGGGCATTGTCGCCGGTGAGTATGATCGTGTTCGCTACCCCCATCTCTTTCAGCGCTTCCATCGTTTGCCTGGCTTCGCGACGCATCGTATCTGCCAGAGCAAGCATGCCCAATCCGCAGTTTCCCCTGGCTACCCATATCACGGTTTTACCTGCTTGCTCGAGTGCTTCTGCGTTTTCCAGGGCTTTAGCGGTGGGCACCACACCCGCCGCTTCGAGCAATTTTTTATTGCCGACCCAGATCGTTTCACCGTTCGAGATCGCTCTCAAGCCCTGCCCGGTGATTGCCTCAACCTCACTCATGGTTGATAGTGAAACCTGCCTCTTCTGGGCAGCACGCACGATTGCCTGTGCAAGCGGATGAGCCGAGCGTGACTCTGCTCCGGCCGCCAGGGCTAGCACTTCAGATTTTTCCTCAACGTCCTGGAAAGCGACAACATCGGTCACTTCTGGCTGGCCGTGTGTGATTGTACCTGTTTTATCGAAGGCGATAGCTTTCAGCCTGCCGAGGTTTTCCAGGTGCACACCGCCTTTGACCAGCACTCCATTGCGTGCTGCCTGGGCCACCCCGGCCAAGATGCTCGCAGGTGTCCCCAGAGCCAGTGCACAGGGCGAGGCAGCCACCAGCACGGTCATGGCGCGCAAGAACGAATCCTTAAATTGAAAGCCCAAGAGCGGAGGAACGATGATTACCAGCCCAGTCAAGATCAGCACCACCGGCACATAATAGCGTTCGAATTTTTCGATGGTTTGCTGAGTGGGTGATTTTTGCGCCTGAGCCTCCTCGACTATCCTCATCACGCGCACCAGAGTAGAATCCTTGGCAAGTCGTGTGACCCTGACCTCCAACACTCCTTCGCCGTTGACCGACCCTGCGAAGACCTGGTCTCCAGGCACCTTATCCACCGGTAGCGATTCGCCGGTAACTGGCGACTGGTTAACCCCCGAATTTCCCGCTTGGATGATGCCATCGACCGGGATTCTAACCCCTGGGCGGACGATCACAGTGTCTTCCAGCTCGAGCGATTCGACCGGAAGCTCCTGTTCCTCTCCGCTGCGCTGAACGACCGCTGTCTTGGGCGCCAGGTCTGATAAGGCACGCACCGCGGTTCGGGCGCGATTTAAGGCGCGATCCTCCAGCGCATGCCCCAGGCTGAACAGGAAAAGCAGCAGCGCGCCCTCGACGAACTCGCCCAATAACGCCGCACCCACCGCCGCCAAGATCATCAGCAGGTCGATATCGAAATGACGCTCGCGCAGAGCTGCCCAGGCATTGCGCGACACATCCCAGCCGCCTGAAAGGTATGCTGCCAGGTAAAATCCGTTATTCAGGATTGCAGGGAACCCCAATATCCAACCACCCAACCAGCCAGCAAACAAAAAGGCGCCGGATAACAGGCTGAAGATCAGCTTGCGGTTCTCTTGAAGGCGCCTTTGCGCTGGGCTGAGCGGGATGGCGTAGCCCATCGAGCGGATGCGCTTCTCAATCGCCCCGTGGTTCACCACCGTATTGTCATATTCCACCCACATCTTTTCAGCGGGGTAATTGACATTGACGGTTACGACGCCCTGCAGGCGTTTGATGCTGTGCTCTAGCACCAGGCTACAGTCTGAACAGTCCATGCCCTCGATCGGGATCGAGTCATGGTGATATCGATTCACGATTCTTGCGCCGGCACGCTCGGCTATTCCCTGCACCTCTGTGATGGTCAGCAGGTTGGGGTCGTAATGCAAACAAATATCCACCGGTGATTTCTCGCGTTCCAGGTGGGCGCGCAGGATACCCTTTCGATTTTGTAATGCGCTTTCCAGGCGAGCCAGGCACTCGTCCTTTTCGTCTTTTATGCCTGGGAGCAGCAGTTGAATTTCGATTTCGATCGTTCTTTCCATAAATAATTCCTGTACTTGCGTGCCTCGTTCAGCATTAGGTCACTCAATGATGAAATAATAAAACGTGACCCCATGCGCTTCATATCAGTCGTGTGACACGTGATCCAATCCGCGCTTAAAAAGCTCGATCACGTGCTCATCATCCATGCACACGAATACATGCCGTCCTTGCTTGCGCATACGGATCAAACGCCGGTCACGCATTCCGTGCAGCTGGTGCGAGATCGCTGAGGTGCTCAGCCCGACGGTTCTAGCCAGCTCGCCGACACTCATTTCGCACTCGAGCAATGCCGCGATAATGCGCAGCCGCGTGGGATCCGATAGCTCATCGAATAAATCGGCCAGCTGCTCCACGGTACTTTCATTCATCAGTTTTAATTGATTCTCTGCCATCATGTTCGTAATATTTGAATAGTTGATCAACAATTAAATTATACCTCAAAATTACCATCATGCAGGATAGTATTTCGAGCATTCGATAGGCCACATCATATTCTCAAACATGAGTCGTGTTCCACAGGCAGCCTGGCATTCGAATCTAATTAGGCTATTCGAGGGGGTCTTTGCCTCATAACACAGCTATCGTTTTGTACCCGTGCTAATCAATGAAAATCCATCCAAACAATGGACGGATTTATCCGCAGAATCCGCTCATTCCTTATCGAGGTAATACCCTTGATTAATCTTGCAAGCCAAAATCAGTCGGAATTACCTTGAGAAAATCTCACATTTTTAGCAACCACCTATTTTTTATAACCGATGAGATGTAACTTGCTGGTCATCAGGTATACCACTCCGGCCAACAGTACAATGACCCCTGCGCCCACTACCACACTTAATGGCCCGCCCAATGCCAAACCGGGTTGCTCAACCACGAAAACAGCCGTAGTAATGGCTGGGACGGTGAATGAGCCGCTCGACGGATCATTCTTGGCTTGCTGTAAGGCTATATCTACAGATGCTTGCTGAACCGGGTGAAGCGTATAGGCGATACCACCCAATGATGCATCGCTGAATTGGATTGGTTTATGGTTCGCATTAACCAGCACCAGCACCTCGCTATATTTCGAGTCCAAATTTTCCGTATCTTGGATGCGCATCACGATCAAGCCAGGGATGGCCTCCGGCCCATTATTTAAGAAGGTCAGCATGCTCATTACCTGATCAGCCGTCTGCAAGCGGAACATGGCCGAGCTTTTGCGGATTTGCAGAAACTCATTGAACACTGCAGATGCAAATGATATATCACCTGCATTTGGTTTGAGTGCTGCATTTGCCAGTAATGGTTTATAAATTTCCCAATTGTCACTGCCCTCGATCGGCAAGCCAATTCCCCAATGATTGGTGGCATAGCTCCAATCGATGGCATTGTACCAATCACCCGAATCGTACGAGTTGCGATCCAGCGACTTAGAGCGCAGGATATCATCGCCGGCGTGGAAGAAAGGCACCCCCTGGCTGAGCATGGGGATGCTCAACGCCAGGTTATTCATCCTGATGCGGTCTGCTAGGCTATCGCTACTGGCGGCTTTCTCCTGCACTGCGTCGAATATTGTCTCATTGTCATGCGCGGATACATAGATGATGTTCTCTTGCGGGTCAAGCGTATACCCGGCAGATTTACCGCCGTATAAGACCTGAGTGGCGCTCACCACATCACCGTCTGACCGCATGATCTGATAATCCTTCAGGTTACCCGCCATTCCGATCCGTATCCAGTCGGTGTAATCCTGCAGCTTGCTCAATTGGTCTTCTTCATAACGCACCTCAGAGTCGTTCGGATCGATGTACAAACCAGTGCTGAAACCCTGGAGGCGCGGGTCATCGAAGGGATTCCCGCCTCTCACCCCGTCTCGCAGCCGGTCATTGAACACGCCAATCCCCGTACCACCCATGTTCAGCTGGGTGGCATTTATACCATATCCGTTGTTGGCCACCTCACCAAAATCCCAACCTTCTCCGTAAATATAGATCGATTTTCCATCCACGCCATCCATTTTCAATGTCAGGCTATCCAGCGCTGCACGCACGGCCTGCATATTGCGCAACATGTGGTGTCCCATCAGATCAAATCGGAACCCATCCACCTTGTATTCTTTCGCCCAAATGATGACTGAATCAATCATCAGCTTCTCCATCATGGCGTTCTCGGTGGCGGTATTCTGACAGCAAGTGCTGGTGGTCACATTCCCTTCCGCATCCAGCCGGTAGTAATATCCCGGCACGATTTTATCCAGCACCGACTTGGCATCCTGGCCGCTTTGGGAAGTATGGTTGTAAACCACATCCATCACTACCCGCAAGCCGCTGTCATTCAGCGCCTGTACCATCTGGCGGAACTCCAAGATGCGCGCCGGGCCGTCTGGATTGGTGGCATAACTGCCTTCAGGTGTTGAATAATGATACGGGTCATAACCCCAATTGAATCCATCGCTGCCCTTGATCAGCGAGACTGCCTGTGCTTGTTGGTCGGAATCAGGCGCATAGGAAGCTAATTGCCCATCATCCACGCTGAGCCAACTGGATTTATCCTCGTTCACGCTGGCGATATCGAACGCTGGCAGCAGGTGTACCGTGGTCAATCCCGCCTGTGCCAGGCTCGCCAGGTGCTGCATCCCCTGGGAATCCCTGACCGTGAATGCCAGGTATGTACCTTGCAAGTTTTCGGGCACCGTGCTGTCCTTGATGCTGAAATCGCGGATGTGCAGCTCGTAAATAACGGTTTCTTCAGGTGCTGCCAGCGCTGGTTTGGATAGCTTGTCCCAGCCATCAGGTTTGAGTGCCGGATCTTTCAGGTCGACAATTTGGCTACGCAGGCTGTTCATCGATAGGCTGGTTGAATACGGGTCTGTCACCAGGTTAGTCTCGAGTTTGCCTGTTTTAGGGACGAATACTTTTACCTCATACAGGTAGTACTTGTTCATCCATGAAGCATCCCCAGTTATATACCACACCCCGTTTGCGTCGTCCCTATTCATTACAAAACCCTGTTCGGTTTCATCAGTAGAGGTATCAAAAAGCTTGAGGCTTACCAATTTTGCGGTCGGTGCCCACACCCGCAAGGTCGGTACGCCTTTCTCCACACTTACTCCCAACGGCCCATCGTACTTGTACAACGCATCCAGCACTCCGGCGATCTGCACGCCGGTTGAATCGACCACTTTTCCCCGGTCATCTCTTACGATCACTGCCAGTTGTGACTGCACAGCCTCGGGAATTTTATCGAAATCTGCCGCCTCGATTTTAAAAGCCGAATACCCCGCCAGGTTGGGGTGCATTTCGAATACATCGCCTCCCGGCCCTGATTTGCTGTAGGTAAGCGGAATCTCGATCCCGGCGCTGATTCCATCCGCCGTCAACACCAGGTTTGCATCTGGCGAATAATACAATGAATATGAATAACGCGGTGACCCCACAATATTCCACAACAACGTGTCCTGGTTCACCCACACTGCTTTTTGTTTGGCCAGGCTGCCCCTTGGCGCTCCTGTAGTGCTAAGCACGAGCTCCTTTTTCACCATGTCATATCCAAAATAAATTTCATCATTGTCATTTTCCACCGTAAAAGCCACCGGATCAGTGCTAGTGATCACTGCTTTTTGGCTGATGCTGAGTGTAACCGAATAATCGCCTGCCTTCAATGCATTGGTGACAAACCCATAACTCCCGCTGCCGTCCGAGTCTTGCAGCCACCCACGCAGGCAGGCGGGGTCATTGCCTGCACTGCAACCCAATTGCGTCTGGAAATCTCCCACCGCCACGATGATCGGGGTATTGTAGTCATCGGTAATATTGTGTGTTTTGTTATCATAATAAAAAGACACATCGATTGGCCCATCCACCACCAATGGGATATCTGCCCCACCCTGGCTGGCATTCTTTCCGTAATTCCAATCCCAGCTGCCATTGAGAGCCAGCTTGTAGCGCGGCCCCATTTTATCCTGGTCATTCCCGGGTGTGACGTTAAATGTGCCCTTCCACACATCCGAGTTAGCGTCGTAGGTCAGGTTGGTGGCCTCACATCCCGGCATCCAATCCCCGCTACATCCCAGCTCCGACTGCATCGTGCCAGCAATCGTGGCGGTATCTGGAGTATCAACTTGGGCACGCACCGTGCCTTTCCCAAGGGATGAAAGCACACTGCCAATTAACAACATCACCGCCAGGCATACTCGCAATATGCACTTTTCACGCATGGCATTTCTCCTCACTCTCAAAATGGAAAATCAGCATTATTAATAGATGGCTCCCCTGAAAAAAGGGTCGCATGATTGGCAAAAGTTTAATATAATCAACAAAACTCCATTTCAGGACAAAAACATGTACCGAAAAAACCAAAAGCACCTG
>Ga0136653_10001080_pt1 | contig 14737 bp, 10 predicted proteins | sample LakKivw275mmetaG_FD_94866 | JGI IMG/M metagenome (GOLD analysis project Ga0136653, IMG submission 94866) | Anoxic lake water microbial communities from Lake Kivu, Rwanda to study Microbial Dark Matter (Phase II) - Lake Kivu water 275m metaG... | ecosystem: Environmental > Aquatic > Freshwater >... | reverse complement strand
TTCCTGATTTTCATGCGCGGTTTCCTGAATTCTTTCATGGTGAAAATGTCATTAAGATAGCCGATTGTCAATACATTTTCCATATCATGGTTGAATTCCTCAGATAAATCTGATAGATTCGAGAAAATTTATAAAGACTTAACCTATGATGAACCGGATTATTAAAATTGCAGCCCTGGCGGCTTTTCTTTTAATATTTTTTTTGCCGCCTCATGCTCTGGCGCAAAATAAGATTTTGAATGTCAGGCACTGGGCAGCGCCTGACCACACGAGAGTCGTTATCGATACGAGTGACGATATCCCCTACACCGTTGAAAAGGTGGAGAGAAAAGTCCTGATCTATTTCAAGGACACCAAATATTTTAGAGCCCTACCGCATGAAATCATCCTGCACAAACCGGGGATTGCAAAAGTGTCGGCAGCGGCTCTGCCCGAAGCAGACCTCATAGTCGAGCTGCTTGTCGCGGAGCGAGTGGAAGCGAAAGTATTTAAATTAAAAAGAATTGAGGACAAGCCGGATCGGATTGTCATTGATATCGAGTTTCCCGAAGTGGAGAAGCAGAAAAGTCAGGAAAGAGAACAGGTCAAGGTTTCAAGGAAAAACAAAATTGTCGTGATTGATCCCGGTCATGGGGGGGAAGATCCGGGAGCAGTCGGGCGATACCGTACACAGGAAAAGAAAGTCGTTCTTGAGATCGGCAGAAAACTGAAAAGTATTCTAAACAAGAAAGAAGGGTATCGCGCATTCCTGACCAGGGATGGAGATTATTATGTCCCCTTTAAGAAAAGATTAAAAATTGCGAGAGAGTACGGAGCAGACCTGTTCATCAGCATTCATGCCGACGCATTTAAAAGAAGGGATGCCAGAGGAAGTTCGGTATATTGTCTGTCTGTCAGGGGGGCGAGCAGTGAAGCCGCAAAGCTGCTGGCAAGGCAGGAAAATCTGGCCGATATCGTTGGTGGTTCTCCGAATGGAGAAAGCAATGATGAGTCCGACCCCATTGTATTGAACATGTTTCAAACCAATACGATCAACACATCCAAGGTTTTTGGAAGCAATGTGCTGAAAAAGCTGGACAGGGTGGGCCATGTGAAATTCAGCCAGGTACAGGAGGCTCCCTTCCGGGTACTGAAGCTTCCTGAAATCCCGTCTGTCCTGGTGGAAACAGCCTACATTTCGAATCCCAGGGAAGAACGTCTGTTGCGAACCGGCAAATATCAGATGGAGATTGCTAAAGCCATTGCCGCCGCTGTAACCGAATTTTTGTCTGCTCATCCGTCGTCAGCACCGGACCTTGTTGTCACGAAGAAAGAAGACAAAAAAGAAGAAGAGCTCAAGGAAGAGACGAAAAAGACTACTGATGTTACAGAGAAGCCGGAAGCAACATCCAAACTCCAAATAACCTCGTACAAGGTTACGAAAGGTGATACCCTGGAAAAAATCGCAAAAAGACAGGGGACAACGGTTGGCGCTCTGTTAAAGCTCAACACCATGAAACTGAGAGATCCCCTGTATGCCGGTCGGACACTGAAAATAACAGCAGAAGAAAAAGAGGCTGTCGTCGTATCGAAGAAAAACAAATTGAAAAAAGCGGTCTTAGAAGAAGAAACCATCCCGGAGTCAGCGCAATCGGTGTCTGTTTATAAAGTTAAGAAGGGCGACACGCTGGATAAAGTTGCAAAAAAACACAATACGACGGTCAGTGCGTTATTGAAGCTGAACCGTATGAAACTTAAAGATCCTCTCTATGCCGGCAAAAAGTTGAAAGTTACGGAAATTGAGAAAGAAGGAAAACAAAAGCATCAGAAGGCCGCTTTATCCGGGACTCTCACATACAGAGTAAAAAAGGGAGATACGCTTGATAAGATAGCCAGGAAACATAATACGAGTATCAGTGAATTGAGAAGGCTTAACCGGATGAAACGATCAGATGTGTTGTATTTCGACCAGAAATTAAAACTGCCCAGGAATTCATCATGAAGGATGGAAAATGATAGGTCATGTCGTGAAGCGACTTGATAGATTGAAAACGATGTTCATTTTAGGTGTGGCGGTTTTGCTGAATGCGGGTATTGCGGAAGGGCAAATGGCCTGGATAGCCTTCGATTGGGAGCCGTTTCAGACAAGGATCGATCTTGGATTGCGTGTTCCCTCCGATATTCAGGAACGCAATGGTCTGATTTCCCCTGATGAATTGCATTCAATTCGTGATCTCGCAAAAGAGGAAACGACTGGGTCGGATGTAAGAAGTGAAAGGAATCTGAATTTATACAAATATCGAAGAATAAGGTTGTACCTGTCTCATGTTATCATTGACCGAAAGGATATAGACATACGACAGCCATCGAGTAATGGCGACGATAAAATCAATAAAATCAAATCGTTCTCTTCAATGTTTTTTAATTCCCAATATCGGGACACCTTCGAGTCCCTTGGCAGGATTTTTGAACCCCAGGTAAATCTGGGAATAGAATTTTGATGGACGAAGGAAAATACTTTGGGCTTCAAGTGCGGTATCATAGGCCTTCCAAATGTCGGGAAATCCACCATCTTTAATGCCCTGACCGCAGCCGGCGCCGAAGTGGCCAATTATCCTTTCTGCACTATCGATCCGAACGTGGGCATTGTAACCGTTCCGGACCAAAGACTTGAAAAAATCGCAGCAATTCTAAAACCCCCCAAAGTCACCTTCACCAGCATGGAATTTCTCGATATAGCCGGTCTCGTAAAAGGTGCAAGCCGTGGAGAAGGCCTGGGAAACAAGTTTTTGGGACATATCCGGGAAGTGGATGCCGTTGTTCACATTGTGCGCTGCTTTGATGATCCCTCTGTCGTTCATGTCAACGGCACTATCGACCCCGCACGCGACATCGAAACTGTCGCCACCGAGCTTATCCTTGCCGATATGGAGACCCTGGAAAATAAAATCGTCAGAGTTGATAGACTGGCAAAATCAGGAGACAAACTCGCACGAAAAGAGATTGATCTCTGTAAGCGTATTCATGACACTCTGGGAAAGGGAATCTCGATACGAAATGTTACGATGAACGACGAAGAAAAAGAGATCATTAGAGACCTGCATCTCTTGACTTCAAAAAAAGTTTTGTACGTTCTTAACGTGAGTGAAGCCATTCTGAGAGAAGAGGAACACGACTTAATACAAATTGTGAAGGCCATCGCCGAGAAAGAAGGTTCAAAAGTAATCGTCATCTGCGGTGACCTGGAAGCTGAAATCACCGAGTTACCCAAAGAAGAACAAAAGGAATTCCTCCATGATCTTGGTCTTGAAGAATCGGGCCTGCAGAAGCTTATCAGAACAGGTTACGACCTCCTGGGATTGATCACTTTTTATACCACTGTCGGGCCTGAACTTCGTGCATGGACAATCCCTCGCGGAACACGAACGCCTGCCGCCGCCGGTAAAATTCATAGTGATATGGAAAGAGGATTCATCAGAGCGGAAATTATTCACTTTAATGAATTTATCAAGACAGGCAGCCTGGTGAAAGCAAAAGAACAGGGCCTCGTCCGTTCAGAGGGAAGGGACTATATTCTTTCTGACGGGGATATTGCTTACTTCAGATTTAACATCTGATGTTTTAATGACGACTTGGCATGGTTTTTTTAGAAAAAAAGGTGGATGGTAAAAGGAGGGAAAAGGAACCATCCACCCGCTATGAAAACTGAAAGGGATCATAAATGCTGACCCCCCTCTCAGAACCTCTGGAAAGGGGGTCGGTGGATGGCAAAGGAGGGAAAAGAAACCATCCACCGATCACTAATAAAAAGTTTCACATTACCGGCAGAACTAATCTTCGTGGGTAAAAAAATCAGGAAGAAAAAACGTTTCACTTTGATCTTTAGACTTTAATTCGCTTTTTCTCTTTTCCTGGGGCTTTCCTCTTTCTGCCCTCTTTCTTGGAGTTACCTTTTTACCTTCCGATATAAAAAAATCGTACACAAACCCAAATTCAGAATTCGACAACAACTCTTCCTGATCCTCGTTCTGCGAACTTCGCTTCTTCTCCTCCTTTTTCATCTATTTATCTATGATACGGTATTAGTGCAGCGAGACCTCTGAGGATTACCTTTCATAAATCATTTCGTCAGATTATTCCTAAAGGTTTCTTCCATTCTCTTGAGGTCTCTTCGATGATAGTGTTCTTCGCAAATTAAATGCCAAATATTAAATTCAAGAAACAATCAAGCTTAAATCGTAAAGACAGGGCGAATTGTTATCGTCTATCTATCTATTATCATAGTATATTACAAGATTATCGTTTTTGAAGAAAAAACGGGTCTCCGTCAGAAAGCCTGGTAACTTTCCTGATGGATTGTGCACAAAACGTGCGATTACCGCACGCACAAAAACGTTATTATTCGGGAAACGCAACGGGAATCTGTTTTGAACTGTCTGTGCGTATATCGCACAAATAGTGCGATATACGCACAGACGTCGGTTTGTCAGTTGATTTGTCTGTCAATTTTCTTCTGTTCTCTGATAAGCTTGTAGCGTGAAATACTCAAATGCTTTGCCGCTACAGTCTTGTTACCGCCGCTGATTTCAAGGGCATTTTCAAGAATCTTCTCTTTAATTTCCGTGATGATTTTTTCAGTAACAGATGTATAATCAATCGCATCTGAAGACAATAGTGCGACAACGTCATCAATGTTAATGTTGAGCTGTTTTTGACGCTGAGTTGTCTGAATTTCTGCAGGCAGATTCTCCGGCGTAATAATATTTCCGATATTCTGTAGAATCATCACCCGTTCGATAATATTCTTCAGTTCCCTCACATTCCCAGGCCAGAAATAGGATTTCAATACTTGTTCCGCCTCCTTGCTGAAACCCTTCACTTTCTTTCCGAATTTCTTATTGAATTCTTCCATATAATATCTCGCCAGAAGGATGATGTCGTCACCCCTTTCCCTTAGCGGCGGGATCATGATCGGAACAACTCTAATTCTGTAAAAAAGGTCTTCGCGAAACAAACCTTCGTTTACCATTTGAGAGAGGTCTCTGTTTGTCGAGAATACAAATCTAACATCGACAGGTATATTTTCCGTTCCCCCTAACCTTCGGATGTAGCCGTTCTCTAACATTCTCAGGAACTTGACTTGCAGGTGGATACTCATGTCTCCGACTTCATCCAAAAGCAGAGTCCCGCCGTTTGCATATTCCAAAAGACCGATTTTCCTTTTACGCGCGTCCGTAAAGGCACCCGCCTCATAGCCGAAAAGTTCGCTCTCAAGAAGCGTCCCGGGGATTGCCGCACAATTGACATCCACAAAGGGTTTCGCATTTCTGTTACTCTGCCTGTGAATCGCCCTGGCTATTAATTCCTTGCCTGTACCACTTTCACCCTGAATCAAAATATTCGTATTATGGGCAGCGACTTCTTCAACGACATGAAAAAGACCCTGCATTTTTTTTGATTTCCCCAGAATGTTATAGAAACCGAGGAGGATATCCTCTCTTTCTTTCAGCTTTTCCACTTCAGTTTTCAGCGTTTTTGCTTCAAGTGACAAAACTGAGTGCATGATAGCATTGTCATAGGAGGTAACGGCATTTTTAACCAAAACATCAAGGATATTAATCTGATCCTGAGAATAGCCTCCCGATTTTTTCGCCAGATACAAGGCGCCGTTGAACTTGTCCTTGATATGCAGAGGAAAAGCAATCTCTGAGAGATAGCTATCATATACAGGAATCGTTAATCGGGTCGCATCAGATGACTCACGCCTTACAACAATAGCGTCTGTGTCTATTGCTTCTTTAATAATACTCTTCCCAATTTTATCATCATAGGTTTTCTTGTCCTCAATGAATACTTTGCCGCTATCCATGACCAGACACCGATCTTTCTCAATATCAAGAAAATAAACCAGAACCTTGTCTGCCTTCGCAATTTTCAGGGCGCTTTTATTGAGAATATCAAGAATTCTGTTATCCAGGACGCGACTGATGTTGATTTCAGAAACAGCCTCCTGAAGAATCATAAGCTCTCGAATCTTTTCCGCGTTTGTTTCAAAAAGTCTTGTACTGTGAATGATGATGCTCATCTGGTTTGCAAAAGTCAGGAAGAGACTGATTTCCTCGGGGAAAAATTTTGTTTCTTCTTTACACCAGGCGGCAATAGTGCCAATAACCTCATCCCCTATTTTAAGGGGGGCACAAACAATCGAACCCTGGTTGTATATCTTGGTCAACATGCGGTCGGTCTCTGTAATTCTCGGGTCCGTTGCCGCATCCTCGATGGCTATGGGTTGCCCGGACTTTGCAACTTTCGTTGAGATACAGTCATGTTCATCAAGACTCAAAGCAACCGAAAAGGCCTTTTTTACCTCTTCCGGATTGTAATTTTTCACAACCTTTGTTTCCAAATATTTTTTCGTCTCATCCATAAGACGAATAATACCCATGTCGAAACCAATCGTATCAACCACTTCATTTAAAATTTTCTTAAGAATCTTATTAACATTCGAGGGGGCGGTCAGAGAAGTGCTGATCCGGAAGATGCTTTTCAGCAATTTGTCCCTGTCAAGCAGAGGAGCGAAAGAAGCCCTGGGAGATAGTTCGTTCCCGTCTGTTACTTTTTCCATGTACTTTCTTCTTATAAATTTAAAGTTTTTTCAAATGAATTCTGTATGGCTCTCAGGTCTTATCATATGCAAAAAACTGCATGGAGAAAGTGGCTCTCCCCTGAGTTGCCGAGCGAAGATCTGTTGAATATCCAAACATCGCTTTCAACGGTACTTTTGCCTTGATTTCGCTGATCGGCCCTTTTGTGGCTATGGCCTGAATCTCTCCTCTTCTTGCATTGATGTCTCCGATGACTTCTCCCATAAATTCCCTGGGCGTGATGATATCCACCATCATGACAGGCTCAAGAAGCGTCGGGTCAGCCTGCAGACAACCATCTTTCAAAGCCGATGATCCCGCTATTTTATAACCGAGGAATGTAGACTCACCCTCTCTGAAGGAGCCCCCTACAACAGCAACCCTGATATCCACAAGAGGATATCCTCCTAAAACACCACTCAGGGCTGCTTCCCGAATGCCCTCTTCAATGGCTTCATGGAATTCGAAAGGGATGATGGATTTATCCGTCAGTCTGACAAATTCCATTCCCACCCCCCTTTGTACCGGCTCAAGAGACAGCCGGACATGACCGAAATGTTTTTTTTCACCCAGTTCCTTTTCAAAACGCCCTTCGACCTCCACCCTTTTTTGAATGGTTTCCCTGTAGACAACCCGTGGTTTACCTACATTTACGAGGGCGTTAAACTCCCTCTTCAGCCGGTCGATAAGAATATCGAGGTGGAGTTCCCCCATTCCGGAAATAACGGTTTGTGCTGTTTCATCTTCATATCTTACTTTGATTGTAGGATCTTCTTCCATCAGTTTGGCCAGGGCGATGGATAGTTTCTCCTGATCGGCAGGGGTTTTAGCTTCAATTGCCTGGCTGATAACGGGATCGTAGAACTCGATTGTTTCCAATAGAATCGGTCGAGACTCGTCGGAGATTGTATTCCCGGTGGTCGTCTCCTTCAGTCCTACTACAGCCACGATGCCCCCGGCGCCACATTTGTCAATCCGTTCCCTTTTGTTGGCATGCATTTTCAGTAGCCGCGCTATTTTTTCCTTCTTTCCTGTCGTGGCGTTATAAACCTCTTCACCCATTTGAAGATGTCCTGAATATATTCTCAGGTACGTCAACTTCCGTCCCTCGTCCTGCATGACTTTGAATGCAAGAGCGGCCAACGGCTCTTTATCATTGCTCAATCGGGTTTCTTCTTCTCCCGTCAATGGATTGATCCCCCTGACGGGGGGGATATCTTCCGGCGATGGGAGGAAATGAACAACAGCATCCATGACCGGCTGAATTCCCTTGTTTCGCAAGGCTGTACCACACATGACAGGTACTGCCTTCAGAGAAATCGTTGCCTGCCTGATGGCCGTGATCATCTCCTTGTCTGAGATGTCGGCGCCCTCCAGATACATCTCCGCAATGTGATCATCAATCTCTGCAAGCGTCTCAATCAATTTTTCACGGTGTTCTTTAGCCTGTGAAGATATAGCGGGTGGAATCTCCGACAGCGAAAGAGATATTCCTAATGAATTTTCATCCCATGTGATGAGCTTCTCAGCAATCAGGTCAACAATCCCGGTAAAGTTTTCCTCCTGGCCGTGTGGAATCTGTATGGCCAGAGGAATGGAACCGAATCTTTCCTCCATCATCTTGATTGTTCCGAAATAATTGGCTCCGATCCGGTCCATTTTATTGATAAAGGCAATTTTAGGAACCCCATATTTATCAGCCTGATGCCAAACGGTCTCGGATTGAGGTTCAACGCCCCCGACGGCGCAAAATACAACCACTGCGCCATCAAGAACTCTAAGGCACCTTTCAACCTCCATAGTGAAGTCGACGTGACCCGGCGTATCGATGATCTGAATTTCATGATTTTTCCAGCTGCAAGCAGTAACCGCAGAGGTGATCGTGATTCCCCTCTCCTGTTCCTGAGGCATCCAGTCCATTGTCGCTTCCCCATCATGGACCTCGCCCATTTTGTATACCTTCCCCGTGTAAAAGAGAATCCTCTCTGTCACGGTGGTCTTGCCGGCATCAATATGGGCCACAATCCCGATATTTCTGGTTCTTGACAGTTTTGACCTTGAAGACATGATTCAGGATCGTCCTTCCTTTGATCCGGGCGCCAGCAATTCCTTATTCATGGTAAATGGATGTCTGGTATTAATGTGTCCCCTGATAGACTCTACTTCCTTCCCCGCAATCAGCAGCTTCACTTTCTTAATGCCTGAGACATTTTTTATCAGGCTGTTTGTCAAGGAATAAATGGTAGCCATTTCGCTGGCGCTGCCACCCGGGTGACGCTGAACAAGGCTGTTATCAAAACTGACATGGGCAGTCTGTGAGTCGTCGATTGTTATGCTTTCCAGTGTCACTTTATCAGGAAAAGTATTTATAAGTTTCGTTTTCGAACCATCCAGAAGTGCCCTCACCACCTCTTTCGCCTGTTCTGTCGGAATATTTTCCTTTGGAATATATCGTTCTTCCGGTTTTAAAAATCTTTCGTTGGCATCCGAAAAGTAGAGAACGACCAGTTGTTTTTCTTTCTTTTTGGCGGCGGTATCTTTTGTCGGGGGGATAACATATTCAAATAGACTCACAAATAACAAAACGAGGAACACAACCACCGTGGCAACAATTAAAAAAAGAAATGACTTTCTGATACTTTTTTTCTTCTTTTTAACCTTGATCTCCGTCGTTCTCTTCTGTTTCTTCGTACCCATTTTCGCCTTTATCCCTGTCTCAGTCTCAGTGCTTAAATGTGAAATAAATATTGCAAGGCAACCGCCTTATTTGCCGTTGTGATTGCCGTTTATCCACCAGTCGCTTTTATCCTTGAACCACCATTCAGACGAATCTGTATGAAGAATCGTGTCGGCCAGCTTCTTTGCCGTTTCCGTATAAAGACGCATACTGGCAAACTTAATCCATTCCTGACTGTATTTATTACCAAGGTCCCCACATTCCTTCAGTTGAAGAATTAAGGAGAGTTGATCCGCGTCATGGGCGATGAGGGATTCTTTTGTCTTTCTTTCATTGAACTCCGTAACGGCCGCTTCGATATCCTTGCCGAAGAACAAGGTCTCCGTCAGTTCCTTTAAGGCCTTCTGTTCATCAACCGTTACATATTTCTTATACATATAGTTCATATCTCCTGTCCTGGCTTCAGGAAGGTCATGGACAAGACAAATCTTCAGAACCTTTAATTCATCCACATCATTTTCCATTTTACTTAATGTGTAACCGATAAACACTGTTCTTAAGATATGTTCCGCAACAGATTCATTTCCTGAACCAAGAAACTGAAAGCCCGTTCTCGGTGTTTTCTTTAACATACCTACTTCAAATAAGAAATTGGCGATATCCTGCATTTTATTCCTTTTTCAGCATTTTGATACGGTTTGCCATCATATCGGAAATCCTCTTCATTTGCAACTGAAGGGATGCAATTCCTTCCGGTCTCATGGTTATTAATTTATCCATCTGGAGTTTCCAGTATTCCACAACGGAGATCTCCTGTTCCCTTAGTTTCTTATCAAATCTGGCCTGGATCTCTTTTATAAAGGCTGCCTGCTTTTCCGCATCACCCATTGCACGATACCTCCTGAGCATCTTCCGTTCTCTGACAGAACATGAGGTCTCCTCACCTGACGCCTGAAATCCCCGGCGCATATGATATTTTATTTAACACGGGAATCAATTTACGTTCCAATGAATTCCTTCAAAATTTCTGAGGTATCTGCAAAAAAGATTTTAGCAGAACGGAATGCATTTTTCATGTTTGTCAAAGGTCTCAAAATGTGCTCCCGGTCAGAAAAATTTCAGTATTATATCACTTGACCTCGATCTTGCAACCCCGATCATCAGTATTATTTACGAAGAATGATCTAAACGTTGAGATCGAAATTTGACTTTTTACATGGACTCAGATATAGTTGCGCGCAGAATGTGACATGAATGTCCCAACTTTTTCAAATTCTCAAACGTTGAGATTTCGCGAAGGGGATTCATGCTAAGTTGCGAGTCACTCCATATTCTTTATTCTTTCGATAAGGGTAAAGCGATGTACCATGCACTTTTTCAAGTTCGTTATCTTGTTCTAATTCTGATCCTGTTTTTGGTAAATCCGCAATCGGTCGTCCTTGCCAGGGAAGACACGGCCCACCTTTCACTCAAGAAAACGGCCATCTCAGATCAGAAGCTCCAGCCTTATGTTGTCAAAAAAGGTGAATGGCTTTTTGATATCATGCGAAATCAACTGGGAATTACATCACACCGTTTCACCATCATAAAAAAGCTTAATCCACAACTAAAAAATCTGAACAAGATTTATCCCGGTCAGGTCATCATGCTTCCTGAGAAAGATCCGACCGGGAGCATCTCCGATCGGCACGCTACCGAGACGTCATACAAGGCAAGAAAGGGAGATTCCTTAACCCGCATTGCTGTCCGACAATTGAATGTAAAACCTGGCGATGTTGTTAAGACAGTCAACCAGATTAGACGATTGAATCCCGATATCAAGAACGCAAACAGAATTTATCCCGGACAGGTTGTGCAACTTCCAAGAAGAAGTATCGTGATTACCAAACAGGATGAAAAGACGTCTCAAGTTGATTCACCGGAGATAAAGAAAAGTGAGAAGAAAGAAAAAAAGGTTATGCCTCCGGAAAATCGTCTGGACATCATCAGGCATGTCATCGGCCGCATGAATGGCTCGCTCGTAACAGCGGGAAAGCACTATATTCCTATCCCGCAAACAGGTCAGGTCACTATTGACTGTGCCATGATCCCCGTCGCTGAACTTGAGGATGGAAGCACCATACTGGTGGATTTTACCGATCGGGTTCCGGATTCATTAAAAAAGTTGATCCAGGCCAACTGGAAAAATTATCATGTCGTTAAAGCAGACAGCACCGACGGTATCGTTGCCATTCTGCAAAAGATCATCAACGCCTCGGGCGCCTATACTATAACAAAGGAAACAAAACCCTTTGTTCTAGGTAAGAGTCCCTCTGTCCAGATTACCATTGACTGGCTGATTTCAAAAAAAACATCGGGAGATGGAAAATCCTACTCTCAGGGACTTGTTTTTCTAACGGATAACTCTCACATGCTCCCCGGACCGATGACTGCCTATGCCGAAAGGAACGGTCTGATTGTTTCCGAAATTGTGGATGGACAAGGGCTGGTGAGCGCTTCCAATCCGAAATACATTATTCCGGAGATACCTGTCCTCTTTGCCGGCGCAGGCAGAGATCTGGCTTACGCCCTTCTTGTAACACTCAACTATTCCCCGCTCAGGGCAACAGATGTTAAAATATTCGATTCGGTCACGGACGGTTTCAATCTGTCGATTGCGGCGGATCTCCTTGTAAAGAAAGGAGACAGACAGGTGATGATCCATTCAAAGAAACTTCCCCAACAATTTGTCGATAACTTAAGAAATAAGGGGATAGACACAGTCTTTCTTGAAGAAGGCGACAGCAGAAAATCGGTGATTGAAAAAACCATCCGCGTCATGAATATTCCCTGCTCTGCTGATATCTTTATGTTCTCAGAACCTGAGAAAATCAATAAACCGAAAGGAAGTGTCAGGTTCCCCGCATTCAAGGTTACCAAAAACAAAGGATTTCTTTACCTGATTGATTTCGACATGGATCGGGAAATCTATGGATACCTTCATACCAAATGGGAGGTGAATATCGTAAAATTTTGAAAGTAAAGGGAATATCTCTATTATCAGGGGGCCTGGACAGTTTACTTGCCGCGAAGGTTATTCTGGAACAGGGAATCGAGGTTTTGGGGGTCACTTTTGAAACCCCCTTTTTTAGTGCCCGGAAGGCCCAGAATGCAGCAGAACGGATTGGGCTTCCTCTTTTAACCCTGAACATTACCGATGAACACATGAACATGCTAAGGGCGCCAAGATACGGATATGGCAAAAACATGAACCCCTGCATTGATTGTCACACCCTCATGCTGAATAAAGCGGGCAGAATAATGGAAGAGAGAGAAGCCGATTTCGTTTTCACAGGTGAAGTGCTTGGCCAACGCCCCATGTCCCAGAACAGGCAGTCACTCTACATTGTCGCAAAAAACTCCGGCTATGGAGAATATATATTGCGACCATTGAGTGCAAAGTTCCTTCCTGAAACAAAACCGGAAATAATGGGCAAGGTTGACCGGGAAAGACTCCTGGATATCCAGGGAAGGGGCAGAAAACGCCAATTGGCGCTGGCAAAATATTACGATATTCAGGATTATACTTCACCTGCCGGCGGATGTCTGTTGACAGATCCCCTCTTTTCCAAGCGGCTTAAAGAACTCTTTCATCGGCAGACTGATTTTGAGATAAGGGATGTAGAGCTTCTGAAAGTCGGCAGGCATTTCCGAACGGCTACTTCCTGTAAGATGATTGTGGGACGGAACAGCTTCGATAATGAAACCATTTTACGTTTATCCGATAATGGAGACGTGATCATTCATATGGCCCATTATCCCGGCCCGACCGTTCTTGTTCCCGGTGGATGCGACGACAAAAACATTTTCCTCGCCGCGTCTATCTGCGCTCTTTACAGTGATGCCCCGAGCGACAGAGAGGTCATGACCATCTGCCGGACAGGCAATCTGGTAAAATCCGTTACGACAAAGGCGGCCCGCAGGCAGGATGTCGAAAACTGGATGATTTGATTCAGACGCATATCCCGCAAGCCCCGCCCCGAAGGCGGGGTGTTTCATGACCCATTCGTGAGATGTTGCTGCCGGAGCAAATCATCCACTGTTTTCACAGGGTTAAACGTATCAATAGGGACTTCGACAAAGATAGTGTTCCAATAAGCCATCGAACCATTCCATAAGCCCGGAAGTTCCAGTGCCTTAACCTCCCGGCCTTTTTCAGATTTTTTCGAAATTAAAAACGTATTTTTGTTAACGAAGTCCTGAAGATTGAATTTCTGACACCGGTAATCCCTGACGCCGCAGACCAGGTCAACAGGATTAAAATGTGTGGCTCCTGCCCAGATAACCCTCTGCTTATCAGACCCTGTATCAACCTGCGACTCCTCGATAATTTGCAGGGACAGCGTCCCTGTTCCGTTTCTATCAACAATCCAGAAAGGGCCGCCACCAGGTTCACCCTCGTTTTTAACCATGCCGCATACCCGAACAGGACGGTTGAGTTTTTTAAACAGGAACGCGCATTTATCGGGCAGTGACAACTTCTGGAACCATGCAGGTAAAATGATGTGAAGCTTCCTGCTGCAAAAAGAAGAAATCTCTTTCATTACATCATCGTCGATTCTTTCCGACACCAGAAGCTGCAGGTAATTGAATATCTCCTTTTGAATCCTGACGAGGCAGCCCCCCAAAGCTTTTTTATAATACACCATGGTGGATTTCAATCTGTCGGGCACCACATTATCGATATTTTTCAGGAAAATGATGTCTCCATCTATCTCGTTCAAATTGTTCAGAAGGGCGCCATGTCCGCCGGGTCTGAAGGCAAGACGTCCAGAAACATCTCGAAACGGCCGGTTATCCATATCTACCGATATGGTATTGGTTGAAGACTGCTGTGTGGAAAGCGTTACCTCAAGGGTCACACCGTAATGGTTCTCATATTTTTTCTTAATCCCCGACATGAAACCGCTCACGCTCTCTTTGTGCTCTTCGGAAACGGTAAAGTGAATACGACAGACACGATTGGCATCTTGAGCGTACAGAATCCCTTCTACTAAATGTTCTTCCAGTGCCGTCCGGGTTTCATGAGGATAGGAATGGAATTTCAGAAGTGCCTTGGGGAGGGATCCATAGTTCAGCCCCTTTGTTGTAAGAATAAAGGCAAGAATGTCGCCATATTTTCCTGTCTTCATAAACCTTTCAAGGCTTTCCCCATGCCTGTCGATCACAAGGCGCAGGTCACTCAGGAAAGCATATTTCTTGAGATTATCGGCAAAGATTCTTTCATTTTCCTCGGAATCAATGCCACCCGTCTCGAGATATTTGTACCAGTCTCTGAACATACGACTTGCTGCCCCGGAGGCAGGAACAAACTTCACCACCCTGCCTTCCTGCATACTTTCTTCGTACGAAGCTATCATTTCGGACAGATCTTTTTCGTCAATGGTTACAATCCCAT
>Ga0136653_10001078_pt1 | contig 14740 bp, 11 predicted proteins | sample LakKivw275mmetaG_FD_94866 | JGI IMG/M metagenome (GOLD analysis project Ga0136653, IMG submission 94866) | Anoxic lake water microbial communities from Lake Kivu, Rwanda to study Microbial Dark Matter (Phase II) - Lake Kivu water 275m metaG... | ecosystem: Environmental > Aquatic > Freshwater >... | reverse complement strand
GAGCCGTTTTCAGGTCTTCCGCCGCCTTCTTGCGCCCGGTAATATCTTCGCCTATACCATAGACGCCGATCACCTTGCCGTCAATAATGATAGGGGTGCTGGTGACGAAGCAGTCGATTTTTTTACCGTTTTTAGTGATTATCGTTAACTCGTAGGCCTGGGGTTCTCCGCCACAAGCTCTGGCGAAATGGCGCCGCACGGTCTCCAGGTGTTCAGGCGCTATAATCTGTAGCAAAGACATCGTCTCCGCCTCCGCTTCAGAATAACCGGAGAGCATAACTGCGGCGGCGTTAATGCTGGTGAAGCGTCCCTGAAGGTCCAGTGAATAAACAGCATTTGGGTTATGCTGGAAGAGCGAGCGGTAACGCTGTTCGCTTTCTTTTAGGGCTGCCTCAGCCTGTTTTAGCTGCGTGATATCCTGGATGATCACGCTGAAGCCTGCCAGCCGCCCGTCTATTACCAGGGTGCTGGGGTTGGTAAACAGCCAGATGGTCGACCCGTCTTTGCGCACGCCGCGGAATTCAACGGCGGGCAGTGTCTGCGACTTTGCCACCGCTTCCATAAAATCATTGACTATTTTATTTTTATCATCGGGGTGAATGAAATCGAAGAATTGCCTGCCCAGCACCTCGTCCCTGCTGTAGCCGTAGATCTCACACAGCCTGTCGTTAACCAGTGTCAGGACTCCTGTTTCGTCGGCCACCGCCACGCCGGATGAAGACGTCTCGATCAGGCTGCGGTATTTCGATTCACTTTCGATCAGTGCTTTTTCGGCCTGTTTGCGCTGTGTAATATCGCGCGATATACCCATCACACCGTCGAATTTACCATTCTCATCGCCGATGACCGTGAAGGATGTCTCGGTCCATTTGGTCGAGCCGTCCTTGCAGAAGACTTCCATCTCGCCTGTGTATGTGACCGGGCCGCCGCCCGGATCGCTTTCAAATCGCGATATGGCGTCTGCCACTCCGTTCATTACCGGTTCGACAGATGAAGCTACGATAACCTGTTCCGCCTTCATCTCTAGTATCTCCTGCGGCATGTATCCCCTCTGCTTATAAACCGAAGGGCTGAAGTAAGTGTAGCGGAGATGTTTATCAGCAGACCATATTACATCGCTGGTATTCTCGGCTATGACGTTATAGCGCTCCTCGCTTCTCTGTAACTCCCGCCTGGTTCCGGCGCGCTCTATCACAATACCTATATTCGCTGCTATGGCCTCCAATGAATTGCGGATAACATCAGGCATATCGTTAATGGTATGTGAATAAATACCCAGGGATGCCACGACCCGGTCTTCGTACAGCACGGGTATGGTTGCCGTGAAAACCAAGCCCTCTGTCCGCAGGACTTCGTCAAAGGGGGTAGTAAATTCACTGCTGTTCACGTATAGAGGCAGGCCTTTAATGAGCAGGCGTGCCCAGGGTGTGCCGGCCGGAAGCAATGATAATTTTTCCACCAGGGCAGGAGTTATATTTCGATAGCAGATTGCGTGAAAATCGCCCGTCGCTTCATTCTTTAAATAAACGACCCCTGAATCGAAACCTGATATGTCGATGGCGGCATCCAGACAAAGCCGGCTGGTGGTTTCAATGTCGGTTATACCTATCAATGATATTGCCAGGTCACGGCGTTTTCTGGCGCGCTCTTCCGATTGTCTGCGGTTGGTAATATCCGTGATGAAATTGAGTGCGGCCGGTCGCCCTTCCCACTCAATCAAGACGGTCCTCAGTTCCACCCAGCGCACCTGGCCGTCGCCTCTGACGACGCGGAATTCGACTACTTCCTCGAGAGCTTCACCTTTCAGGCGGCGAATATGTCTGTCGGTGATGTATTCCTTGTGATCCTGATGGATGAAATTTACGAAGGGGGTTGAGAATAAATCTTCCTGCGAGAGAAGCATCATGCTGGCGGTATTCTTGTTGGCGAATTTAATCAGGCCGTCCTGGGTGATAAAGATGGCCTCATGGGCGTTCTCCACCACCAGCCGGTATTTCTCCTCGCTGTCGCGCATGGCCTGTTCGGCTTGCCTGCGGGCGGATATGTCACGGGAAGTGCCCAGCATGCCTGTGATTTCACCTGCGGCATCGGCGATCAATGCCATGGATGTCTCCATCCAGATGGTGGAGCCGTTCTTATGGTAAGTCTCCATTTCGAGAGTGAACCAGCGCTTCTGGCCCGGGGTGCCGTCCAGAGTTGGGATTTCGTTCTTTTCCAGGGCTTCAGCTATTTTATCCAGTGACGCGGGCGTCATTCGCTGGGTTATCCCGCGTGACATGGCTTCCTCCACGGTAAATCCGTTCAGCCTGCTAACGGACGGGCTGATAAATGTGTAATTGAGGTTTTTATCCAGCATCCAGATTACATCCGCCGTATTTTCGGTGATGAAGCGGTAGCGCTCCTCGCTGGCCTGCAACGCCTGCCTGGAGGACAGGCGGTCTATGATTATTCCGATATCGGCGGAAATTGCTTCCAGCGAGTCCCGGACTACCAGGGGCATATTGTCCTGCGTATGTGATAAAACTCCCAGGCAGGCTATGACCCTTTCCTGGTAAACGACCGGTATCATCGCATCGAAAGTGAATCCTTCCGTTTTTAGCTTTTGATCAAAAGGTGGCGTGAACTCACTGGCGCTCACATAATGGGGCCTGCCTTTTTTAATATGGCGGGCATCCGCGGAATCGGCTTTCAGCAACAGGTAATGCTCTGTTGTGTATGCTGATGCGCCGTAGTGGCAGGCAGCTTTTAAATCCCCGCTCTTTTCATCCAGGAGATAGATAATCCCCGTGTCGAATCCCGAGATTTCAATGGCGGCGTCCAGGCAGTATTTGAGCGCCGTCTCCATGTCTATGCGTCCCGCCAGCTTCAAAGCCAGATCGCGCCTTATCTTGCTCCGGGCTTCTGACTGCCTGTGTTCCGTGATATCGACACAGGCGCCCACCGAATGTGTGATCACGCCGTTTTCGTCATAGATGACCAGCCCGCGGTCTACCCAGTTGCGCAGCGATCCGTCTTTGCGCACGATACGGTACTCGACGTTATAAGGTTCACCTGTTTCAGCATGACGGCTCAGCGCCTCCGTCACACGGCCGCGGTCATCCGGGTGCAGCGCGTTTTCCCAAGCTTCCAGCGTGCGAGGAAACTCATCGTGCTGATATCCAAGCATGCCGTCGATGTCCCCGAACCATGTTACCAGGCCTGCGCCGATGTCCCAGTCCCAGACGATGTCGGTTGTGCTCTGTACGGCCTTGCGGAAAAGCTCTTCGCTTTTCCTGAGTGCTGATTGCGCCTCTTTAAGCCGCACCTGCTCTCGCAATGCGGAAATACCGTAAGCCAGGTCCTCGGACAGTTCAAGCAGCAGCGATATGTCATCTTGCTCAAAAGCGTTTTTACGATCGGAATAGATGTTTATTGAGCCGAATACACTATCGTGGTATATGAGAGGCAACGAAATGGTCGATAGGATACCGGCCTTTTCCACAAGACTCGACCATGGTTCATATGCCGGGTCGAGCGTAATATCCTGGATCAAGACTGTTTTTCCCGTTCGTATAGCCCTCCCCGCCGGACCACTGCCGCACTCGCTGTCGGACCACGATATGCCCTCGTTCTCTAATTTGCTGATATCTGCCCCGCTGATTGCTACAGGCCTGACCGTCCTGTTCTCATCGTGCTCGGCGAAGCCCGCCCAGGCTATGCGATAGCCGCCTGTGTCGGTCATAATTCGGCAGATGTCCTGGAGCAATTCAGTTTCACTGCTGGCATGTACCATGGCAGCGTTGCACAGGGAGAGCATTTTATAGAGCCGGCTCGTTTTTTGAATTGAGGCTTCCATCTGACGTCGCTCAGTGATATCCGATTGGACGACGAGCGCGGCCGGGCGTCCCTCCCACTCGATGGTGTTCATATGTGCTTCCACCCAGCGTATACCACCGTTTTTGGCGATTGCCCGGTAGATTTGCTCTGAGGGCATCTGCTCCCCACCCATCCTGCGGGAATGTCTATCCATAACGGATTTGATGTCATCGGGGTGGATTAGGTCCGCCAGCGACTTGTTGAGTAGCTCCTCTCCGCTGTAGCCGGTGATGGCCGAAATGCCGGACTTGCAGAATTTAATCCGGCCGTCCTGTATAACAAAGATCGATTCGGAGATGTTCTCCACCACCATGCGGTGCCGCTCTTCGCTTTCCCTCAGCTGCTGCTCGGCCCTTTTGCGCTCGGTTATATCCCTGGCTGAGCATGCTGCGCCCGAAACGCGCCCGGAAGCAGAAAATATTGGATTGAGCGAAAACTCGTAATAAACGGGGCCGTCGGCAAAGTCATACACCCTTTCCAGTGCGACTTTTTCTCCGTTCAATAGACGCCGCCCGACCATGGTCCATTGGTCCCTGTTTTCTTGCGGCATGGCTGAACGAATGTCTATGCCTTCTGTAATGGTTACGCCATAGGCTTGCTGATAGAACTTGCGGGCGCTGTTGTTGGCGGCTATTAGCAGGTATTCGCTGTCTACCGACCACATGGCATCCTGGGTGTTTTCCAGTATGGCCGACATGCGTGATTCGCTCTCCTGCAGCGCCTTGAAGGCAAAGAATCGGTCGGTTATGTCGTCGAAAGTCGTGTAGACCTGGTAAGGCCTGTCTGCATCCGGATGGAATTGAGGTATGGCGCTCAGGCGTATCCAGCGGATTTGATTGTCCTTCCCTCTGAAGAATCCTGCGGTCACATCCCTCACCGGCCTGCCGGTTTGATCTGCCACGGTTACGGGGAAATCGTCTGCGGAGAAATCGCTGCCGTCTTCGCGGAAGCGTTTCCATACAGGATCGGCTATTGCCCGGCCCACCATATCATCGACCTCGAGGCCCAGTATCCTTGCCGCCGCCGGATTAGCTGCTATCACCCTGCCTTCAGCCCAGCGCATAACGCCCTGGTCCATGGTCTCAAAAAGTAATCGGTATTGCTCTTCGCTTTTAACCAGGTCGTCCTCGGCTTTCTTTCTATCGGCTATCTCCTGTTTCAGGGCCTCCATCTTGCGTTCGAGCTTCTGCATGAGTGCGGTATTATAAAGGTCGCTGTCAGGACTGTTTTTATCTTCCTTCGGTTTCCCCTTCCTTTTTTTGGCCTTGGGTTTGCGCGAAAGCACCTCCGATACTATGCGCGTCAGTTCATCCGGCTCGATGGGTTTGCGCAGGAAAGTATCCGCCCCCAGCTTGAGTCCCAGCTCCTCGTCTTTGACGTCGGTAAAAGCGCCGGTGAGAAAAACAAACCGGATATTGCCCAGGGCCGGGTCCGCCTTGCATTCCTGCAGAAGGCGGAATCCATCCATCACCGGCATGAGTATATCCGATAGTATTAAATCGGGCTTTCCCTTACGCAGCTTCTGGAGGGCTTCCTTGCCGTTTGCAGCAGAGCTGACACCATAGCCGGCTTTTTTCAGAATGGCGCAGAAGAGACGCAGGTTCTCTCCGCTGTCGTCCACGATGAGGATTTTCGGCAGCTCTCTGATCTTTCTTCCCCGCTTTGCGGCGGCTGAACGTCCTTCTTCCTTCACTTCACAACGCCTGCTCTAACTAATATCATCTTGATTATGCACCTCGATGTCAAGTTTTTCGTAGCTGATGACTATTTGATGTATGTCCCGTCGCCGATGCTCTGCGCAGTTTGCCGTTAAGTGTATATTTGATATGCTATAATCAATTTATCCGGGTGAACATATGGGAATTTGCCATATCAAAGAGCCCGGGCTGATCGATCCGGTGATGATTGCAGCCTGGCCGGGCATAGGCAACATCGGTTTGATTGCCCTGGATACGTTGCGCAGGTCGCTGCGAGCCGAGCAGATGGCCTATATAGAGCCGTATGAATTCTTCTATCCCAGAAAAGTTATTATCCGCGATGGTGAGCTGGTGACTCTGGATTTTCCCGCCAGTGATTTTTTCTATCACAGAACCGGCAGACGTGATCTCATTTTATTCATCGGCGAAGAGCAGCCGGCTGAGGGAGGGGGTGTCTACGCCGCCGGCAGCATGGCCTATGATATGGCCAATCTGGTCCTGGATGTGGCGGAGAAGTACGGATGCAGGCGTATCTACACCTCCGGCGCGGCTGTGGCGCCCATACATCATACCGCCAGGTCACGGGCCTGGGCTGTGCCCAATTCGCCGGAACTCATAGCTGAGTTCAAAAGCTGCGATAACACTGTGCTGATGTCGGATATCGAGGGGAGAGGGGGTGAGGGTAGCATCGCCGGCCTCAATGGGCTTTTACTGGGCATCGCCCGCAGGCGTGGCATCGACGCGGTCTGCATAATGGGGGAGATCCCGATATATCTTCAGGGCTTTCCGTTTCCATATCCTAAGGGTTCCAAGTCCGTGCTCGAAGTGCTTTCTACGGCCCTCGATATGTGGATCGATATGGAAGTTATAGATGAGCTGGCCCGGCAAAGCGAAAGCGAACTGACGCGGCTCTATGAAAGACTACCGGATGAGATAAAGCAGCAGCTCGATCGGCTTAAAGAGTCTACTGTGGCTGCGGCCGAGAGCGGGGATCTCATAACCGAGGACGATAAGAAAAAGATACTCGATGATATAGATAAATTCTTTAAGCATGACGCTGGGGGGGAACAAAGGTGAGCGGGGACGAAGCTGTTAAATTAAGCGGAAATCCCGGCCTGAAAGGATCCGTTTTGATAGTAGTTTGGGCTGAGGATGCCTGCAACCTGGGAGTGCAGGCCGCCGACTACCTGTCGCAGTCGCTGGGGTGCAGGGAGTTTGGCGAAGTGCTGCCTCAGGGTTTCTTTCCCATGGGAGGGGTGAATGTGGTGGAAGATGTAGCGCGCTTTCCAGAAAGCAAGTTCTACGTATGTGATCACAGTAACATCGTCATTTTCAAGAGCAGTATCCCCAGGATGGGCTGGTACCGGTTTCTTACGTCGGTGCTGGATGTTGCGTATCGTGATTGCGCGGTCAAGGAGATATATACCGTGGGGGCCATGATCTCCACCGCTGCGCATACGGTACCGCGCTTGCTTATTACGATTGTAAATAACAAGGAAATCAAATCTGCGCTGGAACCATATAACGTTGTTGCAGACAACGATTATGAGACCGCTCCCGGCCAGAAGCCCACTTTAAGCTCATATCTGGCATGGCTGGCCGGGCAGCGCAACATACCGGCGGTCAATCTCTGGGTGCCTGTGCCGTATTACCTGGTATCCACGGACGATCCTCGCGCGGTCAAGCGGCTGGTATACTTTTTCAATAGCAAGTTTGATCTGGGAGTGGATTTCACGGCTCTGGATTCAGCCATTGCCGGGCAGAACAATAAGATTACCAGGCTATTCGATAAGTCTCCCGAGATAAAGAACATGGTGCGCAAGCTGGAGGTGGGAGATGGGTTGGACGGGGAGGAGAGCGAGAAGCTGGCCCGCGAGATAGCCCAGGCCCTTAAATAAAACGCCGGGCAGGGGTTTCAGACTAAATCGTGATCGGGCGCAGCTAATGCCCCTGCGAGGAAAAACGTAGGGGAGGGTTTTTAAACACGACCGCAATAACATAATTTTGATATAATTTGGCGTTTATCAATCGGAAAATAAGGAGGACTTTTATGGCAGTAGGTTATCAGAAAGAGGGCAGGCTGGCCATCATCACGCTCAATCGGCCGGAAGCCCTGAACTCATTCGATCCGCAGCAGATAAGCGAGATCAACAAGTGTTTCTATGATTTCAATGCCGATGAGGACCTGTGGGTGGCTATTTTAACCGGCTCGGGCGAAAGGGCCTTCTCCGTGGGCGCCGATATCAAGACCACGCTGCCGCTGATACAGCAAAGCTCACACCGCGGTGAGATGCCCGCGCCGGCTATTTGCGAGGACATGCAGATCTGGAAACCCATCATAGCCGCTATCAATGGCGCCTGCCTGGGTGGTGGCTTCGAGGTGGCCCTGGCCTGTGATATAAGGATTGCGGCTGAAAATGCCACCTTTGGCTTTCCCGAGATCAACCTGGGCCTTATCCCGGGCTGGGGTGGCACACAGCGCCTGCCGCGGGCTGTGGCGCAGGCGAAGGCTGTTGAGATGCTTACTTCAGGCCGTCCCATCGACGCGCAGGAGGCCTACCGCATCGGCCTGGTCAACCGGGTAGTGCCGGCCGCCGAACTGATGAACGAGGCCAGGAAAATGGCCGAAACCCTGTTGAAACCGGCGCCGCTGGCTGCCAGGGCCGCCAAGCAGGCTATGATGATGGGCTTAAATACCACTCTATTGAATGGGCTTGATATCGAGTATCAGATTGAAAGGATTGTCACCGGGACCGAGGATTTCAAAGAGGGGCGGCAGGCTTTTATCGAGAAGCGCAAAGCGAATTTTAAAGCCAAATAACACTTTACAGGAGGAAGACCATGCCAATAAAGAAAATAGGTGTTGTGGGGTGTGGATTGATGGGCCGAGGCATTGCCGAGGTCAGCGCCAAGGCGGGTTACGATGTAGTCGCATCCGAGATCAACAAGGATTTGCTGGATAAGGGTATGGCTGCCGTCGGGGTTTCGCTTTCAAAGGCGGTGGAGAAGGGCAAGCTGGCCCAGAGCGATATGGATGCTATTTTAGCCAGGATCAAGGGTACAACCGACATGAAGGATTTCAAGGATTGCGACCTGGTGGTCGAGGCGGCCATCGAGAATCTCGACCTTAAGAAAAAGATATTCATTGACCTGGACCGCATCTGCCCGCCCGATACTATTCTCAGCACTAATACGTCATGCCTTTCGGTGATGGACGTGGCGGCGGTGACCAACCGCCCGGCTAAAGTATTAGGCTGCCATTTCTTCAATCCCGTGCCGCTGATGAAGTTGCTGGAACTGGTGAAGACCATTACCACCAGCAAGGAGACCCTGGAGACTGCAGTGGAGTGGGGTAAGTCGCTGGGCAAGACCGTCATCATCGCGCCGGACAGGCCGGGCTTTATCGTCAACCGCTCATTCCTGCCATACATGGTGGAAGCTTTCGAGATGTACGAGAGCGGCGTGGCTACCAGAGAGGATATCGATACCGGTGTGCAGCTGGGGCTGAATCATCCCATGGGCCCGCTCACGCTGGCCGACATGGTCGGGCTGGATACCCTGCTCTTTGTCATGGACGCAATTTATGCCGAGACTAAAAATCCCAAGTTCGTCGCTCCGGTTCTGTTGCGCAAGATGGTTACCGCCGGCCACCTGGGGCGCAAGACGGGCAAGGGATTTTACGACTATAAGTAGGGGCGGGTTTTTAACCCGCCCGCAAAGCCGGACGTGATATAAAATTCGGGCGGACCTGAAGGTTCGCCCCTGCTATGACCCCGAACCGGTATGGCGTTATAATCTACTTTATATGAAGATTGAAAAGGCCCGCGAGCTCGGCTTCTGTTTCGGTGTGCGGCGTGCTCTCAAAATGATTGAGAGCACGGCCCGCCGCGGGCAATCTATAGCCACCCTTGGCCCGATAGTTCATAACAAGACGGTCGTTGCACGGCTCAAAGAACTGGGCGTGAGAGTGGTGGACAATGCCGACAATCCGGGGAGTGGTATTATCGCAGTCTCATCACACGGTGTATCGCCGACGGTGCTGGAGAAGCTTCAGGCGGCGGGGGTAGAGGTAATCGACACTACCTGCCCTATCGTGCGCAGCGCGCAGAAAGCAGCCCGCCGTCTGGCCCATGCCGGCTTTGGAGTCATAATTTTTGGAGAGGCCAGCCACCCCGAGGTGCGCGGTTTGCTTGGCTGGGCCGGCGATATGTCCATTGCCTCCATGGATGCGGACCAGGTGCCGCTTGACAAGCTGCCCACCCGTATCGGTATCATGGCGCAAACCACTCAGAGCAGGGCCGAATTCATCGCGTTTGTCAACAGGCTCAATCACAGGTTGCTTCCCCGGGCGAGGGAGATCAGGGTGGAGAACACACTCTGCCAGGAGACGCAGAAAAGGCAGCTGGCAGCCGAGGATCTGGCCGGTACCAGCGACCTCATGATAGTTGTTGGAGGGCACAACAGCGCCAACACCCGACGTCTGGCGGAAGTCTGCCAGCATATCGTTGAGACGCACCATATTGAGAATGCCGGCGAGATCGATAATGAGTGGCTGAAGGGGAAAAAGGCCATGGGTATAACTGCGGGCGCATCCACGCCCGATGAAGCGATAGAGCAGGTTATAGATAAAATAGTCGCGCTTTCGCCCGAGATTTAGCCCAACTTCTCCGACAGCAAGCGTCCGCCCAGTATGTGGAGGTGGAGGTGCGGGACAACCTGCGTGCCGTCCGGGCCGCAGTTGATGGTCAGACGGTAGCCCGATTCCGCGATACCCTCCTTTTCAGCTATCTTGCCCGCTGCCAGCAGCATGCGTCCGGCCAGTGACTGATCGGATTCGGCGAGGCCGTTTACCGACCCGATATGTTTCCTGGGTATCAGGACATCATGCACGGGCGCCATGGGATGAATATCGCGGAAGGCGATTAATTCCTCGTCACGGTATACGATGTCCGCCGGTATGGTTTCGGCGGCGATCCTGCAAAATACGCAGTCCATAGCGGGACTTATCAGGCGATCCTGATCGTCTGGCAGGTAGTCGTGCGTTCGATACCGCTGATCTTGTGGAATTGTTCCGTAATCAGCTTGCCAACGTTATCCACCGACTCCCCTTCCACGACGGCTATGATGTCGTAAGGTCCCATCACCGCGTCCACGCTCTTTATACCGTCGAGCTTCTTGAGATGAGTGAGGACCGACTTGGTCTGCCCCACCGATGTAGTAACCAGTACGAATGCTTTGGCTGCCATATTCCCACCTCCTGTATCTCAAATTTTAGCCTATCGCGTTAGCTTTGCGCAAGCTTTCTATATCCTGTATGGCGTATCCCAGTGATTTCATCACCTCGTCGGTGTTCTCACCGGAGTAAGGGGCCATGCTCCTCACGCTGCCCGGATTTTGCGAAAGCTTGATGGCGATGCCGGGCTGTCTTACCTTGCCCAGCTTGGGATGATCGAATTCCAGCAGCATCTTGCGGTGCAGGAGCTGCGGGTCGCCGGCTACCTCGTCTATCTCGTAGACTTTTCCGGCCGGCACGTCATATTTACACAGGATCTCAAACCATTCATCGCGCGTTTTGGTCAGGAAGACCTTCTTGACCTCCTCCGTGGCCTGGCGCCATGATTCGTCAGGCTGGGCCTGCGTGAAATGATCGGGTGTGAAGCTGAACTTTTTCAGGTCGTCACGGCCGATGGCGCGGCAAAGGTTTTCCCAGAACCATGGCTCAACGCAGCCCAGGCTGATTCGTTTGCCGTCCGATGTCTCGTAGGTCTGATAATATGGATATCCTCCGGCCAGGCCCCACGCTCCACGGGGAAACTTCGTACCGGCAGCGTAATGTTGCTGCAGGAAAAAGGTCATAAGAGTTATTACGCTGTCCGTATATGAGATATCGACGAACTGGCCCTTGCCCGATGATTGACGGGCCATCAGCGCCAGCAGTATGCCCATTACACCGTGCAGCGAGGCGCCGGCGAAGTCGGCCAGGAAATTGAGAGGGATGGCCGGCGGACTGCCGGGCCATCCTATCAGGTTGAGAGCCCCGGCTATGGAGATGTAGTTTATATCATGCCCAGGATTCTGGCTGTAGGGTCCGTCCTGTCCGTATCCGCTGAGAGAGCAGTATACGATGCGGGGATTCAGCTTGCTGATCGTTGCATAGTCCACACCCATACGCCCGGCCACACCGGGTCGAAAGCCTTCAATAACCACATCGGCCTCCCTGGCAAGTTTATAGAAGACCTGTTTGCCCTCCTCTGATTTAAGGTTCAGGCGGATGCTCTTTTTATTGCGGTTGGTGGCGTTGTAGGCCATAAACGACTTGAGGGCTTCGGACTCGCCGGGATCGATCAATTTGCGTCCGCCGGCCTGCGGCACTGCCTCCACCTTGATAATATCGGCCCCGAAATCCCCCAGTATCATGCTGCAAAGTTCGCCCGGCGGCATATGGACGAGCTCGATGATCTTGATATCTTCTAATACCTGCATGTAACCTCCCTTTCGTATGTGTAAAATATTTGCCTGATCTGTTGGATCAACCCAGTGCGGAAGACAGATTATTCAATATCATTGCCGCCGGCTCGTCTCTGTTCAGCGTGTAAAAGTGGAAATAACGCACGCCGTTTTCCAGCAGGTCAAGGCACTGCTCCGTAGCCAGGTCGATACCCGCCTTTATAACGTCATCCGGATCTTCTATCTCCTCGAACCTGGTGACGATGGGCACGGGTATTTCCACACCCGACAGCTCGCTGAAGCGCTCGACCTTCTGGAAGTCGATGATGGGCATGATTCCGGCAATGATGGGGATATCGATGCCGCTCTGCTCGAAGCGGTCCATCATCTGATAGAAGTGGAAGTTCTCGAAGAACATCTGCGTGATGCCGAATTCAGCCCCCTGGTCTATTTTCTGCCTGGTATGAGCGGTGTCCAGCCCGAGATTGGGCGATTCCAGGTGCCCTTCGGGATAAACAGCCACGCCGACGCAGAATCTCTGATAAGTGGCCAGGAAGCGCACCAGGTCGGAGGCGAATCGGAAGTGTTCCTGGCCGTCGAATACCTCTGCTCCATATTCCTCGGGATCGCCCCGCAGTGCCAGTATGTTCTCGGTGCCCAGTTGTTGATAGTAATTGATCACGGGCTCAAGTTCGCTTCTGCGCGGATCGGCGCAGGTGATGTGCGGCATCACCGTCAGCCCGGTTTCATCGTGGAGTTTCCGTACGATATGCTTGGTCTTGCCCAGCGTGTCGGAACCGGCGTGCTGCGTGACCGATATGAAGGAAGGGTTGAAAACCTTGAGGTTTTCTATCCGCTTTAACAGCCTCTCCTCCCCGACGGGCGTTTTGGGCGGGAAGAACTCGAAAGAGAGGCATTTGCCCTGCCCTTTTATAATTTCACTGATCTTCATCCTGTTGCCTTAAAAATAGCCCGTTTGAGGCCAAAAACAACGTTAATCTTACATGCGCCGAAAGAGGAAATCAAGCTGTGGCTGAGCCCGGGTGAAGATTGACAAACAGCGGTACGGGTCATATCATGTTGGCCTTATGGACGATCCTCTTTCAACCGCCAGGGTGCTCGTAGAAATACAGGAGGGGGAGCGGCGGGTCATCGCCCGTGAATTACACGATCGCCTGGGACAGTCGCTGGCTGTGCTTAAATTGCTGCTGGGAGATGCTCTGATCTCCTCTCCCGATAAGGCGCGTTATACTCTGGGCGAGGCGCAGTCGCTGATCAACGAGATGATGTCGCTGGCGCGCGAGCTTTCTCTGGAGCTCCGCCCCAAGATGCTGGACGATCTGGGGCTGCTGCCCGCGCTGCTTTACCTGTTTGAAAGCTTCACTTCGCGCACGCACGTGGTTGTCCGCTTTGAGCACCAGGGGCTGCACAAGAAGATACCTCCCGAGACCGGGCTGGCTGCCTATCGTATCGTCAAAGAGGCGCTGGAAAACGTTGCGGCGCACGCGGGCACGGGCGAAGCCGGGGTCAGGGTGTGGTCCGACCGCTGGATAATTTCCGTACGCATCGAGGACAGTGGGTGCGGCTTTGAGGCCGATAAGCTTGCTCGGAGTTGGCCCGCGGGTATCAGCGGCATGCGCGGACGCGCCCTGATCGCAGGCGGCAGGTTTTCCCTTTCCTCTGCACCCGGTGCAGGAACAGTTGTCACGGCCGAGCTTCCCCTCCCCGTAAGGTCGAGGAAGGTGATTGAGGAATAAAAATGATCAGTGTTATTTTAGCTGATGATCATCACGTAGTGCGCAAGGGCATCAAAGCCCTGCTCGAATCCGAAGCGGATATTCGTGTGAGCGGTGAGGCGGGCAGCGGCGCTGAGGCCGCGCTGCTGGCCGGGCAGATAAAGCCCGATGTCATGATAATCGATCTGATGCTGGCGGATATGAGCGGGCTGGCGGTCATCCGGCAGGTGAGGAAGAGATCGCCGCTTACCGCCGCTGTTGTGCTGTCAATGTACGGCAACGATTGTTACGTGGTGGAGGCGATCCAGGCCGGCGCCTGTTCTTACGTGTTGAAAGACTCCTCGCCCGAAGAGCTGGTGCGCGCTGTGCGCGAGGCGTCGCTGGGAAGGCGCTACCTGGCGCCACCTCTCTCGGACCGCGCTATAGAAGCTTATCTGCAGAGGTCTGAGGAGAGTCGGCTCGAACCCTATGATATGCTCACCTCGCGTGAGAGGGAGGTGCTGCACCTGGCGGCGCAGGGGTTCACCAGTTCAAATATCGCTGAAAGGCTTTTCATTAGCCCGCGTACGGTAGAGGTGCACCGGGCCAGGGTTATGCAGAAGCTGGGATTGCGCAACCGCACCGAGCTCATCCACTTCGCCATCAGGCGCGGGATTATACCTGAAAAATAATCAGTTCCTACTTGTCATTGCAAGGAGCATAGCGACGCGGCAATCTTGCACTTCTATTGCTTCATCACACAAGATTGCTTCGCTGCGCTCGCAATGACGTAAGAGATAGCTACATGGGTTTATCCGCGATCGCGCCCAATCCCGCGCCGCGCTTTTTCTTCAGGTAACGGTCGCGGATCACGTAGTAGATGACGCCGATAATCATCCAGACTATTAAAATGAGGAAGGCGGTCAGACTCTCGAGAATCAGCGCGGTGATGAAGAATGCTCCGAACACCAGAGCCAGCACAGAGACTATGTAAAGCCATGCGCCCTTGAGTTTAAAGGGGGCTCT
>Ga0136653_10001073_pt1 | contig 14766 bp, 9 predicted proteins | sample LakKivw275mmetaG_FD_94866 | JGI IMG/M metagenome (GOLD analysis project Ga0136653, IMG submission 94866) | Anoxic lake water microbial communities from Lake Kivu, Rwanda to study Microbial Dark Matter (Phase II) - Lake Kivu water 275m metaG... | ecosystem: Environmental > Aquatic > Freshwater >... | reverse complement strand
TCCCTGCCCACCCTGTTTCTGGAAGAGAATTTCGATTATACGGAAGGCAGTGCCCTTACCGCCAATGGCTGGACTGTGCATAGCGGAACCGGAAACACCCCCATCATTGCCTCCCCGGGTCTGACCTATCCCGGCTACCCTTCAGTGGCAGGGCTGGCGGCACAAACGGTCTATTATGGAACCTCGAGCGCCGAAGACGTGCACCGGTCTTTCCCGCAACAGACCTCCGGGCCGATCTATGCCTCATTCCTGTTCAATGCCAGCGAAACCACCACCACCGGCGATTATGTGGTCCACCTGGGTCCGCAATCCATTGGATCCGATTACAAAGGCAGATTCTTCGTTCAAAAGGATGCCAGCGACAACCTGCGCTTCGGTGTTACCAAGGCTGGCGGTGTCGCTGCTGCTGTGTGGACAGATTATGTATACTCCCACAACACCACCTATCTGGTCTTGCTGAAATATGTGATCAATGCCGGAACGGGAAACGACCAGGTGTATATGTGGATCAATCCTGATTTCAGCGGAACCGAACCGGCACCCCAACTGACCGCATCCGATGTAACCGGAACAGATGCTGCCAATATCGGCTCGGTTGCGATCCGGCAGGGAACGAACACTCCCATCGCCAAGATCGACGGCATTCGCGTATCTAATGACTGGGACATCCACTGGCAGATCCAACAACTGAATCCCGAGATCTATGCCGTGGGAGATTTCGGCCCCTTCCTCACCTATGCAGGCGTCCCATCAGAATACCAGTTCTATTCACTCAGCGGCTCAGATCTGACCGGCAATATCAATGTCATTGCCCCTGATGGTTTCGAGCTTGCCCTCAGCACGGAAGGACCCTGGAGCAACACCCTTTCGGTGAGCCCCACCTTCGACGGAACAGTGTATGTACGCTTGTATTCAGCCACGGCGGGGAACTATGGAGGCCCCATCATCCATACCAGCGGATCGGCTGAACCGGTCAATCTGCAGGTGGAAGGCGAGGTTTGGCCTCCGGAAGGTGTGATCAACGTTACCGAAGACCTGCAACCCTTCACTGCCGTTGCCGGCACCCCTTCCGCTACACAGACCTATGCCTTGAGCGGAACCGACCTGTATTCCGACCTGATCGTGAACACCACCGATCCCTTTGAGATCAGCATTGCCGGACAGAACAACTGGCATACCGAACTGATCCTGCCCAATACCTTCAATGGCAACATCGACGTCCGCCTGAATTCTGCTGTGGTGGGCACATTTGAGAGAACGATCTCCCACGAAAGCAGTGGCGCCACCACCGTGGTAATTGACATCAGTGGTACTACTACAGGTGGTGGAGCAGCGGCTGATCTGTTCTTCTCAGAATACATTGAAGGATCGTCCAACAACAAGGCGCTGGAGATCTTCAACGGCACCGGAGCTCCGGTGGATCTGAGCAACTACAAGGTGGAGCTCTATTCCAACGGCGCCAGCACACCTGGCAACACCCTTGTTATGAGCGGAATCCTGGCCCCCGGGGATGTATATGTGATCGCCAATGCAGGAGCCAATCAGGCGATCCTGGATCTGGCGGATATCACCAGCACCGTGACCTATTTCAATGGGGACGATGCGATTGCTCTGAAGAAGATCAATCCCGAAGGTTATGTGGATATCTTTGGTGTGATCGGTGACGATCCTGGCACAGCCTGGATCTCCGGATCCCATACCACCCTGGACCGGACTTTGGTGAGAAAACCCAATGTTACCGCCGGTATAACAGTGAATCCTACTGGCACCGGCCCCGACGCCTTCACCACCCTGGAAACCGAATGGGATGTATATCCGATCGACACCTTCACCTATCTGGGTTGGCATTCCTTCAATCCGGGAGGCAACTATGCCGCCACGCCCACCTTCGATCCCGCTCCGGTGATCTACTATGAGCCGATCAATGTTACGATCAGTTGTGATACCCCCGGAGCCACCATCTACTACACCACCGACGGCAGCGATCCCTCGGACAGCAATGGTTTGACCTACCTGGCCCCGATCCCGATCAATACCACCACCACCTTCAAAGCCATTGCCTATGCTCCGGATCATTTCCCCAGCAGCATTGCCACCGCCACCTACACCTATCCCGAATTTGTGAGCACGATTGCCGAACTCCGGGCCCAACCTGTGGGTGCCAACATCTATCGACTTACCGGGGAAGCCATTCTCACCTTCCAGCAGAGCACCCGCAACCAGAAATATGTGCAGGATGCCACAGCCGCCATCGTGATCGACGATGTGGGAGGGGTGATCACCACCGCCTATGACCTCTATGACGGGATCACCAATCTCACCGGCATGCTGACCGTTTACAACAATCTGCTGCAGTTTGTGCCCACGGCTGATCCGGGAGCCGCCACTTCGGTCAACAATGTGGTTATACCGGAGCTGCGCACCTTTGCCAGCCTGACCTCTGATGACCAGGCCAAGCTGATCAAAGTGCTGTATGTGACGATCGATGACACCAACGTGAACTTCGGCACTGTGGCGGAGAACATATCGGCGACTGATCCGACCGCCACCCTCACCCTGCGCACCTTCCCTAACACCAACTACAGCGGAACCCCGATACCAACCGCTCCGGTGGATCTCACCTGCCTGGTGGGGCAATTCGGAACCGGAATGCAGGTATCGCCCCGCTTCCTGGCAGATTTCGAACCCTCTGGAACCTATCTGGAACCACCGGTGGTAACCATCTCCGAGAGTGCGGGGGTAGTACAATTGACTTGGCCCGCGGTTACCGGTGCCACCAGTTACCGCGTGGAAGCCTCCAGCGATCCCTATACCGGATTCACCGCCCTGGGCACCACTCCCAATAACTTCTTCAACGACCCTGCGGGAGTGAAGAAGTTCTACCGGGTGATCGCCATTCAATAACGATCCAAGCACAATAATGATAAAAGCCCGGAAGCAACATCCGGGCTTTTTCAATTTCTTGTTCTGTGTTTTGTCGCCTGCGCTGGATTCACCACCTGCAGGAGAATCATTCGTTCGGATGTTCCAGTGCCTTCGCAATCCCTTCTGATCCAGGATCTTGGGTTATCACGCTGCCTTCGTCCCCATAGCAAGAAACAGAATAGCGGCAGGACTGCTTGGGATCACAAGCCGGAAACGGCTGATGAGCCCGGTTTGATCTGCTTTTGCCTGGCTTCACAGATCGAGGGAGCCACCCGGGGGCATCACTTGAAATGCAGCAGGAAAGGATGGCTGAGATGCGCGGTTAGTGTGAATAAGGATTGGATCAGAGCAGGCTTTGCAGCTTGAGGATGAGCTGGTTAACCCTTTCCAGGGAAGCAGTAAGTTCCGGCAAGCTGGTATTCAATTCAACATCGGATGATCTGGCGGCAATCTGCTCCAGTTTGGACAGGCTCATTTCAATCACACACAAAGGCGTGTTCACATCATGGATGAAGGCCATGATCTCAGCTTTGAGGGCCTGCACTTCCGGAGACTCCGGATTGGGGGCCGGGGGTTCTTGTAGCGCTGGATGATCGGTCAGATCCAAAGGTGGCATATCTCCTTCCCTGTTTAAATACTTATCTGAAAACAGCAAGGCTGGGGAAACAACGCTCTCCCAGCCTTGATAATAGAAGTGTACAAGTTTCGCTTTACTTCAGTCCCTGGCTGATCGCTTCACCGAGATCGAAGATGGGCAAATAGATCACCACGATGATGCTACCCACAATGGCTGCCATTATCACGATCAGCAGCGGTTCGATCAAAGAGGTGAGGCGGTCGATCACTGAGTCCACCAGTTTTTCATAGAACTGGGCTGCCTTGCCCAGCAGTTTATCCATATCTCCAGTTTCTTCTCCGGTGGAGATCATCTGCAGCAGCGTGGGAGGGAACAATCCGGTACGGCGGAAGGCATTGGCCACTCCATAACCTTCCTTCACCATCACCCGGGCACGACGGACACCGCCTTCCACCACGGCATTCTGCACCACATTTTCGGTCAGCTCCATGGTATCCATGATCGGCACCCCGGCTGCCATCAGAATGGAAAAGGTGCGGGAGAATTTGCTCATGATGGAATTGCTGATCACCCTGCCCACCACGGGGATACGCAGTTTGAAGGCATCGATCAGATAGCGCCCGCGGTCGGTGAGGTAGAGCAGGAAGATGCTCATCACGGCGATGATGACCAATACAATGGTCAGGAACACATTGTCCACCACAAAGTTACTGATGTTGATCGCCAGCACGGTGGGGGCGGGCAGTTCAGCATCGAAATCGGCATAAACTCTGGCGAAGAGGGGAATAATGTAATAGAACATCACCCACACCACTCCGCTCAGAAAAATTAGGATGAAGATGGGATAAGCCATGGCGGACACCACCTTGCGGCGGGTATCCTCGATCTTTTCCAGATAGTCGGAAAGCTCGTCCAGCACGGTGTGCAGGGTTCCGGAAACTTCACCGGCTTTCACCAGAGCCACATAGAGGGGATTGAACACACCAGGATGCTGTTCCATCGCCTCGGAGAGGGAATAGCCCTTACGGATGTCGTCCGAAAGGCGGCGCAGCACTTTGGCGAATTTCTTGTGCTTTTCCTCTTTCTCCAGGTCGGTGATCGCTTTTTCGATCGTGAGGCCGGCGGAGAACATGGTGGAAAGCTGGCGGGTGAAGAACACCAGGGTCTTCAGGGAAACGCCGGTGCGGATCTTGTAGATGGTGAGCATGATCTTGTCAAAGAGCGAGAGTTTTCCCTTGAACGCTCCTTCGGCGGCAGCTTTCACCGAGATGATGGTGCTGCCTTCCTTGGCAAGTTTGTCCACCGCCATATCGAGGGTATCCGCTTTGAGAATGCCTTCGACTCTGGCGCCCTTGGCGTCTTTAATGATATAGGAGAAATTTGGCATAACGCAAAACCTTCTGTCTTTATTTATTCAACAACGGTCATCTTGATGACTTCACGGATGGTGGTTACTCCCCGCAACATCTTTGCCATGGCGGCATCATGCAGGGAGCGCATTCCGGCTTTGATGGCGGCGTCGCGGATCAAATCCTGGTTTCCGCCTTCAAAGATCAGGCGGCGAATCTCGGCATCCACCACCAGCAGCTCAAAAATACCGGTTCTGCCGGAGAATCCGGTGTTGTCGCAATGCACACAACCCTTGCCCAGTTTGAAAGTGATCTTGGCGGCTTCTTCAGGAGTGATGCCACAATCGGAAAGCTCCAGTTCGGTGGGTTTGTATTCGGAAATGCAATAGGGGCAGATCTTGCGCACCAGACGCTGTGCCATGACGAGGGCCAGTGAGGAGCCCACCAGATAGGGTTTGATGCCGATGTCGATCAGACGGGTGATGGTGGAGGGGGCATCGTTGGCATGCAGGGTGGAGAACACCAGGTGACCAGTGAGCGAGAATTTGATGGCGATATCGGCGGTCTCTTCGTCACGGATCTCACCGATCAGCACGATATCCGGGTCCTGGCGCAAAACCGAGCGCAGGGCTGAGCCAAAGGTGAGGCCGATCTGCTCCTTGGTCTCGATCTGGGTTACCCCTTCCAGGCGGTATTCCACCGGGTCTTCCACGGTTACGATATTGGTCTCGATATCCTGGATCTCCTTCAAGGCAGCGTGCAGAGAGGTGGATTTGCCACATCCGGTGGGGCCGGAAACGATGATGATGCCATAGGGGCGGCGGATAATCCTGGAAAAGATTTCCATATCCTCAGGCTCAAAGCCCAGAGTGGTGAGTTTGAAACCAAATTCCCCCTTGTCCAAAAGACGCATCACCACTTTTTCGCCCAAGACCGTGGGTATGATGGATACACGGACATCCACGCTCTTCATGGCGGTTTTGAGAGAGATATGGCCATCCTGGGGCAGACGCCGCTCGGCAATATTGAGTTTGGACATCACCTTGATGATGGAAATCACGCCAGGATGCATGCCGATGGGCGGAGTCATCACTTCCCGCAGGGCACCATCAATCCTGTACCGCACCCGGGTGTTTTTGGTGAGCGGTTCGATATGGATGTCGGTGGAGCCAGCTTTGATGGCTTCGTTGATGATCAGATTCACCAGTTTGACAATGGGGGCGTCCGCAGAGGAAGAAGCGGAGGCAATGGTGATCTCGTTCTCGTCCTCATCCACTGCCACAAAATCGAATCCGCCCACCGCATCCTCCACCTGGCTGGTAGTGCGGATGCTTTTATAGTATTTCTCGATGGTATCATGCAGAACAGTATCGGCGATCAGCTCCGGTTTGATATTCTTGCCCAGTATCTTTTTCAAGCTGTCCAGCACCGTCAGGTTCTCCGGATCCGCCAATGCTACCACCATGCCATCGCCTTCCTCACGCAGGGCGATCACGCGGTTTTCAATGGCATAAGGCTCCGGGATCATGGATACGATATCTATGTCCAGATCCATCAGTTCATTTTCTTTCACAATGTCATAGCCAAGTTGCAGATGCAAGCCCAGGAGCAGTTCCTTTTCGGTGAGATATCCTAGCTTGATCATGGTTTCGCCGATCTTCAATCCGAAATTGGATTGCTTGATCATGGCTTCCTTCACCTGCTCTTCAGTGCAAAAACCCTCATGGACGAGCACTTCGCCCAAGCGGGCAAATTGGGGGTTATAACTCATTAAATCATCCTTTGGTATGTATTTATTATAAAAATCAAGGACTTCTGCCACGATTTATTCTATCATATCACTCCTTATTGGGGGTGCAGGAGTAGCCGAAGCCACTCCTGCACCAAATGCATCAGTTTATGGTTTAGAAGGGCGGAGCGGGAGTCCAGTAGCGATAAAGCGCCACGTTGGTCTCGGCGGTCACGTTGGTTCCCAGTATTCGGCCGATGATGATACCGCTGGTTTGACCGGGCGTTTGGGTCAGAGGATCGCCCGCCGGGCATTCCAGACGGTGATATCTGATCTGTCCCCAAGCCCAGCCAAAGTATTCTCCGGTTCCATAACTCCCATCATCGGTTATGATATCCCAGGCTGGGGCTGTGGGATAGTCGTTGTTAAAGCCTGGTATTGCCACGAACTGACCTTTCGTGCCCAGCAGCATGATGTGGGAGTTTCCAATTGTCTGACCTTGTCCATCGGTGAGCACACAGTAGATCTCAGAGTATTTCCAGTCGGGTGATGTGTCGCCAAAGATCAGGGAGGCGGGATTGGCCTGGATCTCAAACCGGGGGTCGTTCAGCGGCAAGGGAACAGTGGCATAGCCATCGATGCCTTCTCCCAACACTGCACCGGTCGAAGCACGGATGGTGATCAGATCGTTGGTGTAGATGCCGGAATAGCTGACAGTGGTGTAGGCAACACCATCCAGGGAGTCATCCTCCACACTGACATTGCCCACATAGGCATTTGCGCCGATCTGGCAATTGGTAACATTGTTGATCAGTTCAAAGAACACTGATGTACCACGGTCAACCGGATTACCATAAACATCCTTCACCACGGCACCGGCAATCACGCGCCACAAGCCGCCACCCATGTTCTGGCCAGTGTTGAAACCGCCGATGAAGGGTATGATCTCCGCCGGCGGTCCGGCATGGATCACAATGTTGGCTTTGGTGGCACGCACCCAGCGGGTTCCTTCCTCATTGGTCCAGGAGGCTCGGATGATCAGGATTCCGGATTCGGTGCCGCTGTTTACCGACACCTGGGCCTCACCTCCTGTGGAGACCGCCAATACGCTGTCCGCGACCGGTTGGTCGTTCAGATTTGCCCCAGCGGGGGGATTTAGGTTGACGATGCGGAAATAGACATCCTGGGGTGAGTCGATCAGGTTGCCGTTGATGTCCTTCAGGCGGACTCTCAGAATTGCGGATTCCACACCACCGGTATTGGCTACATTCAGATCCAGCTGGCCTTGCTGCGTGAAGCTGATCGAATAGACCTCGTCCGAACTGATGTAGAAGATCAGTTGGGTCTGCAGGGTGTCGTTATTGGCAAAAGCCTGGATCGTGGCAGCACCGGCTGAAAGACCGGGTGTGAAACGCACTTGGGCTTCACCATTGGCCTGGGTGTTGATCGTGACCGTCTGAGTGGTATTGATGAAGCTGCCCAGATCGGTCTGGAAACGCACCGGTTTGGTCTGGCAGGGGTTGCCATGCGTATCGTTCAGTGTGGCGCGCATATAGATATGATTCGGGCTTGCCACCGAACTGGTGTCCGCCGGGATCATCTCTCCGCCAACCTGCACATAGGACTGCAGTCCGATGAAGGCAGGATTGCCAGGCCTGATCTCTACTTCCCGGGTGCTGGTAACCAGTCCAATAGCTGCCGTTACGAAGGCATTTTCCACTCCCGGTGTGGTTGTGGCCAATGCCCCTGCATTGAACTTGGCGTATGCCCGCCCATTGATCGTTTTGGACACGGTGGTGATTCCCAGAATATTGCCGGCATCATCCACAAACCTGCCTTTGGTGCAGGTGAAGGTGATCAGGGTGTTGTTCGGCACCGGATTGCCCAGTTCATTGATCGCCAGGGCATTGATCTCCGTGGTCTGCATCACGGTCATGGGATAGGGACTCAGATTGGACAGGAAATTCAGCGTAACTGTCTCGATCTCCGGAACTGGTTTGATCTCAACATACACACTGGTGGAATCCCAGGAGACAATGGAATCCGCTATGGATTCATGATAGTTGCGCACAAAGGCAGTGATATGAGCCCTGCCCACCTCTCCGTCATCCCAGAAGGTGCTTTTGGCAACCCCCGTGCTGTCGGTGGGGACATTGGTGAGAATCCTGCCTTTGTCCGTGCGGAAATTCACGATTTGACTGGGCACGCCGAATCCTTCTCCATCCTTGATCGTAACTGCGACTTCGGAGAAAGTGATGTTGTTGTCGGCATAGATCGTATCCGGAGTTGCCACGATCTTGGTGATGAAACGCAATTGCGATGCCGGAGGCGGAGGTGGAATTTCCGGCAGGATGGGTGGCGGATTGCGCCGGTCGCAGGATGAGGTAACTGCCACCAGCAGCATGGCCAGGATCGTTATAATGGGGATCAAACGGTTGATCTGTTTCACAATAACCTCCCCTTATTCGTTTTCTTCATATTGGATTAATTGGCGGGTAAGCCGTTCATCGATCTTGGGCTCGGGGCTGATCTCGTTGATCGCCACCAGGCGGGGTGTGATCTCCATGATCAGGTCTGTATTTTCCACTTGCTCATAACGATGCTGGAACAGCTTGCCGATATACGGAAGATCTCCCAGAAGCGGGAGTTTAGTGGTTTTTTGGGTGATGGTGGAATTCAGCAAACCACCCACAATGATCTTATGCTGGTTGGGCACAGTTACTGTGGAGGAAATGCGGCGTACCTTGGTGCGGGGGACATAGCCACCCACCAGATCGACCACTGAGCTGACTTCAGGTGCGATATGGGCGGTGATCTTGCCATCTTTATTGACAGTGGGGATCACTTTCAGCAGGATACCCACCTGCTCCCGCTCCACCTGGATCTGTTTCTCGTTGTCGGTAACCACAAAGGGAACCACTTCTCCAATATGGATCTCGGCTTCCACACCGTTGAGAGCGGTTACCCGGGTATCGGTGAGCAACTGGGCTGCATTGTTTTCCAGCAGCCAGTCGATGGTAACATCAAAGGCAGTGAGCTGACGGCTGAAATGACCAATGTCCTTCAGCCCGTTGATCCTCTGGAAATACTGCTGATCCGGAAGTTTCTCGAAATCGGCGGGATCGCCGTGGGGAAGATAGCCGGTTACATCGGTGTAGTTCCAGGGCAAGCCGGCTCCCTGGTCATTGATCGGATCCTCTGCCAAGATGGTGGTGAGATGATTCAGCCGGCTCCAGTCAATGCCAAATTTCTTGGCAGTGGTAAGATGCACTTCGATCAAGCGCACCCGGATCTCAATCTGTTTTTGCTCGATATCGATGCCTTCCACCAGTTTTCTGATGTTCTCGAAGGTCTCGGGATTGGCATAGACCATCAGGGCGTTCTGTCCTTCCAGAGGGACGATCACGCCTTCGGTGTTTTCCAGAGCCCGGCTCACCTTGGTGGCATCCAGATTGTTCAGGTAAATAACATTGCTGCGTTCACCCACCTCTTCCGAGATGTTTTGTTTGGTGCCCACCAAGAAGGTGTTGTCTCCGATCACCCGATAGGATAAGCCGGTTGAACGGGCAACCAGAGAAATCGCAGTCTCCACTGGAACATCTTTCACATTGATGGTAACCCTTTTCTCATCCTGTCTGTCCCTGTCGCCGGTTTGTTCGATAGCAAGAACAATGTTGGTTCCGCTCAACCGGGACAGCGTGTTCAGAACTGATGAGAGCGGCTCATCCGCCGCATTGAAGGTTACAGGTTTCCTTAACGAACTTGACTGAGCACCCAGAGCAGCCACCACGAACAGGAAGCTCACTATCAGTGTGCATAGAAACAAGCGCTTTGAGATAAACGTAGTTAACATATTTTCTCCAGCTACACTTTATTTAATTACCAATTTTGAAGGTTGGATATGGTTTCCTCTTTCGAGAAATCCGGTTTGGGCGGAATTCTCTGCACTGCCAGAGTATGAGGTCCACCATAATAGATTCCGATATTCTGCTCGTCGATCCAGGTGATCCGGCGTCCTTCGATCACATCATTCACGCCGCCCGTGTAGATACGTCCCAGATAGTCAATATTGACCATCCTCTTCCCGGTTTCCTGGTCGATATAGGTTCCGGTGGGGCGGAAGGTGTTGCGGATCATCTCGGCATATTCTTTTTCCAGATCGAATCTGTCCTTGATGATGTTTCCCTGGCGCAGCGGATCACGGATATTGGAGAACACGAAGTTCTTGCGATCCTGGATCGAGGTTTCGATGGATTTGATGATTCCCAACAGGGTATCGGACACCGCTTTCTCGGTGTGTTTGGATTGTTCCGGTACCACTCGCGTCTTGTGGTTAACGGTATACAAGCGTACGGCATAGGCTACCAGTAATATCACGATCAGTGCGATGGCAAAGTCTTTGACAAATCTTGCTTGCATCTTATGACCCCTTTTTCACCTTGAAGATGGATAGTTCCAGATTCACCTTGTATCGGGATTCAGCCCCGGCTTCGGTGGGAACATTCTTGTCAGAGATTTGGGAGGGACTGATATCAATGTAGTGGATCTTGATGATGTGATCCAGAGCCTCCAGATCAGAGATGAATCGGCCCACCTGTACAAATGTGGCTTCCAGTTCCATATTATAGGTGGTTTCAATCAAACCGGGCAGGGAGAATTTGTTGGCATCGGACAATTTGTTGATGGTGATCCGGTTATTGTGAGCCATCTGGCCGATCCTGGTCTTGAAGTCATTGATCTCGTCGAAGGTGAAATTCTGGCTTCGGGTGAGGCTGTTGTCAATGATCAGGGAGAACTGGCTCAGTTGCTCATCCATGATGCGGGCGCTGTTCAGTTTCTCCTGGGTGTTCTTGATCCTGGCGTCATAGCGGTCGATCTGAGTGAGGTTGCTTTTCAGAGTGCTGGCGCTGAGCATGAAAAAGCCAATCGTGATGAGTACCATCACCAGTATGAATACAATGTATTTCTCTCTCATGTTCACATACCCCTTTGGCTCTGAGGTGCATCCTTGCTATAGCACTCGATCACAAATTCCAGAATAGCCGTGTCCTTGACCACCTGTTTGTTGATCGCGCCGGATTTGATCATCGGGAAATCATTGCTGATCTCGGGATTGGATTTCAGGCGCAGGATGAATTCATTGATCAGGTCAAGCTCCCGGATATTGCTATCCACCGGAGTGATACCATTCAAGGTGAGAACCCCGTTGTTGAAAGTGAACTTTCGAACTGCGAGTTTCTGGTCTATCTCCTGGCTGAGAGCCACCATCTTCTTTGCCCAGAAAATGCGGTTGTTGAAAGTCTTGGCCAGGCGGTCGAGATCGTCTATGGAGAGATAGTCCTCGCTGCTCTGAAAGCTTTTCAGCTGATTCTCGGTATCGGCAAGGAAGCGCTTCCGGTTTTCCACTTTCTGCTTGAGCTGGTGGTTCAGGTAGAAGAAGATCGCAAACATGATCACGGCTCCTGCCAGGAAGGCGATCACGGCATTGCGGAAGGTTTTGTTCTCCTTCTCTGCCTGCAGCTTCATCTCACCGAATTTGTTCAGGTTGATCTTGAAATAAAACGCTTTTAGCATAACAACTTCCCTATTCCGGACGCATTGCCAGGCCGATGGCCAGGGCTAACTGCGGGTCCTTTTTATCGATGAATTTTTCCGGCATTTCCACATTGATAAAGGGCATGAAGATCTCGGTGGGAATACTCACCTTTTCCTGCAAAAATTCCTGCAAACCCTTCAGTTTGGCGGTTCCGCCCATGATATAGAGTTTGCGGAAATCGCTGTTTCCGGCTTCCTTCACATAAAAGCGCAGGGAGCGGCGGATCTCTTCCACGATAGCATCTTCAGTGGACTTTTCCGAAATGTCCAGCATGCTGATGGTTCTGCCTTCGCCGATATTGGGGGCATCCAGCAGTCCCCATTCCAGTTTGTAGGCATCTGCCTCGCCATATTCCATTTGTCTTTTGCGCATGATGTCCCGGGTGAAATGGTAACCGCCGTATGGAATGTCCCGGGCAAAGAACTTGGCTTCGGGACCCCAGATGACCATATTGGTGCGGTGGGCACCCAGATTCAGCAACACATACACCCCTTCTTCCACAAAGGCATTCAGGGCAAAGCTATTGGTAACCGCCAGCGAATCGATGTCCACGATATTGGGATTGACTCCTGCCGTGACCAGGGTATTGGTATGCTCGTTCAACAGGTCCTTGGAGGTGGCGGCCAGCAAAATGTTCATATTGTTAGTCTTCTCTTCCACACTTAGCACCTGATAATCGAGCACCATGTTCGTACCGCTGATGGGGATGTGTTTCTTTGCCTCAAAGAACAATGCCGATTCCAATTCCTCATCCGGCAGGAAGATCGTTTTGATCTGTTTGATGCTGGTGTTGTCCCCACCCACAGAAGTCACCAGATGCTGGATCTTTTTGGGATTGATATGCAGGGTCTTGAAGATCTCGGACAGTACGGGTGCGTAACGGTCCGGTCTCAGATCGCTGGGCACATATTCCACACCCTGCGGGACAGTGGGACGGATCTCATAATTGAGCAGTTTGAAGCCGTCATGCAGCTTTTTGAGGTGCACCACCTTCACACTGTGCGAACCAATGTCCACTCCCACTGATTCCTTGAATTTGAGCGTTTTGGCTTTCTTCATATTTCCTCTTGTTTATGACATTAAACTCCTGCTCTTACAAATTCTCCGGCGGGCGCTTGATCACCCAGTTCACAGCGGAGAAGGGTGTCTCGTCGGCGCGGTTGACTTCCGGGAAATCGATCGGGGAAGTCTTATAGAATCTATGGTCATAGTGATAATTCTTGTTGTATCCCACTCCGGAACCGGTGGCACCGGGGTAGTTCTGGGTGGTAAGCTGGATATTCAGCACCGGATCGATATGCGCAACCACAGCTGGGGAGCTGGAGCCACCGCAATAGTCTATGGGCTGATTCCAGACACCACCGCTGGGCCACTCGGAATCCAGATAGCTACGATGGACGAATCCCCGCCGTCGCTGCGATATGGAACCATAGATGCTGATAAAGCCCCGCTCCAGATAGGGTACCCGCTGGGGCCAGAGTGGATTATACCAGGGAAAGTCTATCCTCAGATCCACCGGTGTGGTGGCATCACGTTTGGCCCAGGGGAAGGCAGCGGTCTGGGGAAAATGATAGCGATGCAGATCAATCTTGGTGTATGCCACGCCATTGATGAGCACATCCGGAACCGAAGGATGGGGATGCTGATATTCGAAGGTGAACACTCCATCCTTGAAAGTATTGCCGTGCCCGTCTCCCAGGGCAGCCATGGCTGCATAGATCCAGACACCACCATAGATAGGCGGGGTGGAATGGCCACAGGTGTTGAAATAACGCAATGAATCCACCGGGTCCCGGTAACCGTATTTGATCACGATGGATTTTTCGGAGACCAGGCCCACCACATCTCTGGGGTTGTTGATGGGGTCATTCCCTTTGGGGGTTCCCGAGAGCAGGATATCGCCCAGGATGAACAGGGTGTCCGCACAGCCCCAGGTTTGATAGGTCTGGAAGGTGCCCTGCAGCCAGAGCTTACCGTTCACAAAGTTTGACCGGTTGACAGTGGTGCCGTTGTTGTAAAAGTTCCAAACCGTATCGGTTACCGTATAGTTATTGCGGTAGAGGTAGGTATTGGGATTGGGCGGCGGATAGGGATTGTAAACATCGGAAAACACGCGCCGGGGCTCCAGCACCGTGCCCAGCATGGAGGTGTAGCCCACGCCATTTACCGTTACGAACATGATATGGTTGGGATCATAATACAGAGGGCCAACCGGATTGCCATTGCGGCGGATCGTGGTTGCCTGCTCCGGAAAGATCGTGGGTGCGGATTCCTCGATCAATCCTCCCTGGAAGATCTGGGTTACCGAATAGGCTCCAGACCAGGATTGGATATGTCCCGCTGTGGAAACCAGGCCATAAAAGGTGGGCCAGCCACCGTTGGTGCCTCCGCCCGCCTGTTTGATCCAGATATCCGAATTGCTGTGCACTCTGCCATAGGTGAGGTCAGGTCCATAGAAATAGACATTCTGCCCCGCCATGGATTCGTCAGTATCGGTAAAATACATATACTTGGCAAAGGTCTCGGTTTCCAGGGTATAAACCCCGTATTTACGGATCATGGAGAACTTCGGATTATACAGAACGGAAGG
>Ga0136653_10001072_pt1 | contig 14769 bp, 14 predicted proteins | sample LakKivw275mmetaG_FD_94866 | JGI IMG/M metagenome (GOLD analysis project Ga0136653, IMG submission 94866) | Anoxic lake water microbial communities from Lake Kivu, Rwanda to study Microbial Dark Matter (Phase II) - Lake Kivu water 275m metaG... | ecosystem: Environmental > Aquatic > Freshwater >... | reverse complement strand
CCCACGATGGGGAAGCCGTCTGGTGTCATTGGATACTGCCCGCGCCAGGTTCTGCGCACTTTCAGATGGCGCAGCCGTGGATAAACTTCCAGCATTCTTTTCGCACACATTGGCAGAAATTCTGAAGTGCTGCGGTTGTTCACACCCCAGATGGAAGGTTCGGGCGTTATACAGAAAACTACCTGCCCTTCATGATTCTGATAAAAATAGAAATTGGCAGAGCCGGGACGCTTGCGCATGTCAACCACCATGGGACCGAAAAACCTTGCCACAGGTTCTGTTATGCCCGCTTCGTGATTATCAGGATTTACAGGAACATCCATTCCTGCCAAACTGGAAATTTCCTTAGCGTGGTTTCCTGATGCGTTAATCAACTGCCCGCAGACATATCTGTCTTTATTGGTTACCACTTCAGTGACTTTACCGTCTGTTAATTTAACTTCAGTTACTTTTTCGCAGAAATGGAAATCAGCACCCAGGCGCTTAGACCTGAAATAGAAAGCCATTGCTGCCAATAGGGGAGAACAGCTTCCGTCTTCAGGCGAGTAGGTGGAACCCCTCAAATTCTGCATGGTGATGCCGGGAACCAGTTCATTGTATTCTTCTGCAGACACCCATTTGATGTTCAGGCCAAAGCTGAGTTGGATCTGCATCAGGTCTTTCAGGGTCTTTTCATCCTTTTCTGTGTAAGCGGGATAGCTGTAGCCGTTGGAAAGCCAACCCAGATCATCTCCGTAGGTTTCTTTCCATGACCTGAAGATCTCGATGCTGCGCTGACTTATGGATATCTTACCATAATCAGAATGTGTGGCTCTGACGCCTCCGATGGCTTTTTTATTATTCTGCTGGCTGGGTGCATGCTCCGCATCCAAAACCAGCACTCTGAGTTTTTGCTCTGCCAGATACATAGCAGTGGGAAGACCGACTGATCCAGCGCCGATAATGATTACATCGTATGTTTTCATTTTCATTGCCTGCCTTTACTTCGCACCGGGAAACTTATCGAGGGTGACTTCCACGAAGACAGGACGCTTGGTATTGGGAACCACATCTGTCACAGGAATTCCTTCCTCACGCAGAAGATTCTTGATGAGAACTTCGCAGGTCTTGGCACCGCAGGGTCCCATTCCCGCTCTGGTAATGGCTTTTAATTGATTCAAATCGGTTATCCCATCTCTGATCAAGCTTCTTACTTCTTTAACCGAAACCCTTTCGCAGAGACAGATCATTGCCTCGTCAGAAAGCTTATCCGGAATTATTGGTTGAGGCAGAGGCCTGCTTACTGCTTCATCTTGAATTATGAATGAGGCTACCCGACGGGTAATTTCTGCCGGCACTTTCACTTTTACCAATTGGGTCTTCCTGGCTTTGTTGGAAAGGATTTCTGTCACTTCAAAGTTGCCGAGTTTTACTCCATCAATATCCACCACTTCGATTTTGTCGCCTGCCTGAACAGGATAATTGCCTACTTCGTATGGCATGGTCACTGTCGGAAATTCTTTATCTTTTCTGAAATCGACCAGAGTAATGGCTAGGCCCGGGCAGATCAGCACGCATTTGTTACAACCGATGCAACTGCCCTTGTAGAGCGGAACGCCCATCAGGGTGTCGTCTTCAATGACAATGGAATTGGTGGGGCAGACCGTTGTGCAGGGATTACAGGGGATTTCCTGCAGACAGTGGATTACGGGAAATACGCCTTCCGCCCTTGAAAGATCCTGATAGGGAAAGATCTTGCCGGGATGGGACTTCAGGACTTCCGCTTTTTTATACCACTCGTCCGGAATTGCTTCCACCTGGGCACCCATGTCTTTGGCAATGATCAGTCCCGCAATTTTGCCATTGAACATGGCGGAACTGGCTTCCGCAATTTCCAGAGCGTCGCCTGCAGCATATACAGGAAGCCCTGCCTGCTCTGCCTCCAGAGTGAATTCGTTGAGAGAATCAAGTCCCACTGCGATCAAAATGGTATCGCAGGCAAAGGATTTTTCCGTGTCGGGAATTGGCTTGAAGTTACTGTCTATCTGCGCAATGGTGATGGATTCGACCGTTTCTTCGCCATTGGCAGAAAGGATCGTATGTGATGTATAAATCGGGACGCCCAGTCTTTTCAGTTTGTCAGCATGAACTTTGTAACCGCCGCATTGTGGCATAGCTTCTGCCAGGCCAACAACCTCGATTCCCGCTTGCAGAGCGTGGTAACCTGCGATCAGACCAACGTTGCCGCCTCCGATGATGAAAAGCCGATCCGTGGGTCTGACCAGGTCCCTGTTGACAAGTGTCTGGAAAGCGCCGGCGCCATAAATTCTTGCTAAATGATTGCCTGAAAAACGCAGGAATTTTTCTCTCGCTCCTGCCGCATTCAGGATTCTCTGCGGTTTGATCAGTTTATAGACGCCGTCTTTCAGAACTCCGACCTTTTTATCGGAAAAGACAAACAGCGCAGTGCTGTTGACCCAAAGTGTTACGGAAGGCAGCTTTGAGACTTCTTCCGCCAGCAGTTTTCCGATATCATTGCCCCGGGTGCCGGCATTGGAATCCTCTTCCGAGCCGAAGAACTTATGCGTCTGCAGGACAAGTTTGCCGCCCAATTCTGTTTTATCGTCTATGAGAAGAGTTTTGATATTGTGCTTTCCAAGCTGAATGGCTGCAGACAGCCCTGAAGGGCCGCCGCCGATTATCAAAACCTCAGTCTCGATCTCTTCTATGGTTTCAAACTGCAATGGCTCATTATCCTCAGGAAGCTTGGGAAGCCCGTCTGCGCTATGTACGATCATGTTTTCCTGCACCGCCGTCATGCAGGATTTTACAGGAACACCGTTGGCGATGACAGTGCACTTGGCGCACTGGCCATTGGCGCAGAAAATTCCCTGGGCGGAACCGTCTTTATGGTGATGTCCGAAGACGGAAACCCCGTTGGCGATAAGGGCTGAGGATATCATCTCACCTTTTTTTGCCTGCAGAGGTTTTTTATTCCAGTAAAAGGTTATCTCTTCAATTTCCGGAACTGGCAGAATGGGGTGCTCCTTTATCCTGTGTTGCTCCATCTGCATTGAACTCCTTTGATTTTGCTATTTTTTTAGGCACAAAACTTATTGACAAGCCGCCTGTCAAGTAAAAGCTGGAAGCATGAATGAGATCAGAGCACTGACAGACCATGCATAAGGCCAAAGCAGACAACCTGTTGCGTAAAACCATGCGGCTTTCCACGCTGGAAGGCGTGTTTGCCCAAATCTACGGAACCTTTGCCATGATCGGAAGCAGCTTCATCGTGAAGCTGCTGATCCTGCTGCAGGCCGCTCCCATCCACTTTTCCCTGCTCTCTTCCATCGGTCAGGTCTCGCAGATCTTTCAGCCCTTGGGAGTAGCTGTTTCGCGCAGTTTTTCCACCCGCAAGAAGCCCTGCGTGATCGTAACTGCGATTGGCAGGTTTCTGACTTTCTTTTTGGGGTTGGGACTGATTTTCACCAATTCGCAAAACGGTATCTGGTTCACCTTGTTATTGTTGTTTTGCAGTGCCGCGTTGCTCTCCATCGGCGGCAACATCTGGATCGCCTGGCTGTCTGACCTCGTGCCTTTGTCCTACAGGGGCAGGTTCTTTTCCAGGCGCAGTCAGTATCTGCTTTTTGCAGGACTGATCGCTGGTTACATCGGAAGCTTTGCCGTTGACCTGTTTGACCTGAACAGAAAAGGCATTCACCAGTCCTTTATCAGGCTGACAGGTCTGGCAGACTGGTTCCGTCCCGAATACCAGGAAAAGTTTATCATCGCTGTGTTTGTATTTGCAACAATAATTGGCTTAGTGGGCTTGTCTATCCTGGCTCGCCAGCCTGAGCGCAAAGTTATTGTTAAAAAGGAATCCCTGCTTTCCATATATAAGAAGCCCCTGCTCGATGCCAATTTCCGCAAACTAATGTTGTTCGTGATGTGGTGGATGCTGGCAGTGGGAGTGGGTTCCGCCTTCTGGAGCCCTTTCATGCTCAAGAAACTTCAAATGTCCCTGTTTGAAGTGCAGCTTTACGGCTCCTTGCACATGGTTTCATCTTTGTTGGCGCTCAGGTTCTGGGGACGCTTCATCGACGCCAACGGCAATAAAACAGCGATGAAGATCTGCATTATTCTGGGCGGTCTGAATCCTATGTTCTGGCTCTTCATGACTGCGCAGAACCATCTGATCATCTGGTTTGAAGCCCTGCTCTCAGGATTCATGTGGGCGGGCACCGGCATCATCATGACCAATTTTGTGCTGTCCCTTGCACCCAAAGGTCAGACACAGGTCTATAGCGGCCTGAATGGCGCTTTGGGCGGGATCTGTAAGATGCTGACAACCATGTTGTCAGGTTTGTTTTATCCTTCTGATATGCAAATTCTACATTTGCATCTGGAATCGGAGCAAGTCCTGTTCGGGCTCACTGGCCTGCTGCGCTGGTCAACCATAATCCCGCTTATGTTCATAGCCGAAGCCAAATCAAAATCCCTGCGTGACCTGGGAATCCTCTTTAGAGCCAATGTGATCAGCCGGATCAGACAGATCTGGCATTGATCAGATAAGATTATTCCAGCGCTCGTATCCTTCCAGCGGCGGCAGCAGACCGAATTCTATCGCATCTTTCAAAGTCCTGCAAGGCAGGTTCTGATCCATGATCTGCTGTCTGGTGATGGTTTTGAGGTCAACCTGATCCGGTAGCGCTTTCTGCATGGCAAACATCATTTTGATGTAGAGATTGTTCCAGCTCAGCATCGGCCTGTGCTGATACTCCCTGTGATTGTTGTAGGCCAGATGATAGTCATGGAAATTAAGTCTGAAACCGGCAGAAGGATTTATCATCTTCAAGTTTTTCATGATCGCCGTGTGACGGGAAGTGTTTGCCTCATTCTTGGGTTTGACATAAGTCCTTGCCAATGAGATCCCGAGCTTGGGATGATAGTAGTAAACTGCATCTTCCGTTGTTCCGGAATAGCCCCTGATACCTTTTCTGTAATGCACTTTCATGTTTTTTCCTCCAGTCATTTTTCGTTAATAAATCATAATTGCAAGTCTAAATCCTGTCATATTCCTGTCAAGGTCCAGTCGGGTTTAATCCGACAGGATTCCGACTGGATCCCGACTAAATTATGACTTGGATGTAACTTAGATGAATGCAACAAAAGAGATTTATGTTTTAGTAGAAAAAGTGCCGAAAAGAGGCGTTAACTACGCTCAGTTGCGGGGATAGGAGAGAGGTCTAACGGTTATTGCTGCCAGGAAGTGACTATGTTATTCTCCAGATAGACAAAGGGACCGAGATTGCCATAGATCCACTGCTCAGTATTGCGGTTGTAGGTGAAGTCCTTGTCTATCTTGTTGGGCTGACCCCAGGAAAGCAGAAGCTGGACTCTGGTCATGCCTGCCCAGATCTGTTTTTCAGCGATCTTGATGCAGACTTCCTTGCTCCACTCTGGATGGGCTTTATAGATCTCGAAAGCCCTGTTTTCCATGGGAGTCATGGGTTGGAAAACATCGCGAACCTGGTGCTTGAATCGGTCGGCATAGGCAACCACTACGGTGTCAAGATCGGTCTTTACAAGTTGTCCGGTCGCCCAGGATTTATAGTTGATCCCGGTGAGGACATAAGCTGGCTGGGAATCAAGTTTATGCAGGGTCTCATTGATCAGATTGACCAGTTTATCGTTGCGGAGATTGTCATCTCTGTATTTTTTCAGGTCATACTCATAACTTTCCAGGATGGAAACGGGAATGGGTTTGCCATCCGCAAAGGAAGCATCGATCTTGGACACGATGGTTTCAATATTGCGGGTCTCGGATAGATCTCCAAATTTATCAAAAGCATATAGGACCAGAAAACCGGCGACCACTACCAAAATCACATAAATTAATGCTTTTACTGCTTTTTGAGGAGTGATCTCTTCAATATCTTCCTCTTCCAGTAATTTTTCGCGGTCAATGTCTTCAACTTTCAGCTTTTTATTATTTTCCACATGATCCTCTTAATTATTAATCAAAACCCGAACGTGACTTTTAGGAGAGTTGTTTTTGTGTCAATCAAAAAATAAACGACATTCCTGCTTGACCTCAGATGCATAATTGCAAAATTGCGTTTATGAATAAAATAATTCATGTGGATATGGATGCTTATTACGCCGCTGTAGAGATCAGGGAAAATCCTTCGCTGAAAGGAAAACCTTTGATCGTAGGCGGCCATCCCCAAAGCCGGGGCGTGGTCAGCACCTGTTCCTATGAGGCACGCAAGTTTGGCATCCACTCCGGAATGTCCAGTTTCCAGGCCTGGCAGCTCTGCAAAAGCGCCATCTTTGTGTTTCCCAACTTTGCTCTTTATAAAGAGATCTCCCACCAGATCAGAGAGATATTTTACAAATACACGGACCAGGTGGAAACCATGTCTCTGGACGAAGCTTATCTGGATGTCACGAAGAATAAGGTCAATGAACCGCTGGCAGTTAATATAGCAAAAGCGATCAAGAAAGAGATTCTGCAGAAAACCAGACTAACCTGTTCGGCAGGCGTTTCTTACAATAAGTTTCTTGCCAAGATCGGCTCTGAGCTGAAAAAACCGGACGGCCTGGTCGTCATACCCCCAGAGAAGGCGCAGGAAGTGCTGTTTAATCTTCCCATAGAGAAGTTTTACGGGATTGGAAAAGTGACAGCAGCACGCATGAAAAACATGGGTATCAATAACGGCAAAGACCTTTATGGGCTCGAGCTCAAAGATATGATCAAACGGTTCGGAAAGATAGGAGTTTTCTATTATTATGTGGTGCGCGGCATAGATGAAAGAGAAGTGATCCCCTATTCCGAACCCAAGTCCATAAGCTGTGAAACCACTTTTGACGAGGATCTGGACAGTTTTCAGGAACTGACGGAAGTGCTGGCGCAACTGGCTGACAAATTGTCCTTCCGGATGCAGGCAAAAGACATTCACGGCCAGACCCTTACACTCAAGATCAAGTATGACAATTTCGAGACAGCCTGCAAATCAATGTCCTTGAACCAGATGACCAATGACCGCGACATCATATATCATTATTCGGAACAGCTTCTGATCCGCCACTGGGACGGCAAGAGAAAGATCCGGCTGCTGGGAATCGGTCTCAATAAACTTGATACTGAATATCAGAATGATCAGTTGGAATTGTATTTGGAGAAGGATAGCGCAAATGAGCTTGACAAAAAATAGGGGTGTTTTTGTAGTGCACAAAGATTGCTTAAACGCAACGGATATTGAGACAAAAAGCGGGGGCGTAGTTCAGTTGGTTAGAACGTCTGCCTGTCACGCAGAAGGCCGCGAGTTCGAGTCTCGTCGCTCCCGCCATAATACTATCGCTGTCGCAGGACAGCGTTTTTTATTTATGCAATGCTTTGGATATGCTCGATGATGATCTTATTCTTCTTCTATACAATAATCCTGGAAGCCGTTTACTTCCTGCTGTCGCCAATTCTGTTTGCCATTTTCAGATTCAGGCCCGGCAGTGAAAGACTGGCCATAGACTATCCCAAACAGCGTTTTAGAATAATGGTGCACGCTGCATCGGTGGGCGAGATCAACGGCATCAGGCAACTGCTGATAGAGCTTCTAAACCAATATCCTGAACTGTCAATACTGCTGACCACAAATACGAAAACCGGCAGAAAAACAGCTCAGAACTTACATCCCAGACTGCACGTAATGTTATCTCCGCTGGATGTCTATCATCTCAGAAAAAAACAGTTATCTTTGACTAATCCGGAGATTATCATTATCGTGGAAACTGAGATCTGGCCTACTTTGCTGTTTGCGTCCAGCCTGAAAAAGATCCCTGTCATCTTCATCAACGCCAGAATGTCAGATAAAACACTAACCCAGTATTCAAAGTTTAAGGATGCCCTAAACTATGTCGGGAAAAACGTTAAAGCAATCTGCACCCAGACTGAGGCAGATCTGCAGAGATTCAGTCAGATCTTTGATGCGGAGATTGTAAAAGCCGGAAATCTGAAATTCAGCGTGGTGCAGCCGGAATTCGACAAAGCTGCTCTCAGAAAAGACTGGGGATATGATTCTGAGGATAAAATCATAGTAATGGGCAGTTCCAGACCTGGAGAAGAAACTTTGCTGCTGAAGTGTTATGATCTGCTGAAACCGGAATTTCCTAAATTGAAGCTGATCATCGCACCCAGGCATCTGGACAGAAAAGCTGAACTGGAAAGCATCTTTCATGGCAGAAAAGTCTCATACTTCAGCAAAAATGAACCTGTACAGGACATCCATATCATCGACGAAATGGGACACCTGCTGCCTGCTTATGCTATGTGTGATATAGCTATCATCGGTGGCAGTTTTTATCCTTTTGGAGGGCACAATCCTCTGGAGGCCGCATATTATTCCAAACCCATAATCATGGGTCCGCATTTTGAGTCCTGCAAGGGTTCTGTGAACAAGCTGCAAAATTCAGAAGCGATTGTAATCAGTTCTGTCGGGAAACTTTATCAGAATCTTCGTGCCATTCTCACAGAACCAGATAGTTACGAAGCAATGGGAGTCAGGGCAAAACAAGTCTTGGAAGAAAACAAAAACTCACTGCAAAAACACCTTGAGATCATTGAGAAATATTGGGAGCAAAAATGAAAGAAGCGCTGTTCTATGAAAAACTGGATGGCGGCAAAGTCAGATGCAATCTGTGTCCCAACCTTTGCATAATTGCAGACAGTGATTTCGGAAGCTGCCGTAGCCGGAAAAATGTCTCCGGAGTTCTGATCGCTGTTAATTATGGCAGGACTGTCTCTCTCAACCTTGATCCCATCGAAAAGAAACCGCTCTATCATTATTATCCCGGCTCACAAATCCTTTCCCTGGGAGCCAATTCCTGTAACCTTCACTGCCGTTTCTGCCAGAATTATCAGATAAGTCAGGAAGATTGTCCCACCCAGGTTCTGCTGCCGGATGAATTGCTTGACATCATGCTCAGAAAGAATTTGAAACAGGTTGCTTTCACTTACACGGAACCCATTACCTGGTATGAGTACATTCTGGATTGTGGTAAGCTGCTGACGGAAAAAGGGATCAGACTGGTGCTGGTGACCAATGGATATGTTAATCTGGAACCTCTGAATGAACTTCTGCCATATATAGATGCCATGAACATAGATCTTAAAAGCAGCCGCGATGATTTCTATAAAAAGATCTGCGGAGGCAGGCTTCAACCTGTCCTTGATACGATCAGAACTGCATCAGGCAAATGCCATGTGGAACTGACAAATCTGGTCATCCCGGAATTGAATGACTCAGAACAGGATATCTCTGCGCTGATCGATCTGGTGGCAGAGATCAATCCTGACATCCCCCTTCACTTTTCCAGATATTACCCGCAGTACAAATGTGAGCAACCTGCAACGCCGGTTGAGACACTGCTCAGAGCTTACAACAAAGCAAAGGAGAAACTCAATTACGTTTATGCAGGCAATATAGCTGCAGGGGAACATTCTGATACACATTGCCCAAATTGCGGAAAACATCTGATCAGCAGAGGTTTTACCGGCATCGTAATAAAAGATCTCACTTCCGGTAAGTGCTCAAACTGCGGGACAACTATTTACGGTCGTTTTGATGCTTAGGACGAGATTGAGGAACATCACAGTTGCGGATGTCTTCCTTATTATAACCATCTTGTTTGGCGCTGCAGGCAGCTATTATTATCTAAATAACGGAAGATCAAACTCATCTGCGTATATTTATTACAGGAATTCACTGATCGGAATCTATTCTCTGGCCCAGGAGCAGACAATTCAGATTAATGCGGAATGTTCTGCAGAAATCATGAACGGCAAAATCAGAATAGCAAGTTCCGACTGTCCTGATAAGAGATGCGTCAAACAAGGCTGGAGTAACAAAATGCCCATAATCTGTCTGCCCAATCAGATAGTCATAGAGATCCGCAATCAGAAAGAGCAGCAAATGCATATTTTGCATTGATAGGCATAAATCAACATAAAACCATAGATATACTGGACAAATTTACAGGCCAATTTATTATGGAAAGCAAGGATAACTAACGTACTATGCAAGAAGATAAGCAGTCTCTGATCAGGATGTTATTGAGTGCAGAAGGGTTCAGCGTCATTGCTGGCCCGTGCACTATTGAAAGCAGAGACAGTCTGGATGAGATAGCATCCGCGCTGAAGGATCTGGGAATAAAATTCCTGAGGGGCGGTGCATATAAAATGAGGACTTCACCGCACAGTTTCAGAGGCTTGGGAGATATTGCCCTATCATATCTAAAAGAAATAGGGGAGAGGTATGATCTGATCACGGTGTCCGAATGCACAGATGTCAGAAAAGTCGATTTGATGGCTGACTACATCGACGTCTTTCTGATTGGAACCCGCAACATGAATAATTATCCTCTGTTGGAAGATATTGGTAAAACTCAGAAACCAGTGATCCTGAAACGGGGCATGAGCGCCACCTATGAAGAATGGCTGCAATCTGCAGAATATTTGTCAACTAATGGAAACGACAAACTAATCCTCTGCGAAAGAGGGATCAGAACATTTGAAACTCATACCCGTAACACCTTTGACATCTCAGCCATTCCGGCTGTGAAAGCATTATCCGGTTATCCCATAGTTGTAGATCCATCCCACAGTACCGGTACAAGAAATTATGTCAAAGCGATATCCTGGGCAGCAGTTGCTGCCGGAGCCAATGGTTTGATGATCGAAACCCATCTGAATCCAGATCAGAGTGTTTGTGACTCTGAACAGGCTGTCTCCATCAAAGATCTTTCAGAAATCATCAAACCTATCGAAGAAATGCGCAGGTTACTCCTCCCATGAAATTCATTATCGAGACATACGGCTGCCAGATGAATGTGGCAGACAGCGAACTGGTTACATCAATCCTTCTGGAAGCGGGACACACTGCTGTATGTAACATTGATGAAGCCGATCTTATTCTGTTTAACACCTGCTCGGTCAGGCAACATGCTGAAGACCGTGTTTTGGGCAGAATTTCCAATGAAAGAAACAGGAAGAAATCCAATCCCCGACTAAATATTGGCGTTATCGGCTGCATGGCGCAAAGAATTGGGACTGAACTGATGCAACAAGATCTGGGCATCGATTTTGTAGCAGGTGTGGATCAATATGATAAATTAGTACAAATCATCGATGAACATGACCAAAATGACTATTTGGACTTTGATGAAAACCAGATCTATGACTACATCCAGCCTCAGCATCAAACCGGTGTCTGCGGTTTTGTGACGATCATGCGTGGCTGCAATAATTACTGTTCTTATTGCATAGTTCCTTATGTCAGGGGCCGTGAACGCAGCCGTCCGTATGAAAGCATACTTAAAGAAATTAATAATGCCGTTCATAAAGGCATTAAAGATATAACATTACTTGGTCAAAATGTCAATTCATACATGTATCAGGACATGAATTTTGCCAAACTTATGAAAAGATTGAATAACGAAACCGGCATATCGAGACTGAGATTCGTGACATCCCACCCCAAGGACTTGTCTGATGATTTGATCGAAGTCATGGCAACCGCTCCTAAAGTATGCGAACATATACACTTACCGATGCAAAGCGGAGACAATGAGATCTTGGATAAAATGAGCCGTAAATATACCATTGAGCACTATCTGAGACTGATCCAGAAACTCAGATCAGCGATTCCGGAAATTGCCATAACCACAGACGTCATTGCTGGTTTTCCAGGTGAAACGGATTCTCAATTTAAAAACACTATAAAGGCAATGCGCGAAATTGCCTTTGATTATGCTTTCTGCTTTAAGTATTCCAACCGGGATGGAACTCTGGCTGCCGGCTTTCAAGATCAGATAGAAGAACAGGTGAAACTTCAAAGACTGCAGCAACTCATTGACATTCAGAGAAAATCAACCAAGCAGAAATTTGAGTCACAAATTGGCAAATTATTAGAAGTTTTGGTGGAGGGTAAAAGTAAGCAAGGCGGAAAGCAGCTTTCAGGAAAAACCCGTGATTTTAAGATCTGTGTTTTCGATGGAGAAGAAAACCGGATAGGACAATTAGTAAAAGTAAATGTTATAAGAGCGACAGCAGGTACTCTGATTGGTGAGCAGGCATAAGATGGCCAAGATAAACAAGGTTTGCAATAAGTTATGTTATGTAAACTTCAATAAATGTGCTTATCTTTCTGATCTGCTGTCTGTTGTCTCCCCCTCTGATTCAATAGAAATTTATTACAACAAAGGATTGATTTATGATTAGCATGACAGGTTACGGGAAAGCATCTTTGCTTAAAGATGAATATGAAATCGAAATTGAGATCAAATCCGTAAATGCGAAATTCCTGGATTTGAAATGTTATATTCCCCGGGATGTGAATTACCTGGAGCTTCCTCTCCGAACAACCATAAACCAGTATTTTAAAAGAGGAACCATAGAAATGAGGCTTCGCTTTGCGGATCGGACAAAACCGGAAGTCACTGTCAACAAAGATAAGCTAAAAGTGCTGAAACAAGCCATGCAGACAATTGTAAAAACATTACAAGCGGAAAAGATGCCAATTGAATATATTCTGCGTGAATATGACATAGTAGAATTCAAAAGCCATTTGTTTGAAATGATCGAGTTTAATAAAGATGTTGTAACTGTCTTAAAAAAGGCCATCCAGAATCAACAAAAGATGGCGAAAAAAGAAGGGATCAGCATCAGAAAGAACATTCTTGATTCAGTGAGCAGAATTAGTGATGCCTTGCATAAAATTGACGAATCAATTCCCGCTTTCAGAAAAGAACTGTTTGAAAACATGAAAACGAGAATTGAAGAAGTAATGCCCCAATCCACAAAAACTAATTTGGAGCAGCGCCTGATGCAGGAACTTGCCATTTACCTGGACCGCTATGACATTCAGGAAGAACTTAACCGCTTGCGTGAACACATAGACACACTACAAAAACAAATCAAAGAGCGGGAAGATTCCGATCTGGGAAAAACCCTTAATTTTATATTCCAGGAAATGCAGAGAGAAGCCAATACACTTGGTTCCAAATACTCCAATCATCACTCTTTCGGAGACATTTTGGTGATCAAGGAAGAAATTGAAAAATGCCGGGAGATCGTTCAGAATGTCATGTGAACCCTTGCTCGAATGGTACTCTTTGCCTTTTGCAGAAAGGCCGTTGACCTCTTTTTTACTGATCCTGTTTCTGATATTATTGGCATATGTCTTATGGCAGGTAGCAATAGTGAATTGGGGCTATCCGGTTTTCTACATCGGAGGTATGCTGTTGACCATAGGCAGCCTTCTCCCCTATTTCATTTCGACCCGATACAAACTTTTTGAAGACAGAATAGTAATGCAGTACCTGTTTGTCAAAGTGGAGAGAAAACTATCGGATTTCGGATGTTTCTATGCTGACAAACGCGGCATTATGCTCAGCACTTTCAAAACTCCCCGCCGTCTGGATGTCTTCAGAGGTCAGTCTTTGCGCTTTTCGGCTCAGCAAACTGAAAAGGAAGAACTTATCAGAATATTAAAAGAAAAGATCGGAAAAATGTACTGATGAAAAGAAAAAAGATCAATTCCGCTAATCTGGAAGACAACATCAGACAGCATTTTACTGCTCATCCAACCGTTCCATTCACGGTTCGCGATGTTCTGGATGCGCTCATTCTCACCTACAAAGCCTATCCTGGGGTAAAGGAAATTGTTATTAGACTGGCTGATTCGGGCTTTCTAAAAAAGGAAAACAAGAAATATTTATTAAATGCCACACCCGTAGAGGCAACCCTAAAACAAATATCCTCCCCCAACCTGATCGAAGGCATTTTTGATGCAACACCCCTGGCCAGAAATTACTCTTATGCTTTTGTCAGAACCGAGCAGGGAGATTTTTTCGTATCGTCGGAAGATACACTCAATGCCTTCCACGGAGATACTGTAGCCATCGAACCTTTTTTTCGCAAAGGGAAAAGCGATTACTGCTACGTTCGAAAAGTGATAAAACGCGCTTCTGAAAATCTCGCTGGTGATATTCAGCAGAGCCGGGACAGATACTATTTCATCTGCAGCAATCCCAAGATCCATCAATGGTTTGATGTCAGCGATCTTGGGAATGCGTCTCCCAATCAGAAAGTCATGCTCCAGGTAACAAACTGGGGCAATAGGACCTTAAGCAAACCCCCTGTCGGAAAGGTAGTAGAAGTCTTGGGAGAATCTGGAAACCCTGAGACAGAATTGCTTGCCGTGATCAGGCAGAACAATCTGCCACTGGAATTCCCTGACTATTTGACCGAAGAAATTGAAGCTTTGCCTGAAGAGCTGGATCCCAATGAGATCAGAAAACGCAAGGATTTTCGTAACCTGATAACCTTTACCATCGACCCTGCTTCCGCTAAAGACTACGATGATGCCATCTCTTTGGAAGATACAGAAACAGGTTGGCGTTTATATGTTCATATCGCGGATGTGGCTCATTACATAAAACCAGACAGCAAGCTTTTCAGCGAGTGTCTTAACCGAGGTAACAGCTATTATTTTCCTCGTAAGGTTATTCCCATGCTGCCAGAAAAACTGTCTAACCGCATCTGTAGTCTGAGGCAGAACGAGGACAAACTGACCATGACAGTTGTCACAGAGTTTGATAAAAAAGGTAATGTTAAGCGTCAATCCCTCTATGAAAGCGTCATCAATTCAAATGCCAGGCTGGCTTACGAACAGGTGGATGACCTCTTTGACGGCAAACCGGTTGAGCTGCCTGAAGCTGTTGTTAAAGCCATCT
>Ga0136653_10001070_pt1 | contig 14773 bp, 15 predicted proteins | sample LakKivw275mmetaG_FD_94866 | JGI IMG/M metagenome (GOLD analysis project Ga0136653, IMG submission 94866) | Anoxic lake water microbial communities from Lake Kivu, Rwanda to study Microbial Dark Matter (Phase II) - Lake Kivu water 275m metaG... | ecosystem: Environmental > Aquatic > Freshwater >... | reverse complement strand
GCCAACGGCTTACGGCTGACCGCCAGGATTCCGAATCCGAGAGCCGTAGGCTGTGAGCCATCAGCCGGGATCTTGGTCGCGCCCGCGACCCTTCGGCCCCGTGTGGCTGCGCCACCCCTTCGGCCGCGTGTTGCTGCGCAACCGTAGGAACGAGCAGGGCAGGCCTTGATTGACTCTTCGTGGATGACCGGCTTGGCCCGCGAGGGGTTAGGGGCTAGGGGTTTGGGATTAGTGGCGGAGTCCCGAGTCGCTAGTCCCCAGTCCCTAGTCCCTTTCTGATCGTCAGGGGACAGGAAGACCTTGCAGTCGCGGTGGTTTAGGACACGTTCCCTGATGTCGGACATTCGGGTCATGCCCCTGCGTCCCTGCTCACGGTTTGCGGCGACGCGCGGGTCGGTCACGGGCGATGAAGTCGGAACTGGAGCCGGTTCGGTCGTCGTCCGGGCCGAAGCCGATGCGGCGTTTCCTGGGCTCGGGCTCGGGCGGCTGCAGAAGCTGGCGAATGGCGGCGATGAGCGACCGAATCGACGCGTCGTGGCTGGCGACTCGCCGCTCGATTTCGGTGAGTTTCAGCGCCAGCTCACGGTGGCCGGCGAGTACCTGACGCATTCGCACGAACGCCCGGACGACGAATACGGATACCTCAGCCGCCCGCCTGGAGTTCAGGACCGTCGCCACCATGACCGCGCCGTGCTCCGTGAACGCATACGGGAGCTGTCGCGAGAATCTGAGTCCTGAGAGGTGGTCACAATCTGTGACCACCTCCGCCTTCTCCTCGGGAGTGAGGTGGAACAGGAAGTCGGCCGGGAAGCGATCCGCATTTCACTTGATGGCCTGGTTCAGAGCCTTGGTGCTGACGCCGAAGAGGAATGCGAGATCAGCATCCAGCATGACGCGCTGTCCGCGAACGAGGAGGATCGCGCGGTCGAGTTGCTCCACCGGTATCAGGTAGCCTGAGTCCTTAGGCCCGGTCACGTACGTAACATAGCTGGCAGGTACCACGAGTCAAGAGCAAGACGGGATATTATACAGCCGCCATCGGCTTTGAGAATAGGCCGAATCCGGCCGGGGTCAAACCCGGGGCGAAGATGTGTGATGCCCGCTTCCTGGCCTCGGCGAAGAAGACTCGCCGGCCGCCGATGCGGAAGGTGTAGTCCGGGGCCTTGGTTGCGCCCGCTATCCTTCGACACTGCTCAGGACAAGCCTTGATTGACTCTTCGTGGATGACGGGCTTGAAGACCCTTCGACTTTGCTCAGGGCATGCTTCGGTCAGGCCGGCCTTGTTGGAGACGTCCCAGCCGAGGGACTCGAACAGCGGGTCGATGAATTCCTTGTGGAGCGATTCTTCCTTGTATTCGGGAGACTGGAAGACCTTGCGGTCTCGCTCAAACCGCTCTACCAGCTCAACGACCGGCTTCGGTGGAGACGCGCCCATCGTGGCTCTGGGATATTTCGCGTGGGAGAGAGGTCAAGCAGACGTGCCGTCCGACGGGACCGTTGAGGCCAAGTCAGAAGCTAGAAGCCAGAGGCCAGAATGCGGAAGAAGGGGCTACGGACGCCAGCGAAGGAAGGTCTCCTTGGCGACGTGAAGTTCCCAGTACCGCAGGCCGGTATGGCTCGCCTGTATCACCTTACCCAGGCGCTGAACCGACGTCTTCAGTCCCGGATGCCTGAGCACACGGCGAATGAGGCTGGCAGCCTCGTATTGCCCGACCGCGAGGACGACGACAGAATAGCGGCTGTGGCACAATTCCCGGTCGTAGAAACCGAGGTCACGAGTGAAGAACGTCACCGGGCCGAGCCGGTGCAGCAGCGGGATGACGGCGTCGTCTTTGGCGCCCGCGCGACCGACCTCGTGGCCAATCTGCCGGACCGGAACGCGCCAACCACGCAGGAGCTGGCGCTGGCTGTCCGGAATGTTCTCGTCGAGGACGTTCACGCCGGGATGAGTTCCGGTGCGTGAACCACGAGCGCTTCGCGGGCGAGTCGGACCGCCTCCGCAATCGCTTCGGGCCTGACAGCGCCCCGCCACTCCTCGACTATCGCTTCCCAGGCCATTCCACTGGCGACCTGCTCCAGGACATCCCCGACCAGGATTCTGGTGCCGCGGAAGACCGGTTCGCCGTGGCAGATGGTCGGGTCGGTCACGACGAACCGGCCAACTGCTCCAGCGCTTGTCCGTTTGTTCTTTTGCATAGGGCCATTCTATGGCAGGTTCGACGCGGGGTCAAACCGGCTCAAGTCCGCCGAGATTGAACGGAGTTGGCGCGGCGAGGAACCGTTTTTGTGGAACGTCCCCGCCACGCACGGCGCAGGGGTTAGGGGCCAGGCGTTTGGGATTAGGGTTCGGTTCCCAAGTCCCAAGTCCCTAGTCCCTGCCTGATAGTCAGGGGACAGGAAGACCTTGCGGGCGGTGGCGCTTGCGCCGCAGGCCGAAGGCCTTCGGCTCACGGCCTACGGCTCCGGTGTTTGGCAGGCTTGTCGGAGGCGACGAAGTCTATCCGTCGGCTGCGGGCGAGCCGGTCGGTCGCGATGCACTGCGCCGGCAGAGACGCTGCCAACTCGCGCTGACGGGTGCTTCGATGTGCCCCGCGCGGTCGAGCCGTGCGGTTGCAGGGAGGCGCGTCTTTCGGAACCAGCGCGAGTTCGACCCGCGCATCGAGCGCCATGGCGACTTTGGCGAGCGTCAGCAGAGTGGGATTGAACAGGGCCTTGAGCATCTGAGTGACATAGGCCGGTGATGAGTCCAGCCGTCGGGCAAGCTCGGCCCGGCTCACGCCGTGTTCTTCCATCATGCGCTCGACCGCCTCCACGAAGTCGAGGCGCATGGACTCGACCCAGTACTCTGGGTTCTTCTCCAGCCGGTCGGTGAGTTCCTTGTACCGTCGGTCTGACTCAGTCATGGCAATACTCCTGCGGTCTCGCATTCTTCCAGCAATCGCTTCACCTTCTCAATGGCCTCTTGATACTGTCTCGTCCCCTTGCCTGCGGGTTTTCTCATCCCGTGCGTGCAGACGACGAGGCTGGTCTTCCAGCGGAAGCAGAACAGGCGGGCGCTGACGCTGTGCTCCTTTATTTCGTACACCGGGCCGTCCAGATGCTTGAATCGCTGCTCTTCCCGTCCGGCCCGCCCGGTCTGAGCCAGTTGCCGGAACGTCTTGATGAACCGGCTCTGGGCCGGCGCAGCCAGCGACTCGATGAAATCCATGGCCTCGCGGCGGCCGTTCCTTTCCAGGTCATAGACCTGCATAGCCGGGCCTTCTTCAAGCAGCACCAACCTCGGCATGATATTAACATAGATGTTAATGAAATCAAGCTCGGCTTCGGGGTCGGCGGGCTGTCAGGCTTCGGTGCAGGTCTGCGGCCGAGCACGGCGCAGGAGGGGCCGCGGGAAGTGCGAATGACGAAGTCCGAATGACGAATGGACGACGCGGGCCGGACTTTGGGCGGAGTTGTTCTTCCTTGTAGTCAGGCGACAGGAAGACCTTGCGGTCGCGCTCAAACCGCTCAACCAGACGTTTGACTGAGTCAAGTGCACTCGCGCCCATTGCGCTAACAGAATAGGCGCGTGCTGCGAACAGTCAAGCCGGCGCAGGGTTGCGGGCTAGCGGTCCACGGCTGACCGCTTGCGGCCGGCGTTCCCGGCGACTGGAACCAGCGAAACGGTTACTCCGGCGCTTCGACGTCGAAGACTTCTTTACGGATCTTGGCCAGGACCTTCGGGTCGCAGCCGCGGGCGGCCCATTTGTCGAGTAACACCTGCGTCGCCATCGCCAGGCTCTCGCCCGAGATGAATTGCTGCCGGCTCATCTTGTAGAGCTGCCGGCCGAAGCTGAGGTGCGGAACGTACTGCGACGTCGAGACACCGCAGGAGTTGATGACATCTTTGACTTTGGCCTCCATCACGTACACCTGGGCAATCGCCGCCTCGTAGCGCGCGGCCATGTCTTCACGCAGGTCGGTGAGCATCTCGTTCACGCGCTTAAGGTTGTACTTCGCCTTCCAGCGGTCGGCTCTCTTCTTCGGGTCGGTCATTCTAAAGCTCCGTTCTTTCTGCCTTGATGTTTGTAACAGCGTACACCAGTACGACTATCGAGTCAGGCAGTGACGTTAGTTCACGTAAGATGTTGATACTAGAGACTATAACTAATGGCGGCCTGCCATCCGGATGGCACCAGGGAAGTCACTCCCCCAGTTACCCCTTTAGTGACTTGTCTGTTGATGTTCCAAGTCGCATGAACAGTGACTTTCTGCATGAATTGTACGGTGATTTGTTGAGTGACATGACGGTTGATTATTCATGTCAGACGATGAGTCGCATGTCGAGCTACTCGTTCTCTTACTGGTCGATTCATTATTTCCGCGACTTGTCCTGTTGAATCCTGAGCGACTCTTGTGATGACTTGATGTGTGACTTGTCAGGTGATTTTGAGGGTGACTTAGGAAGTCTCAGCCCTCTGGGACTTGTGCAGGTAGGTTCGGACGTGCTTCAGTTGGGCCGAGCTCAGCCCGGCCGTAAGCTCCGGCGTGTATTTTGTCCGCTCCGTTTCGTCGGCCGTCAGCCGTCAGGATGGTTCATCTGAGAGACCTCTCCATCGGCGTCGGGGCGACGCTACGCGTCGTGTGCGTAATCTGCGTATAGCGTAGGCGGACTTGCCGTCTAGCGCGCGATTAAGGCGCTGACGGCGTTCGGGCCGGGCTTCAGGTTCAGGACTTTGCCGGCGGAGACATCTAGCAGGGCGATTTCAGATTGCAGATTGGAGACTGGAGATTGCAGATTGAGGATTCCGCGGAGGATGGTGGGAATCGGACAAAGACGTCGCCGTCAGGGTTGCGAGGCCTCCTATTCGGCAATCATGACCTTGCGGACGGCTTGCGCGGCGCGGACGAAGTACACGCCGGACGCGAGGGCGCTCGCGTCGTTCGGGCCGGGCTTCAGACAAATCACCTTGCGGCCGGAGATATCGGGCAACGCGATTTCAGACTTCAGATTGCAGATTGGAGATTGCAGATTGAGGATGCCCGGATGAGGGTTGCTTGCGGCTTGGAGCTTGAGGCTTGCGGCTTCAGGATTGAGGCGAAGAACTCAGGCACCCACCGGTGGAGTAGTCTGGCAACCTGCAGGTGAGTTGCGGTCGGGATCGCAGTCCGGATAGTTCTGCCCGTTGTGGTCCCCGTTGCTCTGCCCATTGCTTTCTCCGCAATTCAGCCCGCTGCTCCGCCGGTTGCTTGGACGGTTGCTCGCTTCGTTGCTTTCCCCATAATTCTGACCGTTGCCTGGGCGGTTGCTCTGCGAGTAGCTTGCCGGGCTGCTCCTTGAGCTGCTCGGCCTGCTGCCTGGTCGATTGCGCTGGCGTGGCGGGCGGTCCGGAGGTCATGTATAATAGGCGCAATATGGCAATGGTTGAGTTCTACGTAGAGGAAAGCGACGGCGGATTCGTCGCCCGGTCGTCTTGCGGGTCGGCACGCTCGAATACATCCTGGCCAGCGTCGCCCATCACCTGGGGCTGGACCGGCAGGAGCTGACGCTGAAGCTGTTCGGAGCGACGTGAACCTGCGCGGCGTGCTGCTTGTCTGGCTCGGCCTGATGGGCTTGGCCGCGACCGGCGTGTCCCTGGTGCTGCTATGGGCCTTCCCCAGGGCTTTCTCAGACGCGGGCCAGGCAGTGGTCTGGCCGTGGCAGGCATCATCAAGTTGCCCTGCCCGGTCAAGGGGCTGGCTGGTCTTGGCAGCGGCTCTCGTCTCAGCCTTGGTCGCCGTCGCCGGCATCGTCTCGCTGCTGTCCTAGCATCGCGCGACGGCAAGGCCCAGTCTGCAAAGTCACAAGGGCACAGGACAAAGCAAGTACTAAGCACTAAGTCCTTGACCCCGTCCTTTCCTATTGCGATGTCCTTACCACTTTGTCCCCTAGAGCCGACGTAGACCCTGTCCGTCACCCCGAGCGAACCCGTTCGACTCGCACTGTCATTTCGAGCGAATCCGACGAGTCGAGAAATCTTGCCGGAGAGACCCCTCGACTCACTTCATTCGCTCGGGGTGACGAGCAGCGGCGAGTGATTCCGGGGCAGCACATTCCCAATTGCGCACGGGCTCGGTTCGAGTAACATCTTCGCTCTTGGCACAAGAGAGACGCCTAAATTCGGTTGACCTTACCGGTCATCTCGGCCGTGCAATCTGGCAGGTGGCATGGCCGGTGATGACCGGGCAGTTGCTGTACACGATGCTGAGCGTTGTCGACATGTTCTGGGTGGGAAGGCTCGGTCCGGCGACGGTGGCCGCGGTCGCTTTGGCCGGGTCGGTCCTCGGGGCTCTCTACTCTCTGGGGCAGGTAGTCATGGTCGGCGTGCTTGCCACCGCCTCGCGCGCTGCGGGCGCCGACAGCAGGGTTGGAGTCCGCGAGAGTCTGCGACACGGACTGCTTCTGGCGTTGCTTGGTTCGATTCCTCTCGCGGTGGTCGGCGTGCTGCTCTCGGGGCGCATCCTTGCCTGGTTCGGTGCGGCGCCGGACGTGGTCACAGCCGGGCGGGGTTATCTGGCAATACTCTTGGCAGTGCTGCCCGGCTTCTTCGCCGGGATGGTGCTCTACGCCGGGTTCCAGGCACTCGGGGACACGCGCACGCCGATGTTCATTACACTCGCCGCGAACGTGGTGAACCTTGGGCTCGACCCGCTGTTGATATTCGGCTGGCTGGGTCTGCCGAGGATGGGTGCGGCCGGCGCGGCGCTGGCGACCGTGCTGTCCCAGTCGGGCGGGCTCGTGGCGATGGCGGTCATACTGCGACGTCGCGGGCTCCTGAGTCTGCGCGGGCCGGTGCGGCGCGAGCCCGTGAGGACGATACTCGACGTCGGCGTTCCCGCGGGCCTGCAAGCAATCACTCGTCCTCTGACCGGGATGCTGATGTTCGGGGTGGCGACGCGGTACGGCACCGAGGCGACGGCGGCGTTCGGCATCGGACTCAGGCTGCTGCAACTGATGTACATCTACTTGGGCGGGCTTGCCTCGGCCGGGCAGACGCTCGTCGGTCAGAGCCTGGGACAGAAGAATCTGGACCTTGCATACCGGGTCAGCGAGCGCGTGCTCCGGGTCGCTTTCCTGCTGCAGCTCGGGGTGATGCCGGCGCTGTTCCTGTTCGCGCCGCTGCTTGTGCGTGTGTTCAACTCGGACCCGGCGGTGGTACACTATGGCACCGGATATCTGCGCGTTCTCGCGCCGATGCTCATCGTGCTTGGCCTCTCGACCGCATGGGACAGCGCTCAGCGCGGGGCCGGCGCCACCCGTAACCCGATGGTCGCGGCGCTTATTTCCAACTGGGGCGTCAAGATTCCGGCCGCGCTGGTCTTTGCTGGCCCGCTCGCGTTCGGCGTCACCGGCATCTGGCTGGGCATCGGCGCTTCGATAATCGTCGAGGCCGGGATTCTTGCCATCGGTTACTACCGCCGGCGATGGCTGCACAAGGAACTCGCCTGGCAGCAATGACGAATATGATTATAGGATTTACTCATCGCGCAAGTGCTGTAGAATCCCAGGCTTCCGAAAGACGAGATTCGGTAGCAGTCGGAAAATGGTACGTACTGGGCCGCCGCGCAGGTCGTTGGACTTCCGCAGACCATGTACCAGGGAGGGCGGGCCGGATTGCTGCCATTCCTCTGCTGAGTTAATCCGATAATCATGATGACGAATGACGAGCGCCGAATGACGAATCGCGGATGCAGCAACCAATTCAGAGGCGAGGTGTAAGATGTCAGAAGTGAGACGTCGGGAAGGCCGCAGGCCGTCAGCCGTGAGCCGTAAGCTGTTAGTGCGGCCGATGACGATGGCGGACAAGCCCGCGGTCATGGAGGTTTCGTCCCGCATCTGGGAGGGCAACGACTACGTGCCGCTTTTCTTCGACCGGTGGGTGAAAGAAGGCGGATTCTGGGCGGCCGAGTTGCGAGGGCGTCTGGTCGGGTATGGCAAGGCGACACAACTGTCGCCCGGAGAATGGTGGCTGGAGGGACTGCGGGTTGACCCGGAGTGCCGAAAGCGGGGGATAGGCAAGGAGCTGTCGCGCCAGGTCTTGCGCCGGACGCTGGACGAGCGGCCGGTTTCGCTGCGGCTCGCGACAGCAGATGTGAATCGCGAGTCGATGCACATCATCGAGACCGCCATGGGACTCAAGCCCCACACGCAGTATCGCTTCTTTGTCGGCAAGCCTGGGAAGCCGCGGCCGGGGGCGGCGCTGATTGTGCCTTCGGTCTCAGAGGTCCTGGACTACGTCAAGCGTAGCGGAGAACTGAGCGCAAGCCGAGGCCTGCTCCAGTACACCTGGTTATTCCGGCAGGTGGACCGACGCTACGTCGCCGAACTGAGACGCGGCGGCCATGTCTTCGGCTATCGTACGGGTGGCAGGCTGGACGGGCTCCTGATACTCAGGCCGCACCGGTATCGCGCCAGCGACCTCGACATCTCGTTTGTCGCCGGCGGCAAGAAGGCGTTCGTAGCTTTCGGCTCATACCTGTCCCGCGTAGCGCACGAGAGCCGGGCCGAGAGCATCAGCGGCATGGCGGCAAGCGATGAGATGGCGTCGGCGCTCAAGTGCCTCGGCCTGAAGCCGCATCCGCACATCGGTGCGGTGCCGGTATACGAGTACCCCATCTAGGCAAAGCACAAAGGATGAATCAAGGCGGAAAGCCGCAAGGCTCAGGTTCACCCCATTTGCCTCCCCTGCAACCTGCTGTGTTTTCACGACCACTGCCGGGTCGCATCAGGGCAACAGCCCTGAATCCGTGCTTCACGGCTCGGCAGTGCGGGGCGCCGTCCGCAGGTGGTGCAACAGCCACCATTGACGGGCACCGTTGGCCCCGCGCGCGACCGCTACTCGGGAGCAAGCGGTAGCGGAGCAGACTAAGGTACTTCTTCCGGTGCCTTAGGCAGCTTAGGCACATCACTTATGAGTTAGCGGAATAACACTCTGGAAAATAAACCGTTACCGATCGGCCGGGGGTGGGAGGGAAAAACTTGACAATTCGCTCAGGATTGGCATCCTTCTGACATGCAGCGTCCCTGAGTCAGCATGTCCGCGTTGGTGGTCGGGGCCGGCGTAGCCGGTATTCAGGCGGCGCTCGACCTTGCAGAACTCGGTGCGGACGTACATCTGCTGGAGGAGACGCCGTCCATCGGGGGGAGGATGGCGCAGCTCGACAAGACATTCCCAACCAACGATTGCTCAATCTGCATCCTCTCGCCGAAGATGAGCGAGTGCGCCCGGCATCCCAACATCACGCTCCACACCTACTCGTCGCTGGTCTCGGTGTCCGGGAAGGCCGGTGACTTCCAGTGCACAATCCGGGAGCGCGCCCGTTACGTTGACCCGGAGAAGTGCGTCGGGTGCGGACTCTGCGCTGAGAAGTGCCCAGTCAAGGTGCCGGACGCGTTCGACGTTGAGCTGAGGCCGCGCAAGGCGATATATCGCTACTTTGCCCAGAGCATTCCATCTAACTATCTTATCGACCCGGCACACTGCCTGTATCTGACCAAGGGCGCGTGCCGGCTCTGCGAGAAAACCTGCGCGGCCGACGCCATCAACTTCGACGACAGCGACCGCATCGTCAGCCTGAATTGCGGCGCTGTCGTCATCGCCAGCGGGATCGACCCCTACAACCCAATCGGCTACGGCCAATACGGATACCGCGAGTACCCGAATGTCGTGTCGGCGATCGAGTTCGAACGGATGCTCTCGGCCAGCGGACCGCAGCGGGGCCATGTCGTGCGGCCGTCGGACGGCAAGGAGCCGAAGAAGATCGCGTTCATCCAGTGCGTCGGGTCGCGCGACCTGGAGAAGAACGCCTACTGCAGTTCGGTCTGCTGCATGTACGCGGTCAAGGAAGCAGTCATCGCCAAGGAACATGGCAAGGGCATTGAGTCCACCATTTTCTACATGGACCTGCGGGCGTTCGGCAAGGACTTCGACCGCTACTGCGAACGGGCCGAATCGCACTTCGGCGTCAAGCTCGCCCGGGCCCGAATCGGCCGGGTCGAACCGACCGAAACCGGCAACCTGCGGCTGCACTTCACCCAGGAGTACGGCAAACGGGAGAGCGAGGAGTTCGACCTCGTTGTGCTCTCGGTCGGGCTTGAGGCCCGGCGGGGGCTCACCCGTCTTACCGACCAGGTTGACATCAAGCTCAATGAATACGGATTCTGCAAGACACTGCCGTTCGAGCCGCTCGCAACCAGCCGGCCGGGTATCTTCGTTTGCGGCGCGGCCGGCGGTCCCAAGGACATTCCCGAGTCGGTGATGTCGGCCTCGGCCGCGGTCGCCGGCTGCGTCCCGTACCTTGGGTTGGAACGGCGCGAGCGAGCTTCCACCAGGGAGTTTCCAAAGGAGAAAGAAGTGGTGGGCGAGCGGCCGCGGATTGGCACGTTTGTCTGCCACTGCGGGACCAACATCGCGGGCGTCGTAGACGTCAACGAGGTGGTCGGCTTTGCCCGGTCCCTGCCCAACGTGGAGCACGCCCAGGACGTGATGTACGCCTGCTCGCAGGATTCGCTGAACACTATCAAGGAGAAGGTCAAGGAGCTGGGCCTGAACCGGGTCCTGGTCGCGGCCTGTACGCCGCGGACCCATGAGCCGCTGTTCCGAGAGACTCTGCGCGAGGCCGGCCTGAACCAGTACCTGTTCGAGATGGCCAACATCCGAGACCAGTGCTCTTGGGCCCACATGAACGAGCCGGCGGCAGCCACCGAGAAGGTAAGGGACTTGGTGCAGATGGGAGTAGCGCGAGCCGGGGGTCTCGAACCATTGGAGGAGCTACTGGTGGACATCGACCCGCGGGCGCTGGTGGTCGGCGGCGGGCTTGCCGGGATGACTGCGGCTCTGGCGATTGCTGACGCGGGGTACGAGGAGGCATTGGTCGAGCAGAAGCCAGACCTCGGCGGCAACCTGAAAGATATCAGACATACGCAGTCCGGCGCCGACCCCCAGGAGTTGCTGCGACGAACCGTGGAACGGGTGAAGTCGAATGAACTCATCAAGGTCCACACCGGCGCCAACGTGCTGAGTATCGACGGTTACGTCGGGCACTACTCCACAACACTCGAAGTGCGAAGTGCGAAGGGCGAAGGACGAAGTGAGGAGTCCAAGGTCGTGATCGAGCACGGAGTGGTGATTGTCGCGACCGGAGCTGAGGAGGCGGTGCCGGTTGAGTATCTGTACGGCAAGAATCAGCGGGTGATTACACAGCAGGAGCTGGAGCGGCGGATCGACTCGCTGCCGCGGTTGAAGACCGTGGTGATGATTCAGTGCGTGGGTTCGCGCGAGCCGGAGCGTGACTACTGCAGCCGCATCTGCTGCGCCAAGGCGGTGAAGAACGCAGCGTTGGTCAAGCTGAAGCACCCGAACACCGAGGTCTACGTGCTCTTTCGCGACCTGCGGACGTATGGGCTCGACGAGAAGTACTACACACAGGCACGGGAAGCTGGGGTGATATTCGAGCGCTACGAACTGGACGCAAAGCCCAGGGTCGAGCCGGTCAAGCCCGGTGACAAGACCAGCCGTTTGAGAATCCGGCTCGGCGACCGGGTGCTGGGCAAGGAACTGGTGATGGACGCCGACCTCGTAGTGCTCGCGAGCACTATCGTTGCCCCAGAGGGAAACCAGACTCTGGCCAGGATGCTGAAAGTGCCGCTGAACAAGGACGGGTTCTTCCTCGAAGCGCATATGAAGCTGAGGCCGGTCGACTTCGCCACCGACGGCGTGTTCATGGCCGGGCTGGCCCACGCGCCGAAGAACGTCGACGAGTCGATCGTCCAGGCGCGGGCGGCCGCGGCCCGGGCTCTGGGCGTCCTGTGTAAGAAGCAGATTGCGGTTGAAGGCACGGTGGCCTGGGTGAATCCGGACCGCTGCACCGGCTGCGGGCTGTGCGTGGCAACCTGCGCCTACTCGGCGCTGGAACTGAAAGAAGTGAAGCGGGGCGACGGGAGGATGGCCACGGTGGCCCAGGTGAATGAGGCGCTGTGCAAGGGCTGCGGGGTCTGCGCGGCGTCGTGCCGGTGCGGAGCGGTGAACCTGAAAGGAGCCACCGATGAGCAGATATTCGAGGCGGTCAGCGCGGTGGAAATCCGACCGCAGGTGGCGCGGGCATGAACGAGTGGGAGCCGAAGATAATCGCGTTCCTCTGTAACTGGTGTTCGTACGCGGGCGCTGACCTGGCAGGAGTGTCGAGAATCCAGTACCCGCCCAACGTCCGCGTGGTGCGCGTTCCGTGCTCGGGCCGCGTGAATCCGGTCTTCGTGCTGAAGAGCCTTGAGAACGGATTCGATGGCGTCTTGGTCTCCGGTTGCCACCCGGGTGATTGCCACTACATCTCCGGCAACTACGTCGCGCGCAGGAAGTTCGCAGTGCTGAAGGCGGCGCTCGAGTTCATGGGCGTAGAGCCGGGACGGGTGCATTTCTCCTGGGTCTCGGCCGGAGAGGGCGAGAAGTTCGCCCAGGTCGTCGGCCGCGTGACCGAAGAAGTGAAGAAGCTTGGCCCGGCCACGCGGCTGGTCAAGGGCGCGGACGCGGGCCGGCGGGTGCAGGTCAGATGATGCAGCGCACGGCTGAAAGCGGGCAGCAGCTCAGGGAAGCTGCGAGGAAGCTCCTGAAAGACAAGAAGGTCGGGCTGGTGGTCGGGTACGCGAAGGGGACCACGCCGCGCCGGGCGAAGCCGGCGGTCGTCAAGGACGAGAAGGACGCGGACCGCCTGATATTCGATGAAACCTGTGGTATCAGCTTGCTGCCGCACCTAAGGAAGGCGCTCAGGGCCGCGGCCGCGGGCACCAAGGCGGGGATTGTAGCCAAGGGCTGCGACGGCCGGGCCCTGGTTCAGTACATCGTCGAAGGCCAGCTCAAGCGGGACGACGTCGTGATTATCGGAGTGAGCTGCGCCGGGGTGGTCAGTCCGCGCCATGCGGGGGAGAAGGACGCGCAGGAGCTCGACGAGGCGTGTCGACGCTGCCGCTATTCGGTTGCGCCGGTATACGATGTCCTCGTCGACGGACCGGCACGGACGGACACGGGGGGGCACGGACCCGGCACGGCCGAGGAATACGCCGCGGTCGAGGAGTTTGAGAAGCGGCCGGCGGCGGAACGCTGGGCCTGGTTCGAGCGGGAGCTGGCAAAGTGCATCCGCTGCTATGCGTGCCGGAATGCCTGCCCGATGTGCTATTGCGACGAGTGCTTCGTGGACCAGACCAACCCGCTGTGGCTGGGTAAGAGCGCGGAGCGGCCGGATACGACCATCTTCCACATCGTGCGCGCGCTTCATACCGCGGGCCGGTGCGTGGACTGCGGGGCATGCGAGCGGGCCTGCCCGCTCGGCGTCAGACTGAGCCTGCTGAACCAGCGCATCGCGAAGGAAGTGAAGGAACGGTTCGGGTACACCGTTGGCCTGAACCTCGACGCCAAGCCGGCCCTGGCCACCTACGACGAGGACGACAGACAGGAGTTCATACTGTGAGCTCGACGCTGCGAGTCGACAAGAAGGATTTGGACCAGTTGGTTTCGGCGCTGGTCTCGCGCTACCGTGTATTCGGGCCGGTCGAACTCGACGGCGCCACCCTGCTGCGCGAGGTCAAGACTGCGGATGGACTCGCTCTTGAAGCACGGGCGCTGGATGGTCCGGCCAAGGCAGCTTTCTTTCCGCAGACCGAGACGCTGCTCTACTACGACAACGGCACGGCCGAACCGCCTCCGGGCAAGGACAAGCCGACTGCGATTATCGGACTCCGGCCCTGTGACGCGCGGAGCCTTTTGATGCTCGACAAGGTGTTCAGCACCGGCAAGTACCGAGACATACCCTGGCAGCGTCGGCAGGACGACAACCTGGTAATCGGGCTCGGATGCGGGGCGCCGCTTGAGACCTGTTTCTGCAATTGGCTGGGCTCGGGTCCGTTCGACCCCCAGGGGTCGGATGTCATGCTTACCGACATCGGCGATGCCTACATTGCGGAGTCTTGCACGGACAAGGGCGAGCGCTTCCTGAAAACGGCATTCAAGTCGCAGGTGCAGCGGCCGAGCCAGGCCGACCTCGACAAGGCCGGTGAGGTCAGGAGTCGCGCCCAGCAGTCGCTCGGAGCGGCAGTCGATGTGTCCGGGGTCAAGCCGGCGCTTGCCAGCCTCTTGGACAGCCCGCTATGGGACGAAGTGGCGTTGGAGTGCCTTTCCTGCGCGGCCTGCGCCTACCTTTGTCCTACCTGTCACTGCTTCGATGTTCAGGATGAGACGATACCGGGTACGAAGCAGGGGCGGCGAGTCCGAATCTGGGACAGTTGCATGTCGGCATTGTTCACGAAGGAGGCATCAGGCCACAACCCGCGAGGGGCAGCCAAGGACCGAATGCGGCAGCGGGTGATGCACAAGTTCAGCTACTTCGTTGAGAGCTACGGTGAGACGGCCTGTGTCGGCTGCGGCCGGTGCATCAGACTCTGCCCGGTGAACCTCGACATCCGCGACGTGCTGAAGAAAGTAGTCAGTAGGCAGTATACAGCGGTCAGGGCAGAAGCCAAAGGTCAGAAGTCAAAGGTCAAAGGTCAAAATGCCGGATAACCCCTACGTCCCGATACCGGTTACGGTGCAGAACGTCAAGGTCGAGTCCGACGACCGGACGCTCCGGACGTACGAACTCGCTTTCCGCGACGAGGCGGAGCCGTTTGACTATCTGCCCGGCCAGTTCTGCCAGCTCTCGATACTGGGCAAGGGCGAGGCCGCGTTCGGCATAGCGTCGTCACCGACTGAGGGGGACGGACTCCGCT
>Ga0136653_10001067_pt1 | contig 14794 bp, 9 predicted proteins | sample LakKivw275mmetaG_FD_94866 | JGI IMG/M metagenome (GOLD analysis project Ga0136653, IMG submission 94866) | Anoxic lake water microbial communities from Lake Kivu, Rwanda to study Microbial Dark Matter (Phase II) - Lake Kivu water 275m metaG... | ecosystem: Environmental > Aquatic > Freshwater >... | reverse complement strand
GCGCAAGTACCGTCTAAATCGGAATCAGCGTACAAGATTATAGTTTCTTTATCGCTGATCGCTTGAACAATCCTCCGAGAAAGCCTATTTAGGTTCTTAACCCGAACCATAAAAATTAAAATATTTTAAACTTTGTGTCTTTACTTTACGTTTTTAAAACTTCTATGCCTGGCAAACTTTCCCCTGACAAAAACATTAACATCGCGTCTCCGCCAGTGGAAATATAGTTAAATTTATTAGCCAGTCTGTGTTGACGCAAAAACCAGCCGGTTTCCCCGCCGCCCGCTACCGCAAAAGCCTTGCTTTTGATAACCGCTTTGGCAATTTTTAAAGATCCTGTTGTAAACTTTTGTTCCTCTATTTTCCCAAGAGGCCCTGACCAAAATACTGTTTTTGCTCTGCCAATTTCCTCTTCAAACAGCTTTACCGTGTTGGGACCGATATCTAACCCCTCAAGCGAGTCCACCGGAAGAATCAGGTTTCGGCGGAGACCGGCTCTCCGCCACTTTCCGAAATGGCAGAGGTAAGACCTCTGCCGATTTAGCTCGTCGGCGACAAGATTTCCCAAAAGCACTATTGTTTGCGGTTTCTCTGTCATTTTCTCGATAAATTTCGCTTTAGTTTCAATCCCTTTTGTATTCCCGGCAATAACAACGACTAAAGGCTTTTTAGGATTATCGCGAATTCCAGACATAACTTTTATTTCTTTCTCCAAAAGCAAACCGGCTCCTGACGGCAGGAACTTTGGCACTATCAAAGAAGCGTGCGGTCTGTGGCTGACGGCAAAAGCGTCGTTCAAATAAATATCGGCTAAACCGGCCAGTTTTTTGACGAATTCAACATCGCCTTTTTCTTCTTCGGGATAAAAACGCAAATTCTCTAGTAAAACGATCTCCCCTGCCCGAACCGCTACTTCTTTTTCTTTATAGTCTCTGACTAAAACCACTTTTCCCCTTAGAAGATCGGTCAAGTGCTTAGTCACTTTATTTAAACTTAATCTCTCAACCGCTTCTCCTTTCGGGTCTCCCAAATGAGACATCAAAATGACTCCAGCTTTTTTAGACATCAAATACTCTATCGTCGGCAAAGACTGCTTAATTTTGAAATCATCTAAAATATCCCCTGCTAAACTTAGGGGGACATTGAAATCGCATCTAACTAAAACTCTCTTATTATTAAAATTGAAATCTCTGACTGTTTTCATTTGGTTTCCTGGCCTAACGCCTCTTGAATCGCTTTTTTCACTTTCTCTGGTTCGGGAACTTTCTTTTTTTTGGAAAAAGAGACCGGCTCTTGAGACAAGGCTTTTTCTAAAGAAATCGGCTCTTCGATCTCTTGCGGCTTCTCTTGAATTGGCGGCGCCGATTGAGGAATAACAGGAGTCGGCGGCGGGGACGCTTGCTCAACTGGCAAATTTTGTCTCGGCGCAGACGCCGGCTCAACCACTCTTTGAACTTGTTTTAAGCAAGTTTTGCAGTAAACCGGCCGCTTGCCGTCTGGTTTAAACACGACTTTAGTCCATTTCTGGCAATTAGCGCACTGGGCATCGTATAAAAGAGGTTCTTTGGGAGATATTGGCACGGATTTTTGCTCCAAAGTGCCTGTCCAGCGGCTGATTTTGTCTTCAACCGTTTGCCTTGAAGTGCTGTATCTTTCCCGGGAAACCCTGATGATTTTGTCTCTATTTGTTTTTTCCGGTTTAATAATCGGCGGCAAAGTTTGAGCGGAAAAAGCCCGACTGGTTAAACCGTCTATCATCAATTTCAAGTAAATATTGTATTTTGCCAGGTTAACCAGGTCGGTTGCCATAAATTCCGGGGAAAACTCTTTTTCTAGAAATTCCGCGTCTTCCGCTCCCACCCGAAAACTAATCAATGTTCCCACATTGCCGAAAACCGCGTCTCTGACTTCTTCGCTCATTTGAGTGATATATTGATGTCCCAAAATTAAAGCTAACCGATATTTTCTCGCTTCCGACAATATCGTCGCAAAAGATTCGGTGGCAAAGTTTTGGAACTCATCAACATAAAGATAAAAATCTTTTCTTTGTTCTTCAGGAATATCAACCCGAGACATCGCTGCCAATTGCAGCTTGGTAATTAATAAAGAGCCCAAAAGCATCGAATTATCCTCGCCCACCCTGCCTTTTGATAAATTAACGATAAGGATTTTCCGGTTATCCATCGCTTCTCTCATATCAATCTTAGAGCTGACTTGGCCGATAATATTCCTGATAATGGGGGCTGATATAAACTGGCCGACTTTGTTTTGGATAGCGGCGGTCGCTTCAACCTCGTATCTTTGAGTGTAACGGGCGTATTCTTGAAGCCAAAAAGCTTTGACAACCGGATCAGTCAGTTTTTCAATAACTTTCTGGCGGTACTCGGGGTCAGCCATCATTCGGTTTATCCCTAAAAGAGTTGACCCGGGGTATTCCAAAAGAGCCAAAATGGCGTTATTTAAAATGTATTCCATCCTCGCCGACCAAACATCGGGCCAGATTTTTTTGAAAACCCCCATCAATCCCGAAGCAACCAAATGCCGATGTTCCAAATCAACTTTTTCCATAACATTGAAAGCGATCGGGAAATCAAGGTCAGCCGGATTGAAATAAATCACATCGTTAACTCTTTCTTGGGGAATAAAATCAAGTAAACCTTCAGCGGTTTCGCCGTGAGGATCAATAAACCCCACTCCCCGGCCAGCTTGAATATCTTGGATAGCCATATTCGCCATCATATTAGTTTTGCCCATGCCGGTCTTGCCGATCAAGTACATATGTTTTCTTCGGTCGTCCGGCTTAATGCCAAAACGTTTCATCTGATGACGAAAAGTTGTTTCCGCAAAAAAATTAATATCGTTCATGAAACATAAAACTTAAAACTTGAAACATTTCGACCTACTTAGTCATAAGTTTTTAATGATACTCCATAACATCGCTCCAATTTCTTCGCCTAATTCTATTGCCTTCTTATAATCACTTTCTTTCAGATATTTTTCCCTTAAGGAGAATTATAATAGATATTTCGTTTCTTTTAATAAACCGTATGAAATTTGCAGAAAATTTTTATAAACTTTTTCTTTAACGCGGGCATATCCCTCTATGTAATTCAGAATAATCGAAAGCGCTGCTCTTCTTAATTGTCCGGTTACGCCGTATAGTTCATCTCTCGGAAAAGATTTTGTAACACGATACACAAAACGCACAAACTCGTCCATTTTCGATTTAAGCTCTTCGTGAAACTGTTTCATGTTCTATGTTCCATGCTCCATGATTATTCCACTGGTAACTGGGGAGGCGGCTCGGCTTTTTTCGCTTCAACTCTCGGCATTGTGGGAGCAGCGGCAACGATTTTGCCCGGGAAGTGATATATGGAAGCGATCTCATCGGCCGTCAAAATAAACCTGATCGCGTCTACCTTATTTACATTAAAGGCGGTTTCCGCGCTGTCATCAACCTCGGTATTGGGATAATTAACCCAGGCCCTAGAAACAACTGCCCTAAATAACCGGCGCTTTCTGACATAAAGCCGCCTTTTGATAAACCAAAACCAATCGTACCAATGCTTTGTAACTTTGGTGATTGTTCTGGAGCTAGGAACTAAACTTTGCATATTTTCCGTGGCAAAATTAGTCATATAGCTCATCGCCAAACGGCTGTTAGGCTTGAAAAACACGTCTCTTTTGCCCAGATAAATATACTCAATATTGCATAAAAACCATAATTTCCCGATTTTCCGCTCCACCGCGCTGACAATCTCTTTTTCAACTGGCGTTAATTTCATTTCCACCGGTACAAAAGATTCTTCTTCTTTTTGGGGAGGTTCAGGAACTTTGCCAGTAAACAGCATTTCGGCCGCCTCCTGAATCATTGGTTTAAACTTGGTCTCTTTTTTTTCTCTCCTGGCCAGTTCATCCCTTAATTTTTGCCCCTCTTGTTTAAAAGGGATTTCATTCAAAAGCGGTAAACACCTGATTTGAAACCAAAGCTGTTCGCCCGGTTTTAATCTCGCCATCCCTTCAAGCAAAGAAGCGATCGGGTCAATTCTTTTTTCTTCTTCTTCTTTGCCAGTTTCAAATTCTATATAAGTTCTAATTGGATAAGCCTGATGGCGCAAACTCCTGTAACCGGTGCCCCACATATCCCATTCAGCATTGGGAATGTCTTGAGGCACGTTTTTCATATAATCTTCGGCTTCGGAAATTTCCGCGGTCGGATATTGGGAATAAATATGAGTTTCCATCACGTTCTGGACTTTTCTGGGAACTCTGACGTAAAAATGAGGCACGCCGTCAATGGCCGCGATTTCCAAAGTAAAAGCGAAGGGATCTTGGCCGTTCCACCATTTTTCATACCAGTTTGGCGGCTGATATATCTGCCAAAAACCGGTTAAAACCACCTCCATCGCCTTAATTGGCTCTAAAACTTCTTCGGGAATTTTAATCTCCAGTAAAACTCTCGGCTCATTATCTCTGGCGTCAAAAAGGTCTTTACGCCAGTGATACCACAGGAATTTGGCGATATCTAACATCCAAAAAACCTCAACAACCAAAAAAAGCCACCACCAATCAATCAAAGTTGGCCAAAAATTAGCCTTAATTAAAGTGAAAAAAGACGAAATAATCTCTTGCGCAGACATAGCTTTTTCCTCTTCTCATATTCTAGCAACAACCTAAGCCTCGCGCAATGAATATTTGTCGTCTTCTGACTTTAAGAAGAATTTCTTGTTGCCTAAGTTCAAAATAACGGTGCTGGGCTTAACTTGCCTTTGAGAAAGAATTTTTTCCAAAATCTCTTTTTTTGAAAGAGGCTGTTTTTCTTGTTTAAGAATATTGGAAATCAATTCCTGGACAGTGCCCGGCTCATACCCCCATTCTTTCAAAGCGTAAATCCCCCGGCCCACTAAAACGAATTGAGGGTCTTTAATAAGCTTGTTGTGGACAGTCTGAAAATTGGTTTTAGGCCTTGTTTGACCGGCAGCGGCCGCAACCACGGAAAAATCTTGGGCTTTTTGACGGGGAAAAAACTTGTCTATTAAGCTGGCGATCTCAACAAAATGCAAAGGTTTTTTCGCTTGACGAAGGATCAATAAAGCCAGGTCGCCGACATTCTTTGGCCTCACCTCGGGCCAAGTCCTTAAACCGTATTTCCCGTCGCTTGTTCTCAAAATCTCTTTAGAAACCTCAAGGGCAGAAAGCAAAAACTTTTGTTTTGTTTTATCTTTAAAACCCAGAGCGAGAACCAAGTCTTTTAATCCAAGGGGTTGTTTTTTTCTAAGCAAAACTGTTTTGACAGACCTTAAAACCCGTTCCGTTTGAGGTAAAACTTTTTTGCCAGTTGCCCAAAAACAATGCAAATCATCGGTTTCTGGAAACCGCTGGAATTCACCGCTTAGCGCCAGTAGGAAGTTAATCCAATTGCGAGAGCTTTGCTGGTGGTCAAAAATAGGGTCTCCAAAAAAAGATTCTTCCTTTTTAAATCCCCCGTTATCTTTTACATACTTTTTAAGATCTGAAGTTATTTTCTTGGCTTGTGGCGTTAAGTTCTGTTTCCTTATCTTAGCCAAAACCGCCTCAATTATCTGACGGACTCTTTCCCTGGTTAATCCCAAACTCTGGCCAATAGACTCTAAAGTCTCCCCTTGCCCTCCGTCTAAGCCAAACCGGCGAAAAACAACCTGTTTTTGCTTCGAGTTTAGTCCGGAGAACAATGGTTCGCAAATTTTAGAATACTTTATCGCCATATTTTTTCACTTATAACACCATTAAATTGGCTTGTCAAGAACGAGACCGTTGCCAACTAACCAATAAAGGACTGGCAATAAAAATTGAAGAATAAGCCCCGGAAACAATGCCGATAATCAAAGCAAAAGCAAAGGTTTTCAAGGTTTCTCCGCCAAATAGATATATCGCCGCCACCGTCAAAAGCACGGATAAAACCGTATTAATAGACCTGGCCAAAGTTTGGTTCAAGCTTAAATTAACGACTTCTTCAAAACACGCCTTTCCCTGCTTGGTTAAATTTTCCCGGATGCGGTCAAAAACAACAATCGTGTCATGGACAGAAAAGCCCAAAATCGTCAAAAGAGCGGCCACAAAGGAAATATCTATTTCTATATTCTTGAATTCTCCCAAACAGGCAAAAATGCCGATAGGAATAAAAACATCGTGAAAAAGAGCGATTAAAGAAGCTAAGCCGTATTGGAAAGAGCTGACACGACCCGAGCTTTTGCGAAAAGCAAAGGCGATATAAAAGGTAATGACGACCAGGGCCAGCAAAACCGCTATTATTGTTTTTCTTTCCAATTCTTTGCCCACTGTCGGCCCAATCGCCTCAAAACTCTTTTCTTGAGGATTGCCAAGTTCTTTCAAAATCTCCTGATGAGTTTCTTCGCTCACTTGTTTAAACCTCAAAATAACCGTGTTTTCTTCAGTCGGCTGAATCGTAATTTCTCCGAGATCGAATTTGGCAAGTTTTTCCTTAATTTCCTGGTTTGAAACGGGTTTTTCAAAACCTAACTCGAGCAAAGTGCCGCCAGTGAATTCAATGCCGAATTTCAACCCGAATTTGAAAATGGCAAAAACGCTAATTAGGGTCAATACCCCGGAAAAAATATAATATAATTTGCGGTATTTAGTGAAATGGATCATCTCACCACAGCCATTTAAACCTTGCTAATTTCTCGCTTTCCACTAACCTTAAAAAATTTCTCGTGATAAAAATCGCGGAAAACAGGCTCAAAATAATACCAATCATCAGAGTTAAAGCAAACCCCTTGATAAACCCCGCGCCAAAATTGAATAAGATTAAAGTAACGATAATTGAATTGGCGTTGCTGTCTCTAATCGAAGGCCAAGCTCTTTGAAAGCCCTGCTCCACTGCCAAAGCCAAAGACCTACCCGATTTCAATTCTTCTCTCATTCTGGCAAAAATCAAGATATTGGCGTCTACCGCCATGCCAATAGAAAGGATAAACCCGGCAATCCCGGCCAAGGTTAAAGTCACGGGAATGGCTTTGAAAAGACTCAAAACCAAGGCAATGTAAATCGTCAAGGCCAGAGAAGCCAAAATCCCGGGCAAACGGTAAAGAATAATCATAAAAACGATTACTAAGACAAAACCGATTATCCCTGCTTTTAAAGATCTTTCCAAAGACACTTGGCCCAGACTCGGCCCAATTGTTTCTTGAGAAATCAATTTTATCGGCACAGGCAAAGCCCCGGCATTAAGATTCCTGGCTAAACTTTTGGCCTCGTCTAGAGTGAAGTTTCCCGAAATCTGGGCTTTGCCGCCGGAAATTTTTTCCTGGACAGTCGGGGCGGAAATTAATTCATTGTCAATGTAAATCGCTAAGGGCTTGCCGACATTTTTTTCTGTTAATTGTTCGAAAAGCTTTGACCCTTCGTCATTAAACTCAATGGAAACCACGGGTTTATTGGTTGTCGGCTCAAAAGCCAATTCTGCTTTTTTCAGATACCGGCCCGTAAGCTGGGTCGGATTAAAAGGTTCTTCAAAAGCCAACTGCCAATCAGTAATTTTCTGCATATCTTCAAAACTCTTGCCTTCCAGTTCTTTTCGTTTTGCCATAATTTTATCCACCTCTTCCTGGGGTTTTTGCTCTTTAAATTCCAAAAAGGGAGTTTCCCCGATCATTTTAATCGCCTCTGTCACGTCTTTGATGCCGGCCAGCTCAATCACTAATCTTTGACTGCTTTCTTCGACAAGAACCTGGGGTTCTCTCACGCCAAAATAATTCACTCTCCTTTCAATCACGTCTCTTAATCCCGCCAGGGCGTTTTTCCTGTCAGCGACAGCAATATTTGTCAAATCTGTCTGGTATAAAAGATGAGTTCCTCCCTGTAAATCAAGACCCAGTTTAAAAGGCTTGTCGGGAACTTTAGGCAAGGTAACTTTTCCTGCCAACTTATTATTCAGAAAATCAATCCCTTGGTTGAAAAATTTGGGGTACGCAAAAACGCCAGCAGCTAGTGCTAGCGCCAAGATTATTCCGAGAACTAAAAACGACTTATTTCTAGTCATTATTTGAGTATAAAATAAATTCAATCTTTCGTCAAACAACAATTTGCTTCTAAATCATATCCAGTAGACGGGGGCTACCTACTTTCGCGGGAAAATCCCACTATCATTGGCCTCGACATATTTCACTTCTGTGTTCGAAATGGAAACAGGTGGAGCAATGCCAGTATAGCCCCCATATACTAGATACGACTAACAAGAACTAAGGAGGGTAAGAAAATATTGTGATTTCGATCTATTAGTACGGCTCGGTTCAAGCCCTTGCGGGCCTTACGCCTGCCGCCTATCAATCCCGTGATCTGCGGGAGATCTAAATGAGTCTTAATCTTGGGGTTGGCTTCGCGCTTAGATGCTTTCAGCGCTTATCCATGCCCGACATAGCTACCCAGCAATGCTCTTGGCAGAACAGCTGGCACACCAGCGGTCAGTTCCCGGAGGTCCTCTCGTACTGTCCAGGAATCCCCTCAAGACTCGACGCCTGCGGTAGATAGGGACCAACCTGTCTCGCGCATATTATCCAATATTACTAATGGTATGGACTATATCACCTTCCTATATATAAAATAGGAGGATCGACGTTTTATGGAAGTTTTAAGAAACCTTCCATCTAGTCATGATTGACTAAGTCTCTACGGGGACAATTTGACTTTTTAAAAACTCAAACGTCTTCCCTCGGTATTATCCATAAAAATACAGGTTATGATCTCTATGGACTCCACCGATATAAGTCGATTTTTACAATTCGTTTTACAACGGAAAGCCGCCTAAATTGCGTAAAGCAACAAGGTTGCCACGCAACTTTTCGTTGACGGTTTGACATATATTCACCAACGTGAATCAATTCCATCATTACTGATGGTATAGACTATACCTTTTCCGACTCATGGCGAGCCGGAACTGACGTTTTATAATGGCTGAAAAGACCATTATCCGATCCTAAATTGAGATCAAGTCGTTACGGGGACTAAAATCTTGTAATTCATTGACTTAATGACATAGGGCTTGACAATGCCTATAAACTTTTTGCACTCATGCACTCCAAAACAATTCGTGGATTAATCCCAATTCCTCCGTGCTTCTGGTATGGAAGTACCACGAGAAATGAATCTTGTCTCTCTTCTTGTCATGCCAAGTCTTAATAAGTCTTGGGCCTTTCGAGATAAGATTTTTCAACTCTCGATACTTCCAAAAAACATAATCCCTTTGTTTGTTAGAATGATGAATCCTTAAACGGGCTGTCAACTTTGTCTTTATGCTTTTTGAACGACACTCTAAACGAGCGTCGCCCATCAATGAACCGACAATCAACTGAAATTGATCGTACGGAAATAATGATTTTAGTCTTCCCACGGTATTGTCCATACTTAAATTATAACACTCAATTAAGCATTGGGACTCTACCGTTATGAGTCAGTTTTTCGTCCTTTATTCTAATCCGGAACTCCGGATTCTCGATACCAAGGACAGCTGGGCTCATTTTTACTTACCCAGCTCACGTACCATTTTAATGGGCGAACAGCCCAACCCTTGGGAGCAACTTCACCCCCAGGATATGATGAGCCGACATCGCTTTAATATTATTTCGTCAAAACGAAATATATATGGACTATACCTTTATCCGGACAATTCCGGATAGCGGCGTATTATAGCAGTTTAAACCCTGCTATCCACCCTTTTATAGGGTAAGTCTCTACGGGGTAAATATACATTTACTTCCCACGGTATTCCCTTGAATTAAAGGGTCCACCGTTATGAGCCGCTTTTCGGGCATTTTAAAGGCAATGCCCCGGCGCCCCGATGCATTTTATTGCTAAGGTGCCGAACAGGGCCGTAGATATGGACTCGCGGGCCCTACCAGCCTGTTCAAATTCGTTTACGATTAGAATTTAGACTATGTCTTTCCGCCATTATAATATGGCGGAGTGGCGTATTAGCAAGGTTTTTTCCCTGCTCTGTTCTATTTAAGAACAAGTCGTTACGGGGTCAACCCACCAGAAATTTGCGAAGCAAATTTGGGCGGGCGACTTCCCACGGCGTTCCTTATTAAGGGTTCGCCGTTATAAGCCACATTTAACTCTTTTTTTCAGCATAGAGCTTTAATAGCTGAAAGTGAAGAAGGGGACAACCATCCTTCGACGCCGCTCAGGATGATCCTGAGTTTATCGAAGGACCAAGTCTTGTTTCAGACTTTATCCCCGAGGTAACTTTTGGCCGATGATCTTCCCCTTTTCTACTAAAAAGGGTCGGTTCACTAAGTTCTGGTTTCCCAACTGCGCGGCATGTCCGCCTTGCAGTAAAGCCGGCTTATGGCTTTGCCCTTTAGCTTTGATTTCCATCCAAAGCAAGCCGACCTTTAAACGCCTTCATTACTTTTTAGAAGGCAAGTGCCCCACTTAAACTGCCCAAGTGGCACGGTCCCCCCCACCACTTTGGCCTCAATTTCAACAGTTGACCAAAGCATCCTAGTCAACTGGTCTATTAAAGACAAAGTGGTGGGGGGTTAGAATTGAGAGTTTGAAAGACGGGTGTTTCATTGTTGGCTATTCCTGTTCCGAAAAACAGGACATTAACGCCTACCCGCTACGCTACGCATCCAAACCCAAAATCCAATACCACCCTACAGTAAAGCTCTCGGGGTCTTTCCGTCTAGCCGCAGGAAGGGGGCATCTTCACCCCCATTGCAATTTCACCGGGCGACTCCTGGAGACAGTCTCTTAGTCGTGAAACCTTTCATGCGGGTCGAAACTTACTCGACAAGGGGTTACGCTTAATATGTTAAATCTTTACCCTTTAAAAGGTTTAGAATTCTTCATGTCGCCATGAAGTTCGGACCATATCTTGAACGTATAATTTACGAAGTAAATATTACGTTCTCTGACGTATGGTCTCTGAGGATTTTAAGAACCTTTTCAGATTTTTAATCTTTCCTGCTGATTGTCTGCACTGGACATATTCTTACCTCAATTGATAAGGTATATCTCTCCTTTATCAATTGTATCATGGTAATGCCAGATGCTCCAGACTTTCCAGCATATAGTCAGATTTCTTTAAAGCAGCTTTCCTACTTTAACACGGTCAGAGTTACCGCGGACGTTCACTGGCGCTTAGTTCGCTCGGCTTTGCCTTGCGGCAAAACTGGCGAGTTTGACGTTCCAGTACTGGTCAGGTCTCAGTTCCTATACATCCTCTTACGAGTTGAGCAGGAACCTGTGTTTTTGATAAACAGTCGCTAAGAGAACTTTTGTTGTAGCCCTAAGTCCTTGCGGACAGGGCAAGACATATTGCGAACTTACGTCTGCTTTTTTGCCGAGTTCCTTCAGGAGCTTTCACCCGTTCGTCTTAGTCTACTCGACTTGCCTACCTGTGTCGGTTTGCGATACGGAACCCATATCCTTTACCTCAAAACTTTTCTGGGAAGAATTTTTGAACCAGTTGCCCGGATTACTCCGAACTCCTTCCGCGTCCCGCCAATATGAAAAATCCTAAATCCTAATTTCTAAATCCGAAATAATATCTAAACCCAAACTCCTAAAATTCAAAATGTGTTTATGATTTTGGATTTATAAATTTGGGGTTGTTTCGAATTTCGGATTTCGTGCTTCGGATTTTAGATATTGGTGGAACGCGAAAAAGCAAATCCAATAATGCTCTGATTCTTTGACTCTCCGTCATTATGAGAAACAAATATGGGTGGGCCGGAATATTAACCGGCTGTCCATCTCCCGAGACCATTCGGTCGAGGGATTAGGGCCGCCTCACCCCTGGCTGACGAACATTGCCAAGGAAATCTTAGGCTTTCGACGATCCGGACTTTCACCGGATTTGCGGTTACTCGTGCCAACATTCTCACTCCCTCACCCTCCAGCGAATCTTACAATTCACCTTCGCTGGGTGGGGGACGCTTCCCTACCCCTCTTGTGCGAAGCACAAGAAGTCTTATCTTCGGTATTGAGCTTCAAGCCCCGTGAATCTTTGGTGCAAAACCCCTTAGTCAGTAAGCTGTTACGCACTTTTTAAAGGGTAGCTGCTTCTAAGCTCACCTCCTGACTATCAAAGGAATTTCACTTCCTTCCTAGCACTTAGCTCAAATTTAGGGACCTTAGATGAAGATCTGGGCTGTTTCCCTTTAGAGCCTGGACCTTAGCGCCCAGGTTCGTACTCCCCGCTTAGATTTTTCAGCATTCGGAGTTTGATTGGTGTACCTGGAAAAATCCACGGTAAACCATTCAGTGCTCTACCTCTGAAAAATATTTTTACGGGGGCTAGTCCTAAAACTATTTCGGGAAGAACCAGCTATTACCAAGCTCGTTTAGGTTTTCTCTTCGTGCCACTGCTCGTCCTAAAGTATTGCACGGCTTACAGGTGCGGGCCTCCTCTGGCATTTCTGTCAGATTCACCCTGGCAATGGCAAGCTCGCTTGGCTTCGGGTCTTAATCTCACACTTTTTTACGCGCTGTTAACACTCGCTTTCGCTAGGCCTCCCCCTGTTTTACAAGGTTAGACAAGTATGAGAGTAAACTCGTTGGCTCGTTCTCCAAAAAGTACCCCGTCATCCCCCACTAATTTTGCCAGCGATTTTTTACGCGCAGTGCGTATGCCGAATAGGCATATGCCGTCTTGGGCGAAGCGCTGCGCCCATGTTTAGGATGCGGCTATTAGCCGCTCGCACTTCGCTTAGTTTTTCACAAGCAAAATTAGTGGGGGACTCCGAGTCTTTGTAGGTTAGATGGTTTCAGGTTCTATTTCACCGGGCTCACCGCCCTACTTTTCACCTTTCCCTCACGGTACTAGTTCACTATCGGTAAGACTGAGTATTTAGCCTTGGTGGCGTAGTTCCACCGACTTCCCACGAAATTTTCATTTTCCGTGATACTTAAGAAATGTGCCTCGTCGGCACACCCGCCGTAAAGGCGGAAGAGACTAGAAGATTGGTTGTTTTCGCCTACGGGACCATTACCCTCTTTGGTATCCCTTTCCAGGAGATTTCGGCTAACAGCCAATTTTATCACTTTATGAGAAACTTTGTCCTAGGGACAAAATTTCCCGCGTCACTCTCTTTTAACTGCTCTTGTGCGAAGCACAAAAGCTCTAGGCTATCTCCCTTTTCACTCGCCGCTACTAAGGGAATAGACAATTGTTTTATTTTCCTCCGGGTACTGGAATGTTTTGCTTCCCCGGGTACGCTCGCTGAACCACGCAGAGCTGAAACGCGGAATCACGCGGAAAATTTCAGCGTAGTTCTGCGTATCGTTCTGCATAGTTCTGCGTGTCGCGGTTTTACCGCGACGGGTTTCCCCATTCGGACACCCCGGGATCAAAGGTTGCTTGACACCTCCCCCAGGATTTTCGCAGTCACGCCGCGTCCTTCGTCGCCTCAGTCTTCCAAGGCATCCACCATCAACCTGTAGTAACCACAATATTTCTTACCCTCCTTAATTCTTGCGTTAAGGAGGAATCTATTTTTTGGCTAGAATTACTTATTAAATTTTCAATGTCCTTACCATTTTGTCCTATCTGTTATTTTAAACAAAAAACCGCTTAAGAAGCGGTTCAGGCAAAACAAAAGCCCAAAGACTAGCCGCTTCTTTTCTTGAAAATGGTTTTTATGTTTTTCATATCTTTCATTTAGGCAGCTAGATTTTAACAAATCCAAAACCAAGTGTCAAGAAGCAGCGGTTTTTTGCTTAGTTTATTCGCTTTTTAACTTCCGATAAATTCCCTCTAAAATCTCTTTGGCTAGATCTTTGCCGCCCAAGCCAAAAGCCAGTCCGCCGGCGATAACCAAGACCGCGATCAGGCCGGTAAACAAAGTCTGGACCAGGGGCGAAACAATATTCAGCTGCAACAGAATCGCCATCAGAGCGAAAATATAAATCATCCATCTGACAACCAAAGCAACCGCATTGGCTGATTTTACTTTCGCCTTAACGGCTGAAGCGACAACGATTTTTTCCAAAATGTCAGCGACAATCACGGTTACGACCATCAACAAAACAACGACAATAACATTGGGTAACCAGGAAACCACCTGGGAAAACAGACTGGCAAACTGAACCATTCCCAAAATCTCTACTGCGGCTGACAAAAAAGTCAAAACCATAATCCAGCGGCAAATCTGACCCAAAAACCCGGAAACATCCGCTTTAATGCCGGCTTTTTCCAAGGCCTCATCCCATTGCCCTCTGGCGAAAAGCTCGTTTAACTTTAGCCAGTTCAAAACCTTGGCCACTCCCCAACCAACCCATGAGGAAACAAACCAGCCAAGAATAAAAACCACTAAAGCGCCAATTAAGTTGGGAATAAAGTAAAGGAAGCTTATCCATAAATTTTGCAAAGCCTGAACAGTGACTAGATACCAATCTTGTGGCATGTCTTAAATGAAAATTAAAAATGAAAAAAGCAAAATAAGCGTTATTCGACCTTTAAAAATATTAGTTCATTATACTACCTATATATAAAAAACAAAAGGGCCTCGTGTGAAGCCCCAACCTTTTCGGCGTTAATGCTCGATCGAACCTTAACGCCGAAAAACCCTCTAAGGGGCCTGATTTCAAAAAAGTCAAGACTTAAAGCGCATAACCGATTATCTTATAAGCTAGTTTCGCTGCTAAAAAATCTGGAAAAACAAGACCTGGCAAGGGAGAAAGTTCAACAATATCAGCGCCGATGATTTTCTTGGTTTTGGCTACCTGTTTTATCAGGTCTAAAACCTCATACCAACCAAGCCCGCCGGGTTCGGGCGTGCCAGTTGAGGGC
>Ga0136653_10001063_pt1 | contig 14826 bp, 21 predicted proteins | sample LakKivw275mmetaG_FD_94866 | JGI IMG/M metagenome (GOLD analysis project Ga0136653, IMG submission 94866) | Anoxic lake water microbial communities from Lake Kivu, Rwanda to study Microbial Dark Matter (Phase II) - Lake Kivu water 275m metaG... | ecosystem: Environmental > Aquatic > Freshwater >... | reverse complement strand
TCTTAACTCCCAATGAAATGTTTGAAATTGAAATGAGCAAATTACAATTCAAAGGTCTAAATTTCAATTATCTTTTTAATCATTCAACCAATCATTCAGTTGCACTTGCAAATTGAATGTAGTATTTATTTTTTATCTTTTTTGACCATAAAATAATAAATCAAGGCACCGAGCCAGTAGGTGAAGAGAAGTACTAAGAGCCAAATAATTTTTTCATTCTCTTTAGTGGTTGGAAAATCTCTTTTTAGAAGATCAATTAACATCCAAATCCAGAAGATTGTTATGCCAATCATAATTAGAATGATTGTGCCCCAAATAAAAAAGATGAAAAAAATCGGAAGAAAGAATAGGGCCAGAGGATTGAAACTTATAAGGGTTTTCATAAATTGATTTTTTTCAAAAATTTAATCCTGAAAATTTGAGCTGCTCTTTTTGGAAAAATATAAAGAAACGGAGTTTATTTTACTCTTCCTATTGTTTTAATACATCTAGCACAAGCCAAAATTTGTTTACCCTTTAGAGTAATCTTTTGCAGGTTTAATTTTTGCAGTTTTTTTGTCGCAATATTGGAGTGGCTGCGGCTATAACCCATACGGGCCCTACGGCCACAGATTTGGCAGGAGACCATAATTTTTTTTTAGGTTAAAGATGGTAGCATTAAATTAACATTTTTTTAGTTGATTTGCAAGGCTTACTACTTTATGTTAAAATAAGAACTAACTTTGGGATTTTAGAATTATTTTTTTATTTAATGTTTTTATTTTCTTTTTTATCACAACCAATCATATTTTTAGCTTGGCTTGTGGCAATGATGGTTTCAGTAACTCTGCATGAATTTGCTCATGCTCTCTCGGCTTATGCACAAGGGGACGCCACTGCGAAATATAGTGGACGTTTAACCCTTAATCCTTTTAAACATCTTGATTTATGGGGAACAATAATGCTGCTTGTAGTTGGTTTTGGTTGGGGTAAGCCCGTGCCTTACAATCCTTATAATTTAAGAAATCAGAAATGGGGGCCATCTCTTGTGGCTTTAGCCGGACCCGGAGCTAATCTTGTTTTAATTATTTTTTTTGGTGTGATTTTAAAGTCGCTAGTTTTAGGCGGGGTTTTAGGGCCAGGAAATATGCTCTATATTTTGATGGAAATGATTGTGGTTTTGAATGCAGTTTGGTTTGTATTTAATCTTATTCCTATTCCTCCCTTAGACGGTTCTAAATTATTTTTTGCGCTATTGCCTTCTCGTTTGGATCATTTGAAAGCATCATTCACAGTAAGAGGTCCTTTGATTTTAATCTCTTTAATTATTTTGGACCGATTGCTTAATCTCTCTTTATTTACATCGCTTTTCAATTTAATAATTCGCGCTGTGGAAGTGATATTTGGACTATCTTTGATATAGAGATTTGACTCTTCTTTTTTCTTGTGCTATTTTTGATACGGAGTAACGCTTTTTAGCGAAAAATTTTATGTTACACGCGCCAGTCGTTTTTAACATAAGACGTTTGTATTTGAAGTAAAGAATTATGTATCTGTTTAGTTTTCCTATTTATTATTTATCACTTTAGTTAATTTTGTGCCTAATATTTCTCAATTAGTTCGTAAAGGACGTAAAAATAAAATTAAAAAATTTAAAACACCGGCTTTGCACCGCAATTTTAATGCTATTCATCGTCGGGGAAAAATGGAGCCCGTGGGAAGTCCTTTTAAAAGAGGAGTTTGTGTTAAGGTTTTTACTACTACTCCCAAAAAACCTAATTCGGCTTTGCGCAAAGTAGCTAGAGTGCGTTTGACTAATGGAATGGAAGTAACTGCTTATATTCCTGGAGAGGGTCATAATTTACAGGAACACTCTATAGTTTTAATTCGTGGTGGTAGGGTGAAGGATTTGCCGGGCGTGCGTTATCATGTGGTGCGAGGAATTTTGGATACTGAAGGAGTACAGGGTCGTAAACAAGGCCGCTCAAGATACGGAGCGAAAAAAACAAGTGAAGTAAAAAAAGAAGTTTAAGATATAATTTTTCATTTTTAATTTTAAATTTGCAACGTGCCTCGTAGAAAAAGAAAATTTAAAAGAGAAATTTTACCGGATCCGAAATACAACAGTGTTACGGTTGCACGTTTTGTTAATCATTTGATGCAGAGGGGAAAGAAATCAGTAGCTGAAGGGATATTGTATCGTGCCCTAGATATTGTGGTAGAAAAAACCAAAAAAGATGCATTGGAGATTTTTGATTTAGCACTTAAAAATGTAGCCCCAGTTTTAGAAGTTAAATCTAAGCGAATTGGAGGAGCAAACTATCAAATTCCCGTGGAGGTTAGAATGCCGCGTAAGATGACCTTAGCAATGCGTTGGATTATTGGGGCAGCAAGGTTACGTAAAGGAAGGCCAATGGCGGAAAAACTTGCCGAAGAACTTATTACTGCATCAAAGCGTGAAGGCGAGGCGATGCGGAAACGGGAAAATATTCAGAGAATGGCGGAGGCCAATCGTGCTTTTGCTCACTTTGCTTAAATTCATTTTATAGGGGGATTTTAGAAATTAAAAGAAAAAAATGAAACAAAAAATCTTATCTTATCTCTCCGCAAGCTTGGTCGCGCTTGCAGGGAACACTGTCATGGCAGCAGAAACAAATCCTTATGGCTACGGTTATGAAAATACTGTCGCAACGGGTATGGGTGTTGGGTTGCTTATTATTTGGATTGTGAGTATGATTATTGGTTTGCTACTTTTCATTTTGTGGCTTTTGATGCTAATTGATTGTATTAAGCGAGATTTCTCTCAGAAGACTTTGTGGATTGTTCTTCTTATTATCTTAGGTTGGATTGGTGCCATAATTTACTATTTTGCTGTCAAAAGAAAGAATGTTACTGGCGGCGGCTCGGTTACTCCTTCACAAGCTACACCACCAAGTGTACCACCTTCTGAACCTCAATCACCGCCAACACCTCCTTCTACACCTGCGGTTTAACTTTGGAGAAGTTAAGGTTTTAGAGCTGATTATTTAAGATTGACTTTTCTCTGTTAATAAATTAGATTATATTTTTAGTATTTTTGTTTTGTCAAAAATTTAAGTTTTAATTTTTTCATTTTTAGTTTTACATTTGCAACATGCCTCGTCAGACACCTATAGAAAAAATTCGTAACATTGGTATCATTGCTCATATTGATGCTGGCAAAACGACCGTTTCAGAACGGATTCTTTATTATACTGGAAAAAAACATAAGGTAGGTGAGGTACATAAAGGAGAAGCAGAAATGGATTGGATGGAACAAGAAAAAGAAAGGGGCATTACCATTACTTCGGCAGCAACTACTTGTTCTTGGAAAGTTGGAGAGCAAGATGAACCGCATCAAATTAATTTAATTGACACGCCGGGGCATATTGATTTTACAGCCGAGGTACAACGTTCTTTGCGTGTGTTGGACGGTGGCATTGTTGTTTTTGATGGTGTCGCGGGTGTGGAACCACAGTCAGAAACCGTTTGGCATCAGGCAGAAAAATTTCAGGTACCGCGGATGTGTTTTATTAATAAAATGGATCGCACGGGTGCAGATTTTAAGGCAGATCTTAATTCTATTCGTGAAAGATTAACAACTAATATTGCCGTAATTCAGGTTCCCATCGGGGCGGAGGATAAGTTTGAAGGTGTAATTGATTTGATGAAGAATAAGGCTATCTATTTCAAAGGAGATTTGGGTGAAAGAATAGAGGAAGGGGAGATTCCTTCTAGTTTAGCGGAAGAAGCGAAACAGTACCGACAAGAAATGGTAGAAAAGATTGCTGGTGAGGATGATGCGTTGATTCAAAAATTTTTGGAAGGTGAGGAGATTACAGAAGCAGAATTAAAGAAAACCCTACGCCAAGCTACGATTGCTGGTAAGCTAGTGCCAGTGCTTTGTGGTTCTGCTTTAAAAAATAAAGGGATTCAGCCTTTGCTTGATGCTGTGGTGCTTTATCTTCCTTCTCCTCTGGATTTGCCCTCGGTTACTGGTTACGAGCCTAAAGTATTAAGAGAGGAAGGTGATAAGGCAGAGAAAACAGAAGAGCGAAAGGCAGATGATAATACTCCTTTTGCTGCCCTCGCTTTCAAAATTGCTAGTGATCCTTTTGTGGGGAAGTTGATTTTTTTTCGGATTTATTCTGGCCATTTAGAAGCAGGGTCTTACATTTTAAATACCTCTTCAGGACGCAAGGAAAGATTAGGTAGAATTTTAAGAATGCATGCAAACCATAGAGAGGAAGTTAAAGAGATGTTTGCGGGTGAAATCGCTGCCGCAGTAGGTTTAAAAGAGACTACTACCGGTGATACTTTATGTGATCCCAATCATCCTATTGTTTTAGAAAAAATTACTTTTCCTGAACCAGTAATTTCTATTGCTATTGAACCGAAGACCAAAGCCGATCAAGAGAAGATGGGTTTAGCCTTACATGCCCTATCAGAAGAAGATCCCACTTTTCGTGTGCGCAGTGATGAGGAGACAGCCCAAACGATTATTTCAGGAATGGGAGAATTGCATTTGGAAATTATCGTTGATCGAATGCAGAGAGAATTTAAGGTTGCAGCCAATGTAGGCAAACCTCAAGTGGCTTATCGTGAAACGATCCGTAAAAAGGCAGAAGCAGAAGGGAAATATATCCGTCAATCAGGAGGTCGGGGTCAGTACGGGCATACTTGGTTGCGTGTGGAGCCTTTGGAGGCTGGCAAGGGCTTTGAATTTGTGAATGCGATTAAGGGTGGTATCATTCCTCAAGAATTCATTCCTGCCGTGGAGAAAGGGGCGAAGGAAGCCTTGGCCAATGGTGTACTAGCAGGTTACCCTGTAGTAGATATTTCTGTTACACTTTATGATGGATCTTTTCATGAGGTAGATTCATCAGAGGCTGCTTTTCATATCGCGGGTTCCATTGCTGTACAGGAAGCAGTAAGGCGAGCGGAAGTTCATCTTTTAGAGCCAATTATGAAGATAGAGGTGATTACGCCAGAGAAATTTATGGGTGATGTGATTGGTGACTTAAATGCGAGACGTGCTCATATTGAAAAAATGTCAGACCGCGGTCAGGTAAAAGTTATTGATGCTCTTGTACCCTTGGCAGAGATGTTTGGTTATGCTACGATATTAAGATCCCTAACTCAAGGTCGTGCGAATTACACTATGGAATTTAATCATTATGCAGAGGTGCCACATCATATTGCAGAAAAGATTGTAGGAGAAAAGAGTGGGAAAAAATGACTGGATTTAAAAATGCCCCACAGAGAAATTTTGAAATATTTTACATATTATTTTAAAATTTTTAGGGGAAGGAGTATTTTTTCAAGAAAGACTTAAAATAATTATTCAACAATATTTAATTTCAAATTATTGAAGGATTGACTTATAATAATTACTAGAATTATTATTCAAAATTCTTCTATGGGGTATGCCTGATTTTAAGAAGATTAGCGAGACGCTCCAAGGAAAAAATATTCAGGAACGTTATGTAATTGTGGAAAAAGGAGAACCGAGATGGGTAGTTTTAAGTATGCAAGATTATGAAGCTTTGACTCAAAAAAAAGATGCATCTCGTAATCAAAAAGATCAAGCAATTAAAGAGAGGATTGAGGAGGAACTTGTTTCTTATCAAGCTGATATAGAACAAGAAGAAAGAGAGGCTGCGCCGTGGGAAATGTTATCTGAAGAAGAGGCAGAAGAGCCTGAACTTTATTTTGAGGAAGTAGAAGAGCAAGAGGAAATAACTCCTGAATCTCGAGACTTATCCACAAGTTCGGAGGCAAAAAGAAAAATGGAATGGAATGACATCCCATTTTAAGGGAAGAGTGAAAATTTGCGCGAAAATAAGGAACTCTTTTTATTTTTAGCTGAAATTAGCCAAAATTATTTAAGCTTAAGGCTAAAAGTTAGGCTTTATTGACATTAAAGGCAATTTAGTTTAGAATGATTTTAGATTTGTTGATCCTTGAATGTGGAATTGACAATTTTAAATTTTATCAATTATTAATACTCTACCTGATAAGAGGTAGAAATTAAAAAAATGACGGACAAATTTGAACGCACTAAACCCCATGTAAATGTGGGTACAATTGGTCATGTAGACCATGGTAAAACTACTTTGACAGCGGCGATATTAAAATGTTTGTCGGCGGCAGGTTTTAAGGCTCAGCAAAAATCTGTAGATCAGATTGACAATGCGCCGGAAGAGAAGGAACGGGGAATTACGATTGCTACTGCTCATGTGGAATATGAATCAGAGAAAAGGCATTATGCTCACGTGGATTGTCCGGGTCATGCCGATTACATAAAAAATATGATTACAGGCGCCGCTCAAATGGATGGTGCGATTTTGGTAGTTTCTGCTGCTGATGGTCCGATGCCTCAAACACGAGAACATATTCTACTTGCCCGCCAGGTGGGTGTGCCTAATATTGTTGTTTTTTTAAATAAAATAGATATGGTAGATGAAAAGGAATTGATCGATTTGGTAGAAGAAGAAGTGCGAGAGCTTTTAACAAAATATGAATTTGATGGAACCAATATTCCAGTGATTAGGGGAAGTGGGTTGAAGGCTTTAGAATGCGGTTGTGGCAAAAAGGACTGTGAATGGTGCGGGCCAGTATTGGAATTGGTAAGGACAATGGATGAAAAAATCCCTGAACCGGTTCGCGAGATAGATAAGCCCTTTCTGATGGCGGTGGAAGATGTTTTCTCTATTGAAGGCCGGGGCACAGTAGTGACAGGAAGGATTGAACGCGGTGTTGTCAAAGTAAATGATGAAGTGGAGATTGTAGGTATAAAGCCTACTCAAAAGACAGTAGTGACAGGTATTGAAATGTTTAATAAAACCCTAGACGAAGGACGTGCCGGAGACAATGCAGGTATCCTCTTACGAGGGACTAAGAAAGAAGATGTAGCGCGGGGGCAAGTAGTTGCAAAACCAGGTTCCATTACTCCGCATACTGAATTTGAAGGAGAGGTTTATATACTTACTAAAGAAGAAGGAGGACGGCATACTGCATTTGCAAAAGGTTATAAACCTCAATTTTATATTCGCACTACTGATGTAACTGGTGAGCTTGTGCTGTCAGAGGAAACAGAGATGGTAATGCCTGGAGATACAGTAACTTTAAAGGTGAAACTTATTGCTCCAGTGGCTTTGGAAGAAAAACAACGTTTTGCTATTCGTGAAGGTGGACATACTGTGGGAGCAGGTGTAGTGATGAAAATTATCAAGTAATTTAAAATATTCATTACTCCTCATTTTAATTAAGATGAGGAGTAAGTCCATTTAAAATGGCTACTCAAAGCAGTAGAGAGATAGCGGAGGAGGAACCTTCTTATCCTAGAATCCGCATCAAGATCAAGGCTTATGATCATAAAGTAATTGATGAGTCTGCGCGTCAAATTGTGGAAACAGCAGAGCGGACGGGGGCAATTGTTTCTGGTCCTGTGCCTTTGCCGATTGAAAAGACGCGTTATACTGTAATGCGTTCTCCTTTTGTCCACAAAGATTCCCGGGAACAGTACGAAATGCGAGTGCACAAAAGATTGATTGATATCAATAGGCCCACACCTAAAACAGTAGATGCCTTAATGGATTTAAATTTGCCAGCGGGTGTTGATATAGAGATTAAGATGTAAGGCACACTCTTTTATGGAAAGAAGGAATTATTTTCTTTTGATATCCTTGTAGAAGGTTACAGTTCCTTGATTATTTTATGTTTTTGTATCATATATTATTTTTTTCATTATTAAAAATAAGATTAGATCTCAAAGCCAGCTTTTTATTAAGCAGCCCTGTGATGTAAGTACAGTATAGGATAGACTATAGGGCTTAAGGATTTCTTGCTCAAGTTGTATTTTAGAAAGAATAAAAGAAACAGGAAATCTTTACAAAACCGGAGGTTTCTTCAAAAGCCGGTGAGCTCTCTTATTGTCTTGTTTTCATAAATGAAATTAAGGTGATGGAGAGCGGAGAACAAAACTGGTTTTTGGGAAGGCTTTCGGTTTTTGTTTTAAATAAGAATTTCTTTATGTTGAAATTTATTCTAGGACGAAAATTAGGTATGACTCAAGTTTTCGATCAAAAAGAAAAAATAACGCCCGTAACAGTAATAGAAGCGGGCCCTTGTTTGGTGACGGCAGTTCGTTTGATGGAAAAAGATGGATATTCTGCTGTGCAAGTCAGCTTTCCTTTAAAGAGTCATAAAGAAGGTAAGAAACATTCTCGAAAGAAGAACATTTTTGTACGAGAATTTCGTGTGAATGAAGATGAGGTAAAGAGATATAAGGTAGGAGATCAAATCAAATTTGAAGATTTCAAAGAGGGTGAAAAAGTAAAGATTGCCGGAAACAGTAAGGGTAAGGGTTTTCAAGGTGTAGTTAAAAGATGGGGATTTTCCGGTGCACCAGCAACCCACGGCCATAAACATGACGAGAGGGCACCTGGTTCCATCGGCGCCACATACCCAGAAAGGGTGATTAAGGGAATGAAAATGGGAGGTCGGATGGGCGGAGGGCGAATTACGGTTAAGGGATTGACTATCTTAAATATTAACCCCAAAAAGAATCTTTTGGTAGTGAAAGGAGCAGTGCCAGGTGTTAGAGGTGGTTTAGTGGAGATAAGGAGTGAAGAATAGACCCCCAAATTTTTTCTACCTGTCGGTCTGCCTTATGGTAGACAGATAGATAGACAGAATTTTGGCGAGGCATAAAGGTGAAAATTATGAAGTTGCCAATTTACAATTTAGAGGGGAAGAAGACTGGTAAATTTGTTACTCTCGCACCAGAAATTTTTGGGGTGGCAGCGAATCCTGTTTTAGTCCATCAAGCAGCGATAGCCCAACGCGCTAAGAACCGCCATCCTGTGGCTCATACGAAGACACGGGCTGAACGTCACGGTGGTGGAGCAAAACCTTGGAAGCAAAAAGGAACAGGAAGAGCGAGAGCAGGTTCACGCCGTAGCCCTTTGTGGCGTAAGGGGGGTGTGATTTTTGGACCACGCAGCGAAAGAAATTTTGCAAAGAAAATCAATAAGAAAGCTAGACGCAAAGCAATTCAGATGATTCTTTCTGATCGAGCACAGACGGGTGCAGTGGTTGTTGTCCAAGAATTAAAGATTCCTGAAGCAAAAACAAAGCAAGTAGTTGCCCTCCTTCAGAAATTTCCTTTGAAATCTAAACCTTTGATTCTTCTTTCTCAAAAAGATGAAAAGATTCGACGTTCAGCTCGCAATTTAGCCTCACTTAAAGTTTTAGATGCAATTAGTTTAAATGTAGTCGATCTTCTAGATTGCAATTGTATTTTGATGCCTCTTACAGCGGTGAAAACAATTGAACAGACCTATAGCTAAAATATTATGCCTTTTTTGAAACGCAAAAAAACTAAAGCCCCGGCAACGCGAAAGACGAGGAAAACTCGAACTGAAGCTTCAAAGACAGTCTCTCATAAAAAAAGAGAGGTTTCAAAGTGGAGCCGAGCTTTTCAAGTTTTAAAACGACCTTGTAATACAGAGAAAGGAACTAATCTGCAGGCGTTAAATCAATATGTTTTCGAGATAGATTTAAAAGCTAATAGGAAGGAAGTAAAAAAGGCGATTGAAGAACTATACGGAGTAAAAGTATTGAAAGTAAACATTATTAATTTTGCAGGAAAACAAAGAAAATATGGACGCAGCAAGGGTAGAACGAAGGCATGGAAGAAAGCAATGGTCACGTTGCGGCAAGGTGACACGATTAAATTATTTGAAGGAGTATAAAGATAAGTAATGATTAACAAGTGATAAGTAAAACAAGTAATAAGTAAAAATAGTCAGTGATTATGAAATTTTATAAAGCTATTACGCCGGGAAGGAGACAAATGACAGGAAGCGATTTTTCTTCTTTAACACGGAGGAAAAAACCGGCAAAAAAATTGACCAAAGGTCTTAGGGAAAAGGCGGGTAGAGATAGATGGGGGCATATTACGGTTAGACATCGAGGAGGGGGTCACAAAAAGAAATTTCGCCTTATTGATTTCAAGCAAGATAAATTTGAAATACCGGGCAGGGTCGCTTCTATTGAATATGATCCAAATCGTACCGCCTGGATTGCTCTTATTCATTATAGAGATGGAGAAAAACGTTATATTCTTGCTCCTCAAGGATTAAAAGTAGGGGACACGATTTTGTCTAGCCAAAAGAAGATTGAAATGCAGACAGGTAATCGTATGCCGTTGGCTGAGATTGCAGATGCCAGCCCGATTTATAATTTAGAATTGAATCCAGGGCGCGGTGGCCAAATTGTGCGAGCAGCAGGAGGCAGTGCAATCTTAATGGGCAAGGAAGGAAAATATGCCCAAATTAAACTTCCTTCAGGGGAGATCCGTAATGTTTTAAAAACTTGTTTAGCCAGTATCGGCACTTTAAGCAATCCAGAGCATGATAATATTAACTTAGGCAAGGCGGGAAGAAAGCGTTGGTTAGGGATCAGACCTACAGTGCGGGGGAAAGCGATGAACCCAGTAGATCATCCCCATGGCGGAGGAGAAGGTAACCAGCCGATTGGTTTAAAATATCCTAAAACTCCTTGGGCTAAACCTGCATTAGGGGTAAAGACACGACGAAAGAAAAAATATTCGGATAGGTTGATTGTGAGGAGAAGGAAATAGGATAATAATTTTCAATTTAAAATCGTTTTAAAATTTATTCATTTATTTCCAAAAGATATGTCACGTTCACTGAAAAAAGGTCCTTTCTGTGATCTCAAGTTGTTGGCAAAGATGAAAAAATTGAAACCCGGAGAAAAAACCATTATTAAGACTTGGTCGCGAGACTCAATGATCTTTCCGGAGATGGTGGGTTTTACTGTTGGTGTGCATAATGGCCGGGAACACATTCCTGTTTTTGTTACAGAAGATATGGTGGGTCATCGCCTTGGTGAGTTTGCGCCTACCCGGAAGTTTGTTGTTCATGGCGGTCGAATTGCACGAGAAGAGGCAGCCCAGAAGGCAGAAGCAGAACGTCGTCGGGTAGAAGCAGGCCAGAAAGAAAGTATGAAATCTGAATAAAGACAATATTTTTTTGATGAAGATAAATAAATTTCGTTGAAAGTTTTCAAGAAAAAAATATGGAAGTAAAAGCAAAACTTAGACATTTACATATTGCACCACGTAAGGTAAGATTGATTATTGATTTAATTCGCGGTTTAGATACAGCTCAAGCTTTGGAGCGACTTATGGTCATTAGACAGAGGGCAGGGAAACCAGTATTAAAATTATTAAAATCAGCGATAGCAAATGCCGAGCATAATTTTAATTTAGATAAAGATAATTTGTATATTAAAGAAATTCGGGCAGATGAAGGGCCAAGCTTAAAACGTTGGCAGCCTCGGGCTTTTGGCCGCGCTTATCCTATTAAGAAGAGAACTACTCATATTTCTATTATTTTAGAAGAAAAGGTTGTTGGTTCTAAAAAGATGAAGCAACAAGGTGTACAGAGACAAGTAGTGCACGAAGTGAAAAAGGATGCAAGTAGAGTTGTAAAAAGCAGAATAACACCTACTCCTAAGATACTGCAGGAGGAAAGTATACCTTTAAAACCTTGGGATCCTCGTCGTGAAGCTAGCCGTCGACATAAACAGCATCAGGATAAGAAGAAATTAGCTAAAAATAAAACTCTGGGCGGCTTGAAACGATTTTTTCAACGTAAATCGGTATAATGTTTTCTTATAAAATGTTTTCTTATAATTTGAAATTTGTAACATAGAAAATTTATCTTTTATGTCACAGATTATATGTTATAAGTTATAAGTTGATTATGGGACAAAAAGTTTCACCAACTGCACTGCGCTTAGGTAATCTCTATTCTTGGAAGTCCAAATGGGTGGCTAATAAAAAAAATTACCGCAAGTTTCTTGAAGAGGATGTCCATTTGCGCAGTTATATTATGAAAAAACTTAAAGAAATGGGTATTGCCCGTGTGGAAATTGAACGCTCGGCAAATTTGATTAATATTATTATTTTTAGTTCACGGCCAGGTATGATTATCGGTCGTGGAGGAACAGGCGTCGAGGATTTAAAAAAAGACTTGGCGAAATTCACAGGTAATAAACCATTTAAAGTAACGATTGAAGAGGTAAAAAATCCCGAGGCTAATGCCCAGTTGGTAGCACGGACAATTGCTGAAGCATTGGAGAAAAGAATTCCTTTCCGACGGGTTGTGAAGCAATCTTTAGAGCGAGTGAAAGAAAATCGGGAAGTAAAAGGGGTGAAGATTATGGTAGCTGGTCGTTTAAATGGGGCAACAATGAAGCGGCGCGAATGGGTAGCCTCGGGAGAAATTCCTTTGCATAATCTTCGAGCAGATATTGATTTTGCCCAAGATATTGCTCGGACTACTTACGGAATTATTGGGATTAAGGTTTGGATTTACAAGGGAGAAATTTTTAACAAAAAGGAGAGGGAGAAAATAAAGTAACTAGTAAACTAGTAATTAGTAACTAGGGAGATAGTGAATGGTAATTAGTAAATTTTGGCCGTATGTTAATTCCTAAAAAAGTAAAACATCGTAAGCATCAACGGGGACGCCTTAGTGGAAAAGCGAAGGGAGGAGATTTCCTTGCCTTTGGCGCTTTTGGTTTAAAAGCGCAGGAAAGTGTTTGGCTTACTTCTCGTCAGATTGAAGCAGCGCGGCGGGCAATGACACGTTTTGTCCAGAGAGGAGGTAAGATTTGGATTAGGGTATTTCCGGATAAAGCAGTGACTAAAAAGGCAGCTGAAGTAGGTATGGGTGGAGGTAAGGGAGCAGTGGATCATTTTGTGGCAGTGGTTAAGAGGGGGCGAATTATTTTTGAAATGGATGGTGTGCCGGAAAAGACTGCTCGGGAGGCAATGCGTTTGGCTAGTCATAAATTACCTATTAAAACTAAATTTGTGCAGGATTAAGCCTCCAAAATTCTTTTCAGAATTTTTAGGAGACATATGGTGAATAATAATTTTATGGGAATGAAAGAATTAAAGCAGAAGAATATATCAGAATTGCAAAAAGAGCTTGCTTCTAAGAGAGATGAAATGCGAGAGCTTAGATTTAAGTTTGCGCAAGGCGAGGTTAAAAATGTACGTGCCCTGCGCAAGATCAGGAAAGAAATTGCACAAATTTTAACCTTGTTAAATAGTCGCAAGGCAAATTTCACAGGATCAACTTCATTAAATATTCAGAAGGTTAGGTCTTAAAATATGCAGCCTAATAAAAGTAAAAATATCAAGAGTCGTACTCTCCAAGGAATCATTATTTCGGATAAAATGGACAAAACTAGAGTGGTTGCTGTGGTCAGTACCAAAATTCATTCTAAATATCTCAAAAGATACAGGATGACAAAGAAATATAAGACACATGATGAGAAGAATGAATATCATACTGGAGATAAAGTAATAATAGAGGAAACAAGACCATTGTCACGAGAAAAGAGATGGAGGATAATTAGAAAACTTGCCTAAATAGTCATTGTTCCATTGTTCAATTGTTAAAGATTGAAATTGATTAGGAGAGCAATTGAATAATTTAAGCAATAGAATTATATGATTCAAGAACAAAGTCTTTTAACAGTCGCCGATAATACCGGCGCGAAGATAATTAAATGCATTAAGGTTTTGGGCGGCTTCCGGCGTCGCTTTGCTTATTTGGGTGATGTGATTGTAGGGGCAGTGCGAGGGGCACTTCCTCATGGTACAGTGAAGGAGCATGCCAAGGTTTATGCTGTGATTGTGCGTCAAAAAAAGGAATACCGGCGCGAAGACGGATCTTATATCCGTTTTGATGATAACGCTGCCGTAATCTTGCAGAGTAGGGAGAGCAAGGATCCTTTGGGTACACGAATTTTTGGTCCAATTCCGCGGGAACTTAAAGAGCGTGGTTTTAATAAAATTATTTCTTTAGCTAAAGAAGTACTATAATAAATTTTCAATTTACTAATTTTCAATTTTCAAACTTAAACTTTTCAAATAGATATGAGACTTAAAAAAGGTGACAATGTTATTGTAATAAGCGGCAAGGCTCGTGGGAAAAAGGGAAAAATTACACGCACTTTCCCGGCTAAGGATAAGGTTATGGTGGAAGGTGTTAATCTTGTTATTCGATATACACGGCCCAAAAGGCAAGGTGAAAAGGGACAGCGTATAGAAGTGAATGCACCTATTCATATTTCTAATGTGAAACTGATTTGCCCTAAGTGTGGCAAGGGAACAAGAGTCGGAATGAAAATTTTGCCGCAAGGCAAAAAAAGATTGTGTAAAAAATGTAAAGAAGTATTTTAAAGATTTTTCGTGAAATTTAAATCTATGACTCGACTTGCAGAAAAATATCAAAAAGAGGTAGTACCGGAAATGAAGAAGATTTTTGGTTATAAAAATAATTTAGCAGTACCCAAAGTAGAAAAAGTAACCATTAACATCGGCACTTCCCGTGCCCTGAAAGAGCCAAAATTTTTGGAGATAATGCAAAATAACTTAACCAATATTGCGGGCCAAAAGCCAGTAGTAAGACGCGCGCGTCAATCCATCTCTGGCTTTAATGTAAAGCAAGGAATGATAGTAGGTTTAAAGGCGACTTTGCGCGGAAAGAGAATGGAGGAATTTTTGGATAAACTAATCAGTATTGCTCTGCCGCGAGTGAGAGATTTTAGAGGCTTGCCCGTAAAGTCTTTTGACAGGGAAGGGAATCTAACCATTGGTTTTAAAGAGTGTTTAGTTTTTCCCGAGATTGATTCTAATAAAGTAGAGATAATTCATGGATTAGAGGTTTGTATTAGTTCTACTGCCCGTAGGCGTGAAGAAGGAATCAAATTATTAAAGCT
>Ga0136653_10001062_pt1 | contig 14833 bp, 9 predicted proteins | sample LakKivw275mmetaG_FD_94866 | JGI IMG/M metagenome (GOLD analysis project Ga0136653, IMG submission 94866) | Anoxic lake water microbial communities from Lake Kivu, Rwanda to study Microbial Dark Matter (Phase II) - Lake Kivu water 275m metaG... | ecosystem: Environmental > Aquatic > Freshwater >... | reverse complement strand
AGTGAAGCCACTGGCCGATCTGATCGCACTGGGTGTAGGCCTAGCCCAGGCACGTCCGGCGCGTGCAGAGCCAGCGGGGCGGATTGACCCGGGCGGGGGCGGAAGGTTCCCGGAGATAGTTGGAGCGGAGACGACGCTGCGGCGCATGTTCGACACGATTGAGCAAGTGGCTCCAACCAAGGCCAGCGTGCTCATTCTGGGCGAGTCTGGAACCGGCAAGGAGCTTGTAGCACGAACCATCCACACGCTTTCCGACCGCAAGGACCGACCGCTGGTGGTGGTGAACTGCGCTGCGATTCCAGAGAATCTGCTCGAGAGCGAGCTATTCGGCATCGAGCCCGGCACAGCCACCGGAGTTAGCGGCCGGCAAGGCCGGTTCGAGGTGGCGCGCGGCGGCACGGTCTTCCTCGATGAGATTGGCGACATGGGGTTGAACCTGCAGGCCAAAGTCCTTCGGGTCCTGCAGGAGAGGACCTTTGAACGGGTGGGCGGCAGGCAGCCGGTTCCTTGCGATGTCCGCGTGGTCGCCGCGACGAACCGCAATCTCGAAGAGGCAATGGACGCCGGTCGATTCCGGCGAGACCTGTTCTACCGGCTCAACGTGGTCGCCTTGGACCTGCCGCCTTTGCGGCAAAGGAAGCAGGACTTGCCGACGCTCGCCTCCTACTTCGTGTCGAAGTTCAGCCGCGAGTACGGGAAGCCGATGCAGGGAGTCAGTGACGACTGCCTGGCAAGCCTGATGAGCCACGACTGGCCCGGGAACGTGCGAGAACTTGAGAACACGATTGAGCGTGCGGTTATCCTTGCCCGTGGTGGACTCGTGACTGCAGCGGACCTGCCCGCGGTGATGCGTAGGTCCGGAACGCCGGGGCCTGAGTGGCGCGCGGTACGCAGGGCCGTGAAGGAGGCCGCTGCCGCTCCGCTGGAGACCGGAGCCATTCTTGCCGCTCTTGAGAAGTCCGGCTGGATCGTGAAGAACGCTGCAGTTGCGCTGCACATAAGTCGCCGTGAGATGTACCGACTGATGAAGAAGCACAACATCCACCGACCAAATCCCAGCCGCTGATTCCGAGTCCCCGGTCTTCAGTCCTTAGCCTCTGACTCTCCCATCTTCTGTCGGCAGCTTGCCCATGTGACGTCGGCCACAGTGCGCTAGGTCACGTGCGGCCCGCAGTTAGCCAGGGCGGCCGTTCCTTCGCCTGTCTTGATGTGCCAGAAACTGGCACACGTAGCCTGTCGCATGACGCAGTAAGCGTCAATTTCTCAAGCAGTTGGCGCGACGCCCGTCTCTGGCACGAAACGTGGAATCAGCGGGGCATGACTTATACAGACAGGCAGAGGCCGGGAAAGACAACCCGGCAGGAAAGTCGGAGCAAGAAACGCCCGGCTCCTTCGAGCGAAGAAGCAGAGCGGGCGATACTGCTTCAGGCGCTTGCTGACCGCTGCGGTAACCTGACGCTCGCTGCGCAGGCTGTCGGGTACTCGCGGCAGGTTTTCGTAGGCGCACTGCGGCGGTCTGGCATCAGTGAGGCAATGTAATGCTAGAGGAGGAAACGTGAAAAACGCATGCATAGCGCTGCTGGCATTGCTAGCGGCAACCAGCGTCCTGGCACGGACCCTGACCGCAACGGGCCCGGCCGTGCAGTATGCTCAGGACCGAATCATCGTGAAGTTCAAGGTACCGGTTTCAATCGGGCTGCAAGGCGGTCCGGTGCGAACCGGAATCGGGGAAGTTGACGCGCTGAATCGGGCGTGGCAGGTAGTCGGTGGTCTGAAGCTCTGCCCGCGCGCAGACGACCAGCTTGCCCAGCAGATGGGTATGGACCGGCTGTATATTCTTCAGATGAGCGGTCCGATTGACGTCGAGCGGGCAGTCGCCGAGTACAGCGCGGCGAGCACAGTCGAGTATGCAGAGCCGGACTTTGGCGGTCACGGCTGCGCGACCACGCCCAATGACCCGTCCTACGCAAACCAGTGGGGTCTTAAGAATGCCGGCCAAAACCCGGGAGGTTACGGTGCCGGCACGGCGGGGTGTGATATTGACGCCGAGCTAGCCTGGGACATCGAGCGGGGCAGCCGCGACGTTGTCATCGGGCACCTCGACACTGGCGTTGACCTCGACCACCCTGAATTCGTGGCCAACTACCAGACCAGCGTCTGGTGGCGGAACATCGACGAAACCGGCGGGGACAATGACGATGACGACGGCAACGGTTTCAAGGACGACACGGTCGGCTGGAACTTTGTGAGCAACAACAACAAAGTGCAGGACGACCACTACCATGGCACACACACGGCCGGCATCATCGGCGCGCATACCAACAACGGCGCCGGCGTCGCCGGCGTCTGCTGGTACTGCCAGATAATGCCGGTCAAGGTCCTCGACAGCGCGAACTTCGGCTGGTACTCGTGGTGGATTTCCGGGATTGACTACGCGGTCAAGAACGGCGCCCGGCTCATCAACATGAGCCTGGGCGGGACCAGCTATTCGAAGGCGCTGGAAGACGAAATCAACTACGCCTGGAACTCCGGGGTGCTGCCTATCGCCGCGATGGGCAACGATACGCTGCACGACGACAGCACTAAGTTCTACCCCGCCGCCTACGCCAACGTCATCGCGGTCGGCGCTACGGCCAACAGCGACGAGCGCATGGTGAAGGGGCAGAAGGGCTCTCGTGCCTGGAGCATGTGGGGTTCCTGGATTGACGTGTGCGCGCCGGGCAACGCCGTCTACTCGACCAAGTACGACGACGGCTACGCCTATCTATGGGGGACCTCGATGGCTGCCCCGCACGTCACGGGCGTCGCGGCCTTGATGCTCAGCCGCAACCCGGACCTGACCAACAGCCAGGTCAAGAGCATCCTCCAGTCAACTGCCAAGGACCCGGGCGCGCCCGGATTCGACGTCTACTTCGGACATGGCCGTGTCAACGCCTATCAGGCGCTACGACAGGTACCGTGGCTGCCGGGCTGGACCGCTGAAGCCCAGCTCGCCAGCGACTACAATGGGTGCGAGGAAGCCGATGTCGCGGTCGTGGGGCAGTACGTACACGTCGTCTACATAGGCCGCAGCACCTCGGCCATCGGGCTCTACTACCGCCGCAGCACCAACGGGGGCCAGACTTGGGAAGTGGCCCGACTACTTTCAGCCATGACCTACAACTGGGCGGACTTTCATCCCCAGATTGCGGCCAGCGGCAATCGCGTGCGGGTCGTGTTCCATGACAAGCGCGGAACCTACAATGCCATCTATCTGAAACAGAGCACCGACTACGGCGCGACGTGGGGGTCGGACATCGCCGTAAGCAACACGAGTGCCGATGCGATGCGGCCAGATGTCTGTATGAGCGGCGACACGATTCACGTTGTCTGGGACGGAGGTTACCGCCGGAGCACCAACGGCGGCTCGTCGTGGGACGCGATCAACACCTCGGTGACAGGCCAGGCGATTGCCTGTGCCAACGGCAGGGTCTACGTCATAGGACATACCCAGGTGAGCGGCGCCTACAAGTTGACCTTCCAGCGATACAACGGCACGTCTTGGGAATCGGCAGTTCAGTTTGCCTCTAACGGCACGTCCTGGCCGAATCCGGACGTGGCGGCTGACGGCAACAACGTCTACATCGTCTGGGACCAGGAACTCGACACCGACGGCGCGCCGGAAGAGATACGGTTCCGGCGGAGCGCTGACTGCGGAGTCAACTGGGGAACTGACCAGCGTCTGGCCAACATCGCGGAGAACTACATCTATCGCCACCCGCGTCTGGCAGCCGAGAGCGGCAAGGTCGGCCTGACATGGTACGGGGACCGGGACAAGTACTGGTCGGTCGAGGTCTACTACAAGCAGAGCAACAACTACGGGGCGAGTTGGGGCAACAACTACCGCATGACCTACAATGGTTACAACGACTTCGACGAACTGCCGGCAGTCGCGGTATCCTGCGGTACGGTACACTTGGTCTGGGACCGGATGGCAAACGGCGCCAAGTCCGTCTACTACACCCGCACGGTCGTTGACCGGGCAGTGCACGACATGGAAGGGGCGTTGGCGACGGGGACGGCAAACCGCGAATTCCGAATGGTGGTTGCCCCGAACCCGGTGACTGGCGGCTTCGCGATGGTCCACTTCTCCTCGTCGCGCTCCGGCCGCGCCTCAGTTCGCATATACGATGCTTCCGGCCGTCTGGTGTTCTCGCAGCCGGTCTCAACTTCGTCCTTGGTCCTTCGCACTTCGGACTTGCGTGCGGGAGTCTATCTTCTCAAGGTCGACGACGGCGCCATGCACCGGGACGCAAAGCTCGTGGTGCAGAGGTAGATAGCAGTCACGAGTCAACAACCAGCAGGGGCGGGCTTCGGCCCGCCCCTGACTTGTCAGGCCGAGGCGGGCTGCCACTCATGCGTCCGCTCCGGACGTTACGCACCAACAGGGATGAGCGGCCGTGATCGAAAGTCGGTCAGCAAATCGCGCCGAGAACCCGGTCGTGAATCGCGGTCGGAAACGCGGTCAGAGTCGCGGCAAGAATCACGTTGCGGCTCACCGGCAAGGTCGATCTCCAAGTCGCTATCCGCACCGGCCTGACACTCTTGGCACGAATCAGACTAGAGATCGGCCTCAGAACCCCTCTGAATGTTGCAGCGCAAACCAGGCGCAGTACCGCCTTGACAGTCTATCTGTGAATCCCCATCCGAACCACACTGAGAACCGTTCCCGGGACGGTTCCCACGGCGGTTCCCGATATGTGATTTGCTTCTGCTTTCGAAGCGTTATTCCGGCATAAGATGCTACGCTGACGCTACTTGCTCGTATGTCCGGTCAGAAGTGGCTAAACTTTTTTGAGCAAATCCGGCTTCGCGTGGACATATAGATAAGTGAAGGGCCACTCCTGCGCGGACCGGCTGAAAGCGAAGGTTCTCTGACGAACCGAGCCTACGCGATGGCAGCGCGGTCCGGCGGGCGTCGAGCTGGCCCCAAGCAAGAGAATGACCGCCAACATGAAAGGAGTTCGCATGACTGACCCGAATCAGAGACTGAATGTCTGGACGATAAAGACCGATACCGCAAAGGTGAAGCAGATACTCGATGACCTGCGGCCGGACATGCTCAAGCACTACGAGGCGGCCGCGGTCAGCCTCTGCGAGATGGAGACAAAGGCGCGTCAAATCCTGAACGCCGCGGGTGTGCACACCATCATGTACGTTCCGTACCTGAGCTACGCGCGTCAGCTCTACAAGCTCTCGCGGCAGAAAGGTATCTCGGGCGAGAGCTTCGCGCTCAGCGCCCAGGTACTGCTCGAAAAATGGGCGAACCGCGGCCTGGATGCGGACGTCCTGGCTCGAATCCGCACCGAAGTCTTCGATGCCGTCGCGCCTGCGCCATAGGGCGCGTACATTGACGCGGGCGCTCTTGTCGATTACAATCGCGCCAGCGCATGGCAGATGGCAGGTTATTCGGCGACCCGCGCAGCGTAGCCTCCCGGCTCGGAAAGAGGCCGGACGTCGCAGCCGGTATAGCCGCGGGGAGCATCTACCTGCTGCTGCCGGCAGCGCTGGGCCTTGACTACCGGCTGCTTGCTCAGAGGGGGCAGTATCAGCTCATGTGGCTGAACCTCCTGGGCGTGCACTACCGGCTTCCACTGGAGACGCCCAAGCCGCTGCACGCCCTGCTTGCCGGGTTGCTGGGGTCCGGGATGGCCTTCTACGTTGTGACCTGCGCGGCCGTTGGCCTGTGCGTGGCGGCGGGGACGCGCCTGGGCAGGGCAGTCACCGGCAGCTTCTGGCCCGGCCTGCTGACAGCGGTAGCCGTGTTCGCTCTCCGGGGTGAGTGCATATACTACGTCCTGATCGGCGGCACCGAACCGTTCCACATTGCGCTCGTGCTGCTGGCGCTTGTCGCCCTCGCCGATGAGCGCTTCGGTCTTGCGGCACTTGCCGTCTTTGCCGCCTGCCTGGAAAGGCCCGAGTCATGGTCGCTCGCGCCGCTCCCGCTGCTGGCGGCGCTGGTCGCAAAGCGGCGATTCAACACATTGCTGCTCCTGCCGTTTGCCGCGCCCTTGGTCTGGATGGCCTCTGACCGGGCGATGACCGGCGACTGGCTCTACTCGCTGCACGTGACGACGTACTACCGAATCGCCTCCGGCGTTCCCGCCGATGCCGGCACCGGCAGTTTCTGGGGTGACATGCTGGTCGAGTCATCCGGCGTGGCGGGCGACGTTCCCCTGGTTGTCGGCTTCTCCGGGCTGGGCATCTGGATATGGAAATGCGTCCGCCGTCGCCCGGCGCTCGCGTCGGCCGGGCCCGAGCGGTCGGGCCGGCGGGTGGGATACCTCGTGCTGGTCGTCGGTCTCGCAATAGCGTTGCCGTTTGCTGCGTCATGGCTGGCTTCTCTGTCCGGCCACGTGCTACAGATGGGACGGTTCCAGTACCCGTCCATCGTCCTTCTGACGCTGCTTGCGGCCGCTGCGCCGTTCTTCCTGTTCGGTGGTCGCGCGCCGCGCGGGCTGCTGCCGGCAATGTCCGCAGCGGTTGCGCTCAGCGCGTTCACCCCGCAGGGCGTAGCCGGTTCGATACGCAGAGCTCGGGGCGACGAGGTCCGGGCCACTGCCTACTACCCGGTTGCCGATACCGTCAAGCACCTGGTCGAGACCGTCAGCGCCGACGTCGTTCTGGTTTCGGCCCTTCGGCTTGACTACTTCGCGAAGCTGCTCGGCCCGTCCGATTCGCGCAAGCTGCTCTCGATTCGCGAAGTGACGTACGGAGCCAAGACAATTCCGGCTGCGGCCAGGTCGGGAGTGCTCGCATACTACAACCGTGACGAGATTAACGGCCCGTCTATTGACAGCGTGATTCGCCGGGTCATGCGGGCCTGGCCGGCTCCGGCAGCCCTGGACACGGTAACTCTGCTGCCTGGCGGCCGCGTCGGCGTGTGGACCATCAAATCCATTCCAGAGCCTCCGCGTTCAGCCATCGCGCCGTAGTAGCGGAGGTGGGGCAGAGGTGTTGATGCGAGGCAAGTGAGCGGAGCACAGAACGCTGATGGTTCGCTGTTGATTGCCCGGCGCAAGGCTCTCTGGCCGCTTCTTGCGGTGACCGCAGCATTCGGCATCTCGCGCATCGGCTACCATGTCGCCGGCGTAAGGTTCGACGCGTCTTCGCTCCCCTGGTTCTGGCAGTTCATTGACCCGGCCCTGCTCAAGGCCAACCTGTGGCAAAGCCTTTGGTATCTCCACAGCCAGCCGCCGATGTTCAACCTCTTTCTTGGCATCGTCCTCAATCTCTTCCCCGGCCACGAGAGTGCGGCCTTTGCTGTCTGTTATCTGCTGTTTGGCCTTATCTTCGCTGTCACGTTGTTTCTGCTCCTGAGAGGCTTCGGAGCATCGGACGTTCTGAGTGCAGTTGCGGCCGCGGTCTATGTTGCCAGCCCCACCGTTGTGCTCTACGAGAACTGGCTGTTCTACGCATATCCCGTGACTGTGCTGTTGCTGCTTGCTGCGCTGTTCTGGCAACGGTTTGTCCAAGGCGGCCGGTTCCGCGACGCGCTACTGGTGTTTGTCTGCGCCGCGTCGCTTGCATTGACTTGGAGCCTGTTCCACGTTGTGTGGCTGCTCGCGCTTGCGTTTGCGCTTGTGCTTGTGCGACGCCAGGACTGGCGCAAGGTGCTGGCCGCGGGCGCGGTGCCCGTGCTGATTGTCGGTTCCTGGTACGGTAAGAACCTCGTCCAGTTCGGCCAGTTTACCGGCAGCACTTGGTTCGGCATGAACTTCTCCAGAATGACCAACAACGCATTGACCAAGCAGGAGCGCCAGGCGTTGTATTACAACGGTGCGGTTTCTGCCGTCTCGTTCTACCAGCCGTTCAGGATTCCAGCCACGTACTATGGCGCAGTCGCTAAGCCGCAGCCGACCGGAATACCGGTTCTCGACCAGGAGATAAAGCCCTCGGGTTCTCCGAATTTTAACAACGCGGTTTTCATAGCCGTATCCCGGCAGTTTGGAGATGATGCGTTGAGAATTCTTGGGGCATACCCGGCTGCATACCTGCGTAGCCTGCTTGAGTCGTATCTTCTTGCCTTCCAGCCCGCGAGTGTGAACCCGTACCTGGACGCCAACATTGCGTACATCAGCGGACTGGTCCGAATTGAGAGTATGGCAGTTGACGGTCGGTTCGGCCACCGTACGGCAAGTGAGACCGAACCCCTACGCAACTGGCTGCACAGAGTGACCGCCGTCGGCTGGTTTCTCATTCTCGCCTATGCGTTTGTCCTTGTCGTGGCGCTAATCCTCCTGTTCCGGCCTTCCTCCCTGCTCCCGTCTCTCTCTTCTCTTTTCTTCCTTTGGTTCAACGTCGCGTGGATGACGTTTGTGTCTAATGCACTGGAGGTCAGCGAGAACAACCGCTTCCGATTCACCACCGACCCATTGGTTCTCACGTGTCTTGTTGCGGTCACGGCCGCTTGCGTCGAGGGCTTGTCATCGAGGCGCAGGAGTGCGAGGGCCTGACGTCGGCAACCGCAGGTGAGTATGCCTAAACCCAAGACCTCTGCCGGTAGCGCCGGGGTCGGGCTCGGTGCAGGTGGAGAGAGTCGACCCTGCAGAGCAACCGTCCTCCTTCTGGCGTTGGCCGGGACCGGTATCGTGCTCTTTTCAACTGCCAAGTACGGAGCCGGGCTCTCGACCGACTCAGTCGCGTACCTCGACGTCGCGCGCAGCCTTGTGTCGGGGAAGGGATTTGTCATCCACACCGGTACGCAAGTGGTCTGGTGGCCTCCGCTTTACCCGATGTTGCTCGCGTTCATCCAGCTCGCGACCGAGCTCGACCCTGCATCGTTTGCGCAGATTGTCAACGCGGTCCTCTTCGCTCTCGTCCTCTTGCTCTCCGCCGGCCTGTTCCAGGCCGCGTTCCCCGGTAACGTTGCCTGCAGTCTCCTGGGCGTGGGCACGGTGCTGCTTTCCGTACCGTTGTCCGATGTCTATGCCATGGCCTGGTCAGAGTGTCTGTTCATTCCCCTTGTGCTCGCGTACCTGCTCTGCGCGCAGCGCTACTGGCGCCGTCGAGATGCTCTGTCGCTTGCGGGTTTGACTCTGTCCGCAGCATTTGCGTGCCTCACCCGCTACATCGGCCTTGTTCTTGTGCTGTGTGGCGTCCTGACGGTCATGCTGGTGTCCGGTGCGGACTTCAAGACCCGGTTTACCCGCGCTTTCGCATTCGCCGGTTTATCGCTGCTGCCCCTCGGGTTCTGGGCAGCGCGCAACTACTGGCTGACAGGGACCTTCTTTGGAAGCAGAGGTCTGTTCAGGAACACGTTTGCCGACAGCATCAACGCCAGCGTGGAGACGATAGTGTCCTGGTACGCATCCGGCCCGGCTTTGGCTCTGGTCGTTCTTGCCGCCATCGTAGTATTGACAATGGCGGTTCTGTCAACGAGGACTGCAATAGGAAGACTGAGCGAGGGTCTTAAGGTCATTCTCGCAGGCCATTTTCCCACCTTGCTCTTCCCGGTTGTCTACTTCCCAGCTTTGCTACTGGCGGCGACGCGCGATGCGACCGTCGACTCCCGAACGTTGTCGCCCATCTACATTCCCGCTACGTTGGTGCTCCTGATGCTCGTTTTCCGCCTGCTCGGTTCGCCCAAGTATGCTCCCGCTGCCATCGTCCGCAGAATCCCCGCGTTTCTCCTTGTTCTGTGGCTGTGTTCTTCGCTTGTGAGCGTTGCACAGTTGACCGCACGGCGCTTCAGGAATGGCGCAGGGGGATACAGCACAAGGACATGCCACGAGAGCGCGACACTCGCGTGCGCCCGGCGAATGCTATCGTCCAGCCGCGTCCGCGTCTACAGCAACTACCCGGACGTTCTCTGGGCGATTGCGGGTATGAACTCGACCGAAACCCCAAACCGGACCAAGGCCCGCCCCAACGACCTTGTGGGCCGCTGGCCCGCCGAGAACGGGTCGATTCTCATATGGTTCAACAACAAGACTTGGCGGACATGGCTGCTTTCGCTTGATGAGCTACGCGACGCCGCGAATATCGAGGAAATCGCACGCCTTAGCGACGGCGCTATCTATCGCATTTCAGTCCGGGATACGGCAGCGGCCGTGCGCCAGTGACGGGCAGCGTTATGCCACCTGTCCCGCATCCTGAAGCCTCCCGACCGGTTGTACACTGACACGCACTCGGCGATTGTCCTGGATTTCTTCTGGAAGTTCCCCAAAGCCAAGCCCACCCACAGTTTGAGTGGATAAAGTTGTCCGAACTCCCGTCCGGTGTGTACGTGCTGTTCAACCGGAACGAGTTGGGTCGAATCGGCGGGAACACGATATTCGTACCGCCCGAATTTCTTGACAGCGTGCCTTCCACCTGGCAGTAACTCAAGGAGGGGCACGACGTGATGCTCTACTTGGTTCCTTCGCCTCCGTTGACGAATCGAGGGCGCCCTCGATACACCGGCCGGGATGTGAACGTGTCGCCTTGAGGCCCGCAGCAGTCGATGCTATGATGTGCCATGGAACGAAGCGCATATGACCGGTTCTTCGCTCTCGAGACGACGCACTTCTGGCGCATCGCCAAGCGGCGGCTGGTGCTCGACTGGCTGAGGCGCTACGGCCCGCCCGCTGGCGGGCTTCGTCTACTGGATATCGGGGGCGCGTGCTCCCTCATTCCCAAAGAGCTGGAGCACTGGGGAGAAGTGCAGGTCATCGAAGTCGATCCGGAAACCGTGCAGTTTGCGCGGACAAGACTCGGGCTGGACGTACGCGAAGGTCGGTTCCCAGACAACGTCCCGGTGCAGGGGCCCTTTGACGTTGTGACAATGCTTGACGTACTTGAGCACATCGAGGACGATGCGACGAGCCTGCTGGCCGCGAGGAGACTGCTGAAACCCGACGGGGTACTGCTCGTTACCGTGCCGGCGCTAGGGTGGCTCTGGTCAGACCACGATGTTGTGCTTCATCATTACCGCCGCTACACACGCGGGGAACTCGTGGCGAAGCTCGACGCGGCCGGGTTCAGCGTGACAAGGGTGTCGTACTACACCGGCCTGCTTCTGCCCGAACTCGTTGCCGAACGAATGGCAGGCAAGTTACAGTCAAAGATTACCGGCAGGCGCAAGGTGATATACCATGTGAAGCCGCCACCCGGGCCCTTGAACAGCTTGTTCGGTCTTGCCATGTCGTTCGAGCGATGGATGCTGGGCTCGTTCGATTGCCGGCTCGGTTCGTCGCTGATCGCGGCGGCCAAGCCCCGACGCGACGAGTCAGCAACCGGCAGAGGTTCTTCCCGCCTCGCGGCCTGACCAGCTAGGGTCAAGTTGCCTGCGACCGGACGCAGTAGAGTTGCTTGGTAGTTCTGAGCAGCTACGTTCGCTTGCGGCAAGAGGCGATCAGCCAGGGGTAGCTGGACCGCACCGCGGCGACGTCTGTCCACTCAGCCAGGAGTGTGACTAGACTGGACCGAGTCCAGTGCTGGCAATGCTCCGGGTGGTCTCCCCAGCGGCCGACGTACTTCCCTCGCGCCAGGTTCGTCAGCCGGAAAAGCGGTTCGTTCGGGACTGCTACTACGATGTGTCTGCGGCTCACCCGTACCAACTCGCGCAGCGCCCGGTTCGGGTCTGCCAGGTGCTCAAGGACTTCGAGACACAGCACCAATTCAAACCGATCGTCCTCGTGGCCAACGCTACACACGTCGCCGGTCTCGAATCGGTAGGCCGGCAGCCTTGCCGACGCGAATCTCACGCAGGCTGGGTTAATATCGAGGCCAAAGACGTCGCCGGGCATGAGATCGTGCAGGCGCTCCAACGTCTCTCCCTCGCCGCAACCAGCGTCCAACACCGAAGCCGGCTGCAGCTCCGTCACTACCTCCCTGAGCACGCCGTAGAACCGATCGAAAAGGAACCGAGCGAGCGGGTTCCGAGTCTGGAACTTGGAGAAGTTCGCAGTGTCCGGCGGGAGTTCATTCGCCGCGATGATCCCCTCACTTCCGTCGCCACCGGCTCGGGTTACTCGCGGCCGGAATCCTCCGCTACGCGCCCGCGTCTCTGTCCTTGCGCCGTGATCATCTCGCCGATCAGTCCGGTGGCCGCAAGCTGGACGCCCACGACGATCAGAAGCACGCCGACGATGATTGCGGCGATGTGCTCTCGGAACTGGTCGCCCAAGAGCTTCCGGACCAGCACGTAAACCTCGAGCGCGATGCCAACGAGCAGCGGGAAAAGCCCTGCAGTTCCGAAGAAATGCAGCGGCTTCTGTGTGAACCCGGTGATAAAGCGGACCGTCAGGAGGTCGAGGACGCCGGTCCAGAATCGCGTGGGGCCGTACTTGCTCCGGCCATGCTTGCGTCGGCGGTGGGCGACCCCGACCTCGGCTACCTTGAAGCCGCGCATATATGCGAGTTCGGGTATGAAGCGGTACATGTCACCGTACAGATCGAGGTTCGCCGCCACTGCCCGGCGCATCACCCGGAAGCCGCAGTTGGAATCGTGCAGGTGGAGACCGAAGAGGAGGTGGACGAGCGAGTTGAACAGGCGCGAGGCCAGGGTCTTGGATGGCTCGTTCTCAAGCCGACCCTGCTTCCACCCAACGACTAGGTCATACCCCTCATCCAGCCTCGCCAACAGCTTGGGGAGTTCGGACGGGTCGTCCTGCAGGTCGGCATCCATGGTGATGATGATCTCGCCCCGGGCCCTCTCAAACCCTGCCGAGTAGGCAGCGGACTTGCCGAAGTTGCGGCGCAGCCGGACAGGTTGGACTGCGGGGTACTGCCCGGCCAGGTTCCGCAGCCGGCTCGGCGTGTCGTCGTATGAGCCGTCGTCCACAATGAGGACCTCGTATGATTCACCCAGGCCATTGAGCACCGTGACCAATTCGCGACACAGCTCATCAAGTGAGGAAGCTTCGTTGTAGGCGGGGACGACGACGCTATAGCGCACAGATGCTCCGGGCGAGTGTATGCGGGTTAGGTCGGGCTGTCAAGGTTGCGCAGCAAGTCGGAAAACGTCGAACCGGCCGAGTGACGTGTCTGGGCTGTATCTTGCCTCAAGGAATTCAAGTAGTTCAGGGAATTCGTGCAGGAAGGCGTAGGAGTCGTTCTTGCTGCCGGTGGTCCAGGGTGTGGCGTCGCGATGCTCAACCACGAACAGTTCGGACGGGTCGTGCACGAAGGTCCGCATGAACTCGGCCCGGAATCGCTGCGGGTCGTAGCTCGCTATCATCGGGAAGTTGTAGAGGAACCGAGTCACGGTGCCCCGTCCGGCGAGGAAGTAGACTCCCGGCTCAAAACCCCAGATGAAGACGCGGTCGGTCGGCAGCGTGGTATGCCGCAGGTAGTCGGCGAGCTCGACGTTGTCGCGCAGAGAGAAGTCGGAGGCCATGTTGTGGAGGTCGCTCACCCAATAGCTCCGGACCGATTCGCGGCCAATCAGGATGCGCATCAGACTTCCGAAGCGGCTTGGGAAGCCGGAAACGACGAATAGAAGAGCACCCAGCCCGACTGCCGCGGGCAGGCGCGTTCGCCCAAGCCTAGCGAAGATGATGTCCACAAGCAGTCCGCCGGCCAGCGCCGACACAGGCAGGAAGGGAAGAAAGTGGTAGACAAAGAACTTGCCCTGAGAGAACGTAGAAACGAAAGCTACAACCAGCCATGACGCCAGGAGCAAGAGCACTAGGCGCCAGTCAGGTCTGCGCAAGTACATCACAGCCGCTGCCAACGCGCCTGCAGCCAGCATAAGGGCGGGCAGACGCAACTCCGGAGTCAATGTGAATGTCGCAAGGAAACTATCGAAGCGCGTCTGGAGCCCGACATTCCTGCCGATTGCAGCATACGCAGGCACCAGGCCGAGTTGGCTGTCGATGAAAGCCGGCATCGCGCCGCTAGCCAGCAGCACGAGCGCGCACGAGACAAGTGGTACGAGTACTCCGAGCAGCAGCCAGGCGGCCGAGATCGCTGCACCGCGTAGGCGTGGGCCGTATGCGAACGGGAGGATGAACAAGAGCAGGAGCGGCAGCAGGCCGATAGTGTACTTGAGCAGCATGGCGAGTCCGCAACAGACTCCTGACCCGAGCCAGAGCAAACGGGGCTGTTTGGCTGTGCGTCCGTACGCTAGGACGAACAGAAGCAGCGCAGCGACTACCGGCAGGTTAATCCAGCCGTCGGTCTGGGCCGTGTACCAATAGCCGAGCGGGAAGTAGGAAAGGGGATAGAGGCATCCTGCAGCCGCTCCGACCCAGCGCGACCTGAACGCGCGGGAGGCAAAGGCGAAAACCGCCAGCGCCGTTGCCACTGTCCAGAGAAGATCCAGAATTCGGATCGCGGTCATCGAATGGCCGAAGAGGATAAGGGCAGTTGCGTGAACGATGGTGGTCAGGGGCGGCTTGATATTGAATACGTCACGGTATACGACCTTGCCTGAGAGCATTGCTTCCGCGATGAAGGCATGAATCCCCTGGTCCCGGCCAAATGGGTAGATCAGTGAGATCGAGCCCAGTAGCAGTGACGTGGCCACGACGAGAACAAGCGGCCAGAGCAAACGACGGTTTCGGTCACCGTTCACGGTTCAGCGTCTCCTCCGCTGCATCGCGCCCGTTTTGAGCGGCCCGGCCGCCGCGCCGGAAGAACACCTCGATTGTGTCACCACCCGGTGCCCACAACCGGAGGGGAAGCTTGAGCGGTGTCTGCCTGGCCAGCGCGTAGCTCTGGTGGAACCACTCGCTTGGATACAGGCTCCGGCAGGAGAGCTTCTTCATGGCGACAACGACGTCGGGCTGGAGATGCTTGACCAGTCCCAGCGATATGGCTCCGGGCCCATTTCTCTCGTCTGCCGGAACCGGCAGGAAGGGTAGCGCCT
>Ga0136653_10001061_pt1 | contig 14838 bp, 16 predicted proteins | sample LakKivw275mmetaG_FD_94866 | JGI IMG/M metagenome (GOLD analysis project Ga0136653, IMG submission 94866) | Anoxic lake water microbial communities from Lake Kivu, Rwanda to study Microbial Dark Matter (Phase II) - Lake Kivu water 275m metaG... | ecosystem: Environmental > Aquatic > Freshwater >... | reverse complement strand
CGGTTTTCGGCGATTCCTGCTGCGGGGTTTTGGCAAAGTGGATGCCGAGTGGTTGATCATCTGCCTGACGCACAATCTGCTCAAGCTGTTCCGCTGGTCCTGGCAGCCGGCGCTTGCCGGATAAACCCGGCCGGCCTCTCTCCGCGTCGCCCGACGCCGATTAGGACACACAACCCACGGACGGACGCGAATTCCCGGACCCACAACCGAATCAAGCCCGAGCCCCACATCAACTAAGCCCGGTTCTCCGACAGACTCCTAGCGGTGCGCGGAAGTACAGACAGGAAGTCAGAAACACGGTGCAGGGAGGCCGGAAGCGCGGACCACCGGCCCGCGATGACGCGAAGCTCGGTACTGCTCTGCGGGAAGTCCGCAGATTGTACCGACGTGCTCGGACGACGGGCGGCGTACCTTCTGCGAAGCGACGCTACCTGGCGAGGTATTTCTGCGGGTCTTTGGCGAGGCTGTCTTTGCAGGCTTTGCTGCAGAAGTAGTAGGTCTTGCCCTGATAGTCGTAGGTCGCGGCCGCGGTCTTTCTGCTGATTGTCATCCCGCACACCGGGTCGACCATTGTCTCTTTAGTCTTCGACATCGCCTTCACGCCTTCAATCACGCCGGCTTCGGTTATGCTTGAGTCAACCCTGATGACCTTGCCCGCTTCGTCCATGAACGCGACCAGCGGCGGTCCGGCCTTTGGGGACAGCACCTTGGCCGGGACGTTCGCGGACAGCCATTGCATTACCTTCTGGCCGGAATCTGAGAGAACGACATAGCCAAGCTCCCATTTTCCGGCCGCTGTCCTCGCCTGCTTCATTTCGGCTTCGATGACGGCGAAATACATCGCCGGCTCGGTGGCTGCCGCGAAGGCGTGCTCGACCGCCTCGGCCGCTGCTTCTGACGCGCTATCGGTATTCGCCACGAGCAGCACCAGCGGCTGCTTCAGCCTCGCTATGTCGAACGTGTCGCCGTTCACCGACGCAAGCTTCAGACTCGCCACAACTTTGGTGCTCTCGCCAGCAGTCGTGTCCGGACTGCCTGAGTCTTGAGCAAACGCCAGCCACGCGGTCACGGCCAGCGTGATTACGACCGCGATGAGCCACTTCATTCATTCCTCCCTATTTCAGTTCAAGTCCGTATCCCAACACCTGAGGCCGGCCCGACTCCAGCACTACCTTGCCCATCGCCCGCACCCCGCCATTCACGTGCTGAGGTATGAAGACGTTGGTCGGGTGCATGTTGACGTAGACCTGTCCGGTTGAATCCTGCACCCATATCCAGCCGCCCGAGGGGCACTCGCTCGCTATCCTACCGACAACGAGCGCGTCTTTGCCTTCCCAGGCCTGCGGGTTATTGAGGATTTCCTTAGCCGTTGTCACCGCCATGTCAGCGGGGATCGGCTTGCCATATGCGTTCGACTTTGTTGTGCCATCCTTCTTCGCGCCGCAGCCGACAACGACCGCCGCGCCTACCAGCACAACCAGCCCTAAAGCGATGTACTTCTTCACTTCTTCTCCTGTTCTGTACTTCTAGCATCTAGCTTCTGATATCTAGCTTCTGACTTCGTTCGTTTCTCCGTCACTATTCGTCCATCCGAAAGCTCCAGCTTCCTGTTCGCTTCCTGCGCCAGTTCCGGGTCATGGGTCGCCATGATGATTCCGAGCCCATCCCGCGCCAGCTCCTTGAATATGTCGAGCACCTCGCCGCGGGATTTCTTTTCCAGCCTGCCCGTAGGCTCGTCGGCCAGCAGTATTCGCGGCCGGTTCACCAGCGCCCGCGCAATCGCGACGCGCTGCATGTCGCCGCCGTCGAGCTGCTTCGGCAGAGCCCGGCGCGACTTGTCGAGGCCGACGCGCTCAATCAACTCGCTCACCCGCTGCTCATCGTGTTTACGGGCGAAGATGAGCGGCAGCCGGATATTCTCCTCGACGGTGAGCGTCGGGATTAGATAGAAAAGCTGGAATATGAAACCGATGTGGTCACGCCGGAACCGGACAAGGTCTTGCTCTGCCAGTCCCGTGACCTCGGTGTCGGCAATCCTCAGGCTGCCGCGCGATGGCCGGTCGAGACAGCCGATCTGGTTCAGCATGGTCGTCTTTCCCGACCCGCTGCGCCCGACAATCGAGACTATTTCGCCCGGCGCCAGGCTCAGGCTGAACCCGGCCAATGCGTGAATGGTTTCGCTGCCGCGATGGTAGCTCCGCCACAGGTTCTTCGCTTCCAGCAGTTGCCCGTCAGCGCGGGACATGACCGAAGAATGGGGACTGTACCGCGCCGAGTCCGACGCAGGCGCTCCGAGGGACTGTCCCCATTCTCCTCCGAGCCGTGTGCTATATGACATTGCCGTCCTCCAATCGAATAACCCGCGTAAACCGGGATTCCAGACTCAGGTCGTGTGTTGCCACAACAACCGTCAATTCGGAATCCCGGTTCAAGGCCTGAAGGAGGTTGAAGATGCCATCGCGGGTCGCAGTATCCAGATTGCCGGTCGGCTCGTCGGCCAGGAGCAGCCGGGGCGAATTGATGAGCGCGCGGGCCACGGCCACGCGCTGCATCTCACCGCCGGAAAGCTCCGAAGGCCTGTGCGTCATGCGGTGTCCAAGTCCAACGAGTTTCAGCAGCTCCTCTGCCCGATATCGTTCATTGTTCATCGTTCCTCGTTCATCGTTGCCGGACCTGCCCCACATCGTGGGCAGGAGGACGTTCTCAATAGCAGTCAGTGTCGGCATCAGGTAGAACTCCTGGAACACGAACCCGATGTTCATGCGCCGCAGCGCATCGAGGCGCACTCCCCGCCGCGCCACGTCGGTGCACAGCACTTCGAGTTTGCCGTCGGTCGGCCGGTCCATAAGCCCGATCAGGTTAAGAAGCGTGGTCTTGCCCGCGCCCGAGTGGCCGACCACGCCCACGAACTCTCCGCGCTTGATGTCGAGGTCGATTCCTTTGAGCGCCTGTATCTCCTCCGCGCCGCGGCGATAGGTGCGAACCAGCCCATTCGCAAGGACCGCTGTCGGCTCTGGTCCGCAATTCTGCATTCTCGCTTCTGCACTCTGACTTCTGACTTCGTCTGTCCGCATGATTACTCTGCCTTTATCGCTTCTACCGGCTTCACGCTCGCCGCCCGGAACGCGGGATAGAATCCCGCGACGAGGCCGAGCACGAGCGAGAGCCCTACGCACATCGCGAGGGTCAGAAGCGAGAATCCGATGAGCGACCCCTTGGGTGCATACGGAATCATGCCGCGGATGAACGCCTCGACCAGGCGCGATGAGACAAGCGCCACGAGCACGCCGGTCACTCCGCCAATCACGGTCGTGAGTATCGTCTCGGCCCACACCAGCTTGAACACGTCGCCGCGCGAGCCGCCCATCGCCTTCATCATGCCGATTTCGCGGGTGCGCTCGAACACGGCCATCAGCACCGTGTTGAGCACGCCCACGCCGCCGAGGATGACGGCAATCAGAATGATAGCCGAGACGAACACCTTGGTGCTCGCCATGAGCGAGCTGATGGTGCCGAGCAGTTCGGACAGCGGGAAGACGTTCATGTCCACTTCACTCGCCTTGAGCGAGGACACGAGCGCGTCGGTCTTCTCCACCTGCTTCGCCTTTACCAGAATGAGAACGAGCTTGCCCTCAAGCCCCGATATCTTCTGCAAGGTCCTGCGCGGCATGAACACGAACCCGTCGTCCTGAGTGTTAGTACGGTTGAGCACCCCGACAACGTGCAGCCTGACGTTCTTTTCCGGCACGACCCAGTAGTCACCGGTCCTGACGCCGGCATCCTGCGCCGCGGTCGAGCCCATGATGACGGTGAAATCAGAATCGAGCCAGTGGCCGTTGATACGCCATGCCGGCCTGAGTTTCATGTAGTCCTCGTCAACCCCAAGCAGGATGACGTTCTTGTTGCCCGGGGCGAAGACCGCGTCCATGATGACGCCCGCAGCCTCGGCCACGCCTGGGTTGGCCTTCACCTTGTCCAGCAGGCCCTCGTCCATGTAGCGCGGCCACTTTCCGCCATGGAGGGCAATCGTCGCGGCTTCGTAGGGACAGCCCTTCGGCACGACCATCATCTGCGCGCCCAGCGCGCCGAGCTCGCCTTTGAGCTGCGACTGATAGCCCTGCTGGAACTGGAACAGGGAATAGAGCACGGCGATGGCAATCGCGACGCCGGCCACGGTCAGTATCGAGCGCGTCATGCGCCGAATCAGATTCTTGAATGCTAGCTTGAACCAAGTCATGCGAACTCCAGTCCAGGGATCGAGGGATCAAGGGATACAGGGATAAAGTGTCCGGAATCCAACACTCTATCCCTCTGTCCCTCTATCCCTTTGTCCCTCTGTCTCTTTATCCTTCATGTTCTCATTCACTTCTCAGTGCCTCAATCGGCTTCGCCCGGGCCGCGCGGAGCGCCGGATAGAACCCGGCCACGACCGCGATGCCGATAACGAAGACCATGATTAGTATGAAGCTGCCCGGTTCGAGCGCCACCACGCTGGCCTTGGGCGCAAGCGGTAACAGCTTCTTGACGATGTTCTCGATGAGTCGTGCGCCGACCAGGGCCAAGCCGAGACCGCCGATTCCGCCCAGTAGTGAGAGCATCAGCGTCTCGAGCCATACCAGGCCGAAGATATGAGCCTGCGCTGCCCCGGTCGCGCGCATCACGCCGATTTCCTTGGTCCGCTCGAACACCGACATCAGCACGGTGTTCAGCACGCCGAGTGCGGAGATGACGATGATGATGAGGACAATCGAGAGCAAGAGCGACTTGGCTGCGCCCATCAGGGACATCATCGTGCCCAGGAGCTCGCCCATCGTGATGACTTCTGCGCCCTTGATCTCTCCGAGCTGGGATGAAATGACCGGCGCGTCATCCGGGTTCTTTAGGCGGATGGAGATGCCGGTGAGCTTGTCCGTACCGCCGCCCGCAATCGTCGAATCGACAAAGTACTGCTGGGCTGTCTTCAACGGGATGTAGAACATGCCGTCATCCTCGTTACCGGTGGGCGATAGCACCCCTACTACGTCGAGCGTCAGGTCCTTTTCCGGCACGTATATCTGGTCGCCGACCTGAGATTGTTCAATCAGCGCCACGTCGCTGCCGAGGACGACGTCGTTCGGCTTCTCCGGGAAGTGCCCCTTTATCTTCCACCAGTTCTTCAGCCTGATGGTTGCCGAGTCGATTCCGACGTAGATATCGGTCCTGCCCTCTTCGGGCCGGACGATGCCGCCCATGAACGTCGGGGCGGCGACGTCGATGCCCGGGATGGCATTCACCTGGTCGAGCACGTCAGCCGGCAGGTAGTTCGGAATCTTGCCGCCCTTAAGGATGAGCGAGGCCGCCTCGTACGGACAGCCGACCGGCACAACCATCATATGGATGCCCATCCCCTGGAGCTGACTCTTAAGCGCCTTCTCATATCCGCGATTGAACGAGACCAGGGTAAACAGCACCGCTACGGCCACGACCATGCTTCCCAGGGTCAGGATTGTCCGCGTCTTGTGGGCGAACAGGTTCTTCAGTGCGAATCGGATGAAGCTCATCTATTACTCCTCTGCTAAGGCCGGCCGAGCTCGTCGTAGACAATCAGCAGTTTACGCACTGCGGACGCCACTGCCTGCGACGCTTTCTCAGCCCCCTGCGCCGCTGGCTTCAGTCCTGATTCGTCATTCGTCATTCGGAAATCGTCATTTGCCGACATGCCCTTGAACTGGCCCAGGAATTCCTTGCTGCGCAACGCCGCCTTGGCCTTCTCACGGTCACGCTGTATCCGGACTTCCTTGACGACCGGCCCGGAGTCGCCCGCTACAACCGCCACGACCACCTCGATTGTGCCGAACTGCCCTTTGCCTGCGTGGGTCATGACGGTTCCGACCCGCTCCTTGCCCTTGAAGACAGGGAAGTACTTGAACTGGGTCTCGTCCGCGTCGAGCGGGAAGCCTAACCGTTTCTCGATCTTCTGCCCCTGGGCGTCGGTGATATCTACGAACACTGTCTTGTAGCTGCCTGAGCCGAAGATGCCGGAAATGTCCGAATCCGGCTGCCGCCACACGCATAGCGAACCTAGAGCACCGCCCACTAGCAGCAGCATGACAAGCAGAACGTGCTTCCCATGCTGCCTTGAAGCCGTCACCCCGACGGAGCGCAGCGATTGGAGGGGTCTCGCCTGAGAGATTCCTCGACTCGCTTCGCTCGCTCGGAATGACGCCAAACTAGAACCGAACAACAACCTGCGCGATGACATGCCAATCCTCCATATTCTGCGTAAAGGTGTTCAGGTAATCCCGCTGGTACGCGGTCTGGATTTCAAACGACGAGATGTTAGGCGGATAATAGTTCAGACCCGCACTCAGCGTCCGGGCCGAGCCTTCGAGGGTATGAAACCCGTCGTATGCGACCATCGGCTCAAGCCAACTGGTAACCGCGTATCGCGCCTCTCCGTAGTACCCGAGAACTCTGCCATCCGCCTCAAACAATCCGACTTCTGCATTCTGCATTCTAGCTTCTGACTTCATCTGGTCCCTGCCGATGACCCCTTCCAACCTGATGGTCAAGGGCCCCAGGTCAGTGGTGTTATCCAGACCGAGCCGATACTTCGCCCCGTATGACTTGGGGCCCTCATCCATCTGAGAGAGGCTGTCCAGAGACCAGTAGGGCAGCGAGCCGGCGAGACCGCTAAAGCCCAGCGTCACGTCAGCGTCGCCCCAAAGAAACCTGGGCGCGACTCGGACGGTGACTACCTTTCCCTTGTCGTTGTCCATCATGTCCGGTCCGTTTCCGTTGGACAACCACAGGCGATAGTCAAGTTGCCCGAGCGCGCCCAGGACGCCAATACCAGGGTCGAGGCGCAGACCCAGGGTTTTGGCAAATGGAGTCTGAATTATCTGTGTGTGGGTGTCGTAGTCGGCGAGCAGTCCGAACGGAATCACCGCCTGCCCGACCCTGATTGTCGGAAGCGAAAGACCGAGAGGGAACAGCGCGTAAGCCTGGCCAAAGTGGAACCCGCTGGTCCAATCCGACATCGCGCCCGCTGCTCGAACTTGTATCAATGCGGTAAGGATGTCGCGCGTGTCGCTCGTGACCTGGGCCTGGATGGTGCCCTCGGCTCCCATCAGCTCGAAACTCGAGCCCATCTGGTCGTACATGAACCGCGGGTACAATCCGCCGCCGAGCCGGACATTGGTCCCGGCCAGGCCGATGCCAGCAAGGAACAACAAGACAAGCAGGCTTCGTCTACCGATCATCTTTCTTCTCCGGCTTGTCGTCAAACGACCTGACCAGTAAGACCACCGATGCTGCTATCAGTCCGGCAAACACCAGCACCGAGGTCAAGCTGAAGAGCCAACCGGAGGTTCCGTATCCACACATCGCGGAAGAGGAAAGCACGTCTCATGCCAACCGCAGTGGACCGGCTGTTAGAGGCAGACCACCAAAACCGGCCGTCCGAGACCAGCGCAAGGCTGTCTCATATCGAGCAATCACCTGTCTGCCGTGAGACAATCCTGAAGGACGGCGTGGGACGCAGCATACCGGCCTTACGCGAACTCGGCGCGACATTGACATGCGGCCATGTCTGTGTTATGAGTTAATCAGGATGCCTGTCATAGCGAGATTCTACGGTATAGCAGTCAAGATGTACTTCCGCGAGCACGGCGTGCCCCATTTCCATGCCGTGTACGGCGAGTTCAACGGTGTGTTCGACGTACAGACGATGGAAATGATTGAGGGAGACTTGCCGACCCGGGCACAGCGGTTGGTCCGCGAGTGGGCTGAACGCTACCGGGAGGAACTACTGGCGATGTGGAATTCCCAGGAATACCGGCAGCTTCCGGGGCTCGAGTAACATGGCCACAGCCATAGACTGGCCGCGAGTGAAGTCCGTGCGACCACTGTCCGGGAAGAAGCTCCTCGTCGAGTTCGACAACGGAGTGAGTAAGACATATGACTGCTCGCCGCTTCTTGAACTAGAGGTCTTCCGGCCTCTGTCGGACGAAGCTCTGTTCCGTTCAGTCCGCGCCGACGAGCACGGCTATGCGGTCATCTGGAACGACGCCCTGGACTTGGCCGAATCAGAACTCTGGCTCAACGGTAAGGCAGTGAACCGCGGGCTCGGCTAGCCCAACACTTCCGCGCATTCCCTCGGTCATCGCTGCATTCAGGCCAGGCCGTGCTTCTTCATGCGGTAGATGAGAGTAGCGCGGGAGATGCCGAGCAGGCGTGCGGCCTGCGACTGGTTGCCGCCGGTCTTCTTGAGAGTCGCCTCAAGATGGCTTCGCTCGACTTCGGCCAGGGTAGGCGCGGCCTGCCCCTGAGAGATTCCTCGACTCGCTTCGCTCGCTCGGAATGACAGGCTGGGAATCAGCCGGTCGGCGATGTGTTCGGGCTGAACCGGCTTGCCGCCTGAGAGAATCAGACCGGACTCAATCACGTTCTGGAGCTCGCGCACGTTGCCGGGAAGGTCTTGCTCGGCCAGCAGTTCAAGCGCCTCCTTGCTCACGGCCTCCGGCCCGTACCCGCGCCGAACAAGATACGAGGCAACCAGCTCAGCCATGTCCTGACGATGGTCGCGCAGGGGCGGAATCGGCAAAGTGAAGACGTTCAGCCGATAGTAGAGGTCTTCGCGGAACTTGCCCTCTCGCACGCACGCCATCGGGTCGCGGTTCGTCGCGCTGATGATGCGCACGTCTACCTTGAGCGTGTCGGTGCTGCCGACCGGCTGAACCTCGTGCGCCTCGATTGCGCGCAAGAGCTTTACCTGCAGGTCGCGCTTCATCTCGGTTACCTCATCGAGGAAGATGGTGCCGGTGTCTGCCTGCACGAATCGACCGTCCCGGTCGCTGACCGCGCCGGTGAATGAACCCTTCTTGTGCCCGAACAGCTCGCTCTCCACCAGGTTCTCAGGGATTGCGCCGCAGTTCACGGCAACAAAGGGCTGCGCCGCGCGCCGGCCCAGGAAGTGGATGGCTCGTGCAACGAGCTCCTTGCCGGTGCCGGTCTCGCCAAGGACCATCACCGCGGCCTCGCTTGCGGCCGCCAGCCGAATCATCTCACGCACCTTCTCCATCTGCGGGCTTGAGCCGACGATTGCGGCGAGTCCGAACCTGCCCGCGACCTCATCCCGCAGCCTGACGTTCTCAATCTTGAGGTCGCGCAGGCGGAGTGCGTTGGCCACTAGCCCTTTCAGACGGTCATTGTCGAACGGCTTCTGCACGTAGTCGAACGCCCCCTGCTTCATCGCCTCAACCGCCGTCTTCACCGTAGCGAAGGCGGTTATCAGAATGACGGGCACATCCGGGCTCGCCTCTTTGACCAGCTCTAACACGTCGATGCCGCTTCCGTCGGGCAGCCGAAGGTCAGACACGACGAGGTCAAACTGGCCGACCGCGACCGCCCGCCCTGCAGTCGCGACATCGGCCGCGACAACCGTGTCGTGCCCTTCTTCTTCCAGTAGAAACCGGACGACTTGCGCCACGCTCGCGTCGTCGTCAACGACCAGAACTCGGTGCTTCATTGTTCAACCTCCCGGCAGGGTCACCGTCGCAGTTGTACCTGGGCTGCTCGCGCAGGATATCTCAAGCCGGCCGCCGTGTTCGGAGACGATGCGCTGCGCGATCGGCAACCCGAGTCCGGTCCCGCCCGGCTTGGTGCTGTAGAACGGCTCAAGCACTTGCCGCAGCTTGTCCGCGGGAATGCCCGGTCCGGTGTCGCGGACCGACACCCGCGTGTAGTCACCTTCCTGTTTGATGTCGAGCAGTATCTCGCCGCCGGCATGCGTCGCCTGCACAGCATTCAGCAGCAGGTTCAGGAATACCTGGCGCAACTGGCTCGGGTCAGCGCTCACCCTGTGCTCGTTCTGGGGATGCGTCCGCCTGACCTCAACGCCGGCCTGCTTGATGACTGGCGCGAGCAGCTCAAGGCACGACTCCAGCAACTCGCTGAGCAGCACCGGCTCACGCTTCAGAGGAGCGGGACGCGCGTAGTCGAGGAACTCATTCACCACCCGGTTAAGACGGTCGACCTCGCTCACGACGATGCTCGCCAGCTCGGCATCCTTGCCGGACAGCCTCCCCGAGAGCATCTGCGCCGAGCTTCGGATTGCGGCCAGCGGGTTCTTCACCTCGTGGGCCATGCCCGCTGCCATTTCTCCCAGCGTCTTTAGCCGCTCGGCATGGCGCAGCGAGTCGTTCGCCTTCCGCTGCCGGTCGGATAGGATGCCGGTCACGACGCCGACGATGAGGTAAAGCGGTATCTCGAACACGGCCTCGTGCGCCTGCCGCGGCAGCATTACCCGGGTCATAAGGACGTGGGGCAGAAACAAGATTGACACGGCGACCGAAGCGACCAGCCCGCCGCGCAGTCCGTACCGGAAGCCGGCGAGGATTATCGGCAGGTAGTAGAGCCGGCGGAACAGGTCGTGCCAGAGCGGGTCGTGGGTCGGCGCGAGGTAATGACCGACGCTGAGCACGACGACCGCGGCAACCGTCGTCCAGAACTCCGGCTGCCGCCACACCTGCCGGCTCATGCCGTCACCTGCATTCCTCCATCAGTGGCTCCAGTCCGAGGGCAAGTCGACCTCGTAAGCGTCGGTGTAGTCCTGCGTGAAATCGCCCCAGTTCGAGCCGAAGTAGATGCGGGTGCCGGCACGGTTAACCGTGGCGTAGGCCTCGGCGAAGTAGTTCGGTTGCGGGCTCCGACCGGTGTAGCAGCGGGTACGGCATACCTTGACCACGCGCGGGTCGGCCTCAAGCTCGACCATGAAGAGCAGGTTATCCATCCAAGAATGTGCCTGGCCGGACGGAGGGTTCTCCGCGCCGTAGGTCGAGACCAGACACCAGCCCGGCGTGTCCGCGCAGTTCCCCGAGAAGTGAAGCCCGATGTCGGTATTGACGTCGAAGGGAATCGCCGCGAGCGGCGTCGCGACGCCGGTGCTGAGGTTGACCATCGTGATGGAATCGGTGGTGTTGCTCTGGAAGACCATCACGTCGGCGCTGTCCGCCGTGACCGCCAGGTCCATGTGCCCGGTCGCGCCCGAAGGCAGTTGCGTCATGGTGCCGAAGTCGCGGGTGAATGCCTGGGCCGCGCTGCTCTCGAAACCGACGATGCAGTGGCTACCGCTCATGTCCATCGAGACCCAGTTGATGCCGTCCGGGAAGCTCGTCTTCGCACCGACCACCGAGTCAAGCTCGCGGTCGTAGCAGGCCACGGCGAGCACATTGAAGATGGAATCCTCAACCATGAAACACCAGTAGCGTCGGTCGCGCGACGCGTCACCCTCGGTCTTGGTCGTGATGAAGCTCGCGCCGGCGTACTCGTTCCTGAAATCGTGAACGACCGAGGAAGTATCGCCGGTGATATCATACTGCCTGAGCTCGGAGCCGTGCAGGTGGAAGAACCGGTTCGGGTCCGACGCGTCCCAGCGCGGCTCCGGCTCCTCACCCAGCCCGAGGCCGCCAAGGTGCTTGAGCATGGCGTATCCCGGACGTTCGTACAGGTACCATTCGCCGTCCTGCCCGCGCAGGATGATGCGAGTACCATCGCAGTTCTCGGCGTCAGAACGCGCGTACTCGTTCTCAATACCGGGCCCCGAGTAGCTGTCGGTCGTCTTATCTGTGATGCGCGCGAGATTGGAGCTGTACAGAGAATCGGGAAAGAACACGCCCTTGGCCGGAAGGGACGGGCGCGTGGTCCGGCACCCGGCGCCGAACAACAGGGCAGCGGTCACGACAACGGCGATTGCTCTCAATGGCTATCTCCTTCACTCAGCTTAGCCGCCATCCCAAATCTGTCAACGACGGCAGCACTTGTAAACCGGTGCCGGTCGTCTAGCATTCTACCGACGATGCCTGGACACCAGCACGACCACAACCACACCCGCCAGGGCCGGAGCCTTGTCGCCTCTATCTGCCTGAACATCGGGTTCGCGGTGGCCGAGCTTGTGTTCGGCCTCCTGGCCAACTCGCTCGCGCTGGTTGCCAACTCAATCCATGACGCTTCCGACGCCGTTGCCCTGACCCTCTCCTACCTCGGGTTCCGACTGTCCGAGCGCGCCCCGAACACGCGCCGCACGTTCGGCTACCGCAAAGTCCGTATCCTGACGGCATTCCTGAATGCGGGCGTGCTGGCCGCGCTGTCGATGCTCGTAATCCGCTCCGCAATCATCCGCATCACGAGGCCCGAGCCGGTCCAGGCCCCGACCCTCGTCTTCATTGCGGTAGCCGGCCTCATCGTCAACGGCGTCGCGGTCCTCTTGCTCCGGCGCGACCGCGAAAGCCTCGTCATCCGGGCCGCAATGTGGCACCTGCTCGACGACTTCCTCGGGTTCATCGCGGTTCTTGCCGGCGGCATCATCATCCGTTTCACCGGCTGGTATGTCGTGGACCCGATTCTCTCGCTCGCGGTCAGCGTGCTCGTCATCAGGGGCGCCTACTCGGTCTTCCGCGAATCGGCCTCGATCCTCATCGACTCGACTCCGCACGACATCAGCTTCGATACCGTGCGCCGGTTCATCCTCGGCTTCGCCCCCGAGATTACCGGCATCCACGACCTCCACATCTGGGCCCTTGGCGAAGGCGAGCGGGCCCTGATGGCCCACCTCAAGGTGAAGGACGCCGACGTCAGCTCGTTCTATCCGATGCTGTCGCGGCTCGAATGCGCCCTGCGCGACAACTTCGGGCTTAATCACGTCACGCTCGAGCTTGAATGCGACGCCTGCAAATCGGGCGACAACGTCTGCCTCGAATGATCGAACTCCCTCACCGACTCCACATCGCCCGCCAATCCTACGCACGCTCCGTGCGCTTGAGCGAGAAAGCAGACCGCGCTCGGTGCCACGTCCGCCTGCCATCCCTTCCCCGGCCTGACATTCCTATATTTTTGGAAATATGGTTGTGAGGATGTACGGGTGCCGCCAACCGAGTACCCGATGACCACTAAGGTCAGGGCGACTTCGAGTATCCGGCCGGCCCGGAAGACGGACGTGCCGCGCATCTGCTCCATTGCGCGCGAGGTATGCCGATATGTTCTCTCGCACCGCCGGGGTCGAATGAGCGCCCCTCAGGAATTCTCCTCTCCGCGCCGGCGCTACGAAGAAGCGCTGAAGAAGCGCGACCGCTGCCTGCTCGTGGCAGCGAACGACCGCGGCCGCGTCCTCGGCTATTCACTCGCCTGTATCGAGCATGAACCGGATGACCTGACCGACGTCCCTCGGGTCGAGATAGTCGAGCTTGCGGTCGATGCACGCTCGCGCGGCCGCAGCATCGGCGCGTCCCTCCTGGAAGCAACCCATGACTGGGCACGCTCGCAGGGCATCGCTCTGGTCCAGCTTGCCGTCTGGGAGTTCGACGAACCCGCGCTGCGCCTGTACGGCCGGGCCGGTTACCGCACGCTCATGCGCAAGATGGAGCTTGCTCTTCCCGCTGGCCGGTCCGGGCCGGGCAAGACTTCCCGATGATAATCCGCCGGGCCGAGACAAGCGACCGCGAAGCGATGCTGGGGTCCTTCCGCCCCTTGTTCGAGGACTGGGACTACCTGCCCTTGGTCATTGATGACTGGCTAATCCCCTCAAGCGGGACCCTTACCTGGCTCGCGTGCGCTGGACCGGAGCACTCGCAACTCGTAGCCATGATGCAGGCGTACGAACTGGCACCGGGTGACTGGTATCTCAGAGGACTTCGCTCCAACCCCAACTCGCGGCCGGACGAAGTGGGCCGGGCGATACTCGCTCTCAGGCGTACAGCCAGCCGCGAACTGAGCCAGCGGCACGTCGAGGACGTGCGCTACGGGACGCTCGACAGCAACGAGCAGAGCCTGCGCCTGGCGCGCCTGCTCGGCCTCCGCGAGCACTTCCGGCTGGCTCATGCCTACCATCCACTGCCCCCGATTCCTGCCGGGAGCGAACTCAAACCCGATGCATACTCCGACCCGGATGAACTCCATGGCTACTTCACACGTGGATTCGGCCAAAGCCCGGCGCGCGAATACTACTTCACCTGGTGGGACACGCGGCGGCTGCTGCCCCAGAGCATCGAGGCTGCACAGCGTCAGAACCTACTTCTAGAAGTCAGGACCAAAGGTCGCTTGCTCGGAGCCGCCCTCTTCTGGCTGGTTCCTTGGCAGAAGTTCATGGTCTTTTCGCTGATGGAGGGAACTGACGAAGCCCTGGCCCTCATGTACCGAGCCGGTGTCCGGAAGGCGCACGACCTCAACTGCAAGGCCATCGGCCTTGTCCACCCGTCGCTTGACGAACTCCACCGGCGCCAGACTTTATTTGGTCTAGCGCCCTGCGGCTGCGAAACGGTCCAACTGCGTATATGCACGAAGTCACGCTCGGGTTGACTGAGAGCGACGTTGGACGTTTCGGCGTCGACGACTGAGCTTTCTCTGTCACGAAATCCCACCCTCGGGTATCTAATAACAATGTATGGGTCGGGTCGTTTCCTCGCGGGATGGTTCCGGCGGCGCGCATGGCCGCAGAGGCAATCGGCCAAGCAGCAGGGCGAACAACGTGCAGGGCAACTGGTGGAGCAACCGGGCAAGCTACGTACCGAGCAATCGGCTAAGCAACGGGCAGGGCTGCGGGGAAAGCAGCGGGGCGAGCAACCGGGAAAGCAGCGGCAGGGGCAACGGGCAGGGCAATTGGCCGAACAACGGAGCAAGCAGCCGTCCAAGCAACCGGCGGAGCAACGGAGCAAGCTACGGACCACGCTGCGGTCGGAACAACGGGCCAAGCAACCGGGCGAGCAATGGGCAGGGCAACGGGGAAAGCAACGAGGAGAATGACTTCGCAGGCAACGGGCGGAGCAACCTGGGCCGCAACTGGGGCCGCTGCGGGTATAATGACGG
>Ga0136653_10001060_pt1 | contig 14848 bp, 6 predicted proteins | sample LakKivw275mmetaG_FD_94866 | JGI IMG/M metagenome (GOLD analysis project Ga0136653, IMG submission 94866) | Anoxic lake water microbial communities from Lake Kivu, Rwanda to study Microbial Dark Matter (Phase II) - Lake Kivu water 275m metaG... | ecosystem: Environmental > Aquatic > Freshwater >... | reverse complement strand
CATCGACCATCGAGACGGCAAGCGCCGCGAGCCCCGATTAAAGGATATTGAGGAGGGCGCGACCCTCTGTGATGCTTTATCGAATATCGATTTTGTCATGTCCATGGTTCTGCCGCGGGACGTCGATACGGCTTTGGCCGACCGCTTCCAGATGGAGGCCATGCTGTCTTTTACGACCAAACCGATTGTTTATGTCACTTACGAATTGGGGGGGTGTTTGGACGCCGTTCGAATGGCCGAAACGGTGGCCGGAGGCCCGGAAGCCTTGCAGAAGAAGCCGACGGTTGCCTGTTATATCAACGTCGTATCGGGGCTGCGCCACAACAAAGAAGCCCTGGAAAAGCTCCTTTTCCTGGCGTCAAAGAACCTCCCCCTGCTTTACATCCCCGCTTCGACAGCCGGCTTGACCAGCCCGGTGACGCCGGCGGGCTCCGTCGTTCTCGACTACGCCGGAGTTCTGGTCGGATTGGTCCTTGCTCAGTTCAAGCGGGAGGGAGCGCCGGTCATCGTGACCGGAATGCCGCCCGGGGGGACTTTTGATATGCGGACTCTCGTGACTTCATACTGTGAGCCTGAACGAACCATCGCCCAAGCGATTTCTCACTTTTACGGCCTTCCCATGTTTTCCATAGCCGGGGCTTCCGAATCCAAGGTTGTCGACCTTCAAGCGGCGGCGGAAGCGGCTCTAAGTTTGGTCGTGGAGTCCCTTGCGGGAGGAAATATCATTCATGACCTGGGATACTTGGAATCGGGCCTTACGTTTTCCTTTGTCCAGTTGGCCCTCGGCGATGAAATCGTAAGCTGGATCAAAGCCTTCATGAAGACCTTCGAGGTGAGCGACGAATCCCTGGCCTTGGATGTCATCGCGGAGATGGGGCCCGACGGTCAGTACCTCAGCACAAGACACACCAAAGATCATTACCGGGAGCGCTGGTACCCCGGCCTCTTTGAGCGTGCGGATTACGGAACCTGGCTGAAAAACGGGGGGAAGGATTTTTCTGAAAGGGCCCGGGACAGGATCGATAAAATCCTCAGCGGTCACAAGCCCACGCTTCTGCCGCTCGATGTCAAAGGCCGCCTGCAAGAGATTGTCCGCGGAGCTAAGAGAAGTTCCTAAATAAATTGAAAAGCGACATGCGTCGAAAATCTCATCATTAAGGGGCACTCCATGATTAGAAATTATCCTTGGCGAATGGCCGTCCTGCCGGTTCTTTTTCTTTCCCTCATATTAAGCTCATCTATGATGATCGCCCGTTCGCGAACTCAGGCGCCCCAATCCTCTGACCTAAAAATCGATTGGGCGAGATATCTCAACTCGGTTGAGATGCTTGAGATCATGAAAGACCTGGAGAAACGCTATCCCCAGCTGGCGAAAGTCTATGTCATCGGCAAGAGCTACCTGGGGAAAGACCTTCATCTTATGGAAATTACGAATCAAAAGACAGGACCGGCCCTGAGCAAGCCGGCGATTTATATCGACGGCAATATGCATACGGGAGAGCAGACAGGAGCCATGTTGACTCTTTATCTCATAAACCATCTCTTGGCCAATTATGGCAAGGACGCGCAGGCGACTCGGCTCGTTGACACGCGGACGTTTTATCTCCGGCCGAAGTTTGAGGTCGACGCTTCGGATTGGTGGCTGGCCAACCCTGGAGATACGGATTATGGAGGCAGCGTTCATCCCCGGGACAATGACCTGGACGGCAGAACCGATGAAGATCCTCCTGAAGATCTCAACGGCGACGGCTTCATAACCTCCATGCGGATCAAATCTCCTTTCGGCGAATGGAAAATCTCTGAAAAAGATCCCAGAGTCATGGCCAAAAAACGAGAGAATGAGCTCGGGGGAGTTTATTATCTCCTCATTACGGAAGGCATCGATAACGACGGTGATGGCCAATATAACGAAGACGGGCTGGGCGGAATAAACCTCAGCCACAATTTCTCCTGGGGAAATTTGAACCGGGAACAAATCCAAAGCAGCCCCTATACGTTCTCCGAGCCGGAAGCTCAGGCGACCGTAAACTTTTGGATGGCCCATCCAAATATCGGGCAGGCCGTTGACCTCCATACATCGGGGTCTTTTGAAGAGCTCCTCTATTTTCCGGGCGGTAATGACATGCCCACTTCAGACCTGGAACTCTATAAGCGTCTTGCGACGGCCTATGCCCAATTCACGAACCGGGAGGAAGTCGTCCCCTTGATGAAGGCGTTTCCCCAGCCGATATGGAAGCTCGGGATGGGAGATCCGGAGCCGTTCATGTATTACAATTTGGGAATATTGGGCTGGTGTGAAGAGCTTTGGGGTGACGATTATGCCAACCCGTTTCTTCGAAAGTATGACCAAGACAATGACAAGAAGATTTCCCAGGACGAACTTCTTGATTTCCTCAATCAGGAGGCCGGAGGAAAATGGTTTGTTCCCTGGAAACCTTTCAAGCACCCTCAACTGGGAGATGTTGAAATCGGAGGGTTTGTTGAAAAATTCTGTAATCAGAATCCCCCTCCCAATCTCCTGGAGAAGGAGCTTCGACTCAAGGCCCCTTGGTATCTCTATTTAGCCGAGATCCTGCCTCAGGTGAAGATTGCGGAAACTAAGATTATGCCTTTGGACGGGAAGGCCAGAAGTCTCAAGGTGACTGTCGAAAACCAGGGCTTGCTTCCCACGAATATCACGGAATGGGCGATTCAGACGGGGCTGGCAAAGTCCGTGGTCGTTACAATCGAGCTGAATAACGCCGTGCTTTTAGAGGGAACGAACGAAATTCGCTTGGGGAATATCCCGGGAAACGATCGGCAGGCGGGGGATCGTCCCTTGGCCGACAATAAGCGCACGGCCGCCTGGATTCTAAAAAAGACCGGCGACCGAAGCGAGATCATCATAACTGTCGTTTCTGAAAAAGCGGGCAGGGACAGCCGAAGGATCTCTTTGGATTAAAAGCCAAGCTCTTTCGCTTGGAGGAGCGCACAAGGAATGCCGGAGGAGGGATAAGATGTTCATAAAATCTAAGTTTTCGAGAATGTTGTTTTTAATCTTTTTCATCGTTTCGTGTTTAAGCGCAGCCTCGCTTTGTCCTTCGGAAACCTATCCGGAGCAAAAGCCCGCGAATCCCCTGAAAGAAGTCTCCATTCCCGTCATCCATGTCAAGGGGAACCACTATGAAGTTGGCTATCAGATCGGGACCCAACTCAAGGCCAACCTCATCCAAGAGGTCGCGGAGATGAAGACGCACAAGGACTGGGAGAAGATCAAAGCGGAAGCAGGACTCTTTCTTCAATATTCCAAAAAATACGTGCCCGAATACGTCATGGAGGCTCAAGGCGCGGCCGACGCCGCCGGGTTGGAATTGGAGGACCTTTTCCCCTCCCTTTGTGATGAGATAGGGTCGAGCGGATATGAATATACAAGAGGTTGCAGTGACCTGATCGCCTCTAACGACGTCACCATAGATGGGTCTGTCCTTGCGGCTCATAACAATGACACGTCCGTTTCGACTCAAGATCGGGTGACCGTCATCCACTACCAGGTGGACGGCGAGCCAGAGATTGTCGCCGTCGGCTATGGTGGATTAGGGATCAGCGTGGGCTATAATTCGGCGGGCATAAGCCTGACGGGCAATCAGGTCGATTCCAACGATATGAGGGTCGGAGTTCCCCGGCTCCTTCTCGTTCGCAAGATCCTGGCCGCCCAAAGGATCGGCCAGGCCATTGACGCGGCCATCCTAAAACATAGGGCATCTAATTATAATCAGGTGATCACCGACGCGAACGGAGAAATCTACAGCATCGAAGGTTCGGCCACCGATTACGCCCCCATCTACTCGGAGGACGGCTATCTGGTCCATACGAATCACTATGTCGCTCCCTGGATGAGGAAGTATGAGGTCGACACGAACGACATCACATCTTCCATCGTCCGGTATAACCGCGGGACGAGGCTGCTTAAGAACAACCTCCATAAAATTAACGTCGAGAAGATGAAAGAATTCTTGATGGACCATGTCAATTATCCGGATTCCATTTGCCGGCATGGGGCTAGATTGAAAACCACTTTTTCCATTATTATCAACCTCAATACGCTCAGCATGCTTTTGGCCAAGGGGAATCCGTGTGAAGTCAAATATAACGAATATCAGCTCCTCTCCAAACGATAATAGAATTCTCCGGCTGAGACTCCTTTTTTTCTTGACAAACTGGATGGGATTTGATAGCTTCTTCCCAAGTCCATGATGCGTTTCGGTTTGCGGTAAAAAAAATTTTTCATTATCCAATGAAAAAGAACGCAGACGGAAGGCGAAAATCACAACGATCGGCGAGCCGATCTTCCCTAAGGATTAATTTTTTAAATTATAAGGAGGTTCTATGAGGACGAAGAGGGTTTTCTATCTGATTTTGGTGAGTCTTGTCTTCATCTTATTGGCCGTCGATCAAGGATTTGCCCAGAAACGGACGGGAACGATCAGGGGATCGGTCAAGGACGAGGCAGGGGAGCCCCTCCCCGGAGTTACCGCAGAATTGAAGGGGCCCGCTTTGATGGGCACGAGATCGACCACAACCGATGCAGGGGGAGAATACAGGTTTCTTGCCCTTCCCATCGGCGCGGATTATGAAGTTACTTTTTCCTTGCCGGGATTTGAGACCCTGACGAACAAGAACCAGCGAGTCACCATCGGGGGAACCATTGTTCTCGACGCCGTTCTCAAAGCTGCTGCAATCCAAGCGGAATTAACGGTGACGGCGGCATCTCCGCTGGTGGATGTTGCAAAGTCGAGCTTTTCATCCAGCTACGATTCCAAGACGCTGGATACGTTGCCAACCCGACGGTACACATTCTTCGACATGGTCCAAGCCTCTCCGGGCATCACGAATTCGAGTCCGGAAGATTCCCGCGCCAGCGCTTTTGGAAGCGAGCGTAAGTCGAATGCCTATTACATTAACGGGATCGATATTTCCGCTCCGTCGACGGGCGCGGCCTGGCCTTGGCCCATGCCCGATATTATCGAGGAATTGGAGGTCACAGGCATAGGCGCTCCGGCCGAATACGGCAATTTCGAAGGTGCAGTCATCAACGTCGTCAGCAAGTCCGGTTCCAACAATTTCCATGGCGCCGTGAAGTATTTCATGCAGACTGATTCTTTAACGGCCATCAACACACCCAAGGAGAAATGGCCCTTTCATCGTGATCACTGGCATGATGCCGTCTTTGTCCTTGGCGGACCGATCATCAAGGACAAGCTGTGGTTTTTCGGCTCCATTCAGCATCAAGTGGACAGCAGTTCAGGAACGGGAGCGGATCCTGCATATCCGGTCGAGTACAAGATGGCGCCGACCTGGGATTTCAAGTTGGACTACCAGCTCGGCAAAAAAGATAAATTGAGCCTTTTTGCCCACTTTGAGCATTATGAAAGCCCTGCGACAACCACAGAATTCACACCCATTGAAACGGTCAGTTTTGAAAAGGCGCCGGCCATTGCGCCCACGCTCGAATGGCTCCATATGGTGAACGATAACACCTACTTCGAAGTCAAGTATGGCGGGTTCTACACGTACTTGAAGTGGGATCCGGTTAAAGGAAATATGACAACGCCGGGGCACGTGGACTGGGGGACCGGGTATGCTTCAGTTAACGCTACGTATTTTTACCACTGGAAAACCAACAGGACCCAGGTCAACGCTAACATTTCTCATTATGCCCAGGATTTCTTGAACGGACATCACGAGTTCAAGGCCGGCGTCCAATTCAGCCATGGATATTCCGATTACATCAATGGCTATATCGGGGGCGTGGCGTACTACGACTGGATGAACGAGCCTTATGTAGCTTATTTCCGCACTCCTTCCCACTTCGGGGGCATGGCGGATCAGTTGGGGTTTTTCGTCGACGACTCCTGGCAAGTCTCTGACAGGCTAACCGCCAATCTGGGATTGCGTTTTGACTACAATCATGCGTCGATCCCCGACTTCAATGAGCTCGACAAGTTTGAAAAACCGACAGGGAAAAAAGTTCCCGGTATCCCTGATGTGGCCAACTGGAAACAAATCTCGCCACGAATCGGGATAAACTACCAGCTGACAGCGGACAGGAAAACCCTTCTTCGGTTGTCTTTCGGCCGCTATACGAAAGGCTTGGTCCTAGGAGACGTCACGGCGGCCACCCCCGCCCAGGGCATCCTATATGTTTATGGCTACAACTTTGATACAAATGCTTATGACCAGTTTATTTACGACTACAATCCGCTGACAGACATCGGCATTGACAAGAAACTTAAGGCGCCCTATACGTACCAGTTCTCCGCGGCCCTGGAAAGGGAAGTTTTTCAGGATTTCTCACTTTCAGCTACATTCATCTACAAGATCAATAAAAACAGGATAGACAGGGTCAATACGGCCGCTCAGTATGAGCAGATCCCCTTTGTTGATCCCAGCACCGGGAATACGATCATGGTCTACAACCAGCTTGAGCCCCTCGATAATTTCTATCTCATCACCAATCCGGGAGATGAGATAACCTATAAAGGGCTCATGCTCGTCGCCAACAAGCGATTTTCCCATAACTTCCAGCTCTATGGTTCATTTACCTGGTCAAAGGCCTGGTGGAAGCCCAAGGGCTTTCGTGACAAGAACGAACTCATCAATTCCGAAGGTCCTTTGAGAATCCTGGAAGCCCGCGACAGGAGGTGGATGTTCAAGATGGGCGGCGTTTATATGGCGCCGCTCGGCATTATTCTGGGAACGAACATCATCTACCAGCAGGGTTCGCCTTGGGAGAGAACGGTCCTCGTGCCTGGGCTCAACCAAGGGCCCAAGTTCATCAGGCCTGAGGCGCGGGGGAGCCGCCGGACGCCTAACCAACTCTATTTCGACGTTAAAGTTGAGAAAGCATTCAAGATAAAGAAGTACTCGCTGGAATTCTCGTGCGACATCATCAATGTATTTAACAAGGATACGAATCTGGATTATGCAAGCACGCTGATCGAGAGCCCGAGCTGGATGATTCCCACGAACATCATCATGCCCAGGAGGGCCATGCTTGGGGTGAAGTTCATCTTTTAATTTGAGGATTCTGCAAAATCGTAAATCGGGGGAGGCTTCTTCCGATCCTCCCCCGATTTTGCCATCCCCTATTGTCACGTGTAGAGACGTTTGTCTATTTGGGGGAGAGAGGGCAGCCTTTCCCGCCTTTAAGGATATCCGGAAAGCGGAGCGAAGAAGGGCTGGCTTTTTGAGCCAAGGAGGATTCGTCGATGAAATCGCAAAAATGGAACAATTGGACGGTCTTTGCGATTCTTATTAGGACGTTCGTTTTCTTGATCTTCGTAGCGGGGGCCTTGTTCCCCGGGACGATTCCCACCCCCAAAGAGATTATCGGCTTTGAACCCGGCCAAGACTATCATTTGTTAACCTATGAACAGTCGCTGAAATATTACCAGGCTTTAGAGAAAGCCACGGATATGGTGAAGCTCGAGAGCATCGGGGGCTCGAGCATGGGGCGACCCATGATGGCGGTCATCATTTCTTCGTCCAAGAACATGGCCAATCTCGAGCGCTACCGTGAGATATCGCTGAAGCTTGCCCATGCCAAGGGATTGACCGATGAGAGCGCCCTGGCTTTGGCCCAGGAAGGGAAGGCCATCGTCTACATCGACGGGGGGATGCATGCCAGCGAGGTGGCGCCCGTTCAGGCCCTGCCCAACCTTGCCTACGAACTCCTGACTTCAGACGAGCCTTATATCCGAAGCATCAGAGAAAACGTGATTGTTATCCTCCTCAATGCCAATCCCGACGGTCAAACCATGGTTGCGGATTGGTATCATCAGAATCTTGGGACTTCCTATGAGCTAAGCCCGATGCCCTGGCTTTATGATAAGTACACAGGGCATGATGACAATCATGACGGCTACATGCTGACCCAAAAGGAGGTTCAGAACAAGCACACCTTCATGATCAAGCGGTGGCATCCGATGATCATATACATCAACCACCAAACGGCTCCCTTTCCAGCGCGGATCTATGTCTATCCGAGCGACGATCCGATTAATCCCAACGTCAATCCTCTCATCGTGAGCTGGAGAAACTTCCTCTCCTCCCATATGGGCCTTCATCTGGACTATCACAATATGCCCGGAACGATAGCCATGTCGCCGCTTTATGCCCCTCAGGGAACATGGAACGGGTGGGACACGTGGTATGTCGGTTACACGGACACGATTGGCGATTATTTTAATTGTGTCACTCAGATGACCGAAACCGCCGGATCGGGCTATGCCACGCCGAAATTCTACACCTTGAGGGAATTTCCTCCCTGGGCGAAGGACCTAAGGCCCAGCACTCTGTATCCCAATCCCTGGAAAGGGGGATGGTGGCGTCTGAAAGATGCGGCAGATTATATTAAAACGGCCTCCCTGGCGGTCCTCGAAATCGCGGATAAGTTCAAGGAAAAACTTCTCACCAGCGTATACATGGCCGGGAAAATTACCATCGAGCGCTTCTCCAAGGAGCCTCCCTATGCATATGTCATCCCGCGGGAACAGAGAGATCCGCTTATGGTTTCGTATATGCTGAGTCGTTTTGAACCCTATGATATAGAGATTTTCCGGGCCCAGGAGGATTTCGTCGCCAACGGCCAGAAATGCAGAAAGGGGAGTTATGTCATCCCCATGAATCAGGCCTATGCCTTATATGTCAAGGCGGTCATGGAGGTCCAGAACTATCCGGACCTCTATCAATATCCCGGCAGCCCTCCTACAGAACCCGATGAAATCGTCGCCTGGACCTTTCCTTATATCTTTGGCGTGTCTGCCGTCGCCTCAAACGATCCTCTTCAAGCCAAGCTCGAAAGAGTCGACAAGGTCCAACCGCCGACAGGAGGAGTGGAGGGAAAAGGCGCCGGCGCCCTCCTGCTTGGGCATGAGTCGAATGCTTCTCTTTGGGCGGCCAACAGGCTGGCCAAATTAGGCGCAAAACTCTCCTGGGCGAAGAAGCCTTTTTCGATCCAGGGCCGCTTGTATCCTGCAGGGACCTGGATCATCAATCCTGCCGGACTCGATTTCGGAAAAATCAGCGCCCTGGCCAAAGAGCTCTCCCTGAAATTCACGGCTTTGGAATCCAAACCCGGCGTTTCGACCCTTGAGCTCGATTCGATCCATATCGGGCTCTATAGATCTTGGCTGGCCAATATGGACGAAGGGTATACTCGCTGGCTTCTTGAGCAGTACGAGTTTCCGTTCGAGAACATCTACGACGCGGATGTCAGAGCCGGCCGATTGAACGAGCGCTTCAACGTGATCATCCTCCCCAGCGAACCCAATGCCCGTCCGATGAGCGCGGACTTAAAACAAGATCAAGCGATCAAGAATATCCTCTATGGCTATGCTCAAGGAACCGTGCCCCCTCAGTATACGGGCGGCATCACGGAGGCAGGAGCCGAAAATCTCCGCCAGTTCGTGGAGAGAGGGGGGACCCTGGTCTGTGTCGGCACGTCGTCTCTATTTGTCATCAGCCAATTCCAGTTGCCGGTCAAGGACACACTCCTTGGCCTGGAGACCAAAGAATTCTATTGCCCCGGGTCTCTGGTCAGGATCGTCAACGAAGCCGACCATCCTGTCGCCTACGGCATGGAGGAATCATGCGCCGGCTTCTTCTGGAACAACAACGGCTTTGAGCTGGTGCCGGGCAAGGAAGACCTCCGACCTCGAGTCATCACCAGATACGCTGACAAAGGCCTTCTCATGAGCGGAAGACTCCTGGGAGAAAGCCACCTGGCCGGGAAGGCAGCGGCCGTCGATGTTCCCTATGGTAAGGGAAAAATCATCCTCTTCGGCTTCCGGCCCAATTTTCGGGCCTCGACTCCGGTGACCTTCAAGCTTTTCTTCAATGCCCTGTATTATGGACCCAGCTCAAACTAAGTTTGGAGAAAAAGATATGAAACTCCGTAAAAGATGGCTGGTGACTCTGTTTCTGGTCCTTCCCCTTGCCCTTTTCTTCGTCTCGTCGGGGCAGGCCTTCGGTCTTTCTGACGAGCTTTTTAAGGTCAGAATCGAGAGAGGAATTGACGCACCGATGAGGGACGGAGTGAAGCTTGCGGCTAACGTCTACAGGCCGGATGCTCCCGGCAAATTTCCGGCGATCCTCATCCGAACTCCCTATGATAAAGAAGCATATGGGAAATATTCTTCCTTTCCCGATTATGCCGCCAGAAAGGGCTATGTCGTTATCGTCCAGGATGTGAGGGGGCGATATGCTTCGGAAGGGGAATTCCTGCCTTATGTCCAGGAAATAGAGGACGGCTTCGATTCTGTGGAATGGGCCGCGGCTTTGCCCTATTCTGACGGAAAGGTGGGGACCCAGGGATGCTCTTATCTCGGGGCCGTCCAGTGGCAGTTGGCCACGGCTTCCCCTCCCCATCTTGTGGCCGTCTTCCCGCAGTGCACGTTTGCCAATGCCAGGCATTTTTTCTTCTTTGGCGGCGCCTTTGACCTAAGCTGGATTAGCTGGCTGAACGGGCGGCTTCCCGATATCAAAAAACGCAGAGGGATCGAGGGGAGGGAGGCGTCCCCTGAGGGTGCCCGGAACGAGTGGACAAGAAACAAGTGGGGATGGCTTTCCTATCTTCCGCTTCGCGACTTCCCCCTTCTCAAGGAATTCTGCCCTTATTATTATGAGTGGCTTGTTCATCCCGAGGACGGATCCTACTGGGATTTTGCCGACGTCGAGATGAAGCATCGCGAGGTCGAAGTCCCGGCTTATAATCTCACGGGCTGGTTCGATGACGGCTATGGTCAGCCCGGCGCCATCCTCAATTTCCTGGGGATGAAAAAGAATGGAAAAACAAAGGAGGCGCGGGACGGACAGAAGCTCATCATAGGTCCCTGGACGCACTGCGACCCCGGAACGAAAGCCGGAGATATCGATTTCGGGCCTGAAGCCGCCGTTGATTTGAATGAGCTCGTCTTGCGCTGGTCCGATTTCTGGCTGAAGGGCATGGACAACGGCATCCTGGCCGAGCCCCCCATTAAAATATTCGTCATGGGAAGCAACAGATGGAGATACGAACAAGAGTGGCCGCTGGCCCGGACGGAGTATACCCCCTATTATCTCCACAGCCTGGGCGGGGCAAATTCCTTGAATGGGAACGGAACGCTGGATTGCACAGCGCCGGCATTAGAAAATCCGGATGTTTATATCTACGATCCCTCCAACCCGGTCACGGATTTTCGATTTGAAGAGAGCGGGCCCCGGGATCAAAGGCCGATTGAGATCAGAGACGACGTCCTGGTTTATACTTCAGAGCCCCTGGCGGCCGACCTCGAGGTTACGGGACAGATCAAGGCCGAGATATGGGCGTCTTCTTCGGCGCAAGACACGGATTTCGTGGTCAAGATTACGGACGTTTATCCTGACGGCTATTCCCAGAACATCACACCCCCGCTCTCGGGGATCCTCAGGGCACGGTATCGTGAATCAGAATCCCGTCCGGCCCTCATGACGCCTGGAAAAATCTATAAACTCGATATCGGCTTGATGTATACGAGCCAGGTCTTTAAAAAAGGCCACAGGATAAGGATTGCCGTGACCAGCAGCTATTTCCCCCATATAGACCGGAATCCCAACACGGGCCATCCTTTCGGAGAGGACCGAGACGTCATAAGAGCGGAGCAGAAGATCTTTCACGACAAGAATTGTTCTTCACGGATTATTTTGCCCGTGATCCCGAGGTGACGTTCCGCTCAGATCATCTGAGTCAGCCGGATCCTTGGGAAAGAATCCTTCTTCCAAGCCGGGGCGTTTTTTATTCTGCCGTCTGGTTTTTTAATAACCTTGTCAGGATTTCCTGGAGCGTCTGGTTGGCGCGGCTGATGGCCTTATCCAACAGAGCAACCTGCTCTTTGGCCCGGGTCCAATCTTTTTCTTCAACGGCCTCAGTCACGCCGGGAAGGACTTCCGGGTGATAAGTGAACTTGCAAGCGTAGATGAGGTGCTTATACCAGGAACGCTTGGGGATGCCTCCGGAAAATCCTAGGTCTCTTTCAATTTGCATCAACGCCGAATTCAGAGCCTGGAGGTTTTCGTAGGAAATTTGGTTCCCTTGAGCGAGAAGCCGTTCGATATATTCGTTCATTTCTTGGGCGGTCTTTTGAAAACCTTCGATTCGTCCGACCAGGAGGTTCAAGTCGGGAGAAACCGGGCTTTCTCCTTGACCCAAGATCTCCTTGACATAGGAAGTGATTTCTCGGGCGTAGGCTTCGTAATCAAAAGGAAAGATTTGGGCATTGGCCAGCCTTAATGTCGTCATTCCCCAGAGTGTCCCCATGGTCGCGTGGTAGGAGAATTGAGGATCGCCGAAATGAGACATCCAATAAAAGTCATCATATTGGGAATGGTAGACTCCGTAAGGGCCGCCAAAACTCATATCTATGACGGGCATGCAGACGAAATTCATAAAGGCCGTATGGTCGCTGCCGCTTCCGACCCGCGTATCGATCAAACTGGCGTCATCCTTTTCTTTTCTGCCCGGTCTTAGCTGTTTCATGGCCTCATAAACCGTTTTTCCCGTTTTGGGATCCCTAATTTCTTGAGTGATTTGCAACATGAAATCGGCAAGCGAAGGCACGGCCGTTGCCCCAAAATAGGGTCCGGACGCGGCGGAATCGACGTTGATATAGGCGACGCCGTCTTTCTTGAGTTTGTCTGCATAATGCTCTGCCCATTCCGTGGAACCGGTCAGGGTATATTCCTCGGCGTCCCAATTGCAGAAGATAATACTTCTCTTTGGCCGGTATCCGTCTTTGAGCAGTTGCCCCAGGTTTTGGGCCAAACCGAGGAGAGTTGCCGTACCGCTGCTCGGGTCGACCGCCCCGTAAACCCAGGCATCCCTGTGGTTTCCGATAACAATCCATTTTTCAGGCTCTTCCCGTCCCTTGATTTTACCGACCACATTCCATATGGAGCGGACGGGATTATCCATTTCCACCTTGAGATGGACTTTGGCAGGTCCCGGACCGACGTGGTAAGTAAAAGGCAGCCCTCCCTGCCATTCCGGCGGTACGGGCGGGCCAGCCAGGTTCTCTAAAAGCGGCCGCGCGTCTTTATGGGAAAGGGGAACGGCCTTGATTGTGGGCAGGATTTCCGACTCCTCCGGCTTTAAGCGCTTGCTTCCCGGGATCGAGGCCCAGCCGGGAGTCAGCGGGTCTCCGGGGACGAGGAAGTCAAAAGGAATACCGCCCCGTTGAATATGACTGTCCGGTCCCCATGGCCCGTTCGGGAAGACATCGCCGCGCATGTAGCCGTCATCCCTGGGATCGGAATAGATGAGCAGGCCAGCGGCACCTCTCTGTTGGGCCGTCATGGCTTTGAAGCCTCGATAGCTATAGGGCGCTGAGTAACGGACTAGGGCGATCTTGCCTTTAATGTCGATCCCCATCTCCAGCAGCCTGTCATAATCTTCCGGATTCCCTCCGTGGGCATAGACGACGGGAGCCGTGACCTCGCCTGAGTCTGAATAGGCATTGAATCCGATGCTGACCTGACTATCGAAAGAGTCCTTGTCGACGGGATATCCTTCTTCCCTCAGGGTGGTCCTAAAAACTGAGGGCTCGACCATTTCCACGATGATCTCTTTGGGATAAGAGAGGAGGACTTGATATTCGACGAGTTCCACGTCCTCAAGGCCGAATTCTTTGAATCGATCCCTGACATAGACGGCGAGATCGTAATTCTGCTTGCTCCCCGCGATATGGGGCTCTTCGGTCAGGAATCTCAAATGCTTTTCATAAATCCCGGGGTCAGCCAGCTTTTTGAGGGCGGCCTCAATTTGACGCTCTTCCTTCGAGCCGTCCGCAGTGAATCCCTGGATTCGTTCCTCGCTCTTCTCTCCCCATGTCGGCACAAAAAAGAGGATCGTGAGGCTTATGAGAATTCCCCATTTGAAATTTTTCACCGTCTCTCCTCCTTGGCGTTTGAACGTTCAATGGACATCGAGGTTATCATAAAAGAGTCCATAAATGAAGGCAGGGCCTCAAACGGAAAGAGTTTTTTCTTTGGCCGTCGTCGCCTTCCCTCCCACATGGACGCCGATGATGTTGGCATTCTCGATCACGAGGCGAACGAAGATTTCCGAAGGCCTTCTCATGCCATAGCCCTGTTCGAAAACGATCCTCTGGGCTCGCTCTGCTGGGATCTTGCCATATTTAAATAGATAGCAGGCGAGCGCGCCGGAGGATGTTCCCGTCGCAGCTTCTTCCGGGATTCCATATAAGGGAGCGAAATTTCTGCAATGAGCCGTAGATCGGTGCATGGTCTCCAGGCTGAACGCATGATAACCCACGCCCCTCTGTTTTTTGCTGATGTCGGCGATTTTATGCATATCGGGTTTCATGCTCAAAAGGTCCCGAAGCGAATGGACGGGAACGATGATGTCGCGGAGCCCGGTGGAGACGATTTGAACCGGCAGATCCGGAGCGAGAGAACCCGGCCCTATTCCCAGGGATCCGGCAACTTCTCCACGATCGATCTCGCCTTCGAAAGAAGGCAGCGTCTGCTCCATAAATACGGTTCCATCATTTTGGACTTCGACTCCGAGAATCCCCGCTCTTGTTTCCTGGCTGAGTCTTCCCGCCTTGATTCTTTGGAGTCCAAAAAGGAGAGAAAAAACCGCGATGGTGGCGTGGCCGCATAAGTCGACCTCAATCGAAGGAGTGAAAAACCTTGTTTTAAAGTCTGCCGCAACGGACTTTTGAACGAATGCCGTTTCGGATAAACCGATTTTCGCGGCGGTTTTTTGCATGAAGGTTTCAGCCATACCGTCCGCATCAAGCACGACCCCTGCCGGATTTCCGCCCCTCTTTGT
>Ga0136653_10001055_pt1 | contig 14874 bp, 15 predicted proteins | sample LakKivw275mmetaG_FD_94866 | JGI IMG/M metagenome (GOLD analysis project Ga0136653, IMG submission 94866) | Anoxic lake water microbial communities from Lake Kivu, Rwanda to study Microbial Dark Matter (Phase II) - Lake Kivu water 275m metaG... | ecosystem: Environmental > Aquatic > Freshwater >... | reverse complement strand
GTAGAATCCTCGGGTTCTTACCAGGGATCCGTCTTTCCATCTGAAGCAGCCCCAGTTCTCGTGCATTGGGTCCAGAACGAGCGCGACCTGCCACGGGTCCCGAAAGAACCCGTTGTGGATAAAGTCGTCCTCCCTGCTCATGAAGACCCCAAGGCCAGGGTGCGTATGATACCACCCAACTATCTGCCGATTCTCCCCGAGGCGAGCGAGCTCCTTGCTGATCTCCTTCCAGGATTCGTGCGTGAATGTGAAGGAGATGTCCGTCTTCTGGTCACTGGGCGCTTCGATGATGCCGTCGATCTCGATGTATGATTCCGTCTGTGTGCGGTAGAAGCCGCCCACCAGCACTCCTCCAGTCTCTACGCCGGAGTCTGCCGTGGCTTGAGCGGAAATCCCCGCTATCACACTCTCGCGGATGAAGACCGGGATGCTGTCTGAGGCGGGATCGTCGTACGCGAAGCAGACAAGAGACCTGTCCAGCAACGGGCTGGGTTTTGACTCTATGCCTTTACGCTTTGACTCACCAAGACTGATTTCGAAATCACCGTCAGAGTTCAAGGATCATCTCCCGCTGAACACCTCCCCCCTCCGTTCCGGAGGGGGGAGGTGCTGATACGCTGCACTTCGTAATGGACGTGAAGGGGCGAGTTCTCAAATGCCGCCCCATCGTGGGCTCGGCCAGGCAAGATGTCTGTACCACAATGCCCGACATGAGTGTCGGGCCTACCTTCTGGGGGAGGTTGGACGCCGCCCCCCGTGTCTCGTGCGCCACAATGCCCGACACGAGTGTCGGGCCTACCATAGCCTGCCCCATAGTGGTCTAGCCCAGGAACTTCCAGAGCAGAAACGCCCCACCACCAATGATAATGCCGTAGAAGATTATGTTGCTGAGGGATGCCGTGCGCTGCTTCACTCTGCAGTTCCAGCAGAGCAGGTGCTTTTCGTCCGCCACCTCGCCACACGCAAAACATCTCATACTGGGCCTGTCCGCTTCAACGGACGACTTTGGCTGCGAAAGCTCAACAGTGGCATCCACCCGCGGCGCGATCTTCTCCGCTATACTCTCATCCCACAGCGCAGCGCCATCACACCCATACACCGCGCATTTTCCGTTCGCTTTCCAGCACTCCCGATGATGCGATGACCCACATCTGGGACACCTTACACGCTCATCGGATTCGCCGATGTTTCCCAGGCAGTACGGGCACTTGCCCGGTTCGCTGTTTGTGCTCATTTAATCCACTGCCCTCCAATCGTAATGAGCAGTATCAATCCAACCAAACCCAGGACAAACAAAGCTCCGAGCATAAGGGCCACCGGATTGTCTGTCCTCTGCGACTCCTCAAAACTGCGCCTGCATTCCTGGCAGCTCAGTTCCCCCTCTGGCAGTTGCCGTCCGCACACGATGCACGGATTGTACCCTGAGGGGGCGGTTCTGTAAGGCTTGATTACTATCTTCTCTCGCTGCCCGCCAACATCAAGTGTCACCTGCTCCGTGACATTGATCTCGGTGCGCTTTACGGATCTCGGACAATCCGGAACGCAGCAACCGCCGTTCTCGTCCCAGCACTCGCTGTGCATCACGGATCCGCAGGCCTGGCACGCGACGGCGGTCTCGCCCTGTGCGATATTGTCGAGGCAATACGGACACGTGCGCTCCGACGGGGAACCCTGTTCTCCCATATCTGTGCTAGACAATCCCAAATACCTGCTTCAGGTCTCCGCTGATCTCCACACCCACGCTTGTCTCGGAGAATCTGACCGTGACGATCTCCGCCGGGGCAAACCCCATATCCTGAAGCGTCAGATGACTGAGACTCGCTTCTCCCACACATTCTGTTACGACATCCGGTAGCCTGAGAGTTCCACACTTTGGGCACGCCGCTTCGTCCGGCGTCACCGTATCCAATAATCGGTAGAATCCAACCCGCTCTTCACAGGCTCTGCATTCCAGACTGGTAACTATCTCGGACGGAGGCTCGATTCGTCCGGTCATGCCCATTTCGTGTTGGGCGGCGTCAAGCACATCGGATATGGTGGCAGTTTGGCGATCCAGTTCTGTTTCTATCACGACGTCCAGCGTTTCGTGGCTTATGCAGTCGTCCCTGCGCACGTAGCCTACGGTGAAGCAGTCGTAGGTCAGTCCGTCGAAGAAGAATCCTCTACCAGCCAGTCCGGGAAGACCGGCGCCGGGATGCAGCAGTTTGACCGCTTCCTGAACCTCCACGCCGGCGATAACCGCAGCGGTTGCCGGGGTAGTGGGAGTTCGTCCCGCGTGTGCTGCCTGCCTTTCAATGAAGCCGCACGAGTTCCTTATGGTCATGAACCTGGTGTCCTGCTCACTCAGTGTGCACTCATAGCAGGGGCCATCAGGCGGCACAAATACTCTGGCTATGCCCTGAAAGGCTTCCGTAGCACCGTCCACCCAGGGCCTGTTCACCTTCCAGCAAGCCCGGTTGACCGCAAAACGCGCGTCGCGGTTGTCCAATCCGGCAATTACCACGTCTGCCCAGCGGAAGAAGCCAGCGCCCACCTGCGTAGTAACGTCTGCGTTCATCCATCGGGGCTGACAGTCCGGGTTGATAGATTGAGCTGCCTGGGCCGCAACCTCTGCTTTACACCTGCCCCGGTCGGACTTGCGATACAGAACGCTGCGTGAGAGATTGGAGTCCTCGATCTCGTCGAAGTCCACTATCAGCAAGTGACCCACCCCGAGAAGCGCGAGGTTCTTGACTATCTCGTTGCCTAGAGCTCCTGCCCCGACAACCAATACGCGTGCATCGGCCAGTGCACGCTGATCCCACCACGGGATCAGGCGAAGCCGCTCATAGCGGTCTTCCGGAGCGTCAAGATGTATGATTTCGCTGGCGGGTTCATCGAAGTTCATTTCGCCTATCCGGCCGTTATCTCCGGTATCAACCGCAGAACATCTCCTTCGTTTACCTCGCACTGTGCCAGGGTGAGGTTGTCCAGAAGATGCCTGCCGGTCGCTTTGTGCAGAAACTTATATGTGATTGGAACGCCGGCAGTGTTAACCACGGGCAGATATAACGCCTCTATGAGCTTTTCGACTACTCGCCCCACCGGGACATCATCCGGAACAACTGCTTCCTGCTCCTTGCTTCCCGTGGTGTCTATTACTACGATATTGAGCTTTGCCATATGTTGACCTCTGAACAGATTATACCCGATTACGCCGCGACACTCAACGCGCCGAATCCCGGCCGGAACGTCGTCGTGAGCAACCGCTTCTTGTGGTATCCACTACTGCGGTATTGAGGATTCGCGAGCACCGGCCTGCCCAGCTGCCAGAATGAGTCGTACCGCGTCCAGGGCTTACTAACCGGTGGGAATTGTCTCTCCGCAAATGGTATAATGTGATTGCTCTCCAGCGTGGTAAGCCGAAATTGCGTCGCAGAGAACCGTGACTGCGTACCGGGTCACAGCGTGCAGAACAACTCGGCTTCTCACGAATGATACAAGCCAATAAGAGGTCCTGGCCATGGTAACGATGGTTTGCGTTTTGAACCGTCAGAGGAAAGAAAGATTGGATAAGAAAACTGCTGTATCCGTTCTGCTGGCGGCACTGATCCTGGCATCGGCCGCGGCGTCCACACCCCTGCAGGCTGCACAGCTTTCGGGCACACTGAGCTTGTCCGGCGCCTGGGCAATCTACCCGCTCGTCGTCAAGTGGGCCGAAGCCTTCAAGAAAGCGAACCCGAAAGTCAAGATGGACATCTCAGCCGGAGGCGCGGGCAAGGGCATGGCTGACGCTCTCGTTGGGGCAGTCGATATCGGAATGGTTTCGCGCGAGGTGGATAAGACCGAACTTGCGAAAGGCGCGCTGCCGATTCTCATTGTCAAAGACGCGGTCTTCCCAACCATCAGCGCACGCAATCCCGCCGTGAAACGGGCTGCCGCAAAGGGCATGTCGCGCAAGACACTCGTTGACATCTATGTCAGAGGTACGGTCAAGAACTGGCGCGACGTCGGAGGGGCCAACACTCCGATCCACGCCTACACTCGCTCCGATGCGTGCGGGGCTGCGTCAGCGTGGGCCGCCGCCCTCGGCAAGTTCAAGCAGGATGATCTGAAGGGAATTGGAGTCTACGGAGATCCTGGACTCCTGGCGGCTGTGGTGCGCGATCCGCTGGGGATGGGCTACAACAACCTGAGCTACGTCTTCACCGGCGACAAGGTAGCCAGGGGGATAGCGATCGTGCCAATCGACGCCAACAACAACGGCAAGATTGATGCTCACGAGCGAATTGACTCCCTGTCAAAGGCAGAAAGAGAGATTGCGAGCGGACGCTATATCGGCGCGCGCAGGGAGTATCTCATGACGAAAGGTAAGCCGAAACCACTCGCGCGCGCATTCATCGAATTCGCCCTGAGCGACGCCGGAAACAAGATAGTCAAAGAGGTCGGAGGCTACGTGCCGTTGTCCGACTCCGAACGTGCCCAGCAACTGCGAAAGATGAGATAGCTCCGGAAGCAAAGGGAATCGAAAGTGAGTCTCAGGAGGCGGATAATTGAATTCATCGCAGGCAGGACAATGCTGGCGACATCGCTCTTCTCAGGGGCGCTGGTCGTCGTCATCGCGGTGGCTCTATATGTCCGCGCAAGTCCACTGATTGAATCAGAATCACTGTGGGCCATAGTATCCGGGGCTGACTGGAAGCCGTCGGAGGCCAGGTTCGGTCTGAGGCCGTTTATCATAGGCACTGCCTGGGTAACGGTCATCGCCGCGATTATCGCGGTGCCGCTGAGCATCTTCGCGTCAGTCTACCTTGCCGAATATGCCTCGCCAAGGACGCGTTCGTTTCTCAAGCCTCTTATAGACTTGCTTGCGGGAATTCCGTCGGTAGTTTATGGCGCGTGGGCAGCACTGGTGATCGTTCCGCTTATCGCCGACCATCTCGGGCCGTACGCTCAAGCCAATCTGAAAAGCGTGCCCCTGGCGGGAGCCGAATACGTAACAGGATACAGCGTACTGGCCGGCGGAATTGTACTCGCCGTGATGATCATCCCAGTGATAATCTCCGTCTCGGAGGAAGTGCTGCGAGCGGTTCCGCGCGACTATCGCGAAGCCTCCTACGCGGTAGGGGCTACCCGCCTGGAAACGATAACAAGGGTGGTGATCCGAAGAGCGCTGCGTGGCCTGATGGCAGCAGTTGTGCTGGGCATATCCCGGGCTCTGGGCGAGACAATGGCTGTCTTGATGGTAGTGGGGAACGTTGTGGCTTCGCCGAAGTCGATATTTGACCCGGCGTACCCACTGCCTGCTCTCATAGCCAATAACTACGGTGAGATGATGTCCATACCAATGTATGACTCCGCTCTTCTTTGCGCCGCTCTGGTGCTGCTCGTGGTTGTCCTTTTCTTCAATGTAGGGGCGCGGCTTGTGCTCGTTAGCGGGATGTCAAGATGACGAGAAGGAGACTGCTGGACAGGTTGCTGAAGTTCGTTGCGGTGGCCTCGATGGGTATCGTGGTCGCGGTCCTGGCCGCGATACTGGTGACGGTTACTCTCAAGGGGGCCGGGAACCTGAACTGGTCGTTCATAACCCAGATTCCGAAGGGGGACTTACTACACGGGCGGCGGCGGCGGAATCGCCAACGCCATCCTGGGTTCTATCTACCTGGCTATCGGCGCAACACTCCTTGCTCTGGCGATCAGCATGCCCACTGTGCTTTACCTGCGGACCTATGCCGACAGGAGCCGTCTCGCATCAATAGTGAGAGGTCTGCTCGATGTGTTGTGGGGGGTACCGTCAATTGTCTTCGGGGCGTTCGGGTTCACGCTGATGATCCACCTGGGCATGCGGGCATCGCTGCTTGCCGGCATAATAACAGTGGCGCTCTTCGAACTACCGATTATGATACGGGCTATAGACGTAGTGATGAGAATGGTGCCGCGTGAACTGGATGAGGTATCTTATGGCCTCGGAGCCACGCGATGCGAGACGGCCGCAAGAGTAATTACTCGGCAGGCTCTGCCCGGAATAGTGACTGGAACACTTCTGGCTTTCGGGAGAGGGATTGGGGACGCTGCTTCTGTGCTCTTTACTGCCGGGTTCACCGACCGCATCCCGGAGAGCCTTACTCAACCAGCTGCGACGCTGCCACTGGCGATCTTCTTTCAGTTGGGGACACCTTTTGAGGAAGTCCATAGCAGGGCGTACGGCACTGCTTTAGTGTTGGTGATAATCGTGCTTGTGACGAGCGTTCTGTCGCGCATTCTCAGCGCTCGATTGGGCAAGTATGTGGTGAAATGAGGAGCGTTTATGCCTAGCCCGCACATTACAGTCCGCAATCTCAATCTCTTCTACCACAATGCCCAAGTGCTTAGAGACGTCAGCGTCAGCATACACGCCCTGCACGTTACGGCGATCATCGGCCCGTCGGGATGCGGCAAGACCAGTCTGCTGAAATGCATCAATCGTATGGCAGAACTCTCGGCGGCGGCGCGCGTGAGCGGCGAGATACTTATCGGCGGCCAGAATATCTATGAAAGAAGTGTAGACGTCACGGCGGTACGCAAACGTATCGGTTTGATAGCCCAGAAGCCGACAGTGCTGCCGATGTCTATCTTTGAGAATGTCGCCTATGGCCCCAGGATCTACGGCGCAGGGCCGAAGAAGAAACTGAGGGATACGGTGGAGAAATGCCTCAGGACGGTCGGACTGTGGGATGAAGTGCATACCCGGCCTAAGGACCCTGCCAGCAGGCTCTCAATCGGCCAGCAGCAGCGTCTGTGCCTGGCACGCGGACTTGCCGTGGAGCCCGAAGTTCTGCTCTTCGATGAACCGACTTCTTCGCTTGACCCGACCTCTGCTCTGCGCATAGAGCGGGTCATAACCGAGCTCAAGACCAACTACACCTGCGTGGTCGTCACCCACAATCTCGCTCAGGCGCGGCGGATCGCGGATCACGTTCTCTTTATGTCTGACGGCAAACTGGTCGAGCACGGCGCGGCGGATGCAGTGTTCGAGTCACCCCGCCACGCTCAGACGCAGGCCTACATTAGTGACGAGAGCCTGTAGGCCGATTTGTCCCTGCGCGTGGATCGCGTGGTAAAGAGTTAGAGCCAAGAGCTCGGATCGGAGTGGTGATTCGCTTTGCGGAGGTGACGCCTCCTCCAATCTTGGGGAGCGTCACCTCCATCTCTGTGTACGGAAGGTCCGGAACGAGGCTTCTGCGGCTTCTAAGCGTTGGCCACGTACTCGGCCACCAGATCTCCGACTTCGGTTGTGGAATAGCCCATCTTGCCGGCGCTCATACTCTTCAGCTTGCTGCCGGTAACGTGCGCCACGGCCTTGTCGACCAAGTCAGCGGCCTTGGCTTCACCCAGCGTTTCCAGCATCATCTGCAAAGCGCCGATTGCGGCGAGCGGGTTGATGACATTCATTCCAGTATACTTGGGCGCTGAACCGCCGATAGGCTCGAACATCGAGACTCCGTTGGGATTGATGTTTCCGCCCGCGGCTATCCCCATTCCGCCCTGGGTCATGGCGCCGAGGTCTGTAATGATATCGCCAAACATGTTATCTGTAACGATGACGTCGAACCATTCCGGATTCTTGACCATCCACATAGTCGTGGCATCGACGTGCGCATAGTCAGTCTTGATATCCGGGTAGTCTTTGGCGACTTCGTAGAAGGTGCGCTCCCAAAGGTCGAATGCGAACGTCAGAACGTTTGTCTTGCCGCACAGGGTCAGTGTCTTCCTGCGGTCGCGCTTCCGGCAATACTCAAAAGCGAACCTAATGCACCGCTCAACGCCTTTTCGGGTGTTGATGGACTCTTGCACCGCCACTTCATCAAGCGTGCCTTTTTTCAGCACTCCGCCTGCACCCGCATAGAGCCCTTCAGTGTTCTCTCGGACCACGACATAGTCGATGTCCGCAGGGCCCTTGTCCTTGAGCGGGGTCTCGACTCCAGGGTAGAGTTTCACCGGACGCAGGTTGATGTACTGGTCGAGGCCAAAACGCAGAGCCAGCAATATGCCCTTCTCCAGAATCCCCGGTTTGACGTCGGGATGTCCGATGGCGCCCAGATATATGGCGTCGTACTTGCTCATCTCTTCGCAGGCGTTCTCCGGAAGCACCTCGCCGGTCCTGAGATACCTGTCCCCGCCCCAGTCGTAAGGTGTGACTTCGTAACTGAACCCGGTCTTTTCGCTCGCGACTTTGAGTACTTTCAGTCCCTCAGCCACAACTTCCGGGCCGGTTCCGTCGCCGCCCAACACTGCTATCTTATGCATTTGCTCTGATTCCTCCGTGCGTTATGTGATTCCGCGGCAAAACCACCTTCCGCGGTTCCAGGATGATACTTGCAGTGTATTATACACAAAATCGCCCGTTTTTTTCCATGTGCAGGATTTTCGGCTGTCAAGGACTAACAGGAAATCAGGCATACTTGAGGGTAAAGATCTTATGAGCAAATCAACTCTGATTATCGACACTATCAGGATTATACGGGAGAATCCGGGCATAACGATCGACTCGCTGGCGAGAGAGCTTGCAAGAAGCGAGCGGACAGTATATCGGTGGCTTGCGGAGATATGCAGCGACCTGAAGACGCGAATCTACTGCGAGGACGGCGGCTACTACATCGAAGATCGCGACTACAGCAGCGTGCTTGACCTCACGGCCAGGGAGTTGCTTGCGGTGAGGATGAGCCTTAAGGCTCCGGCGTTTGCCAGCAATTCGCCAATGTCAGATGCCGCTCACTCATCGTGGATGAAGATACGGGCGGCTTCGCATGACGCCAAACTGCAGAATGTCGACAGGCTGTCGGCAATGCACGCCGTAGGCGCCGTGCCCCCATCCGAGGTGTCTGCGGATATAGCCGAAGCGCTGGAACGGGCAACGGCCCAGCGCCACGTCATCAGAGTCACATACCGCTCTCCGAGGAGTGAGGTGGTCCGCCCCTACAGGTTCAGACCCTATGCGGTAGCATTCAGAAGGCACAGTTGGTACGTTGTGGGCCACAGCACTCACCACAGCAAGACGATAACACTGAAGATGGCGCGCGTGCACTCGGTAGTAGATACCGGCAAAGAGTTCGAAGTGCCAGACGAGTTCTCCATCGAAGAGTACTTCAAGAACTCGTGGGAAGTGTGGGCTGGTGATGAGCCGGTGAATGTGCGAATCCGCTTTCCGAAGAAACTCGCAGCGATGATGTCGGAGACCAGGAGACACCCGACTCAGGTAATCTACCCCCAGCCTGACGGCAGCATCATCTTCGAAGTAATCGTCTCCGGCATTGAGGAGATCGGAACCTGGATCATGGGTTACGGCGGCGATGCTGAGGTGTTGGAGCCGGAATCACTGCGTCAGCACGTCCTCGAAAAGGCGCAGGGCATTCTGGCACTCTACGCGGCTCCACAAAAATAAGTCTGCATACAAACGGAGATACTGACACGTTCTGACAGTGCCTTTGTCTATCATGTATATATGGGAGACGATTGGTGAAATGAAGAACGTGGAGAAGACCATATCAGGTGACCTGGCCGAGTATCTTAGGCCTCGAAGAAATGTCGTGCGCCGTGTGCAGGATGCTGTTAGCGAGAGTAGCAGCCACCCGCCGGACGTGAAGAACCTCGAAGAGCATTTGCGGGAGTGCGCACGACGGGCGCTGCTTACCCCATCAGGCGACGACTAGCAGGAACTCAGCCTGTCCGTCAGATCGTCAGTATCCGCCGGATTTCGCGGCTCTGGCTTTGCGCTGCTCTGCGAAGTAGCCGGGTGTTCTCGCTGAGCGCACCTTGGCAGGGCTGGCGGAACGGCTCCCGGATGACTTGCGAACCTGCGCGGGGCCTGATGGCCGGTTGCGCGGCGCCATCGGAGCGCGCTTGAACTCATCCCTGACCGGAACACGTCCCCCCTCCGTTTCGGAGGGGGCTAGGGGGAGGTGCGGGGCCGGTGCGCTGTAGTCAAAAGATTCCAGCTTGCGTCGCTCGATGGGACCGCCTTGCGCCTTCTCGATGTCGAAGACCGTCGCCGCATCCTTTGGGGTCACCAGAGTAATCGCGTCACCCTCGCGTTCCATCCGCCCGGTCCGCCCGATGCGGTGCAGATATGTGTCGGCGGTATCAGGGATGTCATAGTTGATGACGTGGGATATGGTCGCAACATCCAGGCCGCGTGCGGCGATATCGGTGGCAACCAGTATCTGGCACCGACCTCCCCGGAAATCGTCCAGCGCAACCTGCCGCTGATTCTGTGACCTGTTTGCGTGCAGCGCGGCGGTTCTGTATCCGGCCTTCTGAATCTGCTCTGCGACGCGGTTCGCGCGGTGCTTTGTGCGTGTGAAGATCAGCACCGAGTTGGTGTCGGAACGTTCGAGAACGTTTAGGACCATCGAGGTCTTAAGGTGTTCCGGGCACGGGTAAAGCGCGTGCGCGATGGTCCTGGGAGGCGCACAGATATCTACGTCCACTCGCTGCGGATTCCTCAGAGTCTCTTCACTCAGCTTCATCAGCTCAGGTGCGAAGGTGGCCGAAAACAGCATTGTGTGGCGCTCTCTCGGAAGTTGAGTAAGTATGCGCCGGATGGGCGGAAGAAATCCCATGTCCAGCATTCTGTCCGCCTCGTCCAACACAAGCTTGGTCACGTGCGAGAAATCCGTATTGCCGCGATCCATATGGTCGAGCAACCTGCCCGGACAAGCGACTATTACATCGGCTCCGTTCTTGAGAGCCTGTTCCTGTGGGATCATCCCGACTCCGCCGTAGACTGTCGCCGATTTTATCTTCGTGAACTTGCCCAACTGTTTGAACGTGTCGTTTATCTGCTCCGCCAGCTCTCGGGTGGGCGTTAGCACAATAGCTCTGGTGTGGCATTTATCGCCCGGGTTGTCCAGCAGATGCTGGAGTATTGGCAGAACGAACGCGGCCGTTTTGCCGGTTCCAGTCTGAGCAGTGCCGATCAGATCCTGTCCTGCAAGAGCAATGGGAATTGTCGAGGTCTGCACTGGTGTGGGGATGTCATACCCGGCCGCGCCAATCGCGCGGAGCAGGCGCGGGTCCAGATTGAACTGCGCGAATGTCATTTCACCGGAAGGCGCGTCGTTGCCCTGTCTGGTCTTCTTGGGCTTGCGCAAGACGAACTTCCTGGGGCCGGTCTCGGCGGTCGCTTCCCGAACGGTCTTGAAGCACTCTGCGCAATGCACGGGCTTTTCCGCAGAGGGTTTGAAAGGCACTTGGGCTTCTTTGCCGCAGGTTGAGCACGGGGCGGTGTACGTCTGCGTGTCGCCACCCCTGCTGTGTCTGCGCCTGCCGGTTCGCCTGGTGTGGCATTCCGCGCACCGCGTCGGAGGGTTGAGGCCCTCCTGCAAGAACTGCTGCTGCATCTGTGCAGTGAATATGAACGTCTGCTCGCAGTCGCGGCACACGCACTCTTTGTCTTGATACTTCAAATACTTGAACTCCTGGTTGTGTTTTACACCATTGTCTCCGAGGCTTGAAGCGAGTGAGCCAGCCGAACCGAAGATCTCAGGGGACAACCAGGCCATAGCCAAAGCAACGTAACAATCTCTGCTATTATATCACGAATGACGCAAAATGTATAATTTGCACTGGATTGCACGAGTGATACGACTCTCGCAAAGCTGCCTTGTCGGAGCACCTCAGTCCGAATCAGCTTGACTTCATACGCCGCCTCGAGCCGATAAATGTCGAAAGCCGATATCCTGCGGATCGCGAACTACTTGCCAGAGCGCTCTCGCGAGAGAAGTGCGTGCAGATTCTGGAGCAAACGACGGAGATGTACAGATGGATAGAGCTGAAGCTATCAGGATAGCCAAGCGGTATTCGGATAGAGTGTGCGAGAAGATGCAGGTACGGAAGGTTGTCCTGTATGGCTCGCAGCTCCGAGGGGACGCGCACGACGACAGTGACATAGACATAGCCGTTATTACTCGTGGGCTTGAGCAGGACTATCTTGACATTGCCGCTGAGCTATACCGTATCCGAAGTGAGGTAGATATTCACATCGAGCCAATATTGCTCGATGAGACACGTGACCGAACCGGTTTCGTCAAGGAAATCGTCAGAACCGGCGAATCCGTGTATGAGTCGGAAGAAGACTGACGGCAGTATCCAGTTGGTGCTCCGGTTCTTTGCCCAGGTGTGTGTGTCACTAACAACTGCGCACTAGACTGGGTGTCCCGGTGTATCTGCGAGTGACCTGAGATGTCGCGCTACAGTCTCCTACCGATGGAGCTCCAGATGGTTTCCGCAATGGCAGCCATGCCTTTGTCGCCCGGATGGTTCCCGACATCGACGTTCTTGAACATGCGCTCTGCGGAAGCGAAGTTCGATTTGTCGGTTCCCAGTTGGCCAATCTCCACAAATGTGCCCCCGACCTTAGTGCAAGCCCGCCGCAGCATCTCGTCTCTGTCTGGGGCGGGCCAGAAGCAACTTCGCACAATGATCTCCGGGCTGCCGCTGCTCTTGAGCGCAATCAGCAGCTCCACTACCGCGTCTCGGAACGTCATTTTGGCCTCGTCTGTGGTGAGGCTGGGCACGTTTTCGCCAATGGCCAGAATAACGACATCGGGCCTGAAGTCAATGTGTTTCGTGAAGGCCGTGGGGATGTCGAAGGTGTCGTGATGCCTTTCGAAGTCGGCGATGTTCTCGACTATCGCGTCCGGTGTGCGCCCCCCGGCTGCTTCGGCAAACCTGGCGAGCAGCAGATGCACGTAGTCTTTGTCCGGTGCGCTCGCCGCCATGCCGCAGTCGCCGGGCCAATCTTCGTCCGGCACCGGTGGGTGCATAGTAATGCTGTTGCCTAAGAAAAGAGCCCTGTCTACTTTCAATCTGGCCACCTTTGCGTCACGATACGGACTGAGCTGATGAATGGCGAAGCGGTTACTTGCCGGATTATACCACCTATCCACAGTTGCGGCAAGACTCCGCCCAGGCAACGGATAGCAGGCGAAATGTCTTGGGCGATGGCTATCGATTCCACTCGTCTGCGTGGGCCAGGCATTGGAGAGACATGTAGGTGCCGAGCATATCGCTGATAGGCAGCGGATCGGATATCCTGATCGAGTGGTGTGCGGGCAGACAAAACGCGCGGGCGAACGCGAAAGCGCCGTCGGTCTTGCGATAGTTCTCCAGAAAGCATCGCACCAGCATGTCCGCAGGGCGTACTACATCGCTGTGCCGGTGTGTGCCTTTGAGCTGCTTATACAGGTCACGCATAGTCCAGAGCGCATCCCAGCCACTCCAGCACTCCTGACCGTACAGTCTCAACGTAACTCGTGTCGCCTCTGCCCAATGTTTCCCCCCGCGTACCAGTTTCCTGTTTTTGTAGCTGGGCCTATCACAAAGTCAGTCTGGATTCAAAAGTGTATTGGCCTCCGAGCACGGTAAACACGGCAAGGCTATCGGTCTGCCCCGCTTCCTGTTTGACGTGCGCCTCGTCACCCTCAATGAGCCGGACGTTCTCTCCGGGAACGTAGACCACAGCCTCGGTATTGGCCGGCACTGCCGCGTGCAGAGTCAGTCGATCGCCAGATATGATCCATCTGCTGGTGATCAGGCCCCGCACCGAATCGTATTGTGCTTCGACCCACGTGAGCGCGGGATCGATCTGCGGGCGGATGATGAACCGCCGGAAACCGGGCTGATCCGGGTCAGGACAGATTCCACCGAGTGACTGGTAGAACCAGAAGCTGATCGTGGACAGTCCGGGGTGAGGAATCATCCCTCCAGTCCAGAACTCGGGCATTATCGTCAAGCGTTCGGGAGTCTGCGGGTGGTCCAGCATGCTCCAGATGCTCGGCGCAGTCTCGTTAGCAAGGATGACGTGAGCGACATCGGGACGGTTCAGCTTAATCAGCGTTTTGAGCAGAGCAACCGTGCCGCCGAAGCCCGTGTTCAGATGCCCATTTCGGGTGTCCATGATGTCGGCTATCAGTTGGTCGGCGACCTTGTCTCTAGCCTCCGAAGGGACTATATCCAGTGCGAGAGCCATAGCGTGGCAGCCCTGATCTCCGTCGCCATACAGACCAGCATCCCGATCCAGAAAGTCGGCCCGATTGCACTTATCCACCAGTCTTCCCTGCACCTGCCGGTAACGCTCGGCGTCTGCATCCTCGCCCAGGACGCTGGCTATGTGTTCAACCGCTCGGAAGTAGCCTACCATCGCCATAGTTTCGTACAGATCTCCGGTATGGGGATCGTACCACCTCGCCGTCGGTCGGCCGTGGTCGCCACACGGGGCTTCTGCGTGCCCCTGCTCCGGCGGACGCCACGTACGCGCAGAGAGATCGTGCCGAGGCAGGATCAGGTCGGTGTAATTGCGTATTGACTCATAGTTTGCGCGGAGTATCTCCGTGTCACCGTAGAACAGATAGGCAAGCCACGGAAGATGAGCCAGGGCTTCCTTGGGCGCGGGGTAGTCCAGTGAGATGGGCGCGCCGTACATCCCGGCCCAACCATCTGGGCGCTGCTGGTCGCGAAAGTCCCCGGTGAGTTTGCGGCAGTAAGCGGCCAGATCCCACCCACAGAGCGATGACTCGGACGGCATGAACGTGCCGAACCTCTCCTGCCACGAATCCATCATCATACCGCTCAACAGATGGGCCCGAACGGTGCGCTCGGCAACGGCTGCTATCTCCGTGAGTTTCGGGTCGGAGCACGCAAAGCTACCGGCACGCTCGACAGCACTGCCGATGTCTACTCCCCGGACGCTTACCACCTCGGGTTCCGGGCCTTTCCCAAAGAAGAACACAGGCACATATCTTACGACCCGGTGAGCGAAATGCAGTCGGATGGTCTCCTGCTGTCCGCCTCGCAGACGGTGGCAGTCCAGACCAAACATGCAGACCCAGTCGCCGTGACTTCCACTGACCTGCAGTT
>Ga0136653_10001053_pt1 | contig 14878 bp, 17 predicted proteins | sample LakKivw275mmetaG_FD_94866 | JGI IMG/M metagenome (GOLD analysis project Ga0136653, IMG submission 94866) | Anoxic lake water microbial communities from Lake Kivu, Rwanda to study Microbial Dark Matter (Phase II) - Lake Kivu water 275m metaG... | ecosystem: Environmental > Aquatic > Freshwater >... | reverse complement strand
GCCAGGCGAAATCATAAATTCAAATAACCAAAATAAGAAAACCAAGAATAAGATGTCCGGAATTTTAAAAATTTGAATTTAGATATTATTTCGAGTTTTGATATCAGAATTTCGAATTTTAAGCGAGGCGCTTATGCGTATTAGAAAAGATGATACAGTCAAAATTTTATCGGGCAAGGACCGAGGCAAAAAAGGGAGAGTTCTCAGAGTTTTATCCAAAGAGAATAAACTTGTTATTGAGGGTATAAATTTAGTTACCAAACATATTCGACCGAAAAGGGAAGGAGAAAAGGGTCAAAAAATCAAAATGGCCATGCCCCTAAGTATTTCAAGGGTAATGCTGATTTGTCCTCGTTGTAAACAACCGATTAGAGTTGGTTATAAAATATTGTCTGATGGTCGAAAAAAGAGGTTTTGTAGGAAATGTAAGGAAATTTTGTGATTGCGGATTTTAGACCGTAGATTTGGGACCCAAAACCAGGAATCATAAATTTTTAAATCTTAAATTAGATATAAGTGCTATGGATTTATATAAAAAATACAAAAAACAGATTATACCTGCGATGAAAGAACGCTTTAAATATACAAACGATTTGGCTGTGCCAAAGATAGAAAAAATTGTCGTCAATATCGGACTTAACCGGGGAATAACAGAAAAAGACCCTAAGTATATTGAAATGGCTGCCAAAACAATATCAGAGATTACTGGACAGCGGCCTATCGAGAATTTAGCTAAGAAATCTATTGCTGGTTTTAAAATCAGAACGTCGAATACAGTCGGGCTGAGCACTATTCTTAGATCCGCGAAGATGTATGATTTTCTTGAAAAATTAATTAATATTACCTTACCAAGGGTCAGGGATTTTAGAGGCATTTCCTTAAAAAGTATAGATCAAAAAGGTAATTTATCTATTGGATTTAAGGAGCAAATAGTTTTTCCAGAAATGGACCCTGAAAAAATACAAAGAATTCACGGGTTGCAAGTGGTTATTACGACGACGGCCAAGAATAGAGAAGAGGGGATAGAATTATTCAAATTATTTGGTATACCATTAAGGAAGTAAACGGGTGTCTGAGTATTTAGGTGTTTGGGTAATTAGGAGAGAAAAACCAAATAGAAAATCCCAATAACCAATTAACCAATTAACCAACTCATGGCTAAGCAATCGCAAATAATTAAAACAAAAAGAAAACCGAAGTATTCCACCCGAATTATTCGGCGGTGTTGGCGTTGTGGCAGAAGACGTGGATATATGAGAGAGTTTGGCGTTTGTCGTATTTGTTTTAGAGAGTTAGCCACCAAAGGGGCTATTACTGGGGTCAGAAAATCTTCATGGTAAAATAGAAAAATCAGATATTAAATATCAAAAATTAAAAATGATAAATAAGAATTTAGAATTATTAAACAACAAAATTCGTCGCGAAGCGATACCCAAACTTTGCGTCTAATAAATTATTTATGACCGATCCAATTGCCGACATGCTAACGAGAATACGTAATGTCATCGCTGTAAAAAAATCAGAGGTAGTTTTGCCTTATTCTAAAATTAAATTTGATATTGCTAAAATTTTAGAACAAGAAAATTGGATTAAGAAAGCAGAGATTATTATTCCTGAGATAAAGAAGAGGGGGCCCGAACAAGCAGTTTTTAAACAAATAAAACTTGTTTTAAGATATGATGATCAAAAGAGGCCATTAATTAGAAGCTTGAGGCGGATTAGCCGGCCCGGCCAGCGTATTTACGTAAAAAAAGATAAAATACCGTCTATTTTAGGTAGGCTGGGTTTGGTTATCTTGTCTACTTCTCAGGGGTTGATGTCTGGTCAGGAGGCTCGTAAAAAGGGGCTGGGAGGGGAGTTAATCTGCGAAATATATTAACCCGTTACTTCGTGATGGAATTTCTAATTACTAATGTCTAATTTCTAATGAACGGTCAGTATCTAAAAGCTAAATGTTAAAAATTTTTAGAAATTAGATACCGAGATTTAGGAATTGGAACGAATTGACTATTATGTCCAGGATTGGTAAACAGCCTATTTTCATCCCAAAAAACGTCAAAGTAAAAATAGAGGGCGATGTTGTTTGTTTTGAGGGACCGAGAGGGAAATTAAAACAATTTTTGCCAGATTTTTTCAAACTTGAAATAAAAGATAATCAATTAAAGATATCAGTTGAAAATCCAAAAATAAAAGAACAAAAAGCTTTATGGGGGACTTTTGCTCGGTTAATTTCTAATATGGCAAAAGGGGTAAACGAGGGGTTTGAAAAAAAATTAGAGTTGGTTGGCGTCGGCTATCGGGCCCAAATCAGCGGCAATAAATTAATTCTTAATATCGGCTTTTCTCATCCAGTAGATTTTTTAATTCCTCAGGGGGTTGATCTAAAAATAGAGAAGAATATTATTAGTCTTAGTGGTGCTGATAAGCGATTAATTGGTGAAACGGCAGCTCAAATTAGACGATTAAGAAAACCAGAGCCTTATAAAGGTAAGGGGATTAAGTATGTTGGCGAGGTTATTAGAGAGAAGGCGGGCAAAAAGGCGGTTACGGCAGCTTCTTAATTAGAAAATTTCTATGTCTGAAGCAAAAAAACAACTTCAAAGACGAAAACGACATAAGCGGGTGCGAAGTAGGGTGCGTGGTTCAGCCGAGTGTCCCAGATTTTGTATTTTTAGAAGCAATAAATATATCTACGCTCAATTGATTGATGATGAGAGAGGCCGGACATTAGTGGCGGCTGATACTAGAGAGATTATCTTTAAAACCAAGAAGATTTCTGTTAAAAGTGCCGTAACCGCTGGTAGGCGAGGGAAGACGGCGACTGCTTTTGAGGCGGGTAGATTGTTAGGGCAAAGAGCCGCAAAAAAAAAGATTAAAAAAGTGGTTTTTGATCGGGGGGGCTATAAATATCATGGTCGGGTAAGGGCAGTAGCTGAGGGAGCCAGAGAACAGGGATTACAATTTTAAAACAAGTGATATTTTACATATTTTCCGTTAAAAGTGAGGCTTTAATTATTTCTAAGTAAGCGTTTCTATCGGATATTTTAGAGACAATATTTATGTCGAGACCTGAAAAGACAACTCGTAGATCTCTGCCGGAGATAAAAACTGAACCAGAGTTTGAGCAACGGTTGGTTGATTTAGCTCGAGTTACTCGAGTAGTTAGGGGTGGAAAACGTTTGAGTTTTCGCGCCTGTATTGTTATTGGTAACCGCAAAGGTAAGGTTGGTGTTGGCGTAGCCAAGGGTGCTGATGTGGCTCTGGCTGTTGAAAAAGCTGTGCGTCAGGCTAATAAAGATTTAATAAATATTAGTATTGTCAACGAGACTATTCCTTATTGGGTTAAAATGAAATATGGAGCGGCTCGGGTTTTACTTAGGCCAGCGCCTAAAGGTCATGGAATTGTAGCTGGCGGGGCCGTTAGAACCGTTTTAGTCTTGGCTGGCATAAAAAATGTGACCGCTAAAATATTGGGATCAAGGAATAAAATTAATAATGTAAGAGCGACTATTAATGCCTTGGCTGCGTTTGATATAGAGATAACAAACAACAAATCTCAGGGGGCAAATAAATAGATATGTTTGGAGTTTGAAATTTAGAGTGAAATTTTTATGATTACTCTCTCTAATCTACAACCTAAGATTGGTTCAAGACACCGCCGCAAGCGCGTGGGGCGAGGTAATGCTTCCGGCCATGGCACTTATTCCGGTCGCGGCATAAAAGGGCAACGTTCAAGATCAGGAGGCAAAAAAGGACTTAAACTTAAAGGGTTAAGGCATAATATTAAAAATTTTCCCAAACTTCGCGGATTATGAACGATAAAAGTTAAAATATATGTTAAATAAGCTTAAACAATTTTGGCAAATTAGAGATTTAAGAAATAATCTGATATTTGTCATGGGAATGCTGGTAATTTTTCGAATCGCCGCCCATATTCCGTTGCCGGGCATTAATATAGCCAATCTTAAAGATTTGTTTTCTCGTAATGAAATGTTGGGAATGTTAAACGTTCTTTCTGGCGGAGCGATGGCTAACCTTTCTATTGTGGCCATGGGGGTTGCTCCTTACATTACGGCCTCTATTATTATGCAGCTTCTGACAATGATTTTCCCCCGCCTGGAAGAATTAAGCAAAGAGGGGTCAAGCGGTTATCAGAAAATTAATCAGTATTCTCGTTTGTTGGCTGTGCCTTTAGCTCTATTGCAGTCTTATGGAATGTTGATGATCTTTCGCCAGTCGTCGCAGCCAATTATTAATTCCTTGTCAAAATTCGGCCTGGTTAATATTTTAGTGGTAATGTCGGCTGGGACGATATTTTTAATGTGGCTGGGAGAATTAATCACCGAAAAGAAAATAGGCAATGGCATTTCTTTGATTATTTTCGCCGGTATAGTTGAGAGGCTGCCGATTTCTTTACAACAAACTATTGCTACTTTTTCCAAAGAACAAATACTGAATTTGGCAGTCTTAGCCGTTTTGGCTTTAATCACTATTGCCGGGGTGGTTATTTTAACCGAAGGTCAACGGAATATCCCGGTTACTTACGCCCGCCGGATTCGCGGTAATCGAATGTATGGCGGGATGGATACTTATTTGCCCTTAAGGGTCAATCAGGCCGGAATGATCCCAATTATTTTTGCTATTTCCATTGTTCTTTTCCCCGGTTTAGTCGGGCAATTAATGATGAGGTCAGATTCGAGTTTAATAATTGGCATTGGCCGAGTTTTGGTTAATTTTGTGCAAAACCAGTTGATTTACGGTATTATTTATTTTATTTTAGTAGTGGCTTTTACTTATTTTTATACCAGTATTATTTTTCACCCGGCTCAAATCGCCGACAATTTACAAAAGCAGGGCGGGTTTGTTTTTGGATTAAGACCAGGGCAGCCGACGGCTCAGTATTTATCTAATATTAGTAATCGGATAATGCTGGCTGGAGCTTTATCATTAGGTATAATCGCTGTTCTGCCGATTATTACTCAGGGTATTTTTAAAATGGCGACTTTTGTTGTTGGTGGAGCCGCAATTTTAATTGTTGTCAGTGTAGTTTTAGAAACAGTAAAACAAGTTCAAGCTCAGGTTTCTATGCACGAGTATGAAGGATTATAAGTTCAAAAGAGATAAGGCCGTGTCTATTATGACGGGACAAGAAAGAAAAAAAATCCAAAAATTAAAAATCGTTTTTGTTGGTCGTCCAGGCTCGGGTAAAGGCACGCAAGTTGATTTGCTGCGCAAAAATTTTAATTTAATCCTAATTCCTTCGCCGGGCGACATTTATCGCGATCCGAAATTCAGAAAGACAGAAATAGGACAAAAAATATGTCCAATTGTTGATAAGGGGGAGTTTGCTCCCGATGAGATTACCAATCGTCTGATGGAAAAAAGAATTTTTGAATTAACCAAGGATAATATTAAGGGTTTCATCTCCGAGGGCTATCCCCGGACGTTAGGTCAAGCGGAATTTGCCGATAAGAAAATAGGCATTGATTTGCTGATTAATCTGGAGGTATCGGAAAAGAAGATTGTCCAGAGATTGTCAAATCGCCGCGTTTGCCCGAGATGTAAGGTAAACTATAGTTTGACTGAACAGCCGCCCAGACAAGAGAATATTTGTGATTTATGTCAGAGCCCTTTAACTCAAAGAGAAGATGATAGGCCGGGAGCGGTTAGGAACAGAATGGAAGTTTATCATCGCACTGCTGAGACGGCGATTGAGTATTATCGGAAACAAAATAAAGTGGTTGACATCAACGGGGATCAACCCGTTGAAAAAGTTTTTGAAGATATAATAACCGCGCTTCGCGTGAAAATTAAAAATCCTAAATTTTAGATTCTTATATGATTCCTATCAAGACCCCGGAGGAGATTGAAGTAATGCGTCGGGCTGGTCAGATTTTAGCCGGGATAATGAAGATGATTGTTTTGCGGGTCAGGGAAAATATTTCAACTTTAGAATTAGATCAAGTAGCGGAAGAATTGATTCTTAAAGCTGGTGCTGAGCCAGCCTTTAAAGGTTATAAAGATAAAGGGAGGATTTATCCAGCCACGCTTTGCACTTCGGTTAATAATCAAGTTGTTCACGCCATTCCTCAAAAGGACCAAATTCTTAAAATGGGTGACATTGTCGGTTTGGACTGCGGATTAAAATATCAGGATTATTATTCTGATATGGCTGTAACCATTTCTGTCGGTCGGCCCTCGCCCCAAACTAAAAAATTGATTAAAGTAACGAAGAAATCGCTAGAAAGAGGCATTAGGATAATAAAATTGGGTATTCGTTTGGGAGATCTGTCTTGGGCTATTCAATCCTGGATTGAGAAGAATGGGTTTTCAGTAGTTCGCCAACTTGGCGGCCACGGAATTGGCAGAGAACTCCATGAAGAGCCGTCTATTTTAAATTATGGAGAAAAACAAACAGGCCCTGTTTTAAAAGAGGGGATGGTTTTGGCTATAGAGCCGATGGTTAATGTTGGCGGTTGGAGAGTAAAAACTCTTGATGACGGCTGGACCGTTGTTACTGAAGATGGCAGTTTGTCGGCTCATTTTGAACATACTATCTTGGTTACTAGGCATGGGGCGGAGATTTTGACGAGAATTTAATCCAAAGAATAATAGGGTTATCTATAGGGTCCGGAAGTATAAAATTATGCGGTTAATTAGAGTTAAGGTTTTCCCGGGTTCTAAGAAAAACGAAATTGTCCAAAAATCAAAGAATAATTTCGAGATTAAGGTAAAAACTAAACCTTGGAAGGGGAGAGCTAATCAATCAGTGATAGAAGTTCTGGCAAATTATTTGGATATTTCAGAAGAAAATATCCGGCTGATCAAGGGTTTTCGACAAAGAAATAAAATTTTTGAAATTCTTGATTAAAGATTAACCGGGTAGAGATAAGCCCAGAATCTAATCGAGAGATAGAAACTTTAGAGTTAATAATTATATATGAAAAAAATTGTTGTTGCAGTATCGGGAGGATTTGACCCGGTTCACATCGGGCATATCCGGCATTTTAAAGAAGCCAAAAAGTTAGGAGATATTTTAATAGTGATTTTAAATAGAGACGGATTTTTAAAAAGGAAGAAGGGTTATGTTTTTATGCCTGAGCAAGAAAGAAAAGAGATTTTGGAAGCGATAAAGTATATTGATAAAGTAGTTTTTGCCGTTGACAAAGACCAAACGGTCTGCGAAACACTTAAATTGATTAAACCAGATATTTTTGCCAATGGCGGAGATAGAATTAAAAAAAACATCCCCGAAGCATCCGTCTGCAAAAAGTTAGGCGTTAAGATGGTTTTTAATGTTGGCGGTAAAAAAGTGCAGTCAAGTTCTTGGTTAGTTAAAAAATAAAAAGTTTTTGTAAATAAAAAGAATGCCCAAAAGCGTTCTTTTGCTATTTTGTTATAATTGTTATAATGTTGTTATGATTTTATCTATTGATTATGGGGAGAAATATGTTGGTTTGGCTGTGGCTGATGGTAAATTAAAGATAGCTCTGCCATATAAGGTTTTGGAGAATAAAAGCGATAAATTTTTATTGAACAATCTAAAAGAGATTATTTCTCAGGAAAAGGTGGAAAAGATTATTGTTGGCGAACCAATTAGCTTATCCGGTAGAAGAACGGGGCAAACAAAAGTCGTTGCCCGATTTATTAAGAAGCTGAAACAAGAAATTAGCCCTGTCAAATTTATCAAAACCAGAATGGCATTTAAGAGGGTGAATATCCCCGTCGTTGGTTTTGATGAAAGATTAACTAGTAAAATGGCCGAAAAGTTACCAATTAAGGGTAAGGAAGGGCATGCTGTCGCCGCGGCCATTATTTTGCAGAATTATCTTAGTTGGTTGGATAATTAGAGCTCCTAATCTCTAATTATCCAATCCCTAATTACCCAATTATGTTATTTTTAATCTTATTTTTAATTAGTTTTATCTTGGCTCTTATTTTAACCCCCCTGATTCGCAGGTTGGCTTTAAAGTGGCGAGTTGTTGACCAACCAATGATTGCTGAACGGAAAATTCATCGAGAGCCAATCCCTCTTTTAGGTGGTTTGGTTATTTTTATTGCATTTTTTCTTGTCTTGTTCATTGCCCGAGCCATACCTTGGTGGCCCGAAGATAAAGTCCTCCTAAAACATTCAATAGGGTTGCTTATTGCCGGGCTATTCTTGATGTTCGGCGGTTTTTTAGACGATAAGTATAATTTAAAACCCCATTGGCAAATTATTTGGCCAATTTTAGCTTGTTTGATAATTATTGGTAGCGGCATTGGCATTGAATTTATTAATAATCCCCTTAGTTCTAGTCTGCCTAACCAAACAGATTACTTATATCTTGATAAAATTAAAATTGAAGTGATTCGCCTAAATGGGGTGCCGTATTATTTTACTCCCTGGGCCGACATCCTGACTTTTATTTGGTTAATGCTTTTGATGTATGCCACCAAATTACTTGATGGTTTGGATGGTCTGGTTTCCGGAGTGACAGCAATTGGGGCTTTGGCTATTGCTGGTCTTTGCTTTTTAACTCAATTTTATCAGCCCGACGTTGGAACAATGGCTTTGATTTTAGCTGGAGTTAGTTTAGGTTTCTTAATTTTTAATTTTCACCCAGCCAAGATTTTTTTGGGTGAAGGAGGCAGTCTTTTCGCCGGCTTTATCTTAGGGGTTTTGGCTATAATCTCCGGCGGAAAAGTAGCGACGACGTTTCTAATTTTAGGATTAGCAATTATCGACTTAATCAGTGTAGTGATTCAACGCGTTTTTATTGAACATCACTCGCCATTTTCGGGCGACCAAAAGCATCTTCATTTTCGATTGTTAAAAGCCGGTTTTTCACATCAAAAAGCGGTTATCTTTTATTGGTTAGTGGCTATAATTTTTGGTTTTGTCGCTTTATTTATCCAAACAACCGGGAAAGTGATCGCTTTGCTCGTTTTAATTATTTTAGCCAGTAGTTTAATTAGCTTTTTGCCGCAAAAAATTGACAAACAGGCTGATTTATGATATAGTCCCATAGGTATGACGGAAAGAAGAGAAAAAGAAGAAATAGTATTTTTTGCTGAAATAAATTATGACGATAATCAAAAAATGGTCGGCATTAAAACCAATGACCGACGGCAGCATATGTATTTAATTGGTCAAGCTGGGGTCGGTAAATCAACAACGATTAAGAATATGGTCTGCCAGGACATTCGGGCGGGCCATGGAGTTGCGGTGATTGATCCGTATGGCGGCTTGGCCAAAAAAGTGATGGATTCTATCCCTTCGTCCCGCGTGAATGACACTGTTTATCTTAATCTCACCGACACAAAGAATCCCTTTTCCTTTAATATTTTAGACGGTGTTGGAACGAGTTATGGGCATTTTTTAGTTGTTTCAAATCTTCTCGCTGTGTTTAAGAAGATGTGGGCGGAGCTACGCAATCCGCGCATAGAGTATGTGTTGCGTAATACTATTTTAGCTTTATTAGAATATCCGACCTCTACCCTTTTAGGGATTAAGAAGATTCTATTTGATAAGGACTATAGGGAAAAAATTATTGGTCGACTAGCCGACCCAATAGTAAAATCTTTTTGGGAGAATGAGTACTCGCGATATCTTAAACATTTACAGACTGAGGTTATCGCCCCGATTCAGGAAAAGCTCGGGAGTTTTTTTTCCATTCCGTTAATAAGAAACATTGTCGGGCAGGTGAGTTCAAAAGTCGATATAGATGAAATTATTAGCAAGGGAAAAATTTTAATAGTAAACTTATCAAAAACAATAGTTGGAGAAAGGGTATCTACGTTTTTAGGAGCGATGTTGGTGACAAAGATTCAGGCGGCAATCGTAAATCAATTGGGCATGTCGGGAGACCAGCGTCGCGATTTTTATCTATACATTGATGAATTTCCGGATTTTGTTACCGATTCTTTTGCTGATATACTTTCTAAAGAAAATAAATCTCATCTTAATTTGATTATTTCTCATCAGTACCTTGGGCAGCTGACATCTGTGGATCAAAATTTAAAAGTCAAAGACGCGATCTTTAATAATATCGGGACAATACTTGCTTATCGGGTTAATAATGAGGATGCCTTTTTTTTATCTAAAAAAGTTACACGGCCGCGTTTTAATAAAAATAAATTAGTCAACTTGGATAAGCGAAAATTTTATATTAAGGTAATGGTTGACGGTGTTATATCTAAACCTCTTTTTGCCAATGTCTCAGAACCATCGCTGAAATTGGAGGGAAACAGAGACAAAATAATTAAAATTTCTCAGGAGCGTTATACAGAACCGCAAAGATTAGTTGAGGAAAAAATAGCCCGTTGGCTAGGTATTATCAAAGAGGGGGGAGACTTGCCGTGGTCATCAGGGATAGGTAAATATGAGTCAAAATGCGATAAATGTGGGATAAAAGTCTATGTTCCATTTATCCCTGATGGGGTTAGGCCGATTTATTGTCGACAGTGTTTGAGTTTAGTTAAGGGGCGAATTGAGGGAAAAGAGGAAGCAGAAAAGACAAAGGGAATTTTTTTAGATGAGGCGATAAAGGAAAACCAGCCCCACTTAGAGAATGAATTAAAATAATTCAGAAGGATTTTATCTTTCATTGGAGTGGTAGTTTTTTCACAGGATATTTTTTAATAAGAAATATTTATTAGATGGTCGAGGTAAAATTATCAAAGCCATTGTTGCTACGGAGAATGGATATATTTCCTAAATAAATATGAAGAAAGTTATTTTATTTAGTGTTTCATTAGTTATTGGCGTAGCTTTGATTGTTTGGATTTATCAGCATATAGGGCTTAGGGGCGCTTTATTGAAATTCAGCGATTTATTGTTATGGCAAATGGTGGCGCTTTTTCTTCTGGCCCTTTTCAAAGTCGTTTTTTGGGTAGCTCGTTGGTGGGTGGTACTTAAAATGATGGGATTTTCTAATTTGTCTTTTAGAAAACTGGCCGCGGCCCGGTTAGGTGAATTTGCTATCAGTTATCTCACTCCCGGTATTTACTGGGGCGGAGAAGGTATTAGAATTTTCGCTTTGAAAAATAATTTTAACATACCCTTGTCTAAAGGATTAACTTCAATTATTTTAGATAGACTGTTTGACGTTATTGGTTTTTGCTTTTTTATATTTATCGGAATTGTTGTTTTCTTTTTTGAGAGGAACCTGAACGCCGTTTTATTTTTAGGTCTTTTAATATTGTTGCCGTCTCTCTTGCTTATTTTTATTTTTAAGTTTCCCGGACTAGAAAGGATATTAAGTTTTTTAGCCAGAATTTTTCGCTTAGAAAAAATAGAATATATAAAAAGGAATAAAGAAAGTTTACGGAGGGTTGGTCGGGAGACAGTGGATTTTTTTAGAAGACCCTTGCTGCAGGTGGGAACGGCGGTGATTTTGACTATCTTAGGTTTTTTTGCCGGTGTTTGCCAAATTATATTTTTCCTTGCTTTTTTAGGAGAACACTTTTCGTTATTTAATTCAATGATAATGAAGATTTTAATTGTTATTTCAGGGTTCATTCCGTTGCCAGCTAATTTAGGCGCACTTGAAGGGACTAATGTTTTGGTTTTTCAAGGATTTCATTTTACCGCTGAGACGGGGTTGGGTTTTAGTTTGATAACAAGATTAGTTGATTTTAGCTTTGTTATTCTGGGCATCTTAATACTGATTTACTATTTTGGTAATTATTTATTTAGTAAAATAATGAACAATAAAAAGAATAATAATGGATTAATGGGGCAGTGATTATAGGTAAAAGTAGTAATTTAACTATGATAGAAAATAAAGAGAAATATAAATTTAGCGCTAATTATATAAGAGAAAGTTTTTTGAATTTTTTTAAGGAGAAGGGTCATCAAGTTGTAGCTTCATCTTCTTTAATTCCGGCCGACCCGACAGTTCTCTTTACTTCGGCTGGGATGCAACAATTTGCGCCTTATTTAAGTGGTGAAACTGAACCGCCCTATCGCCGGGCCTGTTCAGTTCAAAAATGTTTTCGCACTTCCGATATTGACGAGGTCGGCGATGGATTTCATCATACTTATTTTGAAATGCTGGGTAACTGGTCTTTTGGAGATTATTTTAAAGAAAGGGCCGTTGCTTGGGCGTTGGAATTGCTGATTAATGTTTATAACCTTCCCAAAGATAAACTTTGGGTAACGGTTTTTAAGGGTCAGAAAAATATTCCTAAAGATAGAGAGTCAATAAAGATTTGGCGAGAAAATGGGGTAGCAGAGCAGAAAATAAAAGAGTTTGGCTTGGAAGATAATTTCTGGGGTCCGGTTGGCTCAACCGGCCCTTGTGGTCCTTGTTCGGAAATACATTATGACCGGGGGAGGGAATTTAAAAAAATAGATTGCACTATAAAAGATTGCGGGCCTAATTGCGGTTGCGGCAGGTTTGTGGAAATCTGGAACTTGGTTTTTATGGAATATAACAAGACGGAAATGGGGGTATATGAAAGATTGCCAGCTCAAAATGTTGATACCGGCGCTGGGCTAGAGAGACTAACCTGCGTCCTGCAGAACAAAGAATCGGATTACGACACGGAATTATTCCGTTCCCTGATGGAAGAAATAGAGAAGACTTCTTCTCCAGAAAAAATGAACGTGAAAGCGGCGAGAATTATTGTCGACCATATTCGTGGAGCTTGTTTTTTAATCGCCGATGGCGTTTTACCCGGTAAAGAAGACCGTGGTTATGTTTTACGCCGGATTATTAGAAGAGCAATGAGATATGGACGTTTGCTTGAAGTGGGTAAAAATTTTTTAATTCCTTTGGTTCAGTCAGTAATTAGTCAATATAAAGATATTTATCCAGAATTAGGGAGTCAAAAGAATGATATTTTAACCGTCATTCAAAACGAGGAAGAAAAATTTGATAAAACTTTAAATCAAGGACTGAAAGAATTTGGGAAGGCAGTGAATAAAACCAGCAAATCGGGTTCTAAAATTATAGACGGAATAACCGCTTTTCATTTATACGATACTTATGGTTTTCCTTTTGAGTTGACTCGGGAATTAGCCGCGGAGAAGGGTCTGACAGTTGATGAGAGGGCGTTTAAAAAAGAATTTAGTCATCATCAAGAGGTTTCTCGGGCCGGGGTCAAGAAAAAATTTGGCGGCGTGGGTGAATGGGGAGAAAAAGTGGCCGCTCATCATACCGCCACCCATCTTTTGCATCAGGCCTTACGGCAAGTTTTAGGTAACCATGTCCAGCAGGCCGGCTCTGATTTAACCCCGGAAAGATTAAGGTTTGATTTTACCCATTCGCGGAAATTGACCCCGGAGGAGATTCAAAAAATTGAGGAAAGTGTTAATCAAAAAATAAAACAAGAGTTGGAAGTTAAAATGGAGGAGATGCCCTATGAACAGGCGATTAAAGTTGGCGCCTTGGCTTTTTTTAAAGAAAAATATCCCAAAATAGTTAAAGTTTACTCGGTTGGCGATTTTTCCAAAGAGATTTGCGCCGGGCCGCATGTTAAAAATACCCAAGAAATCGGCAAATTTAAAATAATTAAAGAAGAAGCCAATGGCGCCGGCGTGAGGAGGATAAGGGCGAAATTAATAAATAGTAATTAATTATGTCTCAGTCGGAAATAAAAATTTGCCAAAATTGTCAGGGGTCGTTCACTATCGACACTCAAGACTTTGATTTTTACAAGAAAATACAGGTCCCGTCGCCGACCCGGTGCCCGGAGTGCCGGATGGTTAGAAGATTTTTGTTTAGAAACGAAAGATGTCTTTATAGATGTCAATGTCAATTGTGCGGTCAGAATATTTTGAGCAATTACCCGATAGACCAGAATCTTAAAATTTACTGCTCTGATTGTTGGTGGTCGGATAAATGGGATGGCGAGGATTACAAAAGAGACTATGATTTTAATAAATCTTTTTTCGAACAATTTAGAGAATTTTTTAGAATGGCGCCCCTTATTAATTTGTGGGGTTTTGATAATACAGGTGCTGAATATGCAAATTACTCGGCTCACTGTAGAAACATTTATTCTTCGGTTTCAATAGTCGGAGGGGAAAATGTATATTATTCCGGTTGGGTGGATAAGAGTAAGGATATTTTTGATTGTTACGGCATTAACGAGTCGGAATTAATTTATGAGGATATTGATTGTGACAGAATATATTCTTCTTTTTTTCTGATTAAATCTTCTAATTGCATTAATTCTTGGTTTTTATTTGATTGTGCTAATTGCCAAAATTGTTTTTTATGTTCTAATCTTCGACATAAAGAGTTTTACATTAGAAATAAACCTTATTCCCGGGAAGATTACTATAGAGAGTTGGAGAAGATGAACCTGGGCTCCTTCGGCTCCGTGTCTTCTTTGGCGAGAGAATTTAAAGTTTTATCTCAAAAGTCGCTTAATAAGTTTGCCCAAGTTGTAAAGTCGGTTAATTGTGTCGGTAATGAGATCAGTAATTCCAAAAATATTTATAAGTCGTTTTTCGTTAACGAATCCGAAAACTGTCGTTATTCCTGGAGACTTGTGGTAGGAATGAAAGACGTTTTTGATATCTCCGGAGCCTATAAATCGGAATTGGTTTATGAAGGAAGTATGGCCGCTCAGGATAATTATTTATTAAAATTTTATATCCAATGTAAAAACAGTAAAAATTTGGATTATTGTCTAGGTTGTCATTCTTCTTTCCATCTCTTCGGTTGCGTCGGCCTCCGCAATAAATCCTATTGCATCCTTAACAAACAATACACCAAAGAAGAGTATGAGAAGTTGGTCCCCAAGATCATCGACCAGATGAACAAGATGCCCTATGTGGACAAAAAAGGCCGGGTCTACAAATACGGGGAGTTCTTCCCTCCGGAATTAAGCCCTTTTTGTTATAACGAAACCATTGCCCAAGAGTATTTTCCCTTGACCAAAG